>ENA-OUQF01002079-OUQF01002079.1-human-gut-metagenome-genome-assembly--contig:-NODE-2079-length-10715-cov-3.706379_pt1 | contig 10715 bp, 11 predicted proteins | sample MGYA00237947_ERZ548826 | MGnify/ENA primary metagenome ERZ548826 (study PRJEB26490, sample SAMN05194701) | human gut metagenome | biome: terrestrial biome; feature: human-associated habitat; material... | reverse complement strand
ATGCAACTGTAGAAACTGGTTTAAAAGTTAGAGTTCCATTATTTATTGAACAAGGTGAAAAAATTATTGTTTCAACAGCAGATGGAAAATATGTATCAAGAGCGTAAGCTCTTTTTCTTTTATGCATTAAATATGTAAAGTCATAAAATATTGAATTTTTTTGTGATATAATTATTAAAGAGGAGAATTTACAACTTAAAAAAATTAGATGATATTATAACTTATATGAATATAAAAATATTGTATGTTATAAGTAATATAAAATAAAGCGAGGTGACTAATATGAATAAAGTAGCGCTAATAACAGGTGCAGCTAGAGGTATTGGAAGTGAGACTGCAAAAGTGTTTGCAAGTCATAATTATGACGTTGTTATAGCTTATCATAAAGAAGAAGCGTTAGCTCTTAAAGTAAAGGAAGAAATTATAAATAAATATAATGTTGATGCTTTTGCTATAGCTGTTGATATTAAAGATGAAGAATCTGTTAAAAATATGACTAAGCAGGTTATAGAAAAATTTGGACATGTTGATGTTTTAGTTAATAATGCAGGAATTGCTATTGATACATTATACCAAGATAAAACAGTTTTAAATTTTCGAAAAGTTTTGGATACAAATTTAATTGGTACTTTTTTAGTCAGCAAATATATTGGCGATTTTATGTATGAGAATAAATCTGGTTCAATCATTAATGTAGCATCAACAAATGCTTTTCATCAATATTTTCCTATGGGACTAGATTATGATGCTAGTAAAGCTGGTGTAATTTCTTTAACTCATAATCTTGCTATTCAATATGCCCCACATATTAGAGTTAATGCTGTAGCTCCAGGTTGGGTAGCAACAGAACACGAAATGGAAGATTTAGATGATGAATATATCAAAAGTGAAGAAGCCAATATTTTTATTCATAGATTTGCGCAACCAATAGAAGTTGCAAAAGTAATTTACTTTTTAGCAAGTGAAGATGCAAGTTATATTAATAATGAAACAATTTGTATAGATGGAGGAACAAGACATGCTTAATATTGAAGAATTAATAAAAAAAAGTGAACAAGAAGTTTCTGATATTTTTAAAGATATAGATGAAGTAGCATTTTTTTATAGTAAAAAAGTTTTGGATGCTTTTAGAATGTATCATGTATCAGAATCTCACTTTTCACAGACAACAGGATATGGGTATAATGATGCAGGAAGAGAAGTTATTGAAAAAATCTTTGCAAATGTTTTAGGAGGAGAAGATGCTCTTGTAAGAAGTCAATTTATTTCAGGGAGTCATGCTCTTACTGTTGCTTTATTTGCGTTTCTTCGCCCAGGTGATACTATGCTTTCCATTTCTGGAAAACCATATGATACTTTAGATGAAGTAATTGGGATAACAAATAACAATAGTTCACTAAAATCATATAATATTGATTATAAACAAATTGATTTAATTGATAATGATTTTGATTATTCTAAAATAGAAGAAGTATTAAAAACACAAAAAATTAAATTAATAGAAATTCAAAGATCTAAGGGGTATTCAACAAGAAAATCTATAACGATTGATGCTCTAGAAAAAGTAATAAAGTTTATAAGAAATATTGATAAAGAAGTTATTATTATGATTGACAATTGTTATTGTGAATTTGTTGAAAAAAAGTCTCCATTAGAAGTTGGTGCTGATGTAATTGTAGGTTCATTAATTAAAAATTTAGGTGGTGGAATAGCGCCTAATGGAGCTTATATTGCTGGTAAGACTGAGTTAGTTAATCTTGCTGCTGAAAGATTAACTGTTCCTGGAGAAGGTAGAGAAGTAGGACCAACGCTTGGTATCAATAAACAAATATTACAGGGATTATATATGGCACCAAGTGCTGTTGCAAGTAGTTTAAAAACAGCTGTTTTAACAAGCAAATGCTTAGAAAATATGGGCTTTTTAGTTGAACCAAAATATAATGATGTAAGAGCTGATATTGTTCAGAATATAATCTTTAATGATCCTGATAAACTTATTTTATTTACCCAAGGAATTCAAGCGGCTTCCGCAATTGATTCTTTTGCAACACCACTTCCTTGGGATATGCCTGGATATAAAGATAAAGTTATAATGGCATCAGGTAGCTTTACTCAAGGTTCATCAATTGAAATATCTTGTGATGGACCAATCAGACCACCTTATATAGCTTATATGCAAGGTAGTTTAACTTATGAGTATGGTAAATTAGCGCTTGTAAGTGCTCTAAAAAATATAGTTGGTGAACTATGATTGAGTTAGAAAAATATAAAAAAATAAGCTCTATTGGAAAACAAATTGGATACTTATTTGATAGCTCATGTGATAATTACAAAATAAAAAGTTCAGTGACATATGCTTCTAAAAATTATTTTGTAACAAGTGATGGCATTTCATTAAGAAAAAAACTAGGAGAAGAAATCTTGGATTCAGGTTTAGTTCAGAAAATTTATCAAATTATTCAAAATATGCCTCCTCTTAATGAAGAAGAAAGAAAAATATATGAAAATAACATTTATATACCAGATGATGATGAATTTATTGCAAACTCAAATAGATATAATCAAAGTGAGTTAGCAGAATTATATTTTGTTCCTAAAAATATCATATGGTCTAAAATAGCAGAAATAAATATATATGTTAAACAATTAAATAGTTAAATGATAAGAAATTATAAATATTTGCTTGACAAATGAATAAATTATAAGTATAATCATAGAGAAATGAAAAAAAGGAAAGCAGAAGATCCACTTCTCACCTGATAGTTATAGCTATGGGTATATGCCAATGTTTATAATTTTATAAATCAAATGGTCTAGAGTGGGTACTTTTGTATCTACTTTTTTTATGGAGGTGTCAAGTATCGCAAAGGAAAAAGAGATGTACATTAATGAACAAATACGTGCTCGTGAAGTAATGGTTATTGGTCCAAATGGAGAAAAATTAGGTATTAAACCAATAAAAGATGCACTTACGTTAGCTGGTTATGCTGGGTTTGATCTTGTTTTAATAAGTCCAAACGCTAATCCACAAGTTTGTAAAATTATGGATTATAATAAATATAAATATGAAAACAAGAAGAAACAAAAAGAAAACCAAAAGAAACAACGTGAAACAAATTTAGAGGTAAAAGAATATCGTTTATCTGTTACGATTGATGTTCATGACTTTGATACACGTGTTCGTAATTCATCAAAGTATTTAGAAAAAGGTCATAAAGTAAAAGTATCTATTCGTTTTAAAGGTAGAGAAATGGCTCATCCAGAACTTGGACGTGATGTTCTTATTCGTTTTGCAGATGCACTTAATAGTGTAGCTGAAATAGAACAACAGCCTAAGTTAGAGGGAAGATTTATGACAATGATGCTAATGCCAAAAAAAGAGAATTAGGAGGAATAATTATGCCAAAGATGAAAACGCATAAAGGAACTGCAAAAGTTTGCAAAGTTAGACCTGGTGGAACTATTAAAATTGGAACTCCAGGATCAAGACATAACACTGGTAAAAAGAATGCTGCTTCAAATAGAAAGAGCAGAAAAGGATCACTATTAAGTGCATCTGATTATAAAAGAGTTAAAGATATTTTAGGAAAATAATAGTATTAAGGGAGGAAAATTATGGCAAGAGTTAAAGGTGGTACGATTCATCGTGCTCGTAGAAAAAAAGTAATGAAACTAGCCAAAGGATATTTTGGAAGTAAACACAGATTATATAAAACAGCAAAAGAACAAGTTATGCATTCATTAACATATGCATATAGAGATAGAAGACAAAAGAAAAGAGATTTCAGAAAATTATGGATTACAAGAATTAATGCTGCATGTCGTGAAAACAACATCAGTTATTCTAAATTCATTAATGGTTTATCTAAAGCAGGTGTAGAAATCAACCGTAAGATGTTATCAGAAATAGCAATTGAAAACAAGGAAGCATTTACTGAACTTGTACATGTTGCTGAAGCTGGTCTTAGTGGGAAAGCAGTTGCTAAAAAAGAGGTAAAAAAAGAAACTAAAAAAGTAGAAGCTAAAAAAGTAGAATCTAAAAAAGAAGAAACTGTAAATGCTGATTTATCAAAATTAACAGTTGCTGAACTTAGAGAAATGGCTAAGTCAAAAGGAATTAGTGGAACTTCTACTATGAAAAAAGCAGAATTATTAGACGCTTTAAAATAATTGTTAAGCAGTGTATATTTTACATTGCTTTTTTTTGTGTTTATTTGTATAATAGATTGAAAATTGAGGTGATTATGTGTTTGCAGAATTTTTAAATCGGGATGAATTTTTTGAAAAATATATGTTAAATTTAGCTACTAGGATGGCAATAGGAAATGTAGAGATGGAAAGTTCTCCTGGTACTATCTCAGAACAGTATTTAGATATTTATAATAATATAGATGCGTTTACATATTTAGTTAATGGTGGTATTGATAGAATTAGTCCACTTGATATTAAAAAGTGTGCAAAAATTATTAATAATGGAATATATGATGATTTTAGAAAGACAGCAGTTGAAGTTAAAAAAGCTAAGAATTTTTTTCCTATTGATGCAAAAATGGTAATACCACAAATGTATAATATTATTAATAATTATTATAATGTTTGGAATATACTTCCAGTTTATTTAAAAGAAGCTAAACTACATATTGAACTTGTAAGAACACAGCCATTTGAAGATGGAAATAAAAGAACCGCACGTATTTTAACTAATTATAATTTGTGCAAACAAAATAAAGCACCTGTAATTATTAGTGGTTGTGAAACTAACAAATATTTTTCTTTTATAGATAATTATGATGTTGACGGATTTGCTAAATTTTTAGAAGACAAATCAAAACAAGAATTAGAAATAATGTTAATTTTGTATAAAAAAATATGTGGAGACGAATCTATTAATACAAGCTCAAGTGATAGAAATAGTATTTCTTATGTTTATAAGAAAACATTTAATTATAATTAAAGGCTAAATCTTTGATATTTTTCTCGATTTTTGATATAATGACTTAGGTGATAGTATGGCTAAATATGATGAAAACTCAATAAAAATACTAGAGGGACTAGAAGCAGTTAGAAAGCGTCCGGGAATGTATATTGGTTCCACTGACAAAAGAGGGCTTCATCATTTAGTATGGGAAATTGTTGATAATGCTGTTGATGAAGTTATCAATGGATATGGGAAGCATATTGTAATAAAACTTTACCCTGATTCAAGTATAAGTGTAAGTGATGAAGGTCGTGGTGTTCCAGTTGGAAAACATGCAAGTGGAAAAAGTACACCAGAAGTTATATACACTGTTCTTCATGCTGGTGGAAAATTTGAAGAAGGTGGCTATAAAGTATCAGGTGGATTACATGGTGTTGGAGCATCGGTTGTAAATGCTTTATCTAAATGGATGGAAGTAAACATCAAAAGAGATGGTTATGAATATTATATTAAATTTGAAAACGGTGGAAATTTAAGTGTTCCTTTAACTCGCCTTGAGAAAACAAATAAAACAGGAACAACAGTAAGATTTCTTCCTGATTCAAGTATATTTTCTACAACAACATTTTCATTCGCAACTATTTGTGAAAGGATGCAAGAATGTGCATTCTTACTTAAAGGATTAACAATAGAGGTAGAAGATTTAAAAGATTCTAAAAAAGAAGTATATCACTATGAAAATGGCTTGGAAGCTTTTGTTGAATATTTAGATGAAGATAAAGATGTTCTTCATAAAGTAATTGATTTTAGTGGGACAAAAGATGGTATAAAAGTAGAGGTTGCTTTTCAATATACTGATACTTATTCTGAAAATATAATATCATTTGTAAATAATGTCAAAACAAATGATGGTGGTACTCATGAGGTTGGATTTAAGACAGCTTTAACACGTGTTTTTAATGATTATGCTAGAACAAATGGTTATTTAAAAGCTAAGGATAAAAATTTAGAGGGACCTGATACAAGAGAAGGTATAACAGCTATTATATCCCTTCAAATTCCAGAAGAATTGTTACAATTTGAAGGTCAGACAAAAGGAAAACTTGGTACTCCTCAAGCTCGTAATATTGTTGAAAACATAGTCTCTGAAAAACTACAATATTTCTTAGAAGAAAATAAGGAAATCGCAAGTAATATTTTAACCAAAATTGTTCGTAGTAAAACAGCACGTGAAGCTGCCAGAAAAGCGCGTGACGAAGCTAGAAGTGGTAAAGATAAGGGTAAAAAAGAGCGTACTATATCTGGTAAACTTACACCTGCTCAAAGTAAAGATGTAAGTAAAAATGAGCTTTTCTTAGTCGAAGGTGATAGTGCCGGTGGTTCGGCTAAATCAGGGCGTGATAAAAAGCATCAAGCTATTCTTCCTCTTCGTGGAAAAGTTTTAAATACAGAAAAAGCTAAATTAGAAGATATTTATAAAAATGAAGAAATTAATACTATGATTTATACTATCGGAGCTGGTGTTGGTAGCGATTTTGATATTAAAGACTGTAACTATGATAAAGTTATTATTATGACCGATGCCGATGATGATGGTGCTCATATTCAGATACTTCTTATAACATTTTTCTATCGTTATATGAAACCTCTTATTGAAGATGGAAGATTATATATTGCAATGCCACCTCTTTATCAGATTAAGTGTGGTAAAGAATCGTATTATGCATGGACTGAAGAAGATAGAAAAGAAATTTTAGAGAAATTTAAAAATAAAAATTCTGAAACACAACGTTATAAAGGACTTGGAGAGATGGATGCGATTCAACTTAGAGAAACAACAATGGATCCAGAAAAGAGAAGTTTAATTCGTGTAAGTATTAAAGATGCTGCTTTAGCAGATAAAAGAGTAAGTGTTTTAATGGGTGATAAAGTAGAGCCTAGAAAAGAATGGATAGAAGAGAATGTTGATTTTAACATTCAAGACGATTATATTAAATAAGTATAGATTATTTCTATACTTTTTTTCTTCAAAATTTTTCCTCTTTTTAGCATATACTATTTTGTGGAGGTAATTATGATAAATTTAGAAGATGCAATGTTAGCTAAAATAATGCTTATTGATAATTATAAAAATATTATTAAAGCTAATCTTTTAAAAAAATATAATTATAAAGAAGAATCACTTTCTCTTATTTATATTATAGCTAAATTATTACTTGGAACAGATGTTGAAGATTATATAAATACAAAAGAACTTTTATCTAAGATAGATTGTGTTAATGTAGAATATGAATATACATCAGTAATGGAAATTTTATCACTTATTAAATCATTTTTATCTAGAGTTTATTATCCATCAGTTTCTAATATTAGAGATTTAGATGATTATAAAAAAGTATTAACGTATATTAAATCTAAAAGACAAGACAAAGTGGGATAATAGCTTATTATCCTTTATATTCTTTGCTTTTTTTACTTAAATTTGTTATAATTTAAAAGGTGATATAAAAATGGATGTAATAAACAAAATATATGACTATTCGCTAGAAGAAATAATGGGTGAGAGATTTGGAAGATATTCTAAATCGATTATTCAAGATAGAGCTCTTCCTGATATTAGAGATGGCTTAAAGCCTGTACAAAGAAGAATTTTATATGCTATGTATAGAGATAAAAATACTTATGAAAAAGCTTATAAAAAGTCAGCTAAAGCTGTTGGAAATATTATGGGTAATTATCACCCTCACGGAGACTCTTCTATATATGATGCTCTAGTTCGTATGAGTCAGTGGTGGAAACAAAATACACCATATGTTGATATGCACGGAAATAATGGTTCGATTGATGGCGATTCTGCAGCTGCCATGCGTTATACCGAGGCACGTCTTTCTAAAATTAGTAATGAGCTTTTAAAAGACATAGATAAAGATACGGTTGATATGGTATGGAATTTTGATGATACACTAAAAGAACCTGTTGTTCTTCCTGCTAAATATCCCAATTTACTTGTTAATGGTTCAACAGGAATTAGTGCCGGGTATGCGACTAATATTCCAACTCACAATTTAGGAGAAGTAATTGATGCGACTATAAAACGTATCGATAGTCCAAATTGTCGCCTTGATACTATTTTAGATATTGTTAAAGGTCCAGATTTTCCAACTGGAGCTATTGTAGAAGGGAAAAAAGGAATAATTGATGCCTTTACAACAGGACGAGGTAAAGTAATTGTAAAATCAAAAATCGAATTTACAGAAGCTAAAGGTAAAAATCAAATTTTAGTAACAGAAATTCCTTTTGAAGTAAATAAAGCTTTATTAATAAAAAAGATAGATGAGATACGTATTGATAAAAAAATAGATGGAATAGTTGAAGTTTTAGATGAATCAAATTTTGAAGATCCAACTAGAATAGCTATTAATCTTAAGAAGGATGCTAACCGTGAACTTATTTTAAATTATTTATTAAAAAATACTGATTTGTCAGTTTCATACAATTATAATATGGTTGCTATTGTAAATGGACGACCAATGACAGTTGGCATTTTAGCAATTTTAGATGCTTATATAGCACATCAAAAAGAAGTCATTACAAGAAGGTGTCATTTTGATTTAGATGTGTATAGAAAAAGAATGCATATTATAGAAGGATTAATAAAAGCATTATCTATATTAGATGACGTTATAAAAACAATTCGTGCAAGTAAAAATAAGAGTGATGCTGAGGCTAATTTAGTAAATGAGTATGACTTTACACTAGAACAAGCAAAAGCCATTGTAACTTTACAATTGTATCGTCTTACTAACACTGATGTAGTTGAACTTGAAAAAGAATATAATCAATTATCTACATTGATTAAGGGTTTAGAAGATATACTAGGTGATGAAAATAAAATGAAGTCTCTTATGAAACATGAATTGAAAAAAGTAAAAGATGAGTATGCAACTCCTAGAAAAACAGAAATAAAAGATGAAGTAACTGAAATAAAAATTGATACAACAACACTTATACCAAAAGAAGAATGCATTGTTGTTGTATCAAAAGAAGGATATGTAAAGAGAACAAGTATCAGAAGTTATGAAGCAACTGCTGATGATGCTACTACAAAAGATGGAGACTATATTGTAGCAAAGTATAGAATGAACACAATGGATACAATTTTATTCTTCACTGATTTAGGAAATTATTTATATTTACCTGTTTATGAACTTCCTGATTTAAAATGGAAAGATTTAGGAAAACATATAAGTAATTTAATAACAATTAAAGCTGATGAAAAAGTAATAGCAAGTTTTCCTATTTATAATTTTGAAGATAATATCTATATTACATCATTTACAAAAAATGGTATGGTTAAACGTAGTATTTTAAGCGATTATAAAGTACAGAGATATTCTAAACCAATGTGTGCAATGAAATTAAAAGATGATGATACAGTTGTATGTGTTACAATGGATATGGGAAGTGATGTCTTTGTTGCTACAGAAAATGGATATGGTCTTCGCTTTAAGGCAGAAGAAATTCCAGTAACAGGTGTAAGAGCAAGTGGTGTTAAAGCTATCAATTTAAAAAATGATACTGTTGTAAGTGCGCATATCTTTAATGATATGGAATATATAACTGTTATTACTAAGAAAAATACAGGAAAAAGGGTTAAATTATCAGAGTTTGAATTATCTACACGTGCAAGAAAAGGTGTTCAAATTATTAGAGAAGTTAAAACTAATCCATATTATATTTTAAAAACATTTATTGTAGGTTATAAAGAGACACTTATGTATATAACAAAGGATGGTATATCACAAGTTAAACTTACTGAACTTCCAATAACAGATCGTTATGGAACTGGTACAAATATAACAAAACAAGCCATTATAGATGTTTTACCTTCAGTTAAACTTTTAACTAAAGATGATTTAGTAAATGAAGAAGTTGTTGAAAAAGAAAATATTAATTTAGAGACAATTGATGAAAAAATTATGACAATTGATGATTTTTTAACTGATTTTGAAAGTGGTAAATAGTTTACTTGAAAAAATTCAAATATTTTAGTAGAATATTCTAAAGAGAGGAAGATATTATGGAATTATTATTTGATATATTAAAAGTATTAGGTGGTTTAATTATTGGAGCTATTTTAGGTTTCTTTATCGCACGTAACTATATGAAAAAATATATGAAAAAGAATCCACCTATTAATGAACAGATGATACGTGCTATGATGAGTGGTATGGGAAGAACACCAAGTCAAAAGCAAGTAAATCAAATGATGAAGCAAATGACAAAGTATATGGATTAAGGAACTTATGTTCCTTTTTTTTTGCCTTTTTATTTGGACAAAATAAAAAAAATTATCTAAAACATATTCTTAATTAGGAGTGTGATTTATGTTTTATAAAGTATTTAAAAACTTATTCAAAGATTTTTATATATTTACAGCAGCTTATTCAAATAATATTTTTCCAGATCCATTATCAAAAGAAGAAGAGGATGAATGTGTTAAGAAAGTAATGGCAGGTGATAAAGAAGCAAGAGAAAAACTTATTGAACATAATCTAAGATTAGTTGCTCACATTGTAAAAAAATATGATCATCGAAAAGAAGATATGGATGACTTGATAAGTATAGGAACGATTGGACTAATTAAGGGTATTGATAGCTATTCTAATAATCATGGAACACGCATTACTACATACTGCGCTAGATGTATAGAAAATGAAATACTTATGTATTTTAGGGCTGATAAAAAGAATAATAAGAATATTAGTTTAAATGAACAAGTTGGATTTGATAAAGA
>ENA-OUQF01002077-OUQF01002077.1-human-gut-metagenome-genome-assembly--contig:-NODE-2077-length-10718-cov-6.114414_pt1 | contig 10718 bp, 8 predicted proteins | sample MGYA00237947_ERZ548826 | MGnify/ENA primary metagenome ERZ548826 (study PRJEB26490, sample SAMN05194701) | human gut metagenome | biome: terrestrial biome; feature: human-associated habitat; material... | reverse complement strand
TGATCGTTGATTCCCCTATGCATGTCTGGTCCATGAAGGATGTGGATTACTATAATGATAAAGATATCTATACCTACATGGCGGAAAACAAGATAGATAAAACTGCAATGATAGCTATCTCTGAAAAAGAGAATGCTGAAATGAAAAAAGTCGTTCAGGCAGAACCTGACAAGTTTTTTGGGCTTGGATATGTTAATGTAAATGACATGGAAGCCTCCTTAGAAAAACTTGAAGAGGCCGTAAAAGGCGGTTGGGTCCGTGGAATTAAACTTTATCCTTATGCTGAGCATTTTATGCTAGATGATGATTCAATTAATCCAATCTATGAAAAATGCTTGGAATTGGATATTCCTATTCTTCTCCACGTCGGTTTTCAGCGTAGCAGTTTAGTGCATCCTTCCCAAATAGGAGCAAAACCTTGTAAGGCTTCTACACTTGGATATCCTGTTCAGTTCTGTACTGTTCTTGAAAAGTATCCTCAGCTCAAACTAATAATGGCTCACATGGGTGGAGATACATATTTCCAGTGCTTGAGTATTTGCATGCGCTTTGAAAATGCTTATCTCGATACAGCTTGGTTACAGTATTATGCTGAAAACCAGTTTCCTCAGGTAACAGTCAAAGATTGGATCGAACATGCCTGCAAGTATCTAAGTTCAGAAAAGGTGTTATATGGCGGAGAAGGCACACTTCCCAAAGATATCTTAACAACTGATATTTCCGATAAGGAAAAAGAAGATATTTTGTGGAACAATGCTGCAAGGCTATACAAGTTATAATGAAAATGTGGGCTGTCGTGAACTTTTCACGACAGCCCAATTAATGAATGATTGATTGACGAGGAATTATTATGTTTAACATTGTTTGTTTTGGAGATACAAATACCTGGGGGTACGACAATAGGAGTGGAAACAGACTACCATACACAGAACGTTGGACTGGCATTCTCTCAGAATTGTTAGGCCCCGAATTTCATATAATTGAAGAAGGTCAACCTGGTCGTGCGACTCGAGATGACCCTGTTGAATCTGGAAAAAATGCAAGAGAACACATTATTCCATGTCTGGAGAGTCATGATCCAATTGATGTATTTGTGATGATGCTTGGGCAGCCAGATCTTAAAAAAAGATTCTCCCTTACCGCATGTGACATTTCGATGGGTGTCGAAGAAATAGCAAAAAAAATACTTAACAGTTCAGCAGGAAGAGATCATAAAGCCCCAAAACTGTTGATAATGTCACCTGTTCAGGTAGGAGACCTTCATGGTTCAGTTATGGAAAACTGGTTTTGCGCTGATGACACTCCGCAAAGGAGTGCAGAACTCGCTCATTTTTACAAAGCTATTGCAGAAAAATATGGTGCCGCTTTTCTTGAAGCTGCATCAGTAGCTGAAACAGCTACTGATGCAATCCATATAGCAAACGAATCGCATCGTCCCTTGGCAGAAGCTATAGCTAAGCAGATAAAGTTTCTACTTGGCTAATACCAAGCCTACTGAAAAAGCCGTTTTTACAGTAAAGGAGTAGTGTATCCATGCCTTTTTAATATTATATATGTTATACTTATACTTGTTATATAATCGTTAATTTATTGTTTTAGGGAGATTGTAATCGATTGATAAGAAATTCTTCGTTATTTAATGTAGAAGAATATGTGGATTCTTTAGTCAATAAGCCCATAGAATTACTTTATGCGCGTCGGTTTAATCAAGACAGCGATTTTTGGATTTTCGATCGACATAGCCACCCATATATTGAATTTATTTATTTTTTAGAAGGTGCAGCAAATGTTTCTTCTAAAAATAAACCGTTTTCAGTATCTGCATTTGATATGGTTGTTCATCCCTCAAATGTTGAACATAAAGAATTGTTAAATGTAAAGCTTAGGCAGGAAGTAATATGTATTGGTCTTTCTATTGATACGGATTACATGTTAAATAATTCTTTTGTGCTCCAGGATGTAGATGCTTCGTTCAGATGGATTTGCAATGAAATTTATAAGCAGTCTCTTCTTGTTGCCCAAGAAAGAACGGTTGATACTCTATGCCAGTTGCTTATTCAGTATATGCGCAACAACATAGCGGCTTCTGTCCAGTCGGACGCTTTGATGTCAAATAGCGCTCTTCTTTATATTCATGAGCATTTCAGGGAAAAACTTTGTATCGAAGATCTCGCTGCTCTTAATAGAGTTAGTAATTCTTATTTCTCAAGAGCCTTTCACAAAGTTGTAGGCACAACACCGATGAAATATATTAATGCTCTTAGGATTAATGAAGCTACGCATCTTCTTGAGACTGGCAAAACAATTGAAGAAATCGCTGTTGAAGTTGGTTTTAATGATCCAAAATACTTTAGTAAGGTTTTCAAGAAGAGCACAGGTCTTAGTCCATCAGGATACAAAAACTTAGTGCTTGTTTCTTATGAAGATTAAAAGAATATGAAAAAAGATATATTAAAAATATCTGAGGTTTCAATATCTGGAGTATATTGCAAACATATTGATGAAGCAGAATGGACTGTAAATTCGCGTTTTCGTGTTTTTACTTTTCCAGACGCAGAAAACTTTGGCAACCGGAAAATGACCGCAGACCAATTGGAGTTTGATAGTGGCGACATTTTATATGATATGATCGAATATCATGATTCCGTGGAAATCGCCTATTTTTTTGATCCAGTTATAATGCTTATGGGAGATACTAGAGTCGAAGATAATTGCCCCCCCAGTATAGATAGTCTGCATCTTGTCAGGATAGAGGCAAATTCTCAGTTAAAAATTGGGGCATATGTTCCTCATTTCATTCCATATGCAATAGATTCTATTGCAAAAGCTCTTTTTATCTTACCTGAAAAGCATAACGTTTTTCTTTTACCTCTTGATGATGCTATTTCAAGCTACTAAGACCTTTAGTCTTCAGATAAAAGCTGATAAATTCTGGCTTTGTAATAGTATAACCCAACTATAAAGGTGGTATAGTATGAATAATACTTATAAAATGAAAGAAATATACGATGTCGTTGCTATAGGTGAATACTTAATAGACTTTTCTCCTAATGGTACCGGCTTAACGAATAACCCTCAGTATGAAATGAATCCTGGCGGAGCACCAGCCAATTGTTTAGCTGCGTGTGCTAGGCTTGGAGGAAAATCAGCTATTATTGCCGCTATTGGAAACGATTTTTTTGGAAAATTTCTTAAGCGAAAAGCTGACGAAATAAATATCGACACAAAGTGGGTACAAACTTCAAGTGAAAACACAACATTAGTTTTTGTCAGCGTAGATGACGCTGGGGAGCGCGACTTCGCTTTTATTCGAAATCCAGGAGCTGATACTCAGATTAGATTAGGTACGGAAGAGGAAAACCTAATACAGCGAACAAAAATTCTACATTTTGGTACATTGTCTCTAACGCACAATCCTGCATATACAGCAACAAGGCAGGCTGTCGCATGTGCAAAATCTAATAATGTATTAATTTCTTTTGATCCTAACTATAGGGAGGCTCTATGGAAAAGCTGTAGTGAAGCCAAGGAGCAGATCTTATGGGGGTTATCAGTTGCTGACATTGTAAAAATGTCTGAAGACGAGTTGAATCTTGCTACTGATTGCGGGCACGATATTAATGCAGGAATGCAGCAGATCTTGTCTTTGGGGCCTAAGGAAATATATGTCACCGCGGGTAGTAAAGGTGCTTACTTTGCTAATGTCAGTCAACATGGTTTTACTGAAGCCTATTGTGTAAACGCAATTGACACCACTGGATGTGGCGACGCTTTTATGGGCGCTATTCTATATCAAAAATGCTATCAGCCTCAAAAAAATATTGTAGAACGAACAATTATGGCAAATGCTGTTGGAGCTATTTGTGCGACAAGGCCAGGCGGCATGTGTGCTATGCCAACGGCACAAGAGGTTGATATGTTCATCAATGATAATAAATGCTGATGGTATGTATCGGCAACAGCTCTCTTAATGTCCTTATTCTCAAAGGGTTGAAGCAAATTATCTCTTTTTGATTCATTGTCGCTCATGATAAAGGTATAATAAACTAAGAATATCTCTGTTCTTGTTTTGGAATATGAACCGGGGCATTCTCAGTTCGTTTCAAGCAACATCCCCATGCACTTGTCACCGACGATGAGCTTTACGCCGTCCAAGCCGCGTCCGCGGAGCCACTGGAAGAAATTGACCCAGCTGGCCTTGTCCTCTTTCATGCCCTCGGTAGCTCCTAAAACCTCACGAAAACCGTCCTCATTCACGGCGATCGCCACCAAAACAGCAACATTTTCGTACTCTCCGCCCCAGTTGCGGCGCAGGTAGATGCCGTCCACGTAGACGTATGGATAGCGCCCGCCCTGCAAGGGGCGGTTGCGCCAGTCCTCGATGTGGACGTAGGCTTTCTTGTTCAGTTCGCTGATGGTGGCGGGCGAGACCTTGCTGCCCCACAGCGCCTCGGTGATGTCCTCTACCCGGCGCACGGAAAGGCGAACACGCATAAGGACAACAACGAAATACCGCGCAGAGCAAGAGAGGTCCTTCCGGGAAACCGGAAGGACTTCTCTTTTGCCCAAAAGTCTGCTGGTTTACGCTTTGGAGCCCTGCAATAAAAATGCGAATTGCATTCAGGCTTCAGCGCTGGTGTGCTGCTTGAGTCATCATCTGAGGTTGAGAATGCAGTATAATGACCTCCTGAATCAAAGAATGATTTGCAGGAGGGACTGCCATGAACGAGAGAAAATTATCTGCAATCGTACTCGCAGAGTACGGCCGCTGGCTGCGGCAGGAGAAGCGAGCCGATGCTACGCGGGAAAAATATCTGCGCAGCATCCGAGCCTTCGCCGCGTGGCTGGGCGGCGCGGCGGTCACGAAGGATGCCGTGACGGAATGGAAGGCACATCTGGCTGGGCAGCATCAGGCCCCGGCCTCCATCAACACCGCGCTTGCCGCGCTGAACGGCCTGTTCCGCTTCCTCGGCTGGGAGGACTGCCGCGCAAAATTTCTGAAAGTCCAGCACCGCATCTTCCGCGCACCGGAGCGAGAGCTGACGCGCGCGGAGTATGCCCGTCTGCTCGCCGCCGCGCAGAGCAGCGGAGATACTCGGCTTGCGCTGCTGATGGAGAGCATCTGCGCGACCGGTATCCGCGTCAGCGAGGTGCAGTTTCTCACCGTGGAAGCCGCACGATGCGGCCGTGCCGAGGTCGCATTGAAGGGCAAGATTCGCACGATTCTGCTGCCCGCGAAGCTCTGCCGCAAGCTGCTGAAATACGCCAAAAAGCAAAAAATCGCCCACGGCGAGATTTTTCTCACCACGGGCGGAAAAGGCATGGACAGGCGGCAGATCTGGTCTGCCATGAAGCGGCTGTGCCGCAAGGCGGGCGTTGCGCCGTCGAAGGTGTTTCCGCACAATCTGCGGCACCTGTTCGCAACGGCGTACTACCGCGTATATCGTGACATTGTGAAGCTCGCGGACATGCTCGGCCACAGTTCGATTGAAACAACGCGCATCTATCTCGTCGAGAGCGGCGCGGAGCACCAGCGCCAGCTCGACCGGCTTGGCCTGATCACATAGGACAGAATCCATATTCTGTCCATGCCTGTACCAGCAGAGCGCAGTATTCCACATTGCTATTTATTAAAAATGTAGCACAGAATATGTCAAAAATCAATAGGTGGGCTGCTTCTGCGCGCAAAAAATCCAGTCTCAAAACTCGCTTTTTTGAGACTGCGCTTTTGTGCGCATTTTTCCTTTTCGTTGGTCGTTTAGCCTGCGTTTCAAGGGAGCGCTTCTCTATTTCATCATGATTTTCATCTCGCTCCGCGGCAAGCGGTGGAACAGAATATGGATTCTGTCCATGCTAAAAAGCGTGGCACGAAACAAGGTAGACCCAGCCCGTGGAGAACTCAGCGATCATCGCTTTTATATAAAAACTCAAAAGGAAGTGAAGGCTGTGAAAAAGAAAGCATTCGCGATAATACTAACGCTTGCCATGGTAACGATGCTTGTTCCGATCACGTCGGCTGCGAATGATCCATATTCTGTGCAGCAGATGGTATTAGACGAGACGGCGAATACAGGCTCGCTGCGGCTGTATTATGATGACCGATTCCCGGTCGGGGAGTATCAGGTGAGCCTTGGTGATCAGCAATGCGACTCAAAAAAGGCTGGTACAAATGAACCGGATGATGCCGTCATTACCCAAGTCGATAATCAGTTGATCGCAACGGGCTGCGGAACCTGCATGGCAACCTTTTCAAAAGAGGGTGTAAGCTATGCGGTCACGATTACAGTAACGGCTGCACCAATCAGCTTAGTTATGGTTACCGGTCATAGTCTCGGTGCCGGAGAAAAAGGGAATCCAACAGAGTCCGTTGTTTGCGAAGCCGGTCAAGCTTACAGCACCTATGCCAAAGCAGGAGAATTAACAGTTGATAATGCTGCAACCTATGTGCCCGCCGCACTTGGCTATGCCGGGGATCACACTGCAGCTGCAGATATCAATGCCTTTACGTCGGCCGGCAGCGGCGTGCAGGGCGAGGACAGTGCGTTCGCCTATTATTGGAACCAGTTGACCGGCGAAAAGATCTGGGTGCTGAACGCTGCGCGCAGTGGAAGCTGCTTACAGAATTATTGGCTGCCTAGCTTGACCGATGGCGGGCATAACAATTTCTGGCGTGCGGTTGCCCTGTTTAAAGCTGCTGAAAATGTTCTAAGCCGGGAAGTGACAGCGGGACATTATGAACTCAAGCACATGGGCATTATCAATCATTCGGCAGCGAACGGCGATGAAGGACTGACCATTGACGACTACACCGAGAAGTATCTGTCCATGTGGAATGGCTTTAAGAGCGAGCTTCAGACGACAATCGGTGGGGTCAACAAAACAGTAGACTTCCTTGGAATTACGCCGTTCTGGCAGAGCGTAAATACAACTGCGCTGAACAATGCCAAAATCGTCAACTACTACATGGGAACAAGTGCCGCGTATTCCGATATCTATATTACAACCGATATTGGGCGGCAGTGGGGTTCTGACGCTGGTGTTCAGACATATTTTAAAGGCAAGTATCCGAGCGGCACCGTCGACTATACTACGCACAGCGGCTCCATTCAGCTTCCTACTCGCCGCGGCAGCGGTGCCCCGCAGGAATCCGCTGACAAGCAGGACTATGGTACGGATACCGTATTTGGCGACATTTCGCATTATCGTCAGGTAGGCTATAACGAGATCGGCAAAGATATGGCCCACAATCTGTTTTCTTCGCTCTATGGTCAGAGCAGCGCACAAAGCGTTGTCGTTACCAAACGAGATGGTAAAGCAATCGATCCTGCGCAAACGCTTCTGATGACGCCGGGAGAAACACTCGAACTGACGCTCATGCCAAATCCGGTCAGTGTGAACGACCTTGAGATCGTATGCACAGGCAATGCGCTGCAGCGCACGTCGGAAAATGCCTTTGTCTACCAGTGCATTGCTGGTGGAACAGGCGAGATCCAGGTGAAGCAAGGCGGAAGAACGCTTGCAAGCTATCCCGTGAAATGTGTCTCCGGTGCATGGTACCGCTGGCATTTCAGCAAATAAAAAGAAAGGGAGAAAAATAAAGATGAAAAAGTTAAGTTTGCTTTTCTTGGTCATTGCAATGGTTCTCTCACTGTTGGTGCCCGTATCTGCAAAGAGATATACCGCGGGCAGCGAAGATGATACCATTACCAATGAGGAAGGCAGCGAAGAAAATGCGCTGAAGGTCATTTCCGGCAGCGTGGATGTGGACGGCGGAGCCATGACGGGCACGGACGCAATCCTTCAGCTGGCTACTCCGGTTACTTTCAGCGCAAGCAAAAAATGGGCGATTGAATTCGAACTGAGTGGATTGAGTGGCGAATTTGCGGTCTTATCAGCTGAAGCAGACCCGAGTTCTTACAATATCGTCTATTTACCCAAGAATGGTGACCTTGCACCTGTGGTGAGTAGTGTGTGGTATCGTGTTACAGATTCCAGTAATGCTGTAACTGCAAATATCAACGATATCGCTGCATTAAATAATTTTGATGCCACTGCACGGCATATTTATCGGATTGAAAATCACGGCAGTGACGGATGGTGTTACTATCTCGACGGTGTGAAGGTCGGTGTTTACGGTCAGGGAGCTGGCGGTATTACGAATCGTTCAAATGGAAGCGATATAGCGCGCACACTGAGTTCCGATTTTACGGTTGGATATATTGGTATGAAGCGCTGGCCGTTGAACGCCACCTTATATGACCTGAGCCTTTACACCGAGAATAGTGAAATTGCGTTTGCCGGTGATGGTACATTACCTGCCCCGATCACGACTATTACTCCCGAAGGCAAAGATGAGCGACAGCTCTATCCGACGGATAAGGTCACGCTCCCTGCTCCGTTGGCCGTTCCCACTGGAAAAGTTTTTGTCGGCTGGAAGGACGGTAATGGAAAGCTGTATAAAACAAGCGATACTTACACAGTGACCTCTACCGGTACAACGACCCTGACGGCTTCCTATGCTGAAGCGGCTCTGGCAGGAACGCTGATGGTGGTTTTCAATAGCGATAACACATTCTCCGCTCGACTGATCAATGCAAACAATGCCGATGATTTGCGCTATCAGTGGATGAGAGACGGTGTCGAAATCGAAGGTGCCACGGGTGCGACCTATACCATGACCGCGGACGATTGTGGACATCAGATCTCCTGCAAGGCAACCAGTACGCTGCAGTCCGGCGAACTGACCAGCCAGAGCATGACCGTAACGTCGGCTGCAAATGGTACGGTTCAGGGCAATAACATCGTTATGGCACTGAACGCCCCGATCAGAACGCCTACCGATAAGAATTGGGCGATCGAGTTCAAACTGAGCGATATTACCAAAGAGCAGCAGGCAATTCTCTCTGACATGGCCAATGAACAGGAGGCAGCCAACATTCGCGCGCTCTATCTGTATCCTACGGGTGATCTTGCTATCATCCGAAACAATGTATGGTATTTCACGCCGGAGTATACGAAACCTGCTGATTTTGATGCCAAAGCAGAGCATACTTATCGTATTGAAAACCGCGCGGGTACTGTCTCTTATTATTTAGACGGAACAAAAATTGGGGACTATTCTGTTCGCGCTCCCGGCGGTGTTGCTGGAAGAACTGATTTGGCAGAAGGCAAACCGCAGTTGGATGTCACATATCAGTATCTTGGAATTGAACGTACTGCAAACAAGGGGATTTATAAGTTTGATGGTAAGCTGCACTCCCTCGCGTCCTTTGAGAATAACAGCACAGTCGCTTTCAATGCAAATTATGAAGGTTCGGCCACAATTCCGAGCATTGATTCCTTCGGAACGGGCAATGCACAGCGTCAGCTATACGTTGGCGACGTAATTACTCTGCCGGCCGCACCAACACGTGTGGGCTATGATTTTGGCGGTTGGTCTTACGGAGCAAAGACCTATGATGCTGAATCACAGTATACCGTCCCCGCGACCGGAATGACCACTTTGACCGCGCAGTGGAAGGCACACGCTCTGACCAAGACCGATGCCACTCCGGCCACCTGCACAGAAAACGGCAACAATGAATACTATACCTGCAAGACCTGCCACAAGGTTTTCAAGGATGCAGCAGGTACGCAGGAGACCACTGTTGCAGCGGAAACACTTACCAAGCTCGGTCATAATATGGCCAAGATTGAAGCCAAGGCTGTTACTTGCACGGAAGATGGCAACAACGAGTACTACATTTGCAATGTCTGCCACAAGGTTTTCAAAGATCAAGCTGGCACACAGGAAACCACGGTTGCAGACGAGATCGTTAAGGCACCTGGTAAGCACGACTGGTCCAACCACGACAGTATCTGCAAGGTCTGCCAGACTCCGTGCGGCGAAGTGCACACCGCGGGCACGACCTGCAAGGTGTGCGGCAAATACACGCCTGCACCCGCGCCGGTCACCCCGGTGAAGCCGAGCAAACCCGCAAAGCCCTCGTTCAATCCGGATGCCGGTAAGACCAAATTCGTGGACGTTTCGGATAACGCTTGGTATGCCTCCGCGGTCGATTATGTGGTCGACAAGGGCCTCATGAACGGCACGGGCGAGGACAAGTTCTCTCCGAATGCGGATACCACGCGCGGCATGATCGTGACCGTTCTGGCGCGTCTGGACGGCAAGAGCACCGCTGGCACGCCGTGGTACGCCACTGGTCAGCGCTGGGCAATGGAGTACGAAATCTCCGACGGCACGAATATGACCGGCGCGATCACGCGCGAGCAGCTCGTCACAATGCTGTTCCGCTATGCGGTCAAGAACGGCCTCGAAGCGGTTACGCTCTCTGAGAATCTGACCCAGTTTACGGACGCTTCCGACATCAGTGCGTGGGCCGTCTCCGCGATGCAGTGGGCCGTCGGTCAAGGCCTGATTCAGGGCTCGAACGGCCAGCTGCGCCCGCAGGCAAACGCCTCCCGCGCCGAGGTTGCCACGATCCTCATGCGCTTCTGCGAGCTGATGAAAAAGTAAATCGTGACGGTTCAAAGTTGAGCTTGCGGCATACGCCGTTTGCCGGAACATCACATCGCAAAAACCCGGAAGGGGCGGCCAAGCCGCCCCTTCTTTCTATTGGAATACCTTCCTTGGGCCGTGCCCCATTTGAAGAATAATCGTTATCCGTTTCGTTCCAATATCAAAAAGTTACTCAAATGCGCTATTGACAAACGTTTGT
>ENA-OUQF01002076-OUQF01002076.1-human-gut-metagenome-genome-assembly--contig:-NODE-2076-length-10726-cov-5.158092_pt1 | contig 10726 bp, 9 predicted proteins | sample MGYA00237947_ERZ548826 | MGnify/ENA primary metagenome ERZ548826 (study PRJEB26490, sample SAMN05194701) | human gut metagenome | biome: terrestrial biome; feature: human-associated habitat; material... | reverse complement strand
ATATAATAGGATAAGCAGATAGGAGGAAGATATTATGGCAGATAATAGTTTCAATAACACAGTAGAGTCACTTTTCAAGGGGATGGACAGCTTTATCACTACAAAGACTGTAGTCGGTGATGCGATTCATATAGGGGATACTATCATACTTCCGCTTGTGGATGTGTCGTTTGGAGTGGCAGCAGGAGCATTTTCGGCAGAAAAGAAAAATAACGGAGCCGGTGGTATGGGCGGAAAGATTCAGCCAAGTGCAGTGCTCGTTATCCAGAATGGACAGACAAAGCTTGTCAATGTAAAGAATCAGGACGGCATGACCAAGATACTTGATATGGTGCCGGACATTGTAAGCCGCTTCTCGAAGGGGAAAAATGATGACCTTAATCTCGACGATGTAAAGGTAGACGAGGCAGAGGACGATAAGCAGGATTAATTTCATATATGTGAGCAAATAAAAAGGACATCCAAACGGATGTCCTTTAAAATTCAAAAGATTCAAAAATAAAGACTAAGCTCTCTCAACTTTGCCAGATCTTAAACATGAAGTACATACATATAACTTCTGTGGAACTCCATTGACCTTGCAAGAAACCTTCTTAATGTTTGACTTCCAAACATGATTTGATCTTCTATGAGAATGGCTGACATTATTTCCATAATGAACACCTTTTTCACAAATTGCACATTTTGCCATGATATTGCACCTCCTTGCATTTCACTAAGCTTACCATACTCTTAAGCTCACAACAAATGTATTCTATCAGATTAAAATAAAGAATGCAAGGATAAAATATAAAAATATTTGCTTTTTGTGAAAAAAAAGGTATAATAACATTAGCTACGTCACAATATGATGGAGGTATATATTATGAAGGGACAGATGGATACCCAATATGGACAAATTTTAATTGATACAGATGTTATTGCAACCTATGCAGGCTCTGTAGCTGTAGAGTGCTTTGGAATAGTAGGCATGGCAGCGGTCAACATGAAGGATGGTCTTGTAAAGATTTTAAAGAGAGATTACCTGAACCATGGAATAAATGTAAAGGTAGATGAGAACAACGAAATTACCATTGATTTTCATGTAATAGTAGCGTATGGTATTTCGATCGGCACTGTTTCGGACAATCTTATCGAGACGGTTAAGTACAAGGTTGAGTCATTTACAGGAATGAAAATTGCAAAGATCAATATTTACGTTGAGGGCGTAAGGGTAATTGATTAAGGAGGACTACAAAAAGTGGAGATCACAAGCATTAATTCAAAGCTCCTTGCAAGGATGTTTCTTGCGGGAGCCAAGAATCTTGATTCAAAGAAAGACTGGATAAATGAGCTGAATGTATTCCCGGTACCGGATGGTGATACCGGAACAAATATGACAATGACAATCATGTCTGCGGCCAAGGAGGTCAGCTCGCTCACAAATCCTACCATGGCAGAGCTTGCAAAGGCTATTTCATCAGGCTCTTTAAGAGGTGCCAGAGGAAACTCGGGTGTTATCTTATCACAGCTTTTCAGAGGCTTCTGCAAGGTTATAAAGGAATACGATGAGATAGATGTCACTATTCTTTGTGAGGCATGCCAGAAGGCGGTTGAGACAGCTTACAAGGCGGTTATGAAGCCTAAGGAGGGAACTATCCTCACAGTGGCAAAGGGCGCAGCAGAAAAGGCTCTGGAGCTGTCAGACGAAACAGAGGATGTTGTCACATTTGTTGAAGAGGTTATAAAGCAGGCTGAGTATGTGCTTGACCAGACACCGGAGATGCTTCCTGTATTAAAGCAGGCAGGTGTTGTGGATTCAGGCGGACAGGGACTTGTTCAGGTATTAAAGGGAGCATATGATGCCCTTATCGGCAAGGAGATTGACTATACAATCGAGGGCGCACCAACAGGAGCAGCTCCTGCAAAGATTTCGGCTGAGACAGAGGCAGAGATTAAGTTTGGTTACTGCACAGAGTTTATTATTGTACTCAATGCGCCAATGTCAGACAATGAGGAGCACGCATACAAGGCATTCCTCGAGTCAATCGGTGACTCTATAGTCGTTGTAGCTGACGATGAGATCGTAAAGACTCACGTACATACAAACGACCCTGGACTTGCACTGCAGAAGGCACTTACCTTCGGTTCACTCAGCAAGATAAAGATCGACAATATGCGTGAGGAGCATCAGGAAAAGCTCATCAAGGATTCACAGAAGCTTGCAGCACAGCAGAAGGCTGAGGAAGAGGCTTATGAAGCTGCTCAGGCTGATGAAAAGACAAATAACATGCCTGCAAAGGAAATGGGCTTTGTATCTGTTTCAATCGGAGAAGGCATGAATGAAGTGTTTAGAGGCCTTGGAGTGGACTATCTCATAGAGGGTGGTCAGACCATGAACCCTAGCACAGAGGATATGCTCAACGCTATCGAGCATGTAAATGCGAAGACAGTATTTATCCTGCCAAACAACAAGAATATCATCATGGCTGCAAACCAGGCTGTAGACCTTGTTGAGGATAAACAGATTATTGTTATCCCTACAAAGACTATCCCACAGGGTATCACAGCGCTTGTAAATTATATACCTGACCACAGCGCCGAGGAGAATAAAGAGCAGATGATGGCTGAGATAGAAAATGTCAAGACAGGACAGGTGACATATGCAGTCCGCGATACTGAGATTGACGGAAAAACCATCAAGCAGAACGACTTCATGGGAATCGGCGACAAGAGCATCCTTTCTGTTGGAACAGACTTAAGGGCTACCACACTTGAGATGGTAGATGCCATGGTAGATGAGGATTCTGCGATTGTCAGCATCTATTTCGGAAGTGATTCTGATGAGGACTCAGCTAATGAGCTTGCAGCAGCAATCGAAGAGAAATATCCTGATGTAGAGGTTGAGGTCAACGATGGCGGACAGCCAATCTACTATTATGTTATTTCTGTAGAGTAAAGCCTTTTAAAGAATATAAATGATATTTATTATATTTAGGAGCAAATATGGATATAGCTTCACCGATTACCGCGGTTAAGGGAATCGGGGAAAAAACACAAAAAGCATTTGCTAAAATGGGAGTATACACCGTTGGTGATATACTCCTTCATTTTCCCCGGGATTATGTAAAGTTTCCGGAAATAACGGATATTGATGAACTGAATAATGTAAACGTAAGCAGCACCTATGCCATCCATGCTGTGATTAAAAAGGCACCTGTAGTGAAAAATACAGCGAGAATGCAGATTACATTGCAGGATATCGGCTCGCCCGGGCATATGATACAGCTGGTATGGTACCGTATGCCATACCTTAAGGCACAGCTTGTGCAGGGAAGACATCTTATATTTTACGGACATATTAAGCCAAAGGGCGGCAGATATGTCATGGAGCAGCCTGTGGTGTATGAGGTGCAAAAGTACGAGGCTATACGTGATACGCTGCAGCCTGTTTATTCCGTGACAAGCGGTGTGACAAACAATCTGATAGTGAAGACGATAAAGGAGACTCTGTCACATGATACACTGCTGTCAGATTATCTGCCTAAGGATATAAGGCATAGGTACGGCTTTTGCGAGTACAATTATGCCATGAAGCAGATACATTTCCCTGATGACTTTGACGCTCTTGTGGAGGCAAGAAGACGGCTTGTTTTTGATGAGTTTTTTCTCTTTATCATGGGCATGCGGTATCAGAATAAAAAGCAGCAGAAGGACAAAAATGAGTTTGAGTTTACGGATGATGCTTTTATAGACAGAATGATTGAGAAGCTTCCATATGAGCTGACAGGCGCGCAGAAGAAGACAATAGATGAGATAAAGCAGGATATTAAAAGCCCTTATGTGATGCAGAGGCTTATTCAGGGCGATGTGGGCTCAGGAAAGACGATTGTTGCTTTTCTCCTTATGGCGTGGGCGTCAAAATGTGGCTATCAGTCTGCTATTATGGCTCCGACGGAGGTGCTTGCAAACCAGCATTATGAGACGTTTTGCTCACTGGTTAGTCAGTTTGGACTTGACAGTCCTGTTGTGCTTCTTACCGGCTCCATGACGGCAAAGCAGAAAAGAGAGGCCTATGAGCGCCTTGAAAACGAGAAAAATGCGCTTATTATAGGCACTCATGCGCTCATACAGGAGAAAGCGGATTTTTCCAATCTGTCGCTTGTTATCACAGATGAGCAGCACAGATTTGGCGTGAAGCAGAGAGAGAGCTTCTCGGATAAGGGAAGAAAGCCACATATACTTGTGATGAGTGCCACTCCGATACCGCGTACGTTAGCAATAATCATATACGGTGATATGGATATCTCTGTCATAAATGAGGTGCCTGCAAAGAGGCTTCCGATCAAGAACTGTGTGGTTGGCACGGCGTTCAGGCCAAAGGCCTACAGCTTCATCGAGGAGCAGGTGAGAGCCGGTCATCAGGCGTATGTTATATGTCCTCTTGTGGAGGAAACCGAAAACTCGGAAGGGGAAAATGTCACAGATTATGCAAATGTGCTTAAAGCGGCACTGCCAAAGGATATCACGGTAGATGTGCTTAACGGCAGGATGAAGAGCAAGGCAAAGGATGAGGTGATGCAGCGCTTTGCAAATAATGAGTCGCAGGTGCTTGTGTCCACAACAGTCGTGGAGGTTGGTGTAAATGTGCCCAATGCAACTGTCATGATGATAGAGAATGCAGACAGGTTTGGACTTGCACAGCTTCATCAGCTAAGAGGCCGTGTAGGCAGGGGGGATGCACAGTCGTATTGCATTTTCATCAATTCATCAAATTCAAAGAAATCAAAAAAACGTCTGGAGATACTAAATAAATCAAATGATGGCTTTTATATAGCAAGTGAGGATTTAAAGCTCAGAGGTCCCGGGGATTTCTTTGGAATCAGGCAGAGTGGAGACCTTGCGTTTGCACTTGCGGATGTGTATCAGGACAGCGATGTGCTAAAGGAAGCATCTGAGATGGTGGATGAGGTGCTTGAGGCAGACCCGGCGCTTTGTACACCGGAAAACAGAATACTGAAAAAGAAAATGGATGAATTTGCAAAAGAACAATTAAAGAGAATGAATCTGTGATGAGCTTAAATGGCTAAAATAAAAGCTGATATAGCATGCAGGACTATGCATGTGTATATCAGCTTTTTACTTTAAGCGTTTTTGAATGGTTATGAAATTGTTATGAAATAAGTATAATCTGCTTACTCAATCTGCCTGATATCGGATATATCCGGGTGAATCGTGAGAGAATAGTTTGTGTAATACACGACAAAGCCGGCTGCGGCACCGTTTGGCTTTTTGACATTTTTCTTTTGCAGATAGTCTATCTCTACCTTGTCGGCATTTTTACCCTTTGAGTAGTAGCCTGCGAGCTTGCCGGCCTCCTCGAAGGTACTGTCCGGAAGCTCTTTGTTTTCAGCCTTTACGATGACATGTGAGCCCGGCATGCCCTTGGCATGGAACCACCAGTCATTTCCTGTTGCCAGCTTGAAGGTGAGCTCATCGTTCTGGTAGTTGTTTTTGCCAACATACATATCAAAGCCGTCTGATGAGATATAGTGGAAGGGTTTGCTCTTTACCTTCTGTTTCTTTGAACCCTTTCCTTTTTTGATAAAACCGTATTCTATCAGCTCATCCTTTATCTGGACGAGGTCGTCAGCGCTTAAAGCGATATCCAGTGAATTCTGAATTGATTCGAGATGGTCTATCTGACCTTTTGTTTCAAGAATCAGTTCGTTCAATGCTTCGGCAGTACGTTTCATCTTTCCGTATTTGTCAAAGTATTTCTGCGCGTTCTCGGCAGGAGTTTTTGTGTTGTCGATAGGGATTTTGATGATTTTGTTGTCATCATAATAGTTTGCAGCTTCAAGAAACTTGTCGTCCGGTGTAAGTCCGTAGCCGAATGCGTTGATAAGCTCGCCGTACACCTTGTACTTTTCGCGTTTTTCGGAGTCCTTAAGCTGCTTCATCTGCAGGGAATATTTCTTCTGGTTTCGCTCCAGGAGGGTATTTACGTGTTTTCTCAGGTCGGCTGACTTCTGACGTATACGTGTATAGGTGTTTCTCTCAGAGTAGTAAAGCTCTAAAACCTCTGATATAGATTCATATTTTGTGACCGTTAAATCGCTATACTGAGTCAGCTCTATTGAAGAAAATTCCTTTGGTTCATTGCCGTCACGCACGATATTCGGCGTAAAACGATTATTTTTTATGTCCTCCATCATCCATGTGAAGTTGCTTCCCAGGTGCAAAAGCTCATCGTGTGAGTAGGCAGCTACAGGGGAGTCCGCGTCAAGACCTGCCCGATGAGCCAGCTCATTTGCCACAAGTGGGCTGATGCCGGAAAAGGATGAGTAGATAGCCTTTGAAACAGTAAGCGGCTTTGCTGATATAATATCCACAAACTGTTTCGAATCTATAGTCAGAGGATTATATTTATCCTCCTGTGTCGCGGGGATTTTGTAGGCTCTGCCCGGAAGCACCTCACGCACAGAGCTTACGGATGCGGGAATACGCTTGGCACTGTCTATTATCGTACCATCGGAGTCGGTAAAGATGATGTTTGAATATTTGCCCATCAGCTCGATAATAAGCACCTTGTGGCATAGATCGCCCATCTCGTTTAAGTGCTCGATTTCAAAGTTTATGATACGCTCCATGCCCGGCTGGTAAATCTTTGTGATGCGTCCGTTTGCTATATGCTTTCTTAAAACCATGCAAAATGTAGGGGCAGTGAGGGGGCTTACCTTATTTGTGGGTGTCAGGTAGATGAATGGAAGAGATGCACTTGCAGACATTGAAAGCCTGAACGAGCCGTTTGGTCCCTTTAGGGTAAGAAGCAGCTCATCTGCCTCAGGTTCTGCGATTTTACTGATTTTTGAGTTTAGTATCGTACTGTTTAGCTCTGCAACTATATTTGAAATGACTATTCCGTCTAAAGCCATGATGTTCCTCCTTATTTCCTGTAAATATTCTAAGCTGCTGAATATTTATAATCATGAATATTTATATTATAATATATTTGACGAAAATCTCAAGGAGTTATATAATAAACTCATCTATGCATATGCGAAAGGAAAAATTATGATTAAAAGTATGACCGGCTTTGGCAGATACGAGTACGCAGATGCAAGCCGTAAGATTACAGTTGAGGTAAAATCTGTAAATCACAGATATCTGGATGTCAATATCAAGATGCCTAAAAAGCTCAATTTCTTCGAGAGTGCAATAAGGACTCTGCTTAAGGAGTACATAGAGCGAGGCAAGGTCGATATTTATATCACATATGAGGATTTTACAGAAAATAATCTCTCATTGCAGTATAATAAGGCTCTCGCGGGAGAATATCTTAAGTATCTGAATCAGATGGCGGAGGAATTCGGACTGGAGAATGATATAAGAGTGAGCACGCTGTCGAGATATCCTGAGGTATTTGCGATGGAGGAGCAGCCTGTAGATGAGGATGAGCTGTGGAGCAGTCTTGAGAAGGCTCTTCGCGGTGCATTTGAGCCATTTGTTGAAAGCCGCGTGCGCGAGGGAGAAAATCTTAAAAAAGACCTTTGCGAAAAGCTCGATAATATGGTATCATATGTTGATTTCATTGAGGAGCGTTCGCCACAGATTATTATCGAATACCGTGCGCGTCTTGAGGAAAAGCTAAGAGAGCTGCTTGCAGACAATCAGCTTGATGATTCAAGAATAGCCCAGGAGGTCACTATTTTTGCGGACAAGATCTGTGTGGATGAGGAGACAGTCAGGCTCAAAAGCCATATCCTTTCCATGAAGGATTCGTTAAATGTCGGTGGCAGTGTGGGAAGAAAGCTTGATTTCCTCGCACAGGAGATGAACCGTGAGGCGAATACCATCCTTTCAAAGTCCAATGATCTTAAGATTTCTGACACAGGCATCAGTCTTAAAACTGATATAGAAAAGGTCAGGGAACAGATTCAAAATATTGAGTAATTTTAGGAGATTGTGATGAGTAACACAGGAAAATTAGTTGTTTTTTCAGGCTTTTCGGGTTCCGGAAAGGGTACTATCATGAAGGAGCTTATGGCAAAGCATGGTGATGATTATGCACTGAGCGTATCAGCCACGACCAGAGGTCCAAGGCCGGGTGAGGAGCATGGCAGAGAGTATTTCTTTATCTCAGAGGAAGAATTTGAACAGATGATAAAGGCAGATGGACTGCTTGAGTATGCCAAGTATGTAGATCATTACTACGGCACACCAAAGTCATATGTCAATGAGCAGCTTAACGCCGGAAAGAATGTGATTCTTGAGATAGAAATCCAGGGAGCTTTAAAGATAAAGAAGCAGTTTCCTGATACGGTGCTTATGTTTGTGTCAGCGCCGAGTGCAGATGAGCTTAAGGACCGGCTTGTAGGAAGAGGCACAGAGACAAAAGAGGTCTGTGCACAGAGACTTTCAAGAGCATATGAGGAGTCTTTAGGCATAGAAAAATATGATTATTTAGTGGTAAATGATAAGCTTGACGATTGTGTAGAGCTTGTGAATGACATCATCCACAGCTCTGACGACACAAAAAAGAATCAGGATTATCTGGTATCATCAAATATAGATTTTATAAATAAAATGAGAAAAGAGCTTTTAAGCTTTTCGAAAGGAGATAAATAATATGATACATCCATCGTATGTAGAGTTAATGAAGGTAGTAAACAACAATGTAGAGATAGGTGAAGAGCCGGTAGTAAACAGCCGTTATTCTATCGTTATTGCTGCAGCAAAGCGTGCACGTCAGATTATTGATGGTGCAGAACCACTTATCGCACGCCCTAAGTGCAATAAGCCATTATCTATTGCTGTAGAGGAGCTGTACACGGGAGCTGTCAGAATCGTCTCAGATGATGAGGATTTAAACGAAGGCGAAGAGGCTTAATCTAGGGGGAAAGGCTGTTTTGTCTTTCCCTTTAATTGTAAATACTTACATTTGAGAGGTACTATGAAATTATTATTTATTTCGCTTGGATGCGATAAAAACCTTGTGGATTCAGAGTATATGATAGGCATGCTTGCAAATGACGGCATTGAGATGACCGATGATGAGACGCAGGCTGATATCATTATTGTAAACAGCTGCTGCTTCATAGGTGATGCAAAGGAGGAGAGTATCAATACAATTCTCGAGATGGCTCAGTATAAGGAGACAGGCAAATGCAAATCACTTATTGTGACAGGCTGTCTGGCACAAAGATACAAGGATGAGATTTTTAAGGAAATCCCGGAGGTTGATGCCATACTTGGCACCAATTCATATGATACTATAGTTGAAGCTGTCCATGAGACACTTGAAAAACACAGATACAGCAATCTGCACACCTTAGAGGGACTTCCCAGCATAAAGACAAAGCGTATTGTTACCACAGGAGGGCATTTTGCTTACCTTAAGATAGCAGAGGGGTGCAATAAAAACTGTACCTACTGTGTCATCCCATCTGTCAGAGGCCGTTACAGAAGTGTGCCGATGGAGGATTTGATTGAACAGGCAAAGAGTCTTGTGGAGCAGGGAGCAAAGGAGCTTATACTTGTTGCCCAGGAGACCACACTTTACGGAGTGGATTTGTATGGTGAGAAGTCACTTCATAAGCTTTTGGATGAGCTCAACAAGATAAGCGGGCTGTTCTGGATAAGGATTATGTACTGCTATCCCGAGGAGATATACGATGAGCTTATAGAGTCCATGATAAAGGATGAGAAGGTATGCCATTATCTGGATATGCCAATCCAGCACTGCAATGACGATATTTTAAGGCGTATGGGCAGAAAAACAACAAAGGCTGAGCTTATGGAGCGTATCAGAATGCTGCGTGAGAGAATACCTGATATCACATTAAGGACCACACTCATATGCGGTTTCCCGGGTGAGACACAGGATAATCACGAGGAGCTTATGCAGTTTGTAAATGATATGGAGTTTGACCGTCTGGGAGCCTTTACGTATTCCCCGGAGGAGGGCACAAAGGCAGCTGCAATGCCTGACCAGATAGATGAGGATATAAAGGCTGACTGGCAGGCAGATGTCATGGAGCTTGAGGAAGAGGTCATTTTTGATAAAAATGAGACACTAAAGGGTAAAGAATTATATGTTTTCATAGAGGGCAAGGTGGCTGATGAAAATGCATATATCGGCCGTACATACAGAGATGCACCGAATGTTGACGGATATATATTTGTCAACACCGATGAGGAACTTATGTCGGGAGATTTCTGCCGGGTAAAGGTTACCGGAGCATTAGAATATGACTTGATAGGAGAGCTTGTATAATGAATTTACCTAATAAACTTACAATCGCAAGAGTTATTATGATACCGTTCTTTTTAGTATTTCTTATGACGGATTTTTTTGAGGCAGCCAGATATGTTGCACTTGCAATATTTATAATAGCCAGCCTTACGGATATGCTCGATGGTAAAATAGCCAGAAAATATAATCTTGGTACTAATTTCGGTAAATTTATGGATCCGCTTGCCGACAAGCTTCTGGTATGTTCGGCTATGATTGCCTTTACGGGTATGGGAATTATGCCTGCATGGATTGTCATAATCATAATAGCGAGAGAATTCATCATAAGTGGCTTCAGACTTATTGCGGCTGAGAAGAATGTGGTTATTGCTGCCGGAATGTCGGGCAAGATTAAGACGACGGTGCAGATGATTATGTGCTGCCTTCTTATTGCCAGACTTCCGTTTAACTTTATGAGATATGTTGAGCAGGTGTTTATCTATGCGGCAC
>ENA-OUQF01002072-OUQF01002072.1-human-gut-metagenome-genome-assembly--contig:-NODE-2072-length-10731-cov-5.536156_pt1 | contig 10731 bp, 7 predicted proteins | sample MGYA00237947_ERZ548826 | MGnify/ENA primary metagenome ERZ548826 (study PRJEB26490, sample SAMN05194701) | human gut metagenome | biome: terrestrial biome; feature: human-associated habitat; material... | reverse complement strand
ACAACGCGAGGTGATCGTGACAGCAACTGTGACCGAGGTGACAGATTCCGTCACTCCCGTCACAGTCATTGTCATCTCGTCACGGTTTCCGCACTCCCGTCACGGTTGTTGTGATTCCGTCACGGTTTGTGGTGTGACGGTTTGTTGTGTTGTGACGGTTTGTGTTGTGACGGTTGTGGCCTGGTTTGCCGTGACGGTTGTGCTGTGGTGCGCGGCTGGGGGCAGCACTGTGACTGGTGTTACGACAACGCGAGGTGATCGTGACAGCAACTGTGACCGAGGTGACAGATTCCGTCACTCCCGTCACAGTCATTGTCATCTCGTCACGGTTTCCGCACTCCCGTCACAGTGTTTGTAATCCCGTCACAGTTGTCGCCGCTTGGCCGCAGTCATTGTCATTCCAGTCACAGTTGCTGTCACTTGGTCACAGTTATCGCCCGCAGCTCCAAGCATCACAGCCGTTTGTTTCCGCTTATTCCGCTTATTCCGCTTATTCCGCCCCTTATTCCATACCCTCACCGCGTGTCGACCACAACCCCCGATTCGAGTGGATAATCGCAACCCAATCCCTCTACGGTAAATCCATGACCATGCGCCTGCACATCAAGCAACAAGTACGCCAAGCCCACCAAGCGCGCCAGTGCTACACACCTCGCTCAAATACCGAACGCGTCACCGTACGCCGAATGGCAGAGAGCTGCGAACTTGTTACCCCTCACCGCGGCATGTACGCGGAACCCGAATATTGGAGCATGCTCAACCACATCAGCAAAGTGCAACACATCGGTAGCACGTTATGCCGCGAAAAGCCTGGAACTATCATCGCCGGCATATCGGCAGCCGCGGTTTGGGGACTCGACCATTCCGCGTATCTTCATAAGAGCGGCGTCATCACCATCGCAAAGCCATACGGCAATCCCAATCGAGCCACGCATTCGCAGCTGCGCCGTATCTACCTTCCGGCACGGCACATGAACCACGTCACCATGCACAACAACACGCAGGTCACCGATCCCACGCGCACGCTTTTCGACTGCGGGCGAACGGAAGCGTTCCATGACGCATTCCCCGTATTCGAATCGGCGATTCGGCAAAATTCTGTTGACAGTACTGCGTTTCTGGAGTATTGCAGTCAAGCCTACGTTGGGCGCAACCGGCATTTGCCGGCATTCGTCATGAGCAAGGCGCGAGGATTGAGCGAAAACGGTGGCGAGTCGTTTGCTCTGGCCGTCATCTTTGAGCTTGGTTTCCCTTGGCCGGAGCAGCAAGTGGAATTCACGTGCATAGGGCCGGATGGCGCACGGAAGGTGAGACGCGTGGATTTTGCATGGTATTTGCCGGACGGGCGGATTGTGGTCGGTGAACTGGACGGTCAGCAAAAGTATGTGGATCCCAGCATGACGGGCGGGCGTTCGATTGCCGCGATTGTTGAGGACGAACGTGAGCGATCGCAGATGTTGTATCGATGCGGTGTCAGCGCCGTTGTTCGTTTTACTTTCGATGACGTGGTACGGCGCGTGCCGTTGGAACGGAAGCTACGTGAGGCCGGGGTTCCCTGCGGTGCGCCGCCTGTATTGCCGCAGCCGCATGGACGCCGATGACAACAAGGTGGTAGGTGGCATGTGGGGCAGGCGGGGCAAGTGAACAGATGATGTGGGATGGATGCAGGCGGGGCGAACAGGTACGTATGAGCACCGACGGAAATGCACCTGGACTCGCCGTACCGCATCGTGCCGTCAATTCGCGTTTTGTTCGCGCCGATTCAGTAATCCGACGCGGTGAATACGCGGTGAATCCAGCTGTGGGTGCTATACGGCAACCCGGCGAATACGTGGCGAATAAGCGATGTGGTGGTTGCGGCGATAACTGTGACTGGTGTTGCGACAACGCGAGGTGATCGTGACAGCAACTGTGATCGGGGTGACGGATTCCGTCACCCCAGTCGCAGTCATTGTCATCTGGTCACAGTTGTCGCCGCTGAGCCGCAGTTTCCGTAATTCCGTCACAGTTTGCGGTGTGATGGTGTCGTTGTGGTGTGGCGCGGGGTTGCTGACTGGGGTGCTGTGGTGTGACGGTTGTGGCTTGGTTTACCGTGACTGCTGTGGCCTGGTTTACCGTGACGGTTGTGCTGTGATGTGGTGGTTGCGGCAACGACTGTGACTGGTGTTGCAACAACGCGAGGTGATCGTGACAGCAACTGTGATCGGGGTGACGGATTCCGTCACCCCAGTCGCAGTCATTGTCATCTGGTCACAGTTGTCGCCGCTGAGCCGCAGTTTCCGTAATTCCATCACGGTTTCCGTAATCCTGTCACGGTTGCTGTAATCCTGTCACGGTTACTGCCGGCAACCGGCGCTCAGTGCACCACGGTGATCGGGCACTCGGCAAAATTAATGATCTGGCGGCTCACCGACCCAAGGAAATGCGCGTCCATACCGGTCAGGCCACGCGACCCAACCACCACATGGCTCGCATAACGCGACGCCGCGATCAAACCCTTCGACGCCGGAATGTGAAACGCATTCGCCACCACATCCACATCGCCCGGAATACCAGCCTTCGCGATCAGCTCGCTCAACACCTGCTCCGCGAACGCCTGGCCTTCCTCAGTGCTTGGCACCGTGGTCTCATGGCCCGGAACCGCACCCAGGTCACGCAGCTGCCAGCAGAACATCACATGCAACGGCAGCTCATGAACACGCGCATGCCGCACCGCAAAATCCAACGCGCGCAGCGACGTAGACGACCCATCTACGCCAACCACCACCGGGCGTTGCGCGGGCTTGGCGGGCGAAGCACCCGACTGCGTGTAATGCACCGTCACATTCGACGGGGTAAGCGAATTCGCGATCTCGTCGGCAACGGTCTCATCCTCACTGCCCGCAATACGCACCACCGTAACCGGCACTTGCGCCGTTTCCGCCAGCGATGCGGACAATGAACCCATGAACCAGCGGGCCACGCGGCCCAACGAACGCCTGCCCACCACAATCTGCTGCGCGTCCTTGCCGATCTGCAACAGTGCGGACGTGCCCGAAGCGCGCACGGAAGTCATCTTCAAGCGTTCCGGGTCAAAATCGATGCCGTCGCTGGCCTGCTCGACCCAGGAGCGCAGTTCGTCCGCGATCTCATGGCGTACGTGCGCCCAGGATTCGTCGCTATCCGGCTCGTCGGAATTCGTGTCCCACGAGTGCGTCCAGCCGAACACGGCATTGATGCTCTGCCCGGTAAGCGAAGCCTCGCGCATGGCCCACTTCAATGCGGCGAACGATTCATCGGAACCATCCACGCCGACCACAATGTCGGCCAGGGGAGTGGTTGCATTGGTTGCAGTTGCAGTAGTTTCGTCCACCATGGGTTGCCTCCTTCAGCGGCACGGTTCTCAGCGCCATCACCGGCGCACCTGCTTCAAGCATACTGTGCAAACCGCGTATGGCGTTGAGCGCAACAGGTTTGCGGCAGTTTGCGACGGGAATGCGGCAGTTTGCGGCAGGAATGCGACGGGAATGCGGCAGGAATGCGGCAGGAATGCGACGGGAACGCGGCAGGAACGCGATAGTTGGCGGCAGCATACGCCCGCAAAACTGCCCCTGAACCCCCAATCGCACGATTTCACTGAATTTCATCGAATTTCGCCTACGTTCTGAGCGGAAAGTGAGGAATATCACCGTAAACGTCACTGTGAATCGGTAAAGTGGGGCGCAGTGTAACTTGAGGAAGGACAAGCATGTTCGAACGGTTTACAGACCGTGCACGGCGCGTGATTGTGTTGGCGCAGGAAGAGGCACGGTCCCTTCAGCACAACTACATCGGCACCGAACACCTGTTGCTCGGCCTGATTCGCGAAGGTGAAGGCGTGGCCGCCAAGGCGCTCGCTTCCAAGGGCGTGGAGCTTGAGGCCACCCGCAAGCAGGTCATCGAAATGATCGGCAAGGGCAACGCCTCGTCCAACGGCCACATTCCGTTCACTTCGCACGCCAAGCAAGTGTTGGAACTCAGCCTGCGTGAAGCCCTGCAGCTCGGCCACAGCTACATCGGCACGGAGCATATTCTGCTCGGCCTGATTCGCGAAGGTGAAGGCGTCGGCACGCAGGTGCTCATCAAGATGGAAGTGAATCTGGGCGAACTGCGTTCGGCCACCATCGACATGATCCGCGGCAATGCGGGCGGCGACGAAAAGGGCGAACTGGCGAACGCCGGTGGCGTGGCAGACAAGACCAACAAGTCCGGTTCCGCCATTCTCGACCAGTTCGGTCGTAACCTTACCGCCGAAGCCGCCGCAGGCAAGCTGGACCCGGTGATTGGCCGCACGCAGGAGATCGAGCGTGTGATGGTCGTGCTGAGCCGCCGCACCAAGAACAATCCGGTGCTGATCGGCGAGCCGGGCGTGGGCAAGACCGCTGTGGTCGAAGGCTTGGCGGAGAAGATCAACGCGGGCGACGTGCCGGAAACCCTGAAAGGCAAGCAGGTGTATTCGCTTGACCTGGGTTCCATGGTGGCTGGCTCGCGTTACCGTGGCGACTTTGAGGAACGCCTGAAGAAGGTGCTCAAGGAGATCAAGACGCGCGGCGACATCGTGCTGTTCATCGACGAGATCCACACGATTGTGGGCGCGGGTTCCGCCGATGGCGCGCTGGGCGCGTCCGACATGCTCAAGCCGATGCTGGCTCGTGGCGAACTTCAGACCATTGGCGCCACCACCACCGACGAATACCGCAAGTACATCGAAAAGGATGCTGCGCTGGAACGTCGTTTCCAGCCGATCCAGGTGCACGAGCCGACCATCGCCGAAACTATTGAGATTCTGAAGGGCCTGCGCGAACGTTACGAGAACCACCATCGCGTGACCATCACTGATAGCGCCATCCAGGCTGCCGCGGAACTTTCGTCCCGCTACATTCAGGATCGCCGCCTGCCCGATAAGGCCATCGACCTGATCGACGAGGCCGGTGCACGCCTGCGTATCAAGCGTCTGACCATGCCGCCGGAGCTTAAGGAGCTTGAAGCCAAGGTGGCCAAGCTGAGCGCCGAAAAGGAACAGGCCGTTAAGGACCAGGATTTCGAGAAGGCCGCCGACATGCGCGACGACCTGGAAAAGTTGCAAACTGAGCTTAAAGACAGGCAGAAGGCTTGGCATGAGGGTGAAACCGACGCCAAGATGGTTGTGGACGAAGACGTGATCGCCGAAGTGGTGTCTTCCACCACGGGCATTCCGGTCGTCAAGCTCACGCAGGCCGAATCCAAGAAGCTGCTCAACATGGAAGCCGAACTGCACAAGCGCATCATCGGCCAGGACGAGGCGGTGTCCGCACTGGCCCGTTCGATCCGCCGTACGCGCGTCGGCCTGAAAGACCCGAAGCGCCCGGCTGGTTCGTTCATCTTCGCCGGCCCGACCGGTGTGGGTAAGACTGAGCTTGCCAAGACGCTCGCCGAATTCCTGTTCGACGACGAAGACGCGCTGATCCGCGTGGACATGTCCGAATTCTCCGAAAAGTACGCGGCATCCCGCCTGTTCGGTGCGCCCCCGGGGTACATCGGCTACGAGGAGGGCGGCGAGCTTACCGAAAAGGTGCGCCGCAAGCCGTTCTCCGTGGTGCTGTTCGACGAGATCGAAAAGGCTCACCCCGACATCTTCAACTCGCTGCTGCAGGTGCTGGACGACGGCCACCTGACCGACGGTCAGGGTCGCAAGGTGGACTTTAAGAACACCATCATCATTCTGACCACCAACCTGGGTACGCGCGACATTGCCAAGGCCGCGAACACGGGCTTCAACCTGGGTACGAACACCGAGTCGAGCTACCAGCGCATGAAGGAGCAGGTCTCCTCCGAACTCAAGCAGCAGTTCCGCCCGGAGTTCCTGAACCGTTTGGACGACATCATCGTGTTCAAGCAGCTCACCAAGCTGGAAGTGCGCCAGATCGTCGATCTTGACGTGAAGAAGCTGGACGATCGCCTGTTCGACCGCCACATGTCGCTCGACCTGACCGACGAGGCCAAGGATCTGCTGGCGCAGAAGGGCTTCGACCCGCTGCTGGGCGCTCGCCCGCTGCGCCGCGTGATTCAGCGTGACATCGAGGATGCGATCTCCGAGAAGATCCTGATGGGCGAGCTGACCGACGGCGAGCATGTGAAGGTGGATGCCGAGGGCGAAGGCCCGCTGGGCGAGTTCACGTTCGAAGGCGTGCCGTTCACGGATGCGGAGAAGACCGGTACTGAGACTGGTGACGGTGTGGCTGCGGGTGACGCTGCTGATGGTGCTGCTGCGGTTGTTCCGGCTGAGCCTGTCGAATCCGTTCATGGCGAAACCGCCGATGGCGCCGAAGACGAGAACGCGGGGCAGTCGGAAGCCTGACCGAACTGTGCAGCCTAAGCCAACCGTTCTGAACCGGTTTGAGTCGGATTGTTCCAGACTGGAGGTTTCGGACGGGCTTAAGCTGTTCCAAACCGGTCCTGGCTGGTTCTGGCTGGATGTTTTGGACGCGCAATTTGCTGGCTGCGGCTGACCGCTGTTGATACAAGGGGCTGAACATCATCATGTTCGGCCCCTTGTGCTGCCCGCATGTTGCCCGGGCGGCGGGAATAGCGGCATTATGGCGATAACTGTGACTGGATGACAACAACTGTGACTGGATCACGATAACTGTGACTGGGGTGACGGATTCTGTCACCGTAGTCACAGTTGTTGTCACGATTACCTCGTGTTGTTGTTTTTCTGGTCACAGTTATTGCTGCTTGTGCTGTTACTTGGCCGCAGCTATTGGTGCTGAAGCACGGGTGCTGCCATGTGAAGGTGTTCGATGAGCGAAACTTGGCAGGAGACGCGATACGTAATACGGTAGAACCGGGCAGCGTGGAGCCGGCGGCATGCGGGCAGACGATACGATGCCGGTAACACGAGAAGGGTAAGACCGTAGCGTAGAAGAACACGGACGAACGGTAGGTGAATGGTAATGACGGCGTACATGGAACACAAGAATCTGGCGAATGAGACGATCGATGCGGCGCGTGCCGGTGAGATCGCAGGCAATGTGCATGCCGTGCTCGACCGTGTGGCGGCTGCCGAGCAGGCGGCGGGCCGCAAGGAAGGCTCGGTGCGTTTGCTGGCCGCGACCAAAACCCGCGATGTGGGCGAGATCATGGCCGCGATCGATGCCGGTATTCGCATGATCGGCGAGAACCGCCCGCAGGAAGTGCAGGTTAAGGCTCCCGGCTTGCTGCGCTTGGCCGCCGAACGTGGTTTCGCACTCGGTGTGGGCGGCGATGCCACTGCTGATGCATCCGACGCAGCCGCATCCAACACAGCGGCCGCCACGAACGGCACGATTCCGTTCCACCTGATCGGTCAGCTGCAATCCAATAAAATCGGCAAGATTCTGCCGTTTGTAGACACCATCGAATCGGTGGATTCCATCGAACTGGCGGAGAAGATCGCGCGCCGGGCCGTGATGCGCGGCATTACCGTGGGCGTGCTGCTGGAGGTCAACGAGTCGGGCGAAGCGTCGAAGTCCGGCTGCCTGGCCAGCCACGCCATCGATCTTGCGCAGCGCATCGGCAACATGGGCGGTCTGCAGTTGCAGGGCCTGATGACCATCGGCGCGCATGTGAGCGACGAGACCACCATTCGTGCCGGTTTCGCGCATCTGCGCAAAACCCGCGATCAGATCCTTGCGTCCGGCGCTCCTGGCACCGAGCATTGCACCGAACTGTCCATGGGCATGACCGGCGACATGGAACTCGCCATCGCCGAAGGTGCGACCATTGTGCGCGTGGGCACCGGTATTTTCGGCGAGAGAGCGTTCATCTGAGCTTGGCCGGTGGCGCATATCACGCCTTCCGTCTTAAATCGCAAACCGCAATACGCAAGACGAATGCAGTCGGTGCAGGCAAGGAGATGAAGCATGAGCGACGGCGCTGGGCATGACGCTGCGGTCCGTGTGCACGTTACGGTAAGCGGCATGGTGCAAGGCGTCGGGTACCGGTATTTCACCGTGACTGAGGCGCGCAAGCTCGGCCTTGCTGGCTGGGTGCGCAACCTGATGAACGGTGATGTGGAGTTGGAGGCGCAAGGGGCGCGAAGTGACGTGGCCATGCTGATCTCACGGCTGAAGCTCGGGCCGGCATGGAGCGATGTGCAGCGGGTCACGGTTGACGAGACGCCGTTGCGCGGCGACGACAACGGTTTCCGTGTGCGCGGCTATTAGGCTGACCTGCGCCAATGCCGCACAGCGCATCAGCCGCATCAGCGCCATACAACCGCCATACGATGCAAACGAATACACGATTTGCCAAGATTCCGCGGTTCTGCCGCCATGCATGGCGTTAGACTAGTGCGTATGAGAATCGCACGTTTTTCCCGGAATAATACGCCCGGATACGCCTTCGTGCAGAAGGACGACAAGGATGGCGAAGACTACCTGGTAGTGCTCAACGGCCACCCGATCCTGGGCAATCAAGTCACCCCGACCGGTGAACGGTTCAAAATCGAATCCGAAGGCGTCCGCCTGCTGTCCCCGGTCATCCCATCCAAGGTCTACGGCCTTGCCAAAAACTATGAGGCTCACGCCGAATTCATGCACGAGGCCGGCCATTCCGACATCAAGCACGCGCCCGAAGACATGATCATCTTCACCAAGCCGTCCACGTCGGTGATCGGCCCGGACGACCCGATCATCATCCCCGCCTGCTCCAACGACATGAACTACGAGCCTGAACTGGCCGTGGTGATGGGCCGCGTGGCCAAGAACGTTTCCGTGGAAGACGCCATGGACTACGTGCTCGGCTTCACCTGCGTGAACGACGTGACGTTGCGCGACGTGCAGGGCACCGACCCCACGTGGACGCGAGCCAAGGGCTTCGACACCTCCTGCCCGCTCGGCCCGTGGCTGGTGACGCGCGACGACATCGACTGGACCAATGCGAAGATCTCGTTCAAGCTCAACGGTCGCACCGTGCGTGCCGCAGGCGGTACCACCGCGAACCTGATCCATAGCATTCCGGAGCAGATCGCCGCGATCTCGTCGTTCTCCACACTGCTGCCGGGTGACGTGATCATGACCGGCACGCCGAACGCGTCCGGCACCCTGAAGCCGAGCGATGAGGCGATGGTGATTGTGGAAGGCATCGGCGCATTGCGCAATGTGGTGCTGAAAGCCCGCTGAACGGCGATACGCTGTGAAGAGCCGTGATCGAAGCGTGTTGTGCCGCTTCGGTCACGGCTTTTGCTCTATGCGGTGATATTGGGGGTGTGGCAGCTTCGTTGTTGCGGTTTCACTGCGGCAGCTTCGTTGTGGCGGTTTCACTGTGGCGACGGCACGACGAAACGCCAAAACGAAAGTTGAGTCAATATCACTCAAGTTTTGGGAATAGAATAGACGATAGCTCTGTTGAACGTGTCAGAACATGACACGTGAGCTTTCCGTGCGGCGGCATTCAAGAGGCCGTCGTACGGAAGGCCAAGAGACTTGGAGGTTACCGCAATGGACCAGAACAAACTCACCAATATGTCGCGCGAAGCCATCACCGACGCCGTGCAGAGCGCATCCGCCGCAGGCAACGCGCAAATCGACGTGCTGCACCTACTCAACGCCCTGCTCACCCAGGAACAAGGCGTGGTTCGTGGACTCATCGAAGCCGCAGGCGGCGACGCCAAAGCCATCGGCACCGCCGTACGCAACGCGCTGACCAACCTGCCCTCCGCCAGCGGCTCCACCACCGCGCAGCCGCAGCCCAGCCGCCAGTTCGAAGCCGCATTGGTGCAGTCCGAAAAGGAAATGCAGCAGATGGGCGACGAATACATCTCCACCGAACACCTGCTCATCGGCATCGCCGCAGCCGCACCGAACCAGGCCGCCGACATTCTGCAAGCCAACAACGTCACCGCGCAGGCGCTGCGTGCCGCCGTGCCGACCGTGCGCGGAGGCGACCGGAAGGTCACCAGCCCGGACGCCGAAGGCAGCTACAAGGCGCTGGAAAAGTACTCCACCGACCTGACCGCCGCGGCCAAGGAAGGCAAACTCGACCCGGTGATCGGGCGCGATCAGGAGATCCGCCGCGTCATCCAGATCCTCTCCCGCCGCACCAAGAACAACCCGGTGCTGATCGGCGAGCCCGGCGTGGGTAAAACCGCCGTCGTAGAAGGACTGGCCCAGCGCATCGTCGCCGGCGATGTGCCCACCACCCTGCAGAACAAGAAGCTCATCTCGCTCGACCTGGGCTCCATGGTGGCCGGCTCCAAATACCGTGGCGAATTCGAGGAACGCTTGAAGAGCGTGCTGGAAGAGATCAAGAACGCCAACGGGCAGATCATCACGTTCATCGACGAGATCCACACCATCGTGGGCGCAGGCGCAGCCGAAGGCTCCATGGACGCGGGCAACATGCTCAAGCCCATGCTGGCCCGCGGCGAACTACGCCTGATCGGCGCCACCACACTGGACGAATACCGCGAGAACATCGAAAAGGACCCGGCGCTCGAACGCCGCTTCCAGCAGGTGTTCGTCGGCGAGCCAAGCGTGGAGGACACCATCGCCATCCTGCGCGGCATCGCCCCCAAATACGAGGCGCACCACAAGGTCACCATCGGCGACGACGCGCTGGTCGCAGCCGCAACACTGTCGAACCGCTACATCTCCGGCCGCCAGCTGCCCGACAAGGCCATCGACCTGGTCGACGAAGCCGCAGCGCACCTGCGCATGGAACTCGACTCCTCGCCTGAGGAAATCGACGAAC
>ENA-OUQF01002060-OUQF01002060.1-human-gut-metagenome-genome-assembly--contig:-NODE-2060-length-10774-cov-3.889729_pt1 | contig 10774 bp, 10 predicted proteins | sample MGYA00237947_ERZ548826 | MGnify/ENA primary metagenome ERZ548826 (study PRJEB26490, sample SAMN05194701) | human gut metagenome | biome: terrestrial biome; feature: human-associated habitat; material... | reverse complement strand
AACATTAACCAGTAACTTTTTTGAATAAAATTTCCAAAAACTATGGAAAAAAATATATATAATGTGATAAAATAAAAAAGCGAGAGTGTTACCAAAAGATAAATCGATATAAAGGAAGTGATAATTGATGGCAGTAAAAAAAGCTAAAACACAGGCTAGACCGCAGAATAGAATAAACAAACAAAAAGAGATGGAACAAAGAAAAATAAAAAGAAGAAGAAAAAAAATTGTAGTAACTTTGTTTATAGCTATAGTAGTAGGAATTTCTGCATATTTTTCAATGTCACCAACCTTTAAAATTCAAACAGTAACAGTAAATGGAAATGCACAATTATCAAGAGAAAAAATAATGGAAATAGCAGGAATAAAAATAGGAGATAATATATTTTCAAAAATAGGAATTGTTTTAAAAGTAAAATTAAAACAAAATGGAGCGATAGAAGAAGCAAAAGTGAACAAAATTTATCCAAATCGAATTGACATTGAAATTACAGAGAGAAGTAAAAGATTTCAAATTCAAACTGAAAGTGGAAAATATATAGGAATAGATGAACAAGGATATGTTTTAGAAATAGCTTCAGAAAAAGCCGATCTTCCAGTAATAATTGGTATGAATATAAAAGAAGAGGATGTAGATAAAACAAAAAGATTAGAAGATAAAGATTTAGACAAGATGGAAAATATTTTACAAATATACAGCGAATGTAAAAAAATAAATATAGATGATAAAATCACACAAATTCAAGTAGAAGATGAATATATACTAAAACTAGAAAATGAAGGGATAACTATAGATTTAGGCAATGCATCTAATCTAAAAGATAGGATGTATTATGTAAGTGCAATATTAAAGCAAGAGGCAGAAAATAAAGGAACTATTAATGCAAATGGAAATTTAAATGAGGGATTTTTACCATATTTTAGTGCAGAATAGAAAGGAGTAGAGCTATGAATAAAAAAATAGTTACAGTTATATTAGGAATTATGTGTGCTGTATTATCTTGTGGAATAGCTATACAAGTTAGAACTATAGAAGGAACTGGCTCAATTATGAGTACAAATGCTCAAGAAAACGAGTTAAGAGATGCAGTGTTGAAAGCTAAAGAAAAATATGACAATTTATATGCAGATGTTGAAAGTGCAGAAAAAAAATTAGAAGAAGAAAGAACAAATGCTACACAAAACAATACTGATTTAACTAGTCTAGAAAATGAAATCAAAAGTGGAAATAAAATACTAGGTTTAACAGAAGTAACAGGAAATGGTTTGATAATAACTATAAATGATAATCAAGATATATCATTAAATAACTGGTTAGCTGACCCGAATTTATTGATAGTACATGATGCAGACTTAATAAGTGTGGTAAATGAATTGAAAAATGCGGGAGCAGAAGCAATATCAATAAATGAACAAAGATTAGTTACAACTTCAGCCATAGAATGTGATGGAAATATTATAAAAGTAAATGGTGAAAAAATCGGATCACCTTTTACAATAAAAGCAATTGGATTGCCAGAAGTTTTGATTAATGTAAATAGAGTAGGTGGATATTTAGATACATTAAGAGAAGATAGATATTTAAAAGTAACAGTAGAGAAAATGACTGATAAGAAAACAATAACTATTCCTAAATATACAGGTGTTATGAAATTTCAATATGCTCAAAGTAAATAGCAAGATGACAAGATGACAGAAAGGGAGGAAGAAAATGAAATTAAAAGTAAGCAAAGAAAGAATTGTGATGGCAATTACAATAGGAATTGCATGTTTTGCATTGATGCTTGTAATGTTTATGCAATTTAAAGTTGTTCAGCAAACAGATATAACAGCAATAGAAACAATGAAAGAATCTGATTTAAGATTAGAATTAAAAAGCTGGAATGAAAAATATGATGAATTAAATGGAAAATATGAGGAACTAGTTTCTAAAATAAATGAATATAAAACAGAAAAAGAATCAGATGCGCAAACTGCACAATTATTACAGACAGAATTGGAGCAATTAAACGAAGAACTTGGAAAAACAGATGTAGAAGGCGAAGGAATTGTGATTCAATTAACAGACAAAGGTGGAACGCAACTTTCAGAGGATGTGTTGGTTGATAATATTACATCTAGACAACTTTTAACAATTATAAATGAACTATTTTCAGCAGGAGCTGAAGCTATTTCATTAAATGGACATAGAATTACAGCTATGACTGCAATATATGAGATTGGAACGGAATTTATAAAAGTTAATGGAGATAAAATTACATCACCATATGTAATAAATGCAATAGGAAATGCAGATTATTTAAAAAGTGCTGTATCTGGAAAAGGTGGAGGAGTAGACGAGTTAAAAGAACTAGGCCACGAGACTAGTGTAGATACAAGCAAAAAAGTAAAAATAGAAAAATATGATAAAGATATGACATCAAAATATATAAATTAGGAGGAACAAAAATGATTGTTATAGCAATATTAATAGGGTGTATTATTGGGGCATTAATAGGAGTAAATGTACCTATTATTCCATATACATATTCGACTTTTTTAGCAATAGCAGTTGTAGCTGCATTAGACTCTGTTTTTGGAGGAATAACGTCAGTATTAAAGAAAAATTTTGATTTAACAATTTTTATATCAGGATTTTTCTGTAATAGTATTCTTTCGATAGCATTAACATATCTTGGACAAAAGTTAAATTTGGATATTTATTTAGCAGCACTTGTTGTATTTGTGGGAAGAATGTTTACAAATTTAACAATAATAAGAAGATATTATATTGAAAAATGGACAGAAAAAAAGTCTAAAAAAGCGAAAGACTTGGCGCAGTAAGAATGTAAAAAAATGCATTACAAAATTGTTACAAATATTGCATTAATATTACGAAAATATTTCAAAAATATTTCAAATTGTATTGACTTTTTTGTCAAAATGTAATATATATAACACTAAGGAAAACACATAAATAAATGGAGGAATTATCTTGGCAATAGGTGATATCATAATTGGTATTGATATAGGTACATCTAAGGTTTGCACTGTTGTTGGAGAAGTAAACAATTTTGGACAAATTGAAACAATATGTAGCACATCAGAGAAATGTGGGGGACTAAAAAAAGGCAAAATAATTAATGAGGAAGAAATTAGTTTAAGCATAGCGAAAACAATAAAAGATGCTGAAGATGAAGCAGACTTTAAAATTAATTCAGCATATGTAACAATTCCAGGAAAATATGTAACAATAGTTCAAAACAGTGTTGTAAAAGAGCTAAAAGACAAATTTGCTGGAATATCATTAAAAGATGTTCAAAGTGCAATGATGCAAGCTAAAGACATAGAAATACCAGAAGGAAAAACAATAATAGATATAGTACCATCAGAAATAGTGCTTGATAATGGAAAAGTAGTAACAGATCCAGTAGGAAATTTAAGTTCAAACTTTACTTTAAAAGCACAGATTATTTTGGCTGATAAAGAGTATGTAAGGCAGTTATCAACCATATTTAAAAGAGTTGGAATAGAAATAGATGGCATAGTACCAACTGCATTAGCAGAAAGAAATTTAATGTTAGATACTAATGAATTAGATGATAATGTAATGTTGTTAGACATAGGAGCAGGAAATACCGAAATAGGTGTTTTTGAAGGAAATGCATTTACATATACAAATACAATTCCATTAGGAGGAGACAACATTACAAATGATATTGCGTTAGTATTAAATATTTCTGAAGAAGAAGCTGAAAGATTAAAAAGACAATATGGATTAGCACTAAAATCATATATAGATAATGATAATGAAATAATGCTAAATACATGTAAAGATGAAAGCAGAAATAAAGTTATAAAAAGTTCTGAACTAATCGAAATTATAGAAGCAAGAATAGAAGAAATATTTACAATTATAAATAAAGACATTACAACTCAAAATGTAAAACAAAATATAAGTACAGTAATATTAACAGGAAGAGGAATTACTAATATAAACAAGAGTGATGTAGCAGGGAAAATTAATTTAAATATTCCTGTAAAGATGTCAACAGGTAGAGCTGTAAGCACGGTAAAACCAGAATTTAGAACCAGTTATGCACTTGTAAGATATATTGCTGCAAGACCATTTGCAAAAACAGTTTCAAGTAAAATTGATTTGCAATCAAACGAAAGTGTATTTAAGGCGATAATTGAGCGAATAAAAGAATTTTTTTATTCTTAAAATTAAAAATAATAATTAATCAAAATATAGTTTTAATAGGGAGGAAATCTTTATGATGGAATGTGAAGACGTTACAATGATGGACGGAACAGCCACAATAAAAGTAATAGGTGTAGGTGGCGCTGGAAATAACGCAGTAAATAGAATGATTGAAGAAGGCATAAAAGGAGTTGACTTTATAGCTGTTAATACAGATAGACAAGCATTAACAAAATCAAAAGCAGGAACAAAAATTCAAATAGGAGAAAAAATAACAAGAGGACTAGGTGCAGGTGCAAACCCTGACATTGGTGCTCAATCAGCTGAAGAAAATAAATCAGAAATAGCTGAAACATTAAGAGGAGCAGATATGGTATTTGTTACAGCCGGAATGGGTGGAGGAACAGGTACAGGAGCTGCACCAATAGTAGCACAAGCGGCTAAAGAGATGGGAATATTAACAATAGGTGTTGTTACAAAACCATTTACATTTGAAGGTAAAAAAAGACTTTCACAAGCTGAAAGAGGAATTGAAAGCTTAAAAGGAAAAGTAGATTCATTAGTAGTAATACCAAATGATAAATTATTACAAGTAATTGATAGAAAAACATCAATAAATGAAGCATTTAGAATGGCAGATGATATATTAAGACAAGGTGTTCAAGGAATATCTGACTTAATAGCTGTTACAGGAACAGTAAACTTAGACTTTGCAGATGTTAAAACAATAATGTTAAATACAGGTATGGCACATATGGGGATTGGTAGAGCATCTGGTGAAAACAGAGCAGAAGATGCTGCAAAACAAGCAGTACAAAGTCCATTACTAGAAACTTCAATAGAAGGAGCTAGAGGTGTAATTATCAATATAACTGGTGGTGAAGATTTAGGATTACATGAAGTAAATACTGCTGCAGAATTAGTTCAACGCAGTGTAGACCCTGAAGCTAATATCATATTTGGTACAGTTACAGACCCAGATATGAAAGATGAAATTCAAATTACAGTCATCGCTACAGGGTTCGAAAAACCAGAAGCTAGAACAGCATCTACAGTAGATAGTTTTATAAATAAACCTTGGGAAAAGAAGACAAGTTCAATACCAGCATCAGATGTAAACTCTTCACAAGGAGATTTAGATATACCAGCATTCTTACGTAAAAACAAAAATAAAAATATGTAATTTATATAAAAAGTGTAGAATTAAAATCAAAATTCTACACTTTTTTCTTAATGAATAGAATATAATTAATAACAAAAAAGAAAAGAGTGATTATTATAACTATTTATATTGATATAATATTTTTAGAGAATTTGATAATGAATTCTATAATTTTATATGCAACATCAATAATTTTAAAGATAAAACCTCAATTAGCAAGAGTAGTTATTTCAAGTGTATTAGGAAGTGTGTATGCAATAATAACTTATGCTACAAAATTACATATATATACATCGATAATCTTAAAGATGATTTTAGCAATTGCAATGATATATGTAGCATTTAATCCACAAAATGTGAAAATATTGTTGAAACAGATATTGATATTTTATTTAACATCTTTTGTATTTGGAGGAGTTGCATTATATTTAATTTATTTTATAAAACCACAAGACATATTTATAAAAAATGGAATATTTGTTGGAGAATATGTGTTAAAAGTGATTTTTTTGGGAGCAATTATAGCATTTATTGTGATAAAGATATCAATAAAAATTATTAAAACAAAGCTTAATGCTAAGGATATGTATTGTGAAATAAAGATTAAATTAAATGGTAAAGAAGTAGAAACTAGGGCAATGATAGATACAGGAAATCTGGCAAGAGAGCCAATTACTAATACACCAGTAGTAATAGTAGAAAGTAGTTTGTTAGAAAAAATATTGCCAAAAGAGATAATTAATAATATAGATAATGTTCTAGCAGGAGATTTAGATACTGTTCCAAAGGAATATGTATCAAGATTAAGGTGTATTCCATTTTCGTCTCTTGGAAAACAAAATGGAATGTTATTAGGAATAAAAGCTGATGAAATAAAAGTAGAGAAAGAAGAAGAAAGAAAAATTTTTAATAATATAATAATAGGTATATATGATAAATCACTTACTAAAAAAGGGGAATATAGAGCATTAATAGGATTGGAATTAATATAGAAAAAATGTAGGAAATAATCGCAAATTAGCGATTATTTCTTTTTTTCTACAATAAGAAAAGACAGCCTTTGCATATAAAAAGTTATAAAATAAAAACAGAAATGGAGGTGAAAGAATAAGGTTTATAGATGTCCGCAAAAATCTAAATATATGCAAGGAATGTGATTAATTATGAAAATAATAGAATTTATAAAAAAGAGTATAGATTCAATTTGTGCAAAATACATGGAAGGAAACCTAGAAGAAATTCTGCCGATTTTTTATGTTGCAGGAAGTCAAACACTCCCTCCACCATTATCTGCAGAGGAAGAAGAAGAAACAATAAAAAAACTAGAAACAGATGAAAGAGAATATGCCAGAAAAACATTAGTAGAAAGGAATCTAAGACTTGTAGTATATATAGCTAAAAAATTTGAAAACACTGGAATTGGTATTGAAGACTTAATTTCTATTGGAACAATAGGGCTAATGAAAGGTGTAAATACGTTTAATTCTGAAAAAAAGATAAAGTTAGCAACATATGCTTCTAGATGTATCGAAAACGAGATATTAATGTATTTAAGAAGAAATAATAAACTGAAATCTGAAGTTTCTATAGATGAACCATTAAATAAGGATAGTGATGGAAATGAATTGCTATTATCAGATATTTTAGGAACAGAGGCAGATGTTACATATAGAAAATTAGAAGATGAAGTTGATATGCAACTTTTAAAAGAAGCTATAAAAAAATTAAATGATAGAGAGAAAAATATTATGGAGATGAGATTTGGCTTTATTAGCGGAAAAGAAAAAACGCAAAAAGAAGTTGCAGATGAATTAGGAATTTCGCAAAGTTATATTTCTAGACTTGAAAAAAAGATAATAAATAAAATGAAAAAAGATATTATGAGTAAAACTGGCTAGAAGGCTTTAAATTAAAATGAAAATATGGTATAATGGTTGCAGTTTAGAAAAGGAGAGAAAAAATGTATACAGAATTTGGAATAAAAAAAGAAATATTAGAGTTATCAAAAGAAGTAGAAAAAGAAATTCAACCACAATTTGAAAAAATTGATAAAATAAAAGAAACTAATAGTTTAAAAGTATTAGAAGCATTTCAATATTGTAGATTATCAGAAATGCATTTACATTCATCAACAGGATATGGAATTGATGAAATTGGGAGAAATAAAATAGAAGAGATATATGCTAGAATTTTCAGAACAGAAGATGCATTAGTTAGAGCTCAATTAATTTCTGGAACACATGCTTTAGCAGTTACATTATTCGGACTATTAAGACCAGGAGATACAATGTTGAGTATTTCGGGTGCACCTTATGATACGTTACAAACTATTATTGGAATAAGTAAAGAAGAAAGCAAGAGTTCTTTGAAATCATTTGGAGTTAAATATGAGCAGATAGAATTAGTAGAAGACGATTTTGATGTAAAGGCAATAGAAGAAAGAGTAGCAAAAAAAGACATAAAATTAATAGAAATTCAACGCTCAAAAGGTTATGCTTTAAGAAAGAGTATTTCATTAGATAAGGTTGAAAGAGTAATTAAAGCAATAAGAGAAGTAGACAAAGATGTAATAATAATGATAGACAACTGCTATTGCGAATTTGTATCAAAAAGAGAGCCATTAGAAGTAGGAGCCGATGTAATAGTAGGTTCACTTATAAAAAATTTAGGCGGAGGAATTGCTCCAAATGGTGCATACATAGCAGGTAGAAAAGACTTAGTAGAGCTTGCAGCAGAAAGATTAACAGTTCCAGGAGAAGGAAAAGGTGTTGGTCCAACCTTAGGTATAAACAGAAGTCTTTTGCAAGGATTATTTTTAGCTCCAAGTGTTGTAAAAGCAAGCATAAAAACAGCAATATTAACCAGCAAAGTAATGGAAATGTTGGGCTACAAAGTAGAACCAAGATTTGATGCAGAAAGAGTAGACATAGTTCAAACTATAGAATTTGGTGACAGAGAAAAATTAATAAAATACTGCCAAGGAATACAAGCTGGTTCACCAATAGATTCAGACTCTTTGCCAGAACCATGTGATACCCCAGGGTACCAAGACCAAATAATAATGGCATCTGGAAGTTTCACACAAGGTTCTTCAATAGAATTATCTTGCGATGGACCGCTAAGAGCTCCATTTGTTGGGTTCCAACAAGGTGCATTAACATACGAATATGGAAAATTAGGATTAATAAAGGCAATCGCCCAATAGGGACGCCACTTTTGGGCGAAAAGAATAGTAGAACATAAATTGACTGCAAAAACAATGTATATGTTCATTATTTAATGGTAAAAGTAAAAAATTAGTGCAATAATGTGAAAACATATTAGGCAAAAAGGAGTAAAGAATGAATGCAAACGAACCATTAGCATATAGAATGAGCCCTAAAACACTAGAAGACTATGTTGGACAAGAAGAAATTTTAGGACAAGATAAAATTTTATATAGAACAATAAAGGCAGATAGACTATCTAGCATTATATTATGGGGACCTCCTGGATGCGGAAAAACGTCTCTGGCAAGGGTTATAAGTAATACTACTAAATATAAATTTACAAAATTGAATGCTGTAACTGCAGGGGTTGGAGACATTAAAAATGCAATAGAGGAAGCTAAAAACCCTTTTTTAAACCCATCTGGAAGATGTATATTATTTATAGATGAAATTCATAGATTTAACAAATTGCAACAAGATGCATTGCTTCCATTTGTAGAAAATGGAACTGTAATTTTAATTGGTGCAACAACGGAAAATCCTTATTTTGAAGTAAATAAGGCTTTAATATCGAGGTCTATGGTATTTCATCTGCAACCATTAACAGTAGAAAATATTTATACTATTTTAAAAAATGCATTGGAGAAAAAAGAAGGACTTGGAGAATATAAAATAAAAATTTCAGATGAAACTTTAAGAAAAATTGCAGAAACAGCAAATGGAGATGTTAGAACTGCTCTAAATGGACTTGAAGTGGCTGTATTAACAACTAATATTGGATCAGACGGATACATTACAATAACTGATGAGATTGCAAAAGAAAGTGTTCAAAATAGAAAAGCAATCTTTGATAAAAAAGGAGATAGCCATTATGATAATATTAGTGCTTTTATAAAATCTATGAGAGGCAGTGACCCAGATGCTGCAATTTTTTATTTGGCAAGAGCATTAAATGGAGGAGAAGACCCAATGTTTCTAGCAAGAAGAATTGTAATTGCTGCATCAGAAGATGTAGGAATGGCAAACCCTAATGCATTAATACTTGCAACGAGTGCTATGGAGGCTGTACACATGGTTGGTATGCCAGAAGCAAGAATAATACTTGCAGAAGCGGCAGTATACGTCGCAACTTCTAAAAAGTCTAATGCTAGCTATTTAGCAATAAATCAAGCTTTGGAAGATGTTGCAAATAAAGATACAGGCGAAGTACCAATGCATATAAGAAATGCACCAGCAGAAGGAATGGAAAAGGAAGGCTACCATGTAGGTTATAAATACCCACACGATTATCCAGGACATTACGTAGAACAGCAATATTTGCCAGATAAAATGCTTGGAACGAAGTACTATATTAAAGATGAAAATATACCAGATTAGAAGCAAATGCAAATTTAAAAGCAATAATAAAAATTCGAAGTACTTGAATGATAAAAATAAAATTTAATTGTAAATTTATCAATGGAAAAGTGAGAAATATGGAATTACCAATACTTTTAAAAGAAAAATTAGAACAAGAGATAGATGAAATAGAGTTAAAAAAGTTAAAACAAAGTGCACAAAATATTAGTGAAAAATATAGAGATAAATCATCTAATAAAATGAGTACTAGGCTAATAGCTAGCAGGGAAGATGCAGTAGCGTATGCTGTAAGCAGAATGCCAGCAACATATGGAGCTGTGTGTGTTGCATTAAAGCACAGTCTGGAAATGATGCAAAATGCTGAAATTACAAGCTTGCTAGATGTGGGAGCTGGTACTGGAACTGCTACTTGGGCTGTAAATGAAATGCTTAAAATAGAAAGTAATATTTGTGTAGAAAACGAAGAATATATGTTAAATTTAGGCAAAAAGCTCATGAAAAATGAAATTGATAATGTACAGTGGATTAAGAAAAATATAATTACAGATAATATAGAGGAAAAAGCAGATTTAGTCATATCTTCATATGTATTAAATGAAATAAAGGCAGAAAGCAGAAATCAAATATTAGAAAAATTATGGAACTCAACTGGAAAATTATTATTAATTATTGAACCAGGAACACCAGAAGGCTATAATCAAATAAAAGAAATAAGAGACTACTTTATAAAAAAGGGTGCAAATATTGTAGCACCATGTGCGCATGAAAAAGAGTGCAAAATTTCAAAAAATGATTGGTGTGCTTTCTCATGCAGAGTTGCAAGAACGAAAGTGCATAAACTATTGAAAGAGGGAGAAGCTC
>ENA-OUQF01002059-OUQF01002059.1-human-gut-metagenome-genome-assembly--contig:-NODE-2059-length-10774-cov-4.388376_pt1 | contig 10774 bp, 10 predicted proteins | sample MGYA00237947_ERZ548826 | MGnify/ENA primary metagenome ERZ548826 (study PRJEB26490, sample SAMN05194701) | human gut metagenome | biome: terrestrial biome; feature: human-associated habitat; material... | reverse complement strand
GCAGGCTCTGCGTTCTACGTCTGGCTCATTTGATTACTGTCATTTTCAGTTGTGAAATATCGACCCGGACTTCTGTTTTGCATTTGGGGCAGTACAGTGGGAAGTTGTGAACTATAGTATCTTCGAAAACTTTTGTTCGGGTTTTGTTGCCACAGATGGGGCATAGAATCCATCTCGCATTTCCTTGATCTCTATTCATTTATTGTTCCTTCATATGTAATTAGTTGTGATGGTCAATTCCACATCAGCCGGGGAATGGTATAGGGCAAGCCATATTCCGTCTGATAAGTTACACGGTTCCCCACATATTGAAAATTGCCATTTTCTAACGGTCGGATGGTTACTTCATGCGCAAACAGGCAATCCATTTTTAGGTCTGTGGAGAGCATTTCAACGGTCAGTGTCATCGTTCCGTCAGGATTAACGGCATAAGCTGTAACTTCCGGGTCGACATTGTAGTACCATATTAAAACAAAATCGTTTGTATTCAATGGTCTCCAAGGATAGTAGTTACCTTCAGCATCATACCGTGCCAGCGCTTGGAAGGTTTCTATGTCAATGTTATAGTATGGTAAAACAATTCTTTCAAATTCTTCGGCAGGGATGGCATAGCTGCTTTTGTCTTCGAGAATGGTATAATGATCGGCAAGGAACTGCTTTCCATGATGCGCAAAGTATAGATATTCAAACTGATCGTTAAAGCTTAGATTTCCCCAATTTCCTTCCTGCCAATCAATGAGGAAAATATTGGTGGCAATGTAGCCAACAGGATAGATATAGCGAAAAGCAAGATCAAATAGTTCCGTATTCGGAGCAACAAGTCGAATCAGACAAAAATCTGGATAGTGTTTATCATTTGCAGGATAGATCCTGTAATAGAAATTACCTTTCTCTGTTAGTGTCCAATCCTTGATTTCATGACATTCATAATATGGCTCTTTTATCTCATCCGGGTAATACGTCATACTGTAAACAAAAGCGCCGGATTTGTCATATGTGAATAGTCTATATGATAAGCCCCCAGATTTCAAAATGGTGATAACCTCTTGTTCGGTATCTCTGTTCTGCTGTACAGCATCCCAAAATACATAAAACCTTTCGGATGTGGTCAAATATTCCGGGTAAGGTTCGTTTGTATCCATTACATCATATCCTGCATCATAAAGCAGGTCCTCTATGGAATCGATACTGCTTTGGGACAAGCAGGAATCGTCCCATGGACTGTCTGGCACTGTTTTCTCGGCAGACTCATATAGTGCATGGTACAAAGATTCGATTTCTTTACACCGGACTTCAAGACGGTCAAATATAGGGTCATCAATCGGAACGTTATTATGGCTTTCATTTGTGGTTGCCGGAGCAGTATCCGCTTCTGTGGTGGCAATCGTGTCTTTTGACTGAAAACTTGGCTTCGGGTTTTCAGTTCTGCTCCCGCAAGCATATAGTCCGATAATCAGTGCAAAAAGAACAACAGTAATTTTAAGATATTTCATGAATTTGGGCTCCTTTTTTTTCAAACTCAGCAATGATTTCTTCTGTAACAGGGATGATACAAAAATGTTCCCAATCACCGATAGCAAAGTAGGGATACACGCCTATTCCATCCTTATGGAATAGCACAAAGGGGACAGCATCCTTGTCGTACCATTCGTCACTGGAAAACACATTCTGATTACCCATCGCAATAATCTCTGAGCACAGGTCAAGAATGCTCTCATCGGGCAAATTGGGAAAGAATACTTTCATTGTGTAATAACACATTTCCTTATAATGCGCAAACCCTGATTCTGAATAGCTGTGCTCGTCAAAATTGACAGTGATTTCTTGTATGTAGTCCCCATTTGTCGGCACATATACCGTAATCGTAGGCAGTGAATATACACGCTCGTCCTCTGTAAAGTAGTATTTCTTTGTTTCGTGATCTGAATGAATTGCAGAATCGTAGGTGTAACACTGCCACTGAGATGCCGATGTTAAGTAGCTGCGGCAATAGCTGCTATTATAGTAGCTGTTATAGCTTCTGATATAGTCATTGATAGAGATGGTGAAAACCATCTCATTTTCCCGGTTCTCCAGAACCCTAATATCCAGAGCATCGATTTCCGCCTGAGATACAGTCGGCTCGGTTTCGTTGTCCAAAGTCTGGCGTTGAGCCATCAAAATACAATAAGATTTGCTCGTCAAACTGTTCCTCCCCTGATAAGATCACTTCCACATAATTCTCGTTCCAAGTGACTGACCAGTCATTGCTGCTGATGCTACAACCATCATTGCGCAACTCAAAATCTGTCTGTGATATTTTGGTAGCACCTTCATTCAGAATTAGCCGCCCGGATGCAGACCCGAAGGGCCACGCCGGTTCCCCGATCTCTATAAGGGTCAATTCATATCTCTCATCTGGGGAAACAGATGTATCCCGTAAAGTTTTCTTGCAGTTCACTGCATAATAGAAGCATCCCGCAAGCAGCAAATTCATTCCGATGACCATGCAAATCATACAAAGCACGGCTCGAATACGGTTTTTCATTTATTTTCACTCCTTACATTTGTAAGAATTAGATATATAAAGTAAAGCCGCGAAAGCAGCCTTACTCTATGATATTCATGGTTTGAAGGATATTCGATGCTGTTTCATAAGCCAACGCGCCGTCGGCACCATCCTGGCTATTCTGATAAACCGCAATGAAATAGGTGTCGCTATGTGTTTCTGCAAAACCTATAAACCACCCTGCGACATTCGCGCCATCCAGTCGCCCTGTGCCGGTTTTCCCGTACAGTCCTTCCTCACACAGCAACATGGCATCCTTGACAGCGGTAATATTTCCATCCTCAAAACCAAAATCATTGCGGTACAGCTTTACCAGCAGTTCTACTTGCTCCAAAGCAGAAATCTTCACACCGGAGCCATTCCAAAAACTATCCGAATCATCTCCAAAGTTGCAGTCACCATAGCTGATCTCTGTCAAGAAATCCTCCATCTGCGCTGTTCCTGCTGACTGATCCAAGAACTTAAAATACCAGTTTACAGACTCCTGCATAGCGGAGCGCAGAGTTTGATCTTGGTTCCATGATTCAAAAGCGTACGCCGTCCCATCCCAGACAAGGGTATTTGCTACGGGGGCGATGATCCTCTGCTCCAATGCATTGAGGGCGCTATAAATCTTATAGGTGGAACACGGCGGAACACGGCGGGTTGCTTCCGATTTGTTGTACACCGTGTATAGGTCTGCGCCAAGATCATAAACAACAGCACAGCCGTCTGAAGTGCCGAAGAATTCTCCCCAGTCGGACTCAACCACAGTCAATGCACCAGAGGGATTGTAATAGGTTTCGCTGTATTCTGTACAATAGGCCAATGCCGGAATTTGCCCGATTGCTGCCACAGCAAGAAATCCCGCAAGGCAGCGGCCCAGAAGGCGCTTCCATTTCGTCTCCCGCTGAAAACCAACCACTTGTTGCAGACGGTATTTCAGCTGATCTTTGCTCTGGCAGAATCCGTTAGCCGTAGGAAGGCGGGTATTGGAGACAGCGGCAAAGTTCAAGATTGTTTGACCATAGGCAATTCGCTCTGTTTCACCGGTCATCTCATTCATAACAGCCCAATCACAGTAGGCTTCCCGATCCCGACGCATTTGCCGAATGGCGAGCCATACCAGCGGATTGTACCAAAAGAGCGTCTGGACAACGCAGATCAGGTAATTGATGATAATATCTCCATGTTTGATGTGTGTCAACTCATGGAGCAGAACATGATTCAACTCGGATTTCGATAATCTGTCGATGCCGTCTTTGGGAAGAACCACGAATGGCTTCTGCCACCCGAAGTTGACCGGAGCGGTAATGAATCTGGACTGACGCAGTTCGATATTTTGTTTTAGTCCCAGCCTGCGTTGGCACTCGTCAAACCGCTTGCGGATTTGATGGGATGGGTCCGTTGCAAATTGCTTGACTGTATGAAGCCGCCAGTTTCCGCCCCAATACACACCGGTCAGTACCAGAACACCTGCCAACCAAATTATCAAAACGACAAAAGCAAAATGGCTGTTTCCAGGACTGGCGATCAGTTCCGTTGTATCCTGAAGCCATCCTGTTCCCGCAGCAGTTACAGCAGTATTGCTGGAAGCATTGGAAATCGCAAATGCCTGCTGTCCAACGGATTTCGCGGGTCGTAATGCAGGCCATATCCCACTTGGGAGTAATGACAGAAAAAGAGAACCAAGCAGGACAAACCAGCTGTGATACTGGAAACGTAGGGATAACCGATTGCGAAGCAGCCATTTCAGGCCAAGCATTACGCAAATGAGGCAAGCGTTCCACAGGTTCCCTATCAAGAATTGTTCTAAGAACATCATAATTGCCTCATTGCCGGCGCTTTTTGTCCAGGATACTCTGCAATTCATCCAGGTCTTCAGGGGTCAAATCCTTCTGATCCAGGAAACTGACGACCATCTGTTTCATGGCTCCGTCAAAGAAACGGTCTGCCAGTGTGCGACTCTCCGCCGCCAGATAATCGTCTTTCTTCACGCAGGGCGTATAGACAAAAACACGGCTTTCCTTTTCGTGTACGATCACGCCCTTCTTTTCCAGGCGGGATAGCATTGTGTAGATTGTTTTCGGACTCCAATCCTTCGTCTTAGCCAAACGGTCCGTGATCTCGTTGGTGCTGATGGGGGCATACTTCCAAATAATGTCCATCACTTCAAACTCGGCATCCGAAATCTGCGGCAAGTTTTTCATATCATCTCTCCAATTCTTACGGATGTAAGAATTATTATACAGCACGAAAACATGGATGTCAATGTTTCTTTGCGTTCTTAATTAAAACATAAAAACCATAATCGTCACAAGGTATGTATAAATGGTTTCTATGATTCCGTATACTGCGGGCAATGCTTTTGTAATATAAGAATTCGAAACCAGGCATATCCAACATTCCGGAAATGCCTGATTCCTGTTTGTTAAGACGATTCTGTCTTCTGAGTATTGCACAATTCTGCGTTTTGAAAATACTGCAGAATAGTAACTTTGATTGTCAGATGAAAGAACATGAGAGGATAAGTTATGGGTCTAGTACTTTTTTAGAAATTAATATTCTGACAAGCATTTTCCTCGGAGCCGCCTACACCGAGCTTCAATTTCTTCTTCCTCCTGCTCCGTCAGATCATCCCGCTCATCCCCCAGAAGTTCAGATTCCAGATAACTGGAATGAACACCCAGTAGCGCATCCAACATGGCTTCCGGCGTTTCCAAAAGCTCTGCGCTGTACCACTGGTTCCTGTGTTCGTCCCATGCCAGCAGCGTATAGCCGTGGCTGGTGGAAACGACCTCATACAGTGGATCTTGTTGGAGAATGTCTTCAAAGGCATTCAAAACTCTTTCGAAAGTCAGCATAATGGTCCTCCTGCTTCAAATAGGTATTGCTCTTGCGAAAACTGTTTCCACAACTTGTAAATATCATGCACCTATAGAGGGTGTCTGCGCTTTCATCGGCCTATTTCATTTCTAGTACAACGCTTTCATGATGGATCAAAAATTGGCAAATTGAGTATCGATATGGTTTCAGAGTGAACTGAAGATCAAACATCGTTTTCTATATTATGCTGTATTCCATCGAGAAACACAAGGATGTGAGTATGAGCGCATAGTGTAAAAAATGGATTTCGGAAAACAGAAAATGAGCCTGCTCCCCATTTCAGGGGAAGCAGGCTCTGCGTCATGCGTCTGGCTCGTTTGCTTTCAGCTATGTAGTCATTTTTCTATAAGGGTTTTCTCTTTAATGTGATAAGAGATATTGTTTTGCTCACAAAAGTGAATCACTTTTCTTGCACATTCATTATAGAACTCTTGATAGCCGTTGAACTGTGAAACAGCCTTGTTATAATGCAAACGACCAAAAATTATTTTGTCAACAAAATGTATCCGCTGAAGCAATTCAAGAAGATTTTGCTCATGAATATTCGGTGTTGGGAATGGTTCAATGCTGACCCAAGTATAACATCCCTGATTTGATAGCTCTTGCAAGGAATTAATTCGATCCTGAATGGGTGCGGCTCCGGGTTCGTATTCTTCTCTGAAAGCCTCACTTAACGAGACAACAGTAATGCCATATTCATTTCTTAGTGGCAATTCAGCAAGTTCAGTTGGGAGGATACCCTTTGTCAAAACAGAACATCTTACATTTGCCGCATTTGCACGTCGTAAGACTTCAAGGCTCAAAGTCTGAATGTCGGGACGTTTATACATAAAAGGGTCTGTTGTGAAGCATAGGTGTAAAATATTGATTTTATTTCGGTATTTGGGTAACTCTTTACCAAGCAGATCAAGGGTATTCTCAACAATGCACGGTTCTAACCATTCAGAATAGTCCTTAACTTTTCCGAATCGTTTTTTCATCAGAAATGCATAGCAGGGATATTTACATCCATGCGAACAGCCCTCAACATGGTTTAGCGTGTAGTCTCCATATTCGACTCCAGTTTTGTATATCAAGCTTTTTCGTATCATTTAGTCTATCTCCGTGGAAATAATGTAACAATCATCCTTGTAATTACTCTTTCTAACTCTACCACATTTTCTCATAGCCCCCTGTTGGAGGAGCGGTTTGACAACGCAAGAAAGAACATCCGACTCTTTCAACATAGTACGCTGTATTACATTGCTCTCAATTTCTTTGAAAGATATTTCCGTTTGCTTGGGAGCATATTGCGTTACAAATAATTGCGCTTCGCGGGCATAGTTCTCTTTTCTCCAGTTGGTCTCATCGTTTGTGGTAAAGAACCCAATTTGGTTTTCGTCCTCCTCAAAATTCCGGTGATACTCTTTTCCGTCAAAAACTTTCCATAAGACATCTTTTAGCACCTCTAGCCCACGAATGCTAGGGGTTGCAAAGACAATTTGATAGAGATCAACATTCTTTTTGGTCCGGAAAGTATAGGCGAAAAGGTATTTTATACTCCCGACTGTTAGACTTGATCTCATGTATTCCATTAGCTCGTCTTCAGAGGTGGTACACGTTCCTCCTAAGCAAGACTGCAGTCTGCCGCTATCCTTTGCGATATTCCTTCTGAAATCACTTATGAAAAAATTAAAAATGAGCTCGCAATAGTTTTGAGATAGAAGTTTTGTCACCTTCGGTATCTGTACTGTTCCGAAATTGTAAGGATCAACATAAACAACTGTCGCGTATCCATACCCGAAAATACTACTACTGTCATACATGTGATTTTTCGAAAGATACTCCAGATAATCATTCACATCCATGTTCATTATGAAGATTTCTAAATTGTCATACTTTTTTGCTCGAATTGAGGTGATAACTTTTTTAATAATCTTCACTCGGTTTTTATCGTTATCGTTCAGCATAAGCCGGTACTTTTTTTGAGGGTAGCGCCTAGCTAATTCGATAAATGTTTGTAGTACACACATACTGGTACACAGATCACCGTCTTTGTATACCCCGGCATTGCACATACAATCAATAAACGTGATATGGGTTACTTCCTTGCGGGCGGTAGAAATGTGTGCCCACTGCGTAATATACTCAGATACATACTGCACTTTTTTTGCGGTCTGCTGTTTCTTCTCATCTAGGAACTGTTCTTTGATCTCCAACGTCTGAAAACTAGAGCGTAAATTTACTACCATACTTGACCGTGCCTCCTGTCCCGTTTTCAGTAGATTGTAGCATAATGAACAACCATTTTCAATCACAGCCAAGTAGAATATTCACAACCGATTATCTCGACTTTCGTGTTATACAGTCTTTTCAAGAAGGCCCACTGTGCCAACGATTTTCAGCAGAAAAGTCTGGATAACCAATAGTAATTAACTATAAGATGTTGCATCTTCAATACAACATGATATAATTATTTAGGTAACTATTTTGGGAAACTCCCATTTTCCCACCGTCAATGAGTAGGTGAAAGATATGAAAGAAATAGACCGAACAAAACCAAAAACACCTATAGAAAAACTCAAAAGCATATTAAAACTCAAGACACCTCTTTATAGAACTTGGTGGCTATATCCACTTGCGCTTTTAATGTTTGTTGTATTGGTTTTCGTTATACCCATAATCATTAATGAGCTTTATAAAGTTGGAGAAGGCTATATCACCCTTTGGGGTGCATCTGAGATTCTGGCATTTTATGCCGTGATTTTAAGTGGAGTCATTTCCATCACAACGGTAATTGTTACAGTATACTGCAGCAAAAAAGGCACTGATCGGCAGATTAGATTTTATATGAGCCAAATGAAAACGCCATTTTTCACCACAGAATTGGTTTCCCAAAAAGGAAATGCCGATAGTTTCTATTATGATGGCCATCGTCGGTGGATCAAGGAGTATCATGTATTAGAGCCCGGAAATTTACCAGAAAATGGGCTTATTGAAATTACTGTAAAGAATATTGGAGAAGGAATTGCGCTTGCACCGTCCTACCAGATTGATATGATGGCAAGTACGATCATCCCAGATAACATTGTTGAGAACAACAAATATTTGTTACTCTCGTTCGATCTGCTGCGAAATCTAAATGAAAAGTATGTCCGTCATCATTTCGTTGAGGGGTTTGAGAAGCATAACACGGGAACTGTTGTTTATTTCACTCGTATATATCTAAACTACAAGAATATTTTAGGCGTAGATTTACAACAAGAGATATTAGTAGAAATTGAATTTGATTTCAGCACCAAGCTAATTACGATAAAAGTAAATGAATTATCACCTCAGAGAGTTCTGATTTGATAGACCGAAAAGTTTTAGCTGAAATCCTGTATTAGGCAGGAAAACTGACTGTAATAGTGGTTATTCTCGATTGACATAATAGTAGCAAGCAATGCCTTCGTATATACAAAGGCACAAAACCAGGCATTTCACCCCTATCGGAAATGCCTGGTTTCTGCTTGTTGAGGCTCTGCCCCAATCCCCGCAGGATACAATTCTGTATCCTGAGAACGCTGCAAAAATGCAGCGGCTGCGCGATTCTTCAAATCGCTTATGGACGTTAAACGTCCATCTTTCTCGGATACTCTTTCCATGGTATGCGTATCCTCCCCGAGAATCCTGTCTACATTTGCCTTGGCGGTTTGCAGAGAACGCATCTCATCTCTGGCCATTTGGAAATCCGCATACATGGCTTTTTTCTCAGACAGAAGCTGGGTATATTCCGCTTGCAGGCTCTTGACGGTGGGCAGCTTTTTTAGCCCCTGCTCATCAAAAAACTGCTTTGCCGCCTTGTGCAGAAGAATTTCGGGTTCATGCTCAGAAAGAAATTTTTTAGAATAGCCTGCTTTCCGGTAGGCCACATAAACGTCACGGGTCTTGGCGTAGTTGATGATATGCTGCTGCATGATCTTGATTTCTGCCATCCGCTGCTCTTTGACTTTTATATCCGTGGAAAGTACCCGATATTGAGCGGTGGCAGCTGCTGTCCTTTCCTCCAGAGCGCCGCGATCCAGCAGGCCGTTTTCTTCCAGATAGATCAGCGTTTGGGAAAGCTGCTTCAGATTGAAGTTCTTTGCCCACCGTGCATAACCGGCACCCTTGCCCGCTTGAAGCTTAGCCTGAATATCGATCAGCAGACTGCCGCTGGGCTTGATGGAGATATCCATGCTCCGCTTCTTTTTCGGCGTATGGCTCCTAGCCCCGGAAATAATCGCACGAAGCGCATCCGGGGTGTAGTTCTCGCCCAGAATATCCATGCGGATAGAACGCTTCTGGTCAGTTCCCAACAGAGAGGGTACTTTGCCGTCTTTAATCTGATACCCGGATTGACGCAGCAGTTCCAGCAGCTCCTCGAAGCTCTGCGGCTTTTGCGCCAGTGCTTCATCAATGGCATAGCAAATCTGCTCGCGGTGAGGGGGCTTCTTCTGATTTTCCAACCACTTGTCATAGGTCTGGCCTTTGCCTTTTGGGTCTGCTACAATGGAGTATCCGTTCTCAATACAGATGGTATCGTTCAGGCGGCGTACCGCTCTGGTGCTGCCCCAGAAATTGCGGAATTTGCGCTGTTCGTCAAGAGCCGTGGAGTTCCAGATGATGTGATTATGGACGTGTGCCTTGTCGATGTGCGTACAGACAATGTAGGCGTGATTACCCTTTGTGAAGCGCTGTGCCAACTCGCAGCCCAGACGGTTCGCCTCCTCCGGCGTGATCTCACCGGGACGGAAGGACTGGCGCAGATGATAGGCAATCACGTCATCCGCGCCTCGCACCCTACCGGTATTCCGGATGTACTGCTGCTTGGAAAAGAGAAATTCACTGTCGGCAACGCGGCTGTCACATTGCCAGCTGGTAATCAGCCTTCCATTGTCGGTTTTTCCCGGATTTTCAACATAATCGATGATGGCGGCAATTGCTGTTCCGACAGTACGCCTTTGGCCAACGTGTAAAGGCATGAGCCGTGTGGTCGCCAAGCAAATCACCTCTCTAGATTATAATATATTACGAATGAAAATGTGCCGAAATCTCTAGAATTAGCATTTGGCAAGTGGTATAATATACAAAATAGAAAAAGGGGGGTGCGATATGATTGATAAGGGCAGAAATAAGAGCCGACGGATTATTGAGAAAAAGCGCACAGCAAGAAGGGAGAAAATGTATCAGGCAGTTGAAAAGATTATTAATCTTTTGGTCTCTATTGCAACAGTTCTTTCTGTGTTGCTGACATATTTTACACTAAGTGAGATGAAAGAGGAAAGAGAAAGCGCATACCGGCCTGACACTGTCTCTTATACACATCTGACGCTGCCGACGATATGCAGTGTGTAGATC
>ENA-OUQF01002056-OUQF01002056.1-human-gut-metagenome-genome-assembly--contig:-NODE-2056-length-10792-cov-5.442302_pt1 | contig 10792 bp, 10 predicted proteins | sample MGYA00237947_ERZ548826 | MGnify/ENA primary metagenome ERZ548826 (study PRJEB26490, sample SAMN05194701) | human gut metagenome | biome: terrestrial biome; feature: human-associated habitat; material... | reverse complement strand
GAGTTACTTTCTTTACCTTTTCAGGTAAATTTCTTCTTAATTTATATATACCAAGTTCTCTTATATCCCTTTTATTATCAATAACATACAAATCATCCTGTTCTAAATCAAGAGCTATTTGACTAGCATACATTTCATAACTTGGAGTAGTATCTTCATAAACTGTAATAGAAGATAAAGCTTCTTCAATATTTTCTCTCACAACAGTTTGATATGCTTCACTTAATTGTTTCATTTTAGCAGCAGAAGGAGTATTATCATAACCACAATTCTTAGCTTCATCATAAATATTTCTAATCATAGGCATAACAGCTATATATTTAGAGTCATCTCTAAACAATTCTTTTGGATTATAATTTTCACTGTCCATGTTAAAATCACTCTTTATTTGTTTAAATATATTTTCCACCTTAGTGATTTTTTCACTACTTTTTTCTGTGCTATTCAAATCAATAATCATATCTTCATATTTTCTATAAAAATTCTGACGCTCCTTACCTTTTAAAGCATTAGCTAGACCAGTTGATTTTATTTGAACTGTAGCTAATTGTTTTAATTGGTCATTTGTCTTTACATAACTTCTATATAAATCATCACTGTTCCAATAAGTAGAAACATTATCTACCATAGAACCAAATTCATTTCCTAATAATGCCATTTCAAAAGCTGTATAATTATCTGTATCTAATCCCAATCTACTAGTATTATTAGCATCAACATAATTTTTAGCAATTTTATTAAATGATTTAAGATTCTTTTTAAAGTTAGTCATATATTTTCTTGTAGCTTCACTACTTTGATTTAAATAGCTTTGAAATACAGGTAAGTTGCTACCCGCATTAATATTTTCTTCTGGTGTAGGATCTTGCGTAATATATTCAACTGGGTCCTCACTATTAGTGTCTGATTCTACAGTAACAAGGTCCTCACTAATTCCCTTTTTACTGCAAGATTTAATGCCCGTAATACCTAAAACTGCTATAGTTGCTATTGCCCCGATTCTAATAGCTAACTTTTTGATACCTTTTAATCTTAATTTTTTTAATTTTTCTATTATTGGATGACTTTTTTCCTCTTCAAAATCAGCAACTTCTTCCATCTCTTCTTCTGCATTCTCATCACTATCATTAGTACTAATAGTTCTTCTTAATGGATTTGGATCAATGACCTCTTCATAATTTATTTTATTATCATCTAACGGCACTATTAGACTAATTCCAAGCTCTTCATTAAAATTATTAATTTCATCAGTTTTATAACCATATTTTTTTGCTAATTCTTCTCTAAATTCTTTATTAGAAACTTGCAAATGTAATTTACTACTATTTTTTAACTCTTCCGTAGTATATATTTCATTATCGTAAGCAAATTCCTTTAACTCTTTTAAAGCCGTATTATAATCTTTTTCAAATTGAAGATATATACCATCATCAGTTCTTTTAACAATACAATACAAACACACTGTATTACCATCTTCATCTTTTTCATGGAATTGATAATATTCTAAATACTTATTCATCATAATCTTTTCCTCCTAATTTAACTCTTTCTTATTTCCTGTCATTTTATATCCAGAGTTTAAAAGTGTTTCATCATTTTCACTACTCCATTTTGTATCGGTTACTCCTGGAGTATAAGTTCTAGTTCTAGTCTGATAATAACTGACTGTAGCAACAACATTTTGTCCTAAAGGTGTTTTACCGATAACTTCTCTTCTAGTAGTAACTTTTATTTCTTTTAAACAATTACTATCATTAGTAGCACAAGTTATTTCTTTATATCTTTCACTATTTTTAGCCTTTCCTGACCAATCACTCCAACTAGAAAATGTCCCAGCTGTTGTTTTCTGATATTCATAAGTATAATTTACGGCTGTATCGCTAGAGTCACTTTCTTCATCTTTTTCGCTCTCACTATCACTAGTATCAGGAGTTTCAATTTCATCCGTCTTTGTCTCATTATTTGTCTTATTATTAGTAGTAGTTGAAGACTCCTCACTCTTAGTATCCGTCTTACTAAGATCTTTTTCACATATTTCACTAGTACAATAAGAATAACTTCCGATTTTAGTTAAGGCATAATCTTCTTCATCACTACATTTTAATTTTACTTTTAAAACATATTCCCCATTATCAGAAGTTATTTCAGAATAGCTCTTATCTACATTACAGGCTTTACCATTCTTATCAGTAAAAGCTCTAAGCATATTCTTACTAATCATTTGACGTAAAGTAATTACCTCTTTACTATTATCAGTTGGTAAATTTTCTTTCTTGCTATAGTAATTAACACTAGCTTTTTTCATAGCAGTTAGATTCTTTTCAAAGACTTTTGATGAAGTTGCTTCATTGCCACTTGTTTTAGGACTAATAAATTTAGGTATCAACCAAACAAGAAATAAAGCAAATATAACAATCATAATAAACTTCAATAAAAAATCCCTAAAAGGAAATGGTCTTTTATCATATTCTTCAGTATACATAGGAACTCCCTTCCTTTCCATTGGCTCATATTATACCTCTTTTTTCTCATTTTGTCAACTTATCTTCCAAACTAATTACTGTACAACCCGGATTCATAAAGTCAAGCTTATATTCTTTAACTCTTTTATCATGACGAAGATAATCTGCTATTTCTTTTCTTAGTATACCACTTCCAATACCATGAATAATAACTCCTTTTGTTTCTTTTAATCTTATTAAATCAGTTATAAACTCATCTACTGTTATTCTAGCAGTAATTCTATCCATTCCATGTAAATCAACACTTCTAATACTTGAAAGATACATTGCACTACTTCCCTTCACTTATATTATAACTAAATACTAAGAAAAATAACAGTATTTTAAGAAAATATGCTATAATATCTACAGGGTGAAGATAATGAAGAAGAAAAAAGCAAAAAAAAGTCTTAATAAAAAAGATAAAATAATTATAGTATTATTAGCTATTATCCTAGGATTTTGTTCTTATTTGTTAGGTACTAATATAACTAAAAAGTATTTAGATAAACAAAAAAAAGAAAGTGAGAAAATCGATTTCTCAGAAATGAGCAAATTAGAAACAATAAAGAATATCAGTTTAACTAAACTCTTAGAAAACTATAATAACATTATAAAAGAAAAAGACTTAGAAAGTTATCAAGTTAATTCTAAGAATCTTGAGAAAAAAGATAATTTATATGAATATACAACTAATGGTATAACTTTTATTTTTCAAACAGATAATAAAAATGTTTCTGTTATGTCTATTTACTATAAAGAAGAAAGTGATACAACAAAAGAAATTATTAAAGCCTTTCTAAAAGCTAATAATAATTCTTTAGAAGATGAAGATATTAAAATGATTTATGATAGTGTTATTAGAACAAGAGATAATGAAGAAAAAGATAATTCTAAAACATCAGAATATTTTCAGTACAAAGGAATTGAAGCTAATTTAAAAGAAACAATAAATGGTGATAAAAGTATTTACCAGTTTAGAATAGGAAGAATTACAGAATAGTTAATTATAATTATTCTTTTTTTTATGTTTTCATACATTATATAGAAAGGAAGTATACTTATGTCTAAGAAATGCTTTAAGAATTGTTATATTCTAGGACCTACTGGACCTAGAGGTTTATCAGAAACTATTAATGTTCGTTCAACATTTACTACTGATGAAGATAATGCTAAAGTAGTTGATATAACCGGAGGACCTAATCACCTTTTAGACTTTTATATTCCAAAGGGTAAGGACGGAACTGGTATTACCTTTAAAGGTACTTATGCTACACTTGATGAGTTATTAAGAAATCATCCTATTGGTAATGTTGGCGATAGCTATTTAGTAAATGGAAATTTATTCATTTGGAGTGATAATGATAAGAAATGGATTGATGCTGGAAAAATAGAAGGACCAAGAGGACCCCAAGGTGAGCAAGGTGCAACTGGCCCAACTGGTCCAAATGGTAGAGAACAACTTGGTGTAGTTTATTTAGCCACTTTTGAAAATGGCACAAGTGAAGGAATTTCTGTTTTAGAAAATGAAAGGATCCCCATATCTAGAAAAGAACTAGATAATCAAAATATTTTAACATTAAATGAAAGAGAAAACTTAATTTATTTTACAAGAATAGGTGCTTATAAAGTATCAATTGTTCTTTATGGTTACTGCAAATTAAGTGGTCAATCTTTTGATGAGAACAAAGATTTCATCTCTATTGGACTAAGACCTTTAAACACTGATAATATTTATGTAGGGGCTAGTCAGTGGATTTATAATGAGAAAACTCTTCCAGTAATAGCCCAAGGAATTATTACAGTAAATGATAATAAAACACCTTATGAACTGGTTAATCTTTCTAAAAAGACTATCTACTTAAAAACACCAGATATAGCAAACATAAATACTAATTCTTATTTTGCTAATGCACCTGTTACTATTATTATTGATGAAATTAACTCTAAGAAAAGCTAAAAGAGCATTACTGCTCTTTTAATTTAATCTTCCCTAATTACTTTCTAAATCCTATTCGATTAAATGGAAAAATAGTTAGCGATGTCTTCCCTTCTATTTGACTTTTCTTAACAAAACCAAACATTCTTCCATCATATGATCCTCTTCTATTATCTCCTAATACTAAATAAGAGTCTTTGGGAATCCTACCACTTTCATAGTCAGCTGTATCAACTTCTTTTATATTTTCTTTTACTTTTTTCCCATTAACATATAAAGTATTATCCCGATACTCTATTGTCTCCCCAGGTAAACCTATTACTCTTTTAATAACTTTTTCATCTTCAAGGTCTACTACTACAATATCAAATCTTTTAGGATTTTTAGTATAATAAGCCGTTCTATTTAGAATCATAATATCTTTAGGATGAAGAGTGGGAACCATACTAGTTCCATTAACTCTTATTGGAGAGACAATAAAACTTTTTACTAAAATAACTACAATTAATATTACAATATAAGGTATTAATTCTTTCATTTTTTCCATACTTTCACCTAAGCAAAAAAAGTAGACTAAATCTACTCTTCTGTTACTTTCTTTTGTTTTTGTCCACGTTCTTTGATTTTGTATTGACCAACCATTCCTTTTAAGAATGTTAGTTTAGCTCTACGAACGCGACCACGACGTACTACTGTAATCTTATCAATCTTTGGAGAATGAATTGGGAAAATTCTTTCTACTCCTACTCCAGATGACATCTTACGAACAGTAAATGTTTCAGAAACACTACCGCCACGTCTTGCAACAACAACACCTTCAAATGCCTGAATACGTTCTCTTTTACCTTCTTTGATTTTTACATCAACACGAACAGTATCTCCAACTCTAAATTCAGGAATCTCAGGATTAATTTGTCTTTCATTGATCTTGTCAATAATATTCATCGTCTATTCCTCCTAACTATAACCAGTGTTCATATATATATGTAAAGCGGAACACTTTCTTTTGACGGTATTTATTATAGCAAATGTTTTTAAAATGTGCAAGAGGGTAATTTTAGCCTACTGAGAAAAAGTTTATCGGAATGTACAAAAAAAGAAAAGAAAGATTTATTTACACTACCACCTCTTTTATCTTCTATTATTTTTTTTATTAATATACTTTTGTTTAGCTTGTTTTTTATTTGTAGTAGCAACTTCCTGTATTTTTTGTGAAGTATTAAAATTTATTTTAGGACTATCTAAATACTCATTTACACATCTTATAAGATCTTCTAATATATGAAATTTATTATCAGTACTCAAATTTTCATAATCTTCATAATTATCTTTTAATACTCCTTTCATAATATTTTCTATATCCTCTTCACTTCCAAAAAAATATACTTCTCTTGGCAGAAAAAATTCATTTAATAAAATATAGGAAAATGCAAAATCTTCAATAGTATTCATTTTTTCTTCAATTGGTAATTGGTCATATTCTTCTATAAATAGATCTGTATCAGTATCAGTTAATTTTTCAGGAAAAAATAACATTTTATTTAAATTTTCACAAGTACCAAACGGATAGAATGAACCTAGATGATAATTAAAACATCTAATACCATCACTGAAAGACTCTTTTTTTTCATCATAGTAACTTTCATATTCACGAATTTGTTCTAATAAATCATTTTTTAATTCATCTAGTTCATTTTTATTTAAATAAGAAATATTATTAATTGCTTCATGTAAGTTTATTTTAAAGTTAAAGTAGTTATCAAATGTTTCATTTAAGCTTCTAGATACTTTTTTATTCTTTTTAGTTTGTAATGTTTCTAAAAACTTATCATATATTTTTAATTGATTAAAAAATGATAATCCTAAATAGTTTTCTTCAATATTATTTTTCATAGTAATCCCTCCAAAGTTTTTCTTAATATTTTAATTGTTTTTTTTAACATTGTCAAACTAATTTTGACAGAATAGAAAAAGGGCAAAAGCCCTTTATGTGTTGTATAATAAACGATACATGTCTAATTATTTTTAGTTGGTTCATAAACTGATCCCACAAACCAAACCTCTCCACTATTTTTATCTCTTATTAAGAATAAATATGGTTTATCAAAAGTGATATTAACTTCTTCTACTGGAACATCAAATAAATGTTCATAACCACAACTAGCTGCTCCCATTCCTCCAGTAGATGTTACAGCAGCTGCTTTTATCCCCTCATTAGAAAACTCTATATTAGCTTTATGTTCTGCTGAATCTATATAGTTTTTACTAGTAACCATATTAGATAAATCAGCCTTTTTCTCATTAAATACTGAAGTGATACCAAGATTTTTTAAATCATCTTTTAATTTTAGTTGATAATCAAATTTAAATAACGGTATATTACCAGTAATTTTAATTACTTTCCCATCTGTAAAGTTTTCACTTTTTATCTCTTTTAAATTCTTAATAATACTATTTATATCAGAACTATCTAACTCTTTTATATAACTATCTAACTCTTCTTGTAAAGGCATAATAGCAACATACTGTAAAGTAGTACCATTATAAGTTTTTAAGTCTTTAGCAAAAGCTTTTACTTTATCATCAGTATGTAACATAAAATCAGTTGAAGTATCTACTCTATGATAGTTTTCCTTTAACTCATTAATAAACTTATCTACATATTTATTAACATCTAAATCATCACTATTAGTATCTCTATTAGTTCTAATACCACAGCCATCATTATCAATAAATTCTTGATATTCACTTGTTATAAGCTTACGAATATTATCTTCTCCTAAGTCTTTAATAATATCATAATTATTAATAGATGCCCCTATCTTAACTGATTTAGCTATCATACTATTATTATTAAATTCAAGACTTGGGTAATTATCTTTTTCAATTAAATCTATATAATCATTATATTTTTCATGATTATAAGCAACATTATACATTTCTTTATAAGTTTCACAAGTAGCTTGTAACCATTTATTCCATTCCATATCAATAGCAAGAGCATTTACTAAGTAGAAGTTATGATAAGCAACTTTCTTATCAAACATATTATTAATTAAACCAAAAGTCTTATCACTTACCCATTTGTTTAGGTTATCTGGGGTTTCAAAAGAGTCATAAATAACAGATGCATCATAGTTCTTACTTAGTTTATCTGTATAGCTTTTCTTCACTTGATCTTTAAACTTATCTTTAATAAACATAGCATTAGCAAAAGACATATTTTCACTATTTATATATTTCTTAGATTTATAGTCTCCAATAACAGCATCTATTTCTTTTTTACTACTACCACTTGCTCCACTACTTAGCATTGATAAAGCATATTTGATAGATAATGGACTATATAACATATTCTTTTTATTATTTTCTAGTTTTAGAAATGATAAGTCAAACTCTTCTAGACCATTAGATGACATCTTATAAGCTGAATAATATTCCTTATTATCATTTTTTATAGTGGTATTTTTCTTTTTATTCTTATTAAGATAAATATAACCAAAAGCTCCTCCCATAATAATCAGTACTAGTATTACAACAAAAACAATTTTTCTTTTCTTTTTCATAAAATAATCTCCTATCTTTATTAATTATTTAAGCAATAGTAATATTATCACTTTTTATCTTATCTTTAAGCCAATTCTTTGTTTTCTCATTTTTAGTAATTATAGTTATATTAGAAGGTACTTTAGAAAATATTGCTATATGTTTAGTTTCCTTATTAAAAGTAGCTTTTCTAAAATCTAAGTTATCTAGATTACCACACTTCAAGAACATATAATTCATATCAATTACTTTTGACGTATCAAAATTACTTAAATTTAGAGATTTTAAACTTTTACAGTTAGAAAACATACCATGCATTGTTTTTACTTTTGATGTATTAAAACTACTTAAATTTATGTTACTTAACTTTATGCAACTAGAAAACATATAACCCATATCAACTACTTTTGTCGTATGGAAATTACTTACATCTAGATTACTTAGACTGTAACAATTAGAAAACATATTATTCATATCAGTTACTTTTTTAGTATTAAAATTGCTTAAGTCTAAACTAGTTAAACTAAAACAGTTAGAAAACATTTCACTCATATCAGTCACTTTTAATGTGTTAAAATCACTTAAATCTAAGATTGTTAAACTAGAACAATTAGAAAACATATTATTCATACTAGTTACTTTTGATGTATCAAATGCCGATAAATCTATAGATGTTACTTTACTAAATCCATTAAAATAATCTTCCATACTTTGATTAGCCATTATTCCATCTTTTCCACCAATAGTTAATTTGTAAGTACTTTTACCTGTTCCATCATCTTCAATATAAGCTATTATTGAACTGTCTTGTTTTTCTGATAAATCCCACTTTTCAAGTGCAGTTGTTGGTACCGCATTATCTTTTTTAGTTATGATACTAGTGATTTTTTGTCTATAGTAATCAGTATGAAAATCTTCATCTATTGTGTATTCTTTTAACTTACTGTTACTTGCTACCTTCTTTACCTTGCCATAAACATTTATTTTAACAGTAAATGATGAAAACTTACTTTTATTATAATTTTTATTTACATACATTCTAAGACGATATTTTACTTTTTCATTACTACTTATCGTTCCAGTAATAAGACTCATAACATCAGCTGGTCTTCCTGTTATTTCATTCTGTGATGAAGCTGTTTCATAAATTTTTGGTGCCATTACATTTGTTTCATTTTCAAAATCATCTAATTTAGTTAGATATAGTTTAATATATTTACTATCTATTTTTCTATTTGATGATGTTATATCTTTTACAGTTATCTCATAATTAATATTAGTTTTTTGCAAAGTATTACTTTCTACCGTAAAGTCAAAGTAATCTTTACTATTTTTACCATCTTTATCCATTGTTGGAAATGTTTTATTTATACTAAACGTATTATTTAATCCAGTATAATTCATTAACATAATTCCTGATTTAACAGTCTTTTTTTCTTTACCTAATTTTGAAATAGAAAATATTAGGTAACTAGCACTTATAATCATTAAAAATAATATTACTGTTAGTCCTAACGCAAATAATAATTGCTTCTTATTTTTCATATTTACTCCTTTTTATTTACTACTCACCTACTACGATTATTAATCTTGATACAATCATATAAATTGTCTATCATATTAATACTAGTATAGCAAACAATAAATAGTCACACAAGACGGAAAGATTATTTTTTAGTTACATTAAAAATAAGTGAGTTGTTCTTCACTCGTTAATTAATTAAACTAGCACAAGCAAAAGATGGATCAACAAAGTGTCTTTTAGGAGACTTTCCAATTCTCTTAGGAGAACGATAATTAGAGCTATATAAAGTCCATTATCAAAAGGTACTTTCTTTACCATTAACAGTTTCTTTTCTCACTTATCTTTTCAAAAATCTTCTAACCAAACTTAATTGTTTATATCTATCATAAATACAATCATCATTTAAATCTATTAATTCATCTAAATACGGAACTTGACCGATAGAATTATTTCTATCAACTAACATATTTGCATACATTTTTGCATTTTCAAGAGTTGTTATTTTATCAGATAATTTATGATATTGTTTTTTAGTTAAACATTGAATTTCTTTAGCATATATTAAATAATAAAATGAAATCAACATTGATATTCTATCTAAATTAGATGACAATAGAATTTTTTCATCCCTGTAATCAATAAGAAATCTCTTCATTAATATAGATATAAATGGTGATATATGTCCATCATAACTACATCCGTCTAAATCACAAAATGCTACATTTCCATTATCATTAACTAAGATATTTTCGAAACTTAAATCTTGACATATTATATTATTACTATGAATTGTTCTTAATATTTTACTAGCTTTTAAAACATAATCAAATAATTTTTTACTATCTACATATCTAACTGAAAATTTATCGGATAATGGTATTGAATTATGAAAATAATCCATAGTATATCCTTGCAATTTTCCACCTTTGACAATCAATTTTTTTGGTAATAATACATTGTTTATTCTTATTCCCTCCATATCAAGAAGTTTTTTATACAGCAATTCTTTTTCATCGTCATATAGTCCATCTAAAATTTTAAAACATACATTTCCATCTCTATATAGCGTAGCTTTTGTTCCTTGATATTTTAATTTTTGTAAAGAGTGAAAATTAATATCATTTAACTTTATTTGTTCCATAGTTATTTTCTTAACTCCAATCTATTCATATTTTTATCGATTTTTCTAACTACATCATCACATTTTATTCGCTCTTTAAAATGGCTAGTTTTATTTATTAAAGTTTTTTGCTCTACATTTGGATAAAGTCTAAAAACATA
>ENA-OUQF01002052-OUQF01002052.1-human-gut-metagenome-genome-assembly--contig:-NODE-2052-length-10815-cov-6.040242_pt1 | contig 10815 bp, 9 predicted proteins | sample MGYA00237947_ERZ548826 | MGnify/ENA primary metagenome ERZ548826 (study PRJEB26490, sample SAMN05194701) | human gut metagenome | biome: terrestrial biome; feature: human-associated habitat; material... | reverse complement strand
ATAAGCACGTTTCGAAAGGACAAGAAAAAGGCAAGCCGAACGGTTTGCCTTTTTTCCTTTTCTCTCCATACGCCAAAAAAACTATTGCATTTTTTTGTAAAATGTGTATAATAAAAAGTACAGACTCTGCCGCATATTTGTTTTCTGCGGCAAAACACAACTCAAAAAGGAGAATTTTATGAAGAAAAAAGCCATTCTTGCCGTTCTCTTGGCAGCATCGCTTTCGATGTCGGCGCTTTTTACGTCGTGTAAAAAGGACGAAAAGCCCTCGGGAGGAAACGATGATGAAAAGCAGGGCGAAGAAAACGTCGATGGACCCGAGGATACCGATCCTCTTGAAGGCGACCACAGCCCAAACGTTCCCGCCGATCTGCGCTTTGACGGCGAGACCTTCAGCGTTCTGATCGGTTCGACCGGTCAGCATATGTACGCCGAGGAAGAGACCACCGATCTTGTCAACGACACGGTGTACAACGACAATCTGAACGTCGAAGATCGCTTCGGTATTACGCTCAACATCGTAAAGGGCGGCTATGCCTCAACCGGCGAAGGTCAGGGGCAGGCGGCGGCTCAGTTCCGTTCTCTCATCGAAGCAAATGACCCGACCTATCACGCTTTCATGCACGTTCAGCACACCGGTATGCCCCAGATGATGCTCGAGGGCTATTTTGTTGACTGGAACACCCTCCCTTATATCAACCTTGGAGAAGAGTGGTGGTACCAGAACATCACGAACGATCTTTGCTTCGGCGACAAGGTGTTCACCATGACGGGCGATTACGCCTTGTATATCCGGTATATCGACTGCCTTATCTTCAACAAGCAGCTCTTTGACGATCTCGACCTTGACTATCCTTACCAGGACGTTCTCGACGGAACGTGGACGTGGGATAAGTTCGAAGAGCTTGTCACAAAGGGTGCGAAGGACCTCGACGGTGACGGCGAAATGAACAAGGAAAAGGACCGGTGGGGTCTTGTCGGCTGGGGCTATGAGCTTTGCCCCGCGCTCCTGGTTTCCTCGGGCTACTCGCCCCTTGATAAGGACGCCGACAACATGCCCGTACTCAATCAGAATGTCGACGAAGCGCACGAGATCTACGGAAGAATCGTCGACCTCTTCTCCGACGGCAAGAAGGCGTTCTCCGAGCTTTCGGATTCGGGTCTTGCCTCGAAAGCCTTCTCGGAGGGCAGAGCTATGTTCTTCGATACCTTCCTTGGCGATATCCGTTGGTTCTCCGACACCGAGTTTGAATTCGGTATCCTTCCTTATCCGAAGTGGGATGAAAACTCCGAATATCAGAATCGTTCGTCCAACATGACGGCGCTGACCTATATCCCCGTTACCAACCCGAATCTCGAGCTTACCGGCGCGGTTCTCGAAGAAATGGCATTCCAGGGCGCAAAGAACCTGACGCCTACTTACTTTGACATCGTGCTGACGGTCAAGAACACCCGCGACGTTCAGTCGGAGGAAATGCTCCCGATCATCAAGAACAACGCGAGATTCCTGTACAGCGGCTATATGCCCAACGTCATCACCATGGTCGCCAACCGTTCGAACACCTATGCTTCGGCCTATGCGTCGAACCTTGCGACCTATCAGTCCGATCTCGAAGATATGAGAGCTTTGCTTGAAAAAGAATAAGCGGCAAAGAGGGATAAAAACGCAAAAGAACGCCGACGGTTTTCGTCGGCGCTCTTTTTTGATTCGGATACGGTTTATTTTGGCGGTGAATTCAAAACAGCGTCTCGCAGAGCTTTTCGGCAAGCGTTTGTTTTTCCAGCCGCGCGCGGTCGCGCGGCGAGGCGTTTTTGCTGTGTGAGAGCGTGGGGAGAACAGAAAACGTGTTCTTGTCCCGCGCTTTTAGCATTTTTCTGCCCTCCGTGCTTGACGCGAGAAGAAGCGAAGCGTCGGGAAGGACGGAAAGCTCGTCCTTTGTCACCGAAAACAGCGCAAAGAGAAGCATATGCCGCAGGCGCGAATCGGTGAGGTGCTTTGAGCGCAGAGCCGATACAAAATCCGAGTAAGCAGCGTATTTTTTTGCCGCCGAGAGAAGCTTCGGGCAATAATCGGGCGGCAGGTCAAAAAGCTCGGAAAGTGCGTCCACGGGCGAAAACAAGAGCTTTGCCCGCAGTGCGGCGTAAAATTTTTCCTCCGAAAAGGCGCGGGGGGCGGGAAGATCGTTTGCCGTTTCGGGCGGACAAAATCGAAGAAGCGTTTCACGCTCGGGGTGCTCACGCAGATAGCTTGCCGAGCAAAATTCGCCGTCCGAGGTAGCTTTTTCGTCGTGCGCCGCTCCGACACGGGCGATCGGCAAAAGCGAAAGAGGGACGTTTTGCCGCAAAATCGCGCAGGTATATTCGATGCCGAGAAGACTGTTCGGACTTTTTAAAAGCGCCGCGTGCTCTTCGCCGAGCGCCTCTTTCACCGCCGTTTCCCGAACGCGGGCAAAGCCCTCGTTTTTTTGTTCGCGCACGCGCGCGCGAAGCTCTTTTTCGGTGTTTTTTTCGACGAGATACTCCGCCGTTTCAAAAAAAAGCTTCTCGTTTCCCGTCTCACAGCCGAAAGCAAGCGTGTCGCAAAGCCCGCTGCCCGCAAGGATCTTCACGGCGCTTGCCGCAAAGCGCTCCGCCGTCGCGCACGAAAAGGGGAACGGGTTTTCAAGAACAAGATCCGCCCCGCAAAGAACGGCGTGCCGCGCCCGCAGCTCTTTATCGTACGCCGCGGGTTCGCCGCGCTGGACGAAATTTCCGCTCATGACGCAGACGATGTTTTGTCCCGTTTGTTTTCGCGCGCGGGCAAGAAGATAACGGTGTCCGTTGTGAAAAGGGTTGAATTCACAGACGATTCCGACTGCCATATTTTATTTTTCCTTTCCGTAATAATCGCGAAAATACTCGTCCTCCGACACCTCGGTATAGCCCTTCGGGATCGAGAGCATCCCGCTCGGGATTTTTGCCGAGAACGTCGAAACATCCTGCTCGATCGACTCCTCGCCGTTGATCAACACGATGGCATAAAGCGCGTCGTCGTTCGTGAAAAGGCGAAGAGTGTAGCTGATTTCGTCCTTTGCCGAGACGCTGTATTCATCGTAGGGAAGCGTCGTGCCCGTCGCAAGCGTGTCCTCGCCCGATACGGTATAGACCGCCGTCGCATAATCGATACTGCCCGAAAGTCCGTTGTCGCCGACGGCGCGGGAGGCGAAATACACTTTTTCATCGTCGTCAAGGAAATAGGTCGTGTCGCCGAGACGAAGCGTGTGCGAAACGCTTGCCGCTCCCGCTCCGTCGGCGGAGACCGTCTGCAATCTTGAGCGGCTCTCAAGCTTTTCGCCCTTTACGGCAAGCGCGTTTTCGATGATCGTTCCGTTGTAAAACATCGACATTTCAAGATAATATTCGCCCTTTGCCAGCGCCGTGATATAAGGCGAAGAGGGGTGTCCCTCGTAGGTCGGCGCGGCGTTTTTTTGACAGCCCGCGCCGAGAAAAACAAAAAGCACGGCGGCAAGGCAGGACAAAATTTTTCGGTTTGGTTTTCGATTCGCGTTCATATCGTCGTTTCCTTTCTTTCTCATCTTTCCCGAAGCAAAAGGGCGCAGGATAAAAGCTCTCCCCGCACGTTTTTGCACTCTCCAGCAAGACAGCGGTATAAGAGCGCGTGCAGCGTATTTCCGATCTCTTTGCCCGAAAAGCCGAGAGCGCCGAGATCTTTTCCGCCGACGGAAAGCTCGGAGAGCGTTTTCGGAAGCGTCCCGTCCGAAAGGATGGCGGAACCTTCTTTCGACGGAAAGACCGAAAAATAGCTTTTCATAAAATAGCCGTGCGCGGCGATAAAATGTGCAAGGCGCTCGGGCGGAATCTCGCCCGCACGCTCGTTTTCCGCATAGATCGCACGAAGGTGCAGAAGGGTCGAAAGCTCGTCGCCCGAGAGCTTCAGCGCCGCAATATCGTGTGCAAACACTTCGTCCTCGTCCGCGCGGTTTCGGGTGAGATAAAAAAGCCGAGGTATAAAGTCAGGCGTTACGAAATCCAAGAAGCGCGGCTCGAGTTTTCCCAAAAAGGAGGAGAGAAAGTCCGAAAATTCGGTCACGACCCGTTCGCATTTTTCGGCACACAAAAGCTTTCGAAGCTCCGCGCTTTTTCGCTCACCCGAAATATAGGACAAAAGCGGCGTTTTTTCGCACAGTGCTTCTTTGGTTTCGTCCGCGACCGCAAACGAAAGAGTCGCCGCAAAGCGCACGGCGCGCAGCATACGCAAAGCGTCCTCCTCAAAGCGCACGCGCGCGTCGCCGACACAGCGAAGGCATTTTTCCTCAATGTCCCGCCTTCCTCCGAAAAGGTCGATCGTGCGAAACGCGCCGTTTCGGTCATAGCCCGCCGCAAGCGCGTTGGCGGTAAAATCCCGCCGCGAAAGGTCGTCCGCAATATCGTCGACAAAGGTCACATTTTGCGGGTGGCGGTGATCGTAATAGCCGTTTTCGGTTCGATAGGGCGTGATCTCGACCTCCTCGTCGGCGTGCCCCACGCCGACCGTTCCGCACGCGCCGCCTTTTGGGTACGCGCGCAAGCCCTCGCGCTCGAAGCATCGAAGGATGTCCTCGCTTTTCGCGTTGGTGGTGATGTCAAAATCGTGCGGCATACGGTTCATGTAAAAATCGCGCACACAGCCGCCGACAAAATACGCGTCGAAGCCCGCGCGGTTCAAAACCTCGATCGCCGCCCGCGCGCGGGCGGGAAAATAGGCGCGATATTCGTTTTCGTTCATGTATTCTTCTCCGTTTCGCCTGCGCATTCGCATTCTTTCGTACCCTCCGCGTCCTCCGAAAGGGCGGCGCGGCGAAGCGTTTCCTCGTCGGCGCGCAAAAGGGCGCAGGCTTCGGCGAGGGCTTTGGCATTGGACGAAAGATTTTCGGGAAGCCCCAGCGTGCGGCAGACTCTTTTTCGCTTTTCGACGCTGTTTTTCCCGCCCGAAAGTCCCATTTCGTAAAGCGCGGCTTTCGAAACGGGCGGCGGAAGCGGCACGTCCTCGCCGCAAAGACCGGCGCGAAGCAGAAGCTCGCGCAGAACCTCGGGCTTCATGCCCTCGACGCCCAAAAAGCCGTCCTTGGAATCCTCTTTTTTGCGCTTTTCGCGCCCTTTTATCCGAGGGATATAAATCTGCGTCACCTTTCCGTTTTCGGGAAGAAAGCACCTTAACTTTTGGCGGATAAAAAAGCCCGCGCGGTCGCTGTCGGTGATGACGATCAGTCCCCGCGTCTCGCAGATCTTTCGCAAAAGAAGCTGTTTTTCGCGGTTATTGAAGACCGAAAAGCCGTCGGTCGTGAGGATCTGCCCGTCGATGACGGCGGAAAGCTTGATCTTATCGTACTTTCCCTCGCACAAAACGGGGCGGCTCAGTTTTATTTTTTCCATGAAAAAAGCTCCTTACAAAGACAGGGTAAAAACGCCGAGAGCCGAAGAAAACGGCTCGTTTTTTAACAGCTTTTCGCGATAAAGCGCCCGCAGGCGGTTGTCGTGCGGAAGAGCCTGTGCGTTTTTCGTATCGCATGCGCATGCGCCGAAAATGCGCCATAAAAAGCCGCAATCGCGGTCGGAATATTCCTCAAGGATCGTAAAATCCCCGCGAAAATCGGCGATGTTCGACGGAGACAGCGCCGCATGATCGCGCGAGAGAAGCCAGCTTTCGCAGAGAAACGAAAGCTTGGTGCGGGCAAGGCGCGGAGCGTAAAAAGCAAGCGCCGCGCGATAGGATTCCCGCCGCGCCGCGCGGGAAAAATCGCATCCCGCGGGGATATGAATCTTCAAAATCGCCTCGTTTTCGCAAAGCCCGCCCTTTTCTCCGATCGGATTTTCGCAAAGCTGATATTCCAACGAGCCGATGCGCAAAAGCTCGCCGCCTATGTATTTCGCGCACCAAAAATAATCGTAAAGCCCCCACGCGCCCGTGAGCGACCGATGCTTTTTGCCCCAAAGGACAAGCTCGGAAAGTGTATCGTCCGAAATGCTCTTCGGAATGCCCGCCTTTTCGTGAAGCGCCGCCGCATAAAACGAAAGCAAAAGATACAGCGGAAAATACAGCGCGACGGCGTCGGTGCCGTTTTCGTCGGCATAATGTTTGATCGCGGCAAAAAACGCGTTCGGATGAAGCGTTTTTTTATAGTAAAAAAGCCCGCCCGGCAAAATTTCCTTCGGCTCGGAAAGAAGCAGATCGAAAAGCGCCTTTATGCGCGCGGGCGCGTCTTTTTCGAACAAAAACGGAAAAGCTTTTCGGAATTCCTCCTCGGGAAGTCGGTTTTTTTCGCAAAGCGCGGAAAAGTAATAAAAAAGTTTGTCGTCCATATCGGCTTTCGCTCCTTGATTTTTCGGGGAATTTCTGTTATACTGTTGTTGCAGAAGGCGGCGAAAGCACCGCCGAAAATCATGCTTTGAGCGGAAAGGCTGACCCATGACCGACTCGGTTTCTTCTATTATAAAACAATTCTGTGAAAAATACAAGCTTTCGCTTCCCGAAAGCGCCCCTTCTTCGTTCGACACGCTCACCGACGAGCTTGTCGCCTACAATGCGCACACGAACCTTACGGCGGTGCGCGAGGTGCGGGACATTGCGATCAAGCATTATGCCGATTCGCTTGCGGGGGGCATGACGGGACTTTTTACGCCGTCCAAAAAGGTTCTCGACGTCGGCTGCGGCGCGGGCTTTCCGGGGCTTCCCCTTCAAATTTACGAGCCGCGCCTTTCCGTGAGCTTTCTCGACAGCACCGAGAAAAAGCTGAAATTCACGTCGCTTGCCGCCGAAAAGCTGGGCTTTTCCGTGACGACGCTTCCGATGCGCGCCGAGGAAGCGGCGGCAAAAAAGGAATATCGCGAGCAGTTCGACATCGTCGTTTCGCGCGCGATGGCACTGCTTCCGATCCTTCTTGAATTATGCCTGCCGTTCGTGAAGGTCGGCGGGACGTTTATCGCGTACAAGGCGGCGCACAGCGCCGACAAAGAAGACCCCGAAAGCGAGCTTTCCCGTTCGCAAAAGGCGCTTTCGGCTTTGGGCGGAAAGCTCGAGGATATTTTGTATTACGACCTTTGCGATTTTTACGACGGGGAGGACGACGACAAAAAGCACGCGCTTCTCGTCGTCAAAAAAGTCCGTCCGACGCCGCAGAATTATCCGCGGCGCTATCCGCAGATACTCAAAAAGCCGCTTTGATTTTGTTTTTTCACGGGCAAAAAAGGCGCGCCGAACCCGAAAAAGGTGTCTCGGCGCGCCTTTCTTTATTCCCCGTCTTTTTCATAAAGCGCCGAAGTGAGGGCAAGCTGATTTTTAAAGCCCCGCACGGCGTTTTCGGGCGAAAGAAGCTTTACGCGGTCGGAAAAGCCGAAAAGCCATGAATAAAACTGCGGCGACAAAACGACCTTCGGCGTGACGATAAAATGCTCACCGTCGCAGATGCGAAACGGAAGATCGCCGAAGCGGTCGAGCATGATCCCCGCAAGGCTTGCGTGACACAAAAGCTCGACATATTCGGCTTTTCCGCTGAACATTCCGAAGACCGATTTCGAATAAACGCCCATGTCGAATTCCGAAAATACCTCCTCGCCCTCGCGTTTTTCGTCGGTCACGGAAATCTCGGTGATCTTATCGACGCGGTAATGCTTGATGATATTCGCCTCGCTGTCGAAGGCGACCAGATAATAATTTTCGTCGTCCCACGTCAGCGCCCACGGGCTTACGGTATAATACGCGCCGTCGTGCCGCAATACTTTTTCCTTGCGCATGTTGCGGTCAAAATAGCGGAAACGGATCTTACGGTTTTCGAGAATGGCGGTATGGATGTCGTCGACGGTATAATAAATGCTCTCGTTCATGGTCTTGACGCGGTTGGCGACGTAGACCTGACGGTCGAGCTTGTTTGCCTGATAGCGCGAGACAAGGCTTTCGATCTTGGCGATCAGCTCGCTGCTTTTTTTGCGCGTGATGAATTTGGACGACTGCACCGCGTCGACCAGCAGCTTGCATTCGGGCATCTCCAGCTCGCGGCTCACAAGGGCGTAGCCGTTTGCCCGCTCGACCTTCACCGTTACAATATCCATGCCGTATTGCTTTAAAAGCTCAATGTCCGAATAAAGACTCTTGCGCTCGGCGGAAATTCCGTGCGCCGCCAGCGCGCGGGTCATATCGGCTATGGTAAGCGGATGATCCTCGTCCGATTCGCTCCGAAAAAGGTCGGCAAGATACAAAAGCTTTAATTTGTGCATACTGTCCTTGGGCATGGCGTCCTCCCCGAAGTAAATTTCGACGGCATTTTCACCGTAATTTTATCATAAAATCGAACATTTTGCAACATTTTTCCGAAAGTTCCCGTGCGCTCTTGACAAAGCGGCGGGAATATGGTATCGTATACTCATAGAAGTGCGCGGTAAGCGCTTTCATTTCAATTTCATATCTCTTATCAAGAGCGGCTGAGGGGACAGGACCATTGAAGCCCGGCAACCTGTAATTTTCCGTTATCGTTACAAGGTGCTACTTCCTGCTGCGCTGTCTTTTCGGACAGGGCAGAAAGATGAGAAACGTGTTTCTTGTTCCCCTTTCGAGTGTTCCTCGAACGGGGTTTTTTGTTGCTCTTTTGTAAGAAACGAAAGGAGTTTCCATGAAAAAAGTTCTTTTTACCTCCGAATCGGTGACCGAGGGTCATCCCGATAAAATGTGCGACCTTATTTCCGACTCGATTCTCGACGCGATCCTTGAAAAGGATCCGACGGCGCGCGTCGCCTGCGAAACGGCGACGACGACCGGACTTATTATGGTCATGGGCGAGATTACGACCGATTGCTATGTGGATTTTCAGTCGGTCGTGCGTCATACGGTCGAAGAGATCGGCTATGACCGCGCAAAATTCGGCTTTGACTGCCACACCTGCGCCGTGTTAAGCTCCATCCACGAGCAGTCGCCCGACATTGCGCTCGGCGTCGACAAATCGCTCGAAGCCAAAAACGGCGACACCGACAAATACGACATCGGCGCGGGCGACCAGGGCATGATGTTCGGCTATGCCTGCAGCGAAACGCCCGAGCTTATGCCGCTTCCCATTTCGCTTGCCCACAAGCTTGCCCGCCGTCTCACGGCGGTGCGTAAGGACGGAACGCTTCCCTATCTTCGTCCCGACGGAAAAACGCAGGTGACGGTCGAATACCGCGACGGCATACCCTACCGCGTCGATACCGTCGTCATCTCCTCTCAGCACGCGCCCGAGGTCGAGCTTGCGGACATTCGACGCGACCTGATTCAAAAGGTCATCCGTCCCACCGTTCCGAAAGAATTGCTCGACGAAAACACCCGCTTCTTTGTCAACCCCACGGGACGTTTCGTCGTCGGCGGTCCTCAGGGCGACTCGGGACTTACGGGACGTAAGATCATCGTCGATACCTACGGCGGCTATGCCCGTCACGGCGGCGGCGCTTTCTCGGGCAAGGATCCGACTAAGGTCGACCGCAGCGCCGCTTACGCCGCGCGTTATGTTGCGAAAAACGTCGTTGCGGCAGGACTTGCCGACCGCTGCGAGGTTCAGCTGGCGTATGCCATCGGCGTCGCAAAGCCCGTGTCGGTTCTGGTCGACACCTTCGGAACGGGAAAATACGACGATGCGATCATCGCAAAGGCGGTCGCCGAAGTGTTTGATCTTCGTCCCGCCGCCATCATCGAAATGCTCGATCTCCGCCGCCCGATCTACAAGCAGCTTGCGGCATACGGTCATTTCGGAAGAGAAGACCTCGGCGTCGTATGGGAAAAGCGCGACAAAGCCGAAGCGCTGAAAGCGGCGGTTGAAAAGATCGACGGCTGACCGAATCGAAAACAGCAATAAACAAGCGCTCGTGCTTCGCACGGGCGCTTTCTTTGTTCTTTTATTTTTCGGTCTGCTTCGACGCGTCGCGCGTTAAGATCAGGCTGATATACCAATCGGAAATACCAAGCTCCGACGCGCCGTCGGCAAGCGAAATTTTGACGGTGTGTTCGCCCGCGGGGAGTCCGCTTACGATGGGCGTGGGGTTATGCGATTTGAAAGTCCCCGTCTTTTCCTCCCCGTCGTCGACGGTATAGGTGAACGAAACGGCACTGCTTTTGATGTTGGTATACAGCGCAAGCTCCGTTCCCGTGAAGGTGTAAACAAAGGTGGGGTTCTTTTCGATCTTGGCGGCAACAAAGCCCTTTTGGCGCAGTGCCGCGTCGTCGAGATAATTGCCGGGACACCAGCTCCAGACCGTTTTGTCGCAGTCCGCAAGGGCGCTTTCGTCCACTTGGATAAGCTTTCGGTCGCCGTCGAGAAGATAGTCCGACAAAAGACTCGGCAATGTGTCGTCCGCAAGATATTCATCGGGCAACACCTTCGCGCACAGCTCGTTATTCAAAAATTCGAATATCACGTCGGTGTAGAAAGCGTAGCCGTCGTCGGTGGGGTGAACGATATCGATAAAATACGTCCACCAGCTCTTGTTTTCCTTTTGGATATAATCCGAAAGGGCGTGACCCATGAAAATCACGGGAACGTTATACGCTCCTGCGACCTCGGCGTGCGCCGCCGCCTGTTCGAAATACCAGGCATCCCCTTTGGTGCTGTAGTCAAGGGTAATGAGGCTCACAATGTCGCACTTCGGAAAGCGCTCCTTGATCGTGCGGAGGATGGTTTCGTATCCGCGGCGCGATTCCTCTTTTGTAAGGTTCGCATACCGATCGTTAATAGCATACTCCAAAAAGACAAGATCGGGGTTTCGCGAGAGGATATAATCGTCAAGAAGATACGTGCCGAGGTAGGTACCGCTCTCGCC
>ENA-OUQF01002040-OUQF01002040.1-human-gut-metagenome-genome-assembly--contig:-NODE-2040-length-10874-cov-4.097976_pt1 | contig 10874 bp, 10 predicted proteins | sample MGYA00237947_ERZ548826 | MGnify/ENA primary metagenome ERZ548826 (study PRJEB26490, sample SAMN05194701) | human gut metagenome | biome: terrestrial biome; feature: human-associated habitat; material... | reverse complement strand
TTCTAACAATTGTCTAGTAAGTAACTTAAAATCCTGCATAACCCAACCCCACAAAATAAAAGGCATCATCTCAAATCAGACAATGCCACATTATATTATTAATTCTAACTGATTTGAAAAAAGATATATCATTGCCTATATCATACCATTAATTTCAACCAATGTTATCATTAATTTTAAAATCTATAGTAACTTTTAAAGCTGTGCATCAGTTAATCTATCTGCTTCTGCTTCTTGTGATTTTTCATTTTTTATAGGTAACATCCAAATATATAAAATACCATAGATTCCAAGAAAAAATACGAGTAACCATTCTTTAATTCCGTAGTAACCTTTTAGTTCAGCAATATGTTTAAACACGCATGCTAAAATCGCTCTTTCAAAAATAAATAAAGCTAATCCAATCATTATAATTCCATAATAATAATCTAACATAATAATTTCCTATTCCTTACTTTCTAAAACTCAATTTCATAAATTAATGAACTATTTGATTCCTTTTTAAACTGCTGAGACATGGATGTTTCCAATTTAAATTTAAATTTAGATAAAACCTCATCAATTTTTGTTGATAATTCCTTATTTAAGCCAGAAGAATCACTTAATTTAATTTCAAGATTCTGTTTTTGAAAATCTCCTTCTTCTGCCATTCTCATTGATATTAAACTATTGATAGCTGGGTCATTATTCAAATATTGTAATACAGGTTGAAATGGTTGATGTCCACTAAAATACATTTCACTTTCAATATTCATCTTATAACGAGATTTTGTATCTACGGTTTGTTTTGCTTCCGCCTGAACACCATTCCCTTTTCCTTTTAGTACGCCCTTTTTATTAATGTACGACTCTGTTTGTTCTTTATAACTTACTTTAAAATGCTTAGCACCAAGTGATTGTGCAACACTTTGTAATTCACTAACACGTGCAATTTTTAAATAGTCATAATAGTTATCTAAAGCAATATACAATCTCTCATTACTTGGATCCACATAATAAAAACGATTATGTTCAGTTGGATAAAATGATAATTTGTAATCTTGAATACTATCCGAGAATACATTTAACAATGGCATGGTTTTATTATCAGACATAAACCCTATCGAACCTTTACACAAACTATTTTCATCATAGTTTTTATCTCTAGCTACAATCTGTACTAGTTTAGGCAAAGTTGTTTTTTCTAAATCTGAAGAATAGAACGGATTCAAAGATTTTACTTTCTGCGCATTCATTTTTTCTTGTGCTAAATCTACAATCTTCTTAGTTTCATGTTTAACTTGTTCACCGACTAATTTGACATCTTCTAAATCTAGTTTTCCATCACCATTTTGATCAACAGCTTGCACAACTACATCTTTTGCCTTACTCATGGCATCACCAGCTTTAATTCCAGCGTGTTTCACAATTTTTCCAATTTTCTTTTCCATATAACCCTCTGTTTAGTAGTAATCTCTACTTTTATTATTTCAAAGTATAATCATTTGCAGCCGCAATAAATTGTCTCAAATAATTCTGAAGATTTTTATTGCATGCATATACATAACAACCCTTAATACCTCTTGCCAAGATTGTTGTATATGTATTTATAATCAATTTTTTTAACTCATCCTCATCCATTCCTGCTTTAACTTTTTTATCTCTATATTCATTTAAATCTATGACAATCGAATTACTTACAGGATCATAATCTATTTCTTTTCCAAAGATTACACCTACATAATTCATATCATATCCTTGAGTAGTATGAATACATCCAATTGTATAGTGTGAATCTTCTCGCGTTATCCAATCTTCATTCCAAAGATTCCATATATAATGTTGCTCGCCAAAGGAAATATCATATTCATCTTTTTCTACAAGAGATAAATAAGTATCTAAATCATCTTTAGGCTTTTTACTTGGCTTTGTTTTCCAATCCCATGAAAAACCAGCCACTGTTTTACATAAAGTATATTGATCATCTTTTTTTCTAATTTCTTCAATTAGTTTATTCGGATCATCAAATAATAAGAAATCATAATTTTCAATTGTTTTAAAAGCAGTGTTTGTACAATTCATAATTGCCTTAATATATTCAATATAAGGGGCACCACCCTTACATCGCATCTGCGTTTTTAACTCATGATGATTTAGATTAACCGAATATTTATTTAAGGTATCTTGATATTCAGACACTGTTAAATCCGATGATTTTACTGCCTGATATTGATCATAAAATAAAACAACATGTTTTGCACAATTAAGCACCCATTCTAACTGATTTGTTTTATTTGGATCTAAACCCAATTGTCTTGAAGTACTATCAAAAGAGCCATATCCAGTTAAATTTTTTCTTTTACTCAATCTATGTGATTCATCAACAAATAGTATGTCATAATCTTCTTTAACTACATCACATGGACCAATAACCATGTCTTTAACTAGTCCATTGCCACATTCTTTAAAAACATTTGAAATTGTTCTTCTAAAACCAGGCATTGGTAATACAAATCCAATTTTAAAAGGCTTACCATTTCTCTCTTTCAGAATATAATCCTTCAATTCTTTTAAAGCTGCTATTTTTTGTTTATCAATATCATCATCAAATTCTCCTACACTATCCTCTTCAATATCCATGGTATTCATAAGAGAATTAATGATACTAATTGCGACAACCGTTTTGCCTGTACCTGCGCATCCATTTACTAAACTGATACCCTTTTTATCATTAGTAAATGTATCAATTATATCCATAATAATATCTGTTCCCACTTCATTTTGTTCACCAGTCAAACAGTTGTATGGAGAAAACTTAAAGATATTTTCATTTTCAATTTTATGCAACGTGTGATCAGCAAGACCCATACTTTTTAAACTATTCCATAATCTTTCAAAATCACTACGATACTCATCACGATTATAATAATCATGTATGGCTTGTTGACCCTTATTTTTATTAAGAATATTTTGAAATCTACTATCTACAGAACAATACTTAATCAATCTTTGTTCATAATCCAAAATAACAGACTTATTAAATTTATGGTCAAATACGATTGCGATTTCTTCCAAGTAATTCTTTTCATTGTTACTTAGATGTTGACTCATTCGAACCTCAGCACTTGTTGTTTCTCCAATATATAAATCTTTGTTATTATGAATTAGATAAACTACTGGCCAATTTTTTCCATATTCAAAACTCTTCAGTTCATTCAAACCATCATTATCAAATGAGTATGTACGTATTTCATCAGTCCCTTTCATGGTACACCTCCGAACCCTTAATTAATCTTTAATCAATTCCACAACATCATCAAATGAGCAATCCAAACAATCACAAATACGAATCAACGTATCCATAGAAACTGTTTCCTGTTTAGATAGTTTTGCAAGTGTAGCTGGTGTTAACTTAGCTTTTTTAGCCAAATCTGTTTTTTTCATGCCTTTATCAATTAATAATTTAAATAGCTTATTATAACTTATTTGCATAAATCGATCCTCGCTTACCTTTCTATTATACGTGAAACGCTTACAGTATTAAATAAAAAATATTCACTTTTATGAATAATTTGTCAACAAAAGTTAAGATAAAAGTCAATATAAAGTTTTAATCATATAACCATTTCATTTTATAACCAGAGACAAAAAGAACTAGAAATTGAAATATCTAGTTCTTCTTATGAATATCATAAAAATATTCATCCACTATATCATCTAACTGCTTTCTTAATTCATTGAATGGTTTATTTAAATCCAATGTCTTAATTGATATTTGATTACCATGCATTTGATACATTTGATCTGGTTGTATTTCTTCATTTGTTCTTGCATACAATAACATACCTGCAACTCTATGCTTTTCATCCTTGAATGTATATTCTTTATTTTTCACATAAGTAAAGATTTGATACAAGTTATTTGAATGAATTGTATTTTTATTAAATTGAGATTGTGTTGTATGACTATAATACTTGGCATCTATAATCAATACATCATTTTCTTTTTGTAGATGAATATCTGACTGCATGACTGGAAGCATTTTAGTAAAATCATCATCTACTGCCCAAGGAATTTGAGAAGCTGATGCATTTAATTTTGGATAATGCTTTCTATAGTATTCTAAAATGAACTTTTCATACAATCTACACATATGTTGTTCGTCAATAAATGTAGCTAGTTTATATTCACCTGACTTAGTAGTCATCAACATTCCATCAATAATCAATCTACAAATATGTATCAACATATAATAGGTTTGATTATTTCTATGAAAACGAACATTTGACCAACGAACTTGTTTTGGATCAATTAAATCCACATTTGAAAAATATAATAATTCCTTTTTTAAAGACTGTTTATATTCCCTTTTTACCTTACCGCTTCTAATCAACAATGTTGCCGTTGATTTAATAATTTGATTCAATAAAACATTCTCACTCAATTCATCATACTCACAAGTTAAAACCTGCCTATGCATAGAAGCATTTCTCATACTTTGTTGAATATCAATTTTTCCACGAAGCACTTTTAAATCATCTTTTCGATCAATATATTCCTTATACAAACCTTGTTTTAACTGAGTGGCAATCCCTTTAGAAAGAATCATCGCAAATAAATCATAGATTTCATCAAAAGATTCAACTGATACATTTTTATAACCATCCTGTCTCAAGCTTTGAAAAGCATAAGACAACATATAATAAATATTATGAATAAAGATGTTTTTATCTAGCTTCATTCAAATACTCCATGGAGATCGTTTTCCCAACGCTCTACTTTACTAGGCTCATCAAACCAATATTCATTCAACATTGGAAGAATATCAAAATCTACAATATCTAATAAAGCATCATTTGTACAGGTGTCTAAATTACAGAAATAACTATGACCAATACAGAAGCCACTACCTAAAGAATCATCCTTAAGAATTTCATCATTCAAATAAATTGCGCCACAAGGCTTTAAGTCATCATTAATTTTGACCATAACACTAATATTATTTTGTTCACCATGGAAAAATTTTATTGCTCCTCTAAGTTTCGCTTTTTGCTCTTCTGTAAGATTTGTAATATTAAGTGTAAGCATATTAGGTTTATTTTCTCCAAAATTTTTTATCTCATTCGCCACAATTTTGGTTGCATCATCTTCTCGAATGCTAAGTCTACCATTAATCATAACAATATTTTCTTCTACCAGAGCATTCTGCGCTTTCATATATGTCGGCTCAAATACGATTATTTCTGCCGAACCATACAAGTCTTCTATTGTAACAAATGCCATGATTTTATTATTTTTTGTATATTTCTTTTTTACAGACGTAATAATTCCTGCTATTTTTACTTGTTGTCCATCTTCAAATTTTATTTTTTCTTTTGACCTAATCTCCATGTTTTCTTCATTACCAGCCACGGCCGAGTTTATCTCATCTATTTCATGCATTTGCAATGAAGATATATTTGTTGTTGCTATTATTTGTTCTTTTATTTTTTCAAGCGGATGTCCTGATATATAAATTCCCAACATTTCTTTTTCTATTGAAAGTAATTCTCTTTCATTCAATTCAGGTCTTTCCATAAAATTATATTTTATCTCATTTATGTTATTTCCTTCTTCGTTACTTTCTCCTCCTAAATCAAACATTGATACTTGCCCATCCATTCCTTTTTTATTATAAGATTGAATTGTATCAATTATTGTTTCAAATGATGCTAATAGCGTTGCTCTTGTTTCTGGAAATTCTGTGAATGTTCCTGCTTTTATTAAACTTTCTACGCATTTTTTATTTACAGACTCTCCTGCCATTCTTTCACAGAAATCTGTAAATCCTGTAAACTCTCCATTTGCACTTCTTTCTTTTATTATGTTTTCTACTGGTTGTACTCCAACATTTTTGATGCTTCCTAATCCAAAACGAATTTTGCCATTTTCTACCGCAAATCTTCCAAAGCTTTTATTTATGTCTGGTTTTAATATTTCTATTCCAAGCTTTTTACATTCGTCTATATATTCTGGAACTTTGTCTAGATTTCCTAAATAGCTGTTAAGCATTGATGCCATAAATTCAGCTGGATAATATGCTTTTAAATATGCTGTTCTGTATGCTACTACTGCATAACATGCTGCATGTGATTTATTAAATGCATATTTTGCAAATTCAGACATTTCATCAAATATTTTGTTTGCAGATTCTGCATCAATTCCATTTCTTACACAACCTGGTACAATGATTTTCCCATCTTCATCAACTTGTCCATTTATAAAGACTTCTCTTTCTTTAGCCATTACATCAAGTTTCTTTTTTCCCATGGCTCTACGTACCAAATCAGCTCTTCCTAGAGAATATCCTGCTAAATCTCTTACTATTTGCATAACCTGCTCTTGGTATACCATACATCCATAAGTTACATTTAATATTGGTTCCAAACTTGGATGTGTATATTCGTTATGTCCTGGATTTTGTTTTCCTCTTATATATCTTGGAATTTGGTCCATTGGTCCTGGACGATATAACGAAACCCCGGCTATTAAGTCTTCCAAACAGTCTGGTTTCAATTCTTTCATGAAATTTGTCATTCCTTGAGATTCAAACTGGAATATTCCTGATGTTTTACCTTCTTGCCATAATTTATATACTTTAAGGTCTGACATTTCTTGGTCAAATTCTACATCTATACCTCTAGTTTCTTTTACTAAATTTATTGTATCTTTTATAACTGTTAGAGTTCTAAGACCTAAAAAGTCCATCTTTAATAGTCCTAATTCTTCAAGTGTTGTCATTATATATTGAGTTGAAATTTGATTATCTCTTACATATAAAGGTACATATGTATCTACTGGGTCTTTTGTTATTACAACACCACAAGCATGTGTTGAGGCCTGTCTTGGCATTCCTTCTAATGCCATTGCTATATCTAGTAGTTTATGAATTTGCTCATCCGCTTCATACAAATCTTTTAATTCTTTGTTTTGCTCTAATGCTTTTGGAATTGTTATATGCAATTCTGTCGGTATCATTTTGGCAAGTTTATCAGCTTCTGCATATGGAAAATCCAATACTCTTGCAACATCTCTTATTACCATTTTTGCAGCCATTGTTCCAAATGTTATAATCTGAGAAACATGGTCATGTCCGTATTTTTCTGAAACATAGTCAATTACTTTTTGCCTATCTACATCAGAAAAGTCAACGTCGAAATCTGGCATACTTATTCTTTCTGGATTTAAAAATCTTTCAAAAAGTAATCCATATTTCATTGGGTCAATGTCTGTTATTTCTATTGCATATGCTAAAATTGAACCAGCTCCTGAACCTCTTCCTGGTCCTACTGGAATTCCATGACTTTTGGCATAATGGATAAAGTCCCATACTATCAAATAATAGTCAACATAGCCCATTTTTTTGATTATGCCAATTTCATATTCTGCTCTTTTCAAAATTTCTTCTGATGGATTTTCTCCATATCTTTCTTTTATTCCATCATCACATAATTTTTTTAAGAAATCATAATGTGTTGGATATTCTGGTGGTACATCGTAATTAGGTAATATTGTATGTCCAAATTCAAATTCTACATTACATTTATCTGCAATCTTTACTGTATTTTCTATTGCATCTGGAAATGCTGAAAAATATTCACTCATTTCTTCTGGTGATTTTACATATAATTCATCTGTATCAAATTTCATTCTGTCTTCATCACTCATTCTTTTTCCTGTTTGAATACATAATAAAATTTCATGACTATATGCATCTTCTCTTTTTAAATAATGTGCATCATTTGTTGCTACTAATGGTATGTCTAATTTTCTAGCTAATTGTACAAGTTTTTGGTTTGCTAATACTTGTTCTCTTATTCCATTATTTTGTATTTCTATATAATAATCTTCTCCAAATACTCTTTTATGCCATAATGCTATTTCTTCTGCTTTTTCTGTTTGACCATTTAATAGTGCTTGATTTACTGCACCTGCTAAACATGCGCTTAAACATATTAATCCTTCATGATATTTTTCTAATACTTCTAAATCTATTCTTGGTTTATAATAATACCCTTCTGTAAAACCTATTGATACTAATTTACTTAAGTTTTTATATCCTTGATTATTTTTGGCTAATAATATTAAATGATAATATTGTTTATCTATTGGCTCTTTATCAAATCTTGAACGTGGTGCAACATATACTTCACAACCTATTATTGGTTTTATTCCTTCTTTTTTACATGCTTTATAAAAATCAATAGCACCGTACATTACTCCATGGTCTGTTATTGCCATTGCTTTCATTCCTAATTCTTTTGCTCTTACTGGCAAGTCTTTTATTCTGTTTGCTCCATCTAATAAGCTAAATTCACTATGTATATGTAAATGCACAAATTCTGACATATTTTTCGTCTCCTTAATTTGATGTAATTTTCTCTTATATTATGGCTAAATATTATCACAAAACAGCTTATTTTTCAATATATACTTATTGATTCTAACGCAAAAAAATTCATGAATTTCTTCATGAATTTTTAATCTATTAATCTTTAGTTGCATATGGTAATATAGCAATATGTCTAGCTCTTTTAACAGCAAGTGTTATATCTCTTTGATGTTTAGCACATGCACCTGTTGTTCTTCTTGGTAAGATTTTTCCCTTATCATTAACAAATTTTCTTAATTGATCAGAATTTTTGAAATCTAATACAAAATTCTTGTCACCACATAATGGGCAAACCTTTTTCTTCATTTTTTTGAATTTTGGGTTGAAATCATCATCATAATCTTTATTTCTGTTATTATTTCTTTTTTTATTCTTGTCTGCCATTTCTATTTCCTCCTACTTCCTAAAATGGTAGGTCATCACTTGAAGATACTTCAAAATCTGTTCCACCTGGCATTGAATTTCCAAATGTATTTTCGAATGAAGAACTTGCTCCTTCTCCATCTCTTCTACTATCTGCAAAATAAGCTTCTTCGGCAACAACTTCTGTAACATAGTGTTTTTGACCTTGGTCATCATCCCATGTTCTTGTTTGAATTCTTCCTATTATTCCAACTTGTTGACCTTTCTTAAAGTATTTACTGCAAAACTCTCCTAGTTTACTCCAAGCAACTATGTTTATAAAATCTGCTTGTCTTTCTTCTCCTTGTCTTACAAATCTTCTATTTACAGCTAGTGAAAATGATGCTACTACTGTATTATTTGTTTGTGTATATCTTACTTCTGGGTCTCTTGTTAATCTTCCCATTAAAATTACTTTGTTCATATTTTATCACTTTACCTTTCTACTTTATTTCAGGCCCCTGTATCCTAATTCATTTACTATTTTTTTATTGTGATGAATTTTAATATATCATCTGTTATTCTGTAAACTCTTTCTAGTTCTGTTATAGCTTCTGGTTTTGATTCAAAATTAAATTGTACGTAAAAAGCTTCTTTATTCTTTTTGATTTCATAAGCTAATTTTCTTTTTCCCATGTCTACAACTTCTTCTACTTTTCCATTTTCATTGATTAATCCTGTAAATTTGTCTTCTAAAGCTTTTAAACCAGCTTCGTCAACATTTGGATTAATAATGACAACACTCTCGTATTTATTCATTATTTTCACCTCCTTCTGGATATATAACTCATTTTGTTTGAATGAGTAAGGTTAGTGAATATTATACTCACTAAGATAAAATAAAAACAAACGAGTTATCGTTTGTTTCAATTTTTGGAGCAGGTAGTGGGAATCGAACCCACGTCATCAGCTTGGAAGGCTGAGGTTCTACCATTGAACTACACCTGCATTTCCCTGACAGTTATAAATTATAATGTATTATTTGATTTTTGTCAAGTATTTTACAAAATTTTTTTATTTTTTTTTATTTTAAAATCTCTTCCTATTTTCTACATTTTGTGATAGAATTCTGTTAAATTGTTATAGGAAGGATTGTGATTTTAATGGAACTAAATAAATGTAGCCGTTGCGGTGCTTTTCATACTAATCCTGGAGATGTTTGCCCAAAATGCGCAAGCAAAGATTCTTTAGAATTATCTACTTTTAAATCTTATGTAGCAGAAAATGGCTTTCCATCTGTTGATACAGTTGCAACACAAACTGGTATTGCACAAAAAAATATTTCTAGATTTGCAGGATACCAGGGAATTGAAATAGCAGAAAATAAGAAACACGATATTATAACTTCTGGAGTTGTTCTTAATTAAGCTAATTTATTTATAAAAATATAAAAGGAAGTTTAATACAAGACTTCCTTTTTTTCAATATCCTTCATTTTTAGATAAAATACAATACAAAATTACTTTTTACTATCTTTTTCAAATTTTTTATTTTGAAATATCTCTATCATCATATTGGAAATATTTTTACTCATTATTGACACGCTCTCTTGCAATATTCCTAATGCTTTATGTAATTCATCACTAAAATTTCTTGCAAATACATTAACATTCGCAGATATTTAATTACTGGTTGGGGTAGTAAGATTCGAACTTACGAAATGACCGGGTCAGAGCCGGTTGCCTTACCACTTGGCGATACCCCAATATTATTACTGCAATTTATCTTATCACATAGAATAAAAATTTGCAACAAAATGCTGCAAATTTTTATGAATTTATAAATATTAGTTAGGTTAAGCTATTGTAAAGTTTATTTTAGTACTCATACTCTGAAATTTCTTTTTCATATTTATTATAATCAGGAATATATTTTTCAATTAGTTGATAAAATCTTTTTCCATGTGATTTATATTTTAAGTGGCAAAATTCATGTGCTACAACATATTCAATTATTTCTCTTTTATATTGCATTAGCTTAGGATTAATTGATATTTTATTATTATCACACTTTCCTAGCATTTTATCCATCTTTATTATCTCATATTCTTCTGGTGCGATTC
>ENA-OUQF01002039-OUQF01002039.1-human-gut-metagenome-genome-assembly--contig:-NODE-2039-length-10889-cov-7.029721_pt1 | contig 10889 bp, 6 predicted proteins | sample MGYA00237947_ERZ548826 | MGnify/ENA primary metagenome ERZ548826 (study PRJEB26490, sample SAMN05194701) | human gut metagenome | biome: terrestrial biome; feature: human-associated habitat; material... | reverse complement strand
AGAGCGCCGCCCTGTCACGGCGGAGGTCGAGAGTTCGAGTCTCTTCTGGGTCGTTCAAGATGCGAAAGCATTTTGAGGAATGCCGCAGTGGCGGAACTGGCAGACGCCCGGGACTTAAAATCCCGTGGGTAGTGATACCCGTACCGGTTCGATTCCGGTCTGCGGCATTATTTTTTTCTCTGAGATTTTTGTGAAGTCAATGTTTGCAAGAATCTCAGAGTTTTTTGTTTTATGCATTCCATTTGGAGGTAAGGATATTATTCAAAAAATAACGGCATTGCATCTCATTTTACGAGATACAATGCCGTTATTTTAAAGTCTTCACACTTTCATTAAAAAGTGGACCTGGCGGGAATCGAACCCGCGTCCAAAAACCTGTCCCATGTACTTCTACTATCATAGTCAGTTATTTAACATTCCCTCTGCCGTACGAAAACTAACATCCTTACGGGTTCAGTAGCTTCATAATACGCCTGACGGCTCAAAGCTTTGCCGTCATCGTTTCTCACATAGTCGGTGCCAGATTCCTAAAGTGTGAGTGCTTCAGGGCTGACATGCAGCATTTAGGCTGCAGCTAATTCGAAATTATCGTTAGCGTTTAATTTTAAGTTTGCGATTTAACGCATCAGCCTACGGATAGCTTCTCCATCTTCGAGATCCCTGTCGAAACCAGTACAAGCCCTGATCAGGGTAGAGTAATGAATACTCTCTACTGTAACAGACACATTCTCTTGTGTGCTGTACATACTAATATAGTAAAAAGAAATATAAATGTCAAGTGATTATTGTGTTAAAAGAAGTGAAAAAGCAGTAAAAATTTAGCATTTTTAATGTCATTTCACATATTTTTTATAAAGATAATTACTGTCAGACAGGGAAGAATGTGTTAATATAATAATATGAGTAATTATAAATCTTAACAAGAAAATTCGGAAAAAGGAGAGGTTTCTTATGCCAACAACATACGCACATTATAAATTCGGAAAAGAGGTGCTCAGCGCACTTCCAAGACCCCTTCAGAATTCTATAGAAGCGCATAGAGAGTTGTTTGATATTGGGTTACATGGACCGGATATCTTATTTTATTATAATGCATTAAAGAAAGATCCGGTGAATGAACAGGGGCATACACTTCATGAACAATTTGCCGATGAGTTTTTCCATCATGCTGTTGAAGTGATTGAGAACGCAAAAGATCCGGCAGCGGCTCGTGCATATATTTATGGATTTATCTGTCATTTTGCTTTAGACAGTGAATGTCATCCTTATGTTGAAAAAATTATGCAGGTAGGAAGAGTTTCACACAATGAGATTGAGATGGAACTGGATCGAATGATGCTGACGGAAGATTATCATGATCCTTTGCGCTATCTGACAGCAAAGCACATTCAGCCGAAGATGGAGTATGCGGAAGTGATCGCACCATTTTTCAAAGATGTAACAGCCGAGCAGATCTATAAGGCATTAAAAGGGATGGTTTTTTATCATAAGCTGTTTCTGGCACCGACATCTGGAAAGCGAAAAGCGTTGTTTCTTGGGATGAAGGCAGTGGGGAAATACGATTCATTGCATGACATAGTGATGAGTGTAAAGCCAGATCCGTTATGTCAGAAATATTGTAAGGTTTTGAAGCGGCAATATTCAGGGGCAGTGCCGTTAGCTGCGAGTCTGATCGTACAGTATCAGAAGAAATTATTCCAGGATACACCGCTTCCGGAACGTTTTCATGAGACATTTGGTGCAGGAGAAGAGTGGGAGAAACTGCGTCTGTAGAGAATCGAAAAAAAGAGCAACAGACTGCTTGCCAGGAGAGATGCAGAAGAAGAGAAAAAGAGTCAGGAGAATGTAGATGAAGGAATTCGTTAAAGTGCAGGATATCACGAAAACTTATAAAATGGGTGAAGTTGAGATTCATGCAGTGGATCACATCAGCTTTTCGATTGAGCAGGGAGAACTTGTTGTAATCGTTGGACCAAGTGGTGCAGGTAAGACAACTGTGCTTAATATTCTCGGCGGAATGGATACGGCAACAAGCGGGAAGTTGTATGTAGATGGAAAAGATATTACAGCTTATAATTCCAAACAGCTGACAGGATACCGCAGAGATGACATCGGATTTGTTTTTCAGTTTTATAATCTTGTGCCGAATCTGACCGCATTGGAAAATGTTGAGCTTGCATTGCAGATCAGTAAGGATCCGTTGGACGCACAGGCAGTTTTGGAGGAAGTTGGTCTGGGGGAACGGAAGAATAATTTTCCGGCACAGCTTTCCGGCGGTGAGCAGCAGCGAGTTTCAATCGCGAGAGCATTAGCGAAGAACCCAAAGCTTTTGCTTTGTGATGAGCCAACAGGTGCATTGGATTACAATACAGGAAAATCAATTTTGAAATTACTTCAGAATATGTGTAGAGAAAAGGGAATGACAGTTATTATCATTACACATAATCAGGCACTTGCGCCGATGGCAGATCGATTGATTCATATAAAAAATGGACAGGTAGCAAGAATGGAATCTAATGAGAATCCGACTTCGATTGATGAAATTGAATGGTAGGGGATGTGGATGAAGAAAGCATTACGAAAAAACTTTTATATGGAGATCCGTCATAGCCTTGGACGTTTTTTATCCATTTTCTTTATTGTTGCGATAGGATGTGCATTCTTTTCCGGAATCCGTGCATCAGAGCCGGATATGAGATATTCAGGAGATGCATATTTCGATGAGAAGAACCTAATGGATATTCAGGTAATGAGTACAATGGGACTGACAGAAGATGATCTGGATGCAATTCGTGCTGTGGATGGTGTATTGGATGCAGAAGGAAGCTATGCAACAGATGTACTTTGTACGATTCGAGGAAACCAGGTAGCAGTTCATGTTATGGCGCTCCAGGATAAGATGAATCAAGTTCAGTTAGAAGATGGCAGGCTTCCGGAAAAGGAAAATGAATGTGTAATAGATGCAGATTATCTGGATGGAAAAAATCTGAAGATTGGGGATAAGATCACATTATCGAGTGGGACTTCGGATTCTTTAGAAGATACACTTAAGACAGATACATTTACCATTGTTGGTACGGTCAGCAGTCCGGAGTATATTGCATTTCACAGAGGCAGTACAACAATCGGAAATGGAAGTGTCAGTGCCTTTCTTTGCGTTCCGGAGAAAGCATTTTCATTAGATGTGTATACAGAGATTACAGTGCAGGTTGAAGGTGCAAAGGAAGCGACTGCATTTACGAAAGAATATGAAGAACATGTGGATTCTGTGCTGAAAAAGGTTCAGGCAATTAAAGCGGAAAGAGAACAGGCCAGATATGATGAGATTACTTCGACAGCGCAAGAAAAAGTGGATGAAGCACAAGAAGAGTTAGCTCAGGCAGAGCAGGATCTGGCGGATGGAAAAGAAGAGGCAGAAGAAGAACTTGCAAGTGCAAGAGAGAAACTTGATGCAGCGCAGAAAGAACTTGAACGAGGAAGAAATCAGTTGGCAGCTTCGAAGCTTGAACTGGAGCAGTCGAGAAATCTTCTGATATCAAAGCAAAAGGAGCTGGATCAGTCCAAAGCACAAGTTGAGCAGGGAGCACAGGAACTTAGCGAAAAACAGATTGCACTTACAACATTAAGAAATCAGCTGGCACAACTGAAAGAGCAGGAAGAAAGTCTGGAAGATCAGAGACAAGAACTTTTAGTGCAACAGACACAGATGCAGCAAAAGAAAGACGAGCTTCTGAAAGCAAAGGAAGAATTGCAGCAACAGGCAGAAGACTATCAGTCTGCGTATCAGCAGATTTATCAGCCGTTAAAACAGTCTTATGAAGAACTAAATACACAGTATGAACTTCTTCTACAGAACTATGAGGCACTGAAAGAAGAATACGACCGGAAGCAGGAAGCAGGAGAAGAAGATCCGGAATTAAAAGCTCAGTTAGAACAGTTGGAAGCTGAAAAAACAGCAATGGAAGAGAAGTTGACTGAATTGAAAGCAAATCTGGATAAAATGGAACTGGAGGCGAAAGCTACCGAAGCGGAGATTCAGAAAAACCAGACAAAAATCGAAGCCGGATTGACGCAGATCAACGAAGGGATTCCAGCAGTTGAAGCCGGGATAGCTCAGATTGAAGAGGGTATTTCGGTATTGCAGGATAATATACAGAAACTGACGGATGTGTTGACACAGGGAGATGCTGCAATCCTTACCGCAAGTCGGCAGATAGATCAGGCAAAGGCGCAGATTACATCCGGTCAGCAGCAGATTGACAGCGGATGGCAGCAGATCAGTGAGGGACAGAAGAAGATTGAGGAGGCGCAGCAGCAGTTAAGCAGCGGAACAAAGGAACTGGAAGACGGTTGGGCAGTGTATGAGGAAGGTCGTATAGAAGCTCAGAAGAAGATTGAAGATGGAGAGCGGCAGATTACAGAAGCAAGAGAAGAGCTTGCGAAAGCACAGCAGAAGATTGATGATCTTGAAAAGCCAAAGTGGTATGTTTATGATCGGAACAATCTGACAGAATACAGTGGATACGGAGATAATGCAGACCGTATGCGGGCAATCGGTAAAGTGTTCCCACTCATTTTCTTCCTTGTTGCAGCATTGATCAGTCTGACAACAATGACACGAATGGTAGAGGAGGAGAGAACGCAGATCGGTACTTTGAAGGCTCTCGGATATGGAAATGCTTCAATTGTTGGAAAATATCTCTGGTATGCGATCCTTGCGACATTAACCGGTGGTGTTTTCGGAATTCTGATTGGAGAAAAGATAATTCCATATATCATTATCACTGCATATAAGATCTTGTATCGTCATATGCATGATGTTGTGATCCCGTATAATTTGTATTATGCTGTAACAGCATGTGCAGCGGCACTTGCATGTACAGTAATCGCAACACTGTTCTCCTGTATGAAAGAATTACGGGAGCAGGCAGCAGAATTGATGCGTCCGCCGACACCAAAACAGGGAAAACGAGTATTTCTGGAACGAGTTCCGTTTATCTGGAAAAATCTGAATTTTACATGGAAATCGACCGTGCGTAATCTGGTGCGGTATAAAAAACGCTTCTTTATGACAGTATTTGGAATTGGCGGTTGTATGGGTATGATGTTGTTTGGTTTTGGATTAAAAGATTCTATTTCAGCAATCGTTCCGCTTCAATACGAACAGATTCAGCTTTATGATGGAGACGTTATTTTAAAGGAAGATGTGACAGAAGAAGAGAGAATTGAGGTTCAGAAAGAACTGGATACGGATAAGAAGGTATCGATGACTGCAGAAAATCTTTTGAAAAATATTGAAGTCAGTTCAGGAGAGTCTTCTCAGGAAGTTTATTTAGATGTACCAAAAGATGTAGAAGCATTCAAAAAGTTTGTCGTGATTCGGGATAGGAAGACAAAAGAAATTTATTCATTGGATGATAAAGGAGCAATCCTGACTGAAAAAGTAGCGAAACTGCTGGAAGTCGATGTCGGTGATAAATTAACGATTGATACAGATGATGGAGAGAAAACAGTCTTGATCAGCGCAATCTGTGAGAACTATATGGGACATTATCTCTATATGACATCTGAAGTCTATGAAAAGACATTCGGTGAGGCTCCGGTCTATAATTCAATTTATTATAGAACTCAGGATCGTACAACAGAGGAGGCAAAGGATGTCGGCGAAAATATAATGAAGTGTGATGGAACACTTAGCATCAGCTATACGACAAGCTTGAAAAAGCAGGTGGATCATATGCTGGAGAGTCTGGACATCGTGATTATTGTATTGATTATTTCAGCAGGAATGCTGGCATTTGTAGTGCTGTATAATCTGAATAATATTAACATTACAGAGCGCAAGAGAGAACTGGCAACATTAAAGGTACTTGGATTTTATGACAAGGAAGTTTCTTCTTATGTTTACAGAGAGAATATCCTGCTGACCTTGATTGGGGCACTGGCGGGATTGTTGATCGGAAAAATTCTGCACCGCTTTATTGTTGAGACAGTGGAGATTGATTCGGTTATGTTTGGACGAAATATCGATCCACCAAGTTTCCTGTATGCCTTTCTTCTGACAGTGGCTTTTTCATTGTTTGTCAATGGAGTGATGTATTTTAAGTTAAAGAAGATTAACATGGTTGAATCACTCAAGAGTGTAGAATAAGACAGATTTGTCAGGAAATATAATAACGAACATAATAATGGATTGCAGAGAAGCTGCATGGAACATAGATATAATTGTGAAATGTTCCATGACAGCTTCTTTGTTGTTGACGGCCGCATATAGCGTAAGCAGCAACCGCACGTAGCATGAACAGTAACTTTTTGTTAAAAAGCACTTGAAATATACCTGTAGGGGGTATATATTAATAATTAGAAAATATACCCCCTGGGGGTTATACGACAGGAGAAATACAATGGAAGAAAAGAAAGTCTGTCCGGGATGTTGTCACAAGACAAAGGACCGCCCGGAAAAAGAATATAAAGATCTGATGAATCGTCTGAGTAGAATTGAAGGACAAGTCAGGGGAGTTCGAAGGATGGTTGAAGAAGGCGCGTATTGTCCGGATATTCTGATTCAGGTATCTGCGGTGAATGCGGCTCTGAATAGTTTCAATAAAGTGCTTTTGGCAAATCATATCCGGACATGTGTGGCAGATGATATCCGGGATGGAAAAGATGAAACGATTGACGAGCTCGTGACGACACTTCAGAAATTGATGCGATAAAAGATCTGAAGAGAGATCTGGCACAAAAAGTCCGGATCACAACTTGAAGGAGGAGTAAGATGGAACAATATAATGTGACGGGAATGAGTTGTGCAGCCTGCAGTGCCCGTGTTGAGAAGGCAGTTGGGAAAGTCCCCGGAGTTGAGAACTGTTCAGTCAGTCTTCTGACGAATTCCATGGGAGTGGAAGGCACAGCAACAGTAGATGCGGTCATTGCGGCTGTTGAGGAAGCTGGATATGGGGCAACGTTGAAATCTGCAAAGAATGAAGGGCAGGGGATGAATCAAAGTGAGCAGAACTGTGCGGAAGATGCGTTGAAAGACAGGGAGACACCGAAGATGAAAAGGCGTCTGATCGCTTCTTTGTGTTTTTTGATTCCGCTCATGTATCTGTCAATGGGGCATATGATGTGGGGCTGGCCACTTCCGGTATTTCTGGAAGGGAATCATGTGGCGATGGGGCTGGCGCAGCTCCTGTTAACGACAATCGTTATGGTGATCAATCAGAAGTTTTTTATCAGTGGATGGAAAGGCATGATCCATAGAGCACCAAATATGGATACGCTGGTTGCACTTGGTGCAGGTGCATCTTATGGATATAGCGTGTATGCATTATTCGCTATGACGGCAGCGCAGACGGCAGGCGATATGGATCATGTGATGGAGCTGATGCATGAATTTTATTTTGAATCAGCAGCAATGATTTTAACGTTGATCACAGTCGGAAAGATGCTTGAAGCGCATTCAAAGGGAAAGACAACAGATGCATTAAAGAGCCTTATGAAGCTGGCACCAAAGACAGCAACGCTCCTGCGGGATGGAAAAGAACAGGAAGTTTCTATCGATCAGGTAAGAAGAGGAGATCAGTTTGTTGTAAGACCGGGGGAGAATATTCCGGTGGATGGAATTGTTCTGGAAGGAAACAGTGCAGTAGATGAAGCTGCCCTGACCGGAGAGAGTATACCGGTAGATAAAGCAGAAGGGGATAAAGTGTCTGCGGCTACAATGAATCAGTCAGGTTTTCTGCGTTGCGAGGCGACGAGAGTTGGCGAGGATACGACATTATCACAGATCATTCAGATGGTAAGTGATGCGGCAGCAACAAAAGCGCCAATTGCCAAAGTGGCAGATAAAGTTTCAGGAGTATTTGTTCCGGCAGTTATTTCTATTGCAGTTGTCACAATGGTCGTATGGCTGCTTGTCGGAGAGTCTGTTGGATTTGCACTTGCAAGGGGAATTTCTGTTCTGGTGATCAGCTGCCCGTGTGCATTAGGTCTGGCCACTCCGGTTGCAATTATGGTTGGAAATGGAATGGGCGCGAAGAATGGAATCATGTTTAAGACAGCTGTTTCGCTGGAAGAGACAGGAAAGACGGAGATTGTTGCACTTGATAAGACAGGAACGATCACAAGTGGAGAACCGAAGGTGACGGATCTGCTCCCTGCGGACGGAATGACAGAACATGAATTATTATTTTTTGCAAATGCATTGGAGAAGAAAAGTGAGCATCCGCTTGCCCGGGCAATTCTTGCAAAGGCAGAAGAAAATGGGGAAGCAGAACAGAAAAGTGAAATCACACAGTTTCAGGCAGTTCCGGGAAATGGTCTGTCAGGAAAACTTGGAGAGGACTGGCTGTACGGAGGCAATTTTAAATTCATTTCTGACAAAATGAAGATTTCTGCCAGCATAAAAGAACAGGCGGAACGGTTGGCACAGCAAGGAAAGACACCGCTGTTCTTTGGAAGGAATGAGCAGTTCCTTGGCATGATCGCAGTTGCGGATGTAATCAAGGAAGATAGTCCACAGGCAGTGAAAGAACTTCAGAATATGGGAATCCATGTTGTTATGCTGACCGGAGATAATGAGCGTACAGCGAAGGCAATTGGTGAGCAGGCAGGTGTGGATGAAGTGATCGCAGGTGTTCTTCCGGAAGGAAAAGAACAGGTGATCCGCAAGCTGAAAGAAAAAGGAAAGGTTGCGATGGTAGGTGACGGTATCAATGACGCACCGGCACTGACCAGGGCAGATATGGGAATTGCCATTGGAGCGGGGACAGATATTGCAATCGATGCAGCGGATGTTGTGCTGATGAAGAGCCGGTTAAGTGACGTGCCGGCGGCAATCCGTATGAGCCGTGCAACATTGCGCAACATTCATGAGAATCTGTTCTGGGCATTTTTCTATAATGCGATAGGAATTCCACTGGCAGCAGGAATCTGGATCCCGGTCTTTGGTTGGAAATTAAATCCGATGTTCGGAGCAGCGGCAATGAGCCTGTCCAGTTTCTGTGTAGTAACAAATGCATTGAGACTGAATCTGTTTAAAATGTACGATGCCAGCAAAGACAGAAAAAGAAAGATGAAAAAGGTAGAAACAGCAGAAAATACTGTTTCAGATATTGTCTTAGCAGACAAAAATGAGTCAGAAAACAAGGAGGAGACAAAGATGACAAAGACAATGAAAATCGAAGGAATGATGTGTGGACACTGTGAGGCGGCTGTGAAGAAAGCTCTCGAGGCACTTGAGCAGGTTGATACAGCAGAAGTCAGCCATGAGGCCGGAACAGCAGTTGTAACACTGAATTCCGAAATCAGTAATGAAGTGCTGAAAAAGACAGTCGAAGACAAAGATTATACAGTAACAGCGATCGAGGATTAATGAGCAAAGAAGAGGTCCCCTGCGGAAATGAAAGATTCTGCAGGGGACCTCTTAGATTAATCCTTGTATACAATCTTTCCATCACAGATTGTATATTTTACTTTTCCATACAATTCCCATCCGGTAAATGGAGAATTAGAAGACTTAGAAGCATAAGTCTCAGGAGTCCATTTCTCATTCGGATCAAACAGTACAAGATCAGCTGATTTTCCTTCTGCGACAGAACCGCACGGAAGGTGATACAGGCTGGCAGGATTGATCGTCATCTTCTCAATCAGCTGGCTTAATGTCAGGTGTCCCGGACGTACAAGGGAAGTGATTCCGAGAGCAAGGGAAGTCTCAAGACCAATAATACCGCTTGGTGTTTGTGTGATAGGACGGGATTTCTCTTCCGTACTGTGTGGCGCGTGGTCTGTAGCAATCAGATCGATCGTACCGTCTTTGAGACCTTCGATGATAGCAAGGCGGTCATTTTCTGTACGAAGCGGTGGGTTCATCTTGGCAAGTGCGCCGTATTTTAATACAGCTTCATCTGTCAAAGTGAAATGATGCGGAGTTGCCTCTGCATGCAGATTTGCTCCCATAGCTTTAAAGGTACGTACCAGTTCAACGGACTGTCCGGAGCTGATATGCTGGATCACGACCTGTGCACCGGAACGAAGCGCCAGCAGACAATCTCTGGCAACAAGAGATTCTTCAGCAATCGAAGGAGATCCGTAGATGCCCAGCGCATCAGATACAGGTCCGTGGTTGATTCCGTTTGTTTCAATAAATGCAGGATCTTCTTCATGAAGACTGATCGGAAGGTCAAGTGCCTTCGCCTCTTCCATGGCCTTATAGAGAAATGCAGCGTTCTTAAGAGGGATTCCGTCATCTGTGAATCCACAGGCACCGGCAGCGGCAAGTTCTTTCATAGAAGTCATTTCCTCACCTTTGAGTCCGCAGGAGACAGCGGCAGCCTGGAAAATATGGATGTCTTCCAAAGCCTCCCGTTCCATCAGTTCTTTAAGAACCGGAACAGAATCGATGACTGGTGAAGTATTTGCCATACAGATCACGGAAGTAAATCCACCGGCAGCAGCTGCAAGAGATCCGGTATGGAGATCTTCTTTATAAGTAAATCCGGGATCACGGAAATGAATGTGTGTGTCAACAAGTCCTGGAGAAATCATAAGTCCTGCAGCATCAAGCTCATCCTCTCCATTTTCAGGTGTCAGAGTTCCGGCATCTGCGAGTGTCTGGATCAGACCGTCTGTGATGCGAAGGTCGACAAGACGTTCTGTATCAGATGCAGGATCAATTAGAAAACCATTTTTTATAAGCATAATTCATCCTCCTTTTGCTGTTAAGTATACCGTATTTTTGATAGAGATTCAAATTTATTAGAAAATGTGTTATCATAAACACACCGTAAGTTACTGCTCACACTATGTGCGACCAGTAACGCATCTCGCCATTTTGAATCGCCTTTGGCGATGGGGCGAGATGCATTCAAGCCAAAACATGCATCCTCCGT
>ENA-OUQF01002038-OUQF01002038.1-human-gut-metagenome-genome-assembly--contig:-NODE-2038-length-10905-cov-10.707558_pt1 | contig 10905 bp, 8 predicted proteins | sample MGYA00237947_ERZ548826 | MGnify/ENA primary metagenome ERZ548826 (study PRJEB26490, sample SAMN05194701) | human gut metagenome | biome: terrestrial biome; feature: human-associated habitat; material... | reverse complement strand
CCGCGGCAGATGGAACGCGAAAATGAGATGATCGTTATTTCACATCGCCTTTTCTAAGGAAACACAGATCATTTCGCCAGCTTTTCTCCCGCTGCGATAATATTTTCGATCACCATGGTCGTAGTGACGCTGCCGACACCGCCCGGAACCGGTGTGATGGCTCCGGCTTTTGCCGCAACGGCATCATAATCCACATCCCCCACGGTCTTTCCATCCACGCGGTTGATCCCCACATCGATGACTGTCGCACCTTCCTTCACCATGTCAGCGGTCACATAGTTTGCATGACCGACGGCTGCGACAAGGATATCTGCCTCTCTTGTGATAGAGGCGATATCCTTCGTATGCGAGTGACAGATGGTAACGGTCGCATTCTTCGAAAGGAGCATCAGAGAGACCGGCTTTCCGATGACATTGCTGCGTCCGATGATGACAGCTTTCTTCCCATCGATCGGGATCTTGTAGTGATCCAGAATCGCCATGACAGCACGCGGCGTACAGGCGAAGAGGCCTGCCTTTCCCGCCGTCAGACGGCCTGCATTCGTCTCAGTGAGACCGTCGACATCCTTATCCGGATTCATAAGAGCGATCATTTTCTCTGCACTGATGCCTTTCGGAAGCGGCATCATCATAAGTATGCCAGTGATCTCCTGATCCGCACTGAGATCTGTCACAAGAGAGCCCAGCTCTTCTTCTGTCACATCATCGGAGGCGCGGAAGATCTCTGCATCAATGCCATAGCCCTTGGCGACCTTCTGCATAAAAGATGCGTACATGGCAGACGGCTTGGAGGATCCGGCCAGAATGATGGCGAGCTTGGGCTCATAGTGCTTCTCGCGCAGTTTTGCAAGGCGCAGGGCGAGCTCTTCTTTCAGAGCAGCCGCAGTTTCTTTTCCGTCTAAGATCATTGCCATCAGAAGAGCCCCGTGATATTTCCTTCCTCATCCACATCGATCTTCTCCGCAGCCGGACGGCGAGGAAGCCCCGGCATGGTCATGACCTTGCCGGTAAGAATGACAACAAAGCCAGCGCCTGCAGCAATGCGTGCTTCTCTGACATGGAGCGTGAAGCCCTCCGGCGCCCCGAGCTTGGTCGGGTCGTCGCTGAAGGAGGCCGGCGTCTTGGCGATGCAGACCGGGACATGGGCAAATCCCATCTCTTCGATGTGCTTCAGTTCCTTGACAGCCGCCGGATCGTAAGCGACATCCGCTGCGCCGTAGATCTCTTTCGCAATGGTTTCGATCTTGTCTTTCAGGCTGCCTTCCAGATCATAGAGGGTGTGATAGCTAGCGCCCTGATCAATGGCGGAGAGGACTTTTTCAGCCAGATCCAGCCCGCCTTTGCCGCCTTCTGTAAATACATTGGACTCTGCCACTGCGACGCCGACTTCCGCGCAGGCATCTTCGATGACCTTCTTCTCTTCTGCGGTGTCAGCGGGGAACATGTTCAGCGCAACAACGATCGGCAGACCAAATTTCTTCATGTTGGAAATATGGCGCATGAGGTTCGGAAGGCCTCTCTTGACCGCTTCCGGATCAGATTCTGTGAGTTCATTCTTCGCTTTTCCGCCATTCATCTTAAGCGCACGGATGGTCGCAACAAGGACCGCCGCATCCGGCTTCAGACCGGCGAAACGGCACTTGATGTCAAGGAACTTTTCAGCGCCGAGATCGGCACCGAAGCCTGCTTCCGTGATGACATAGTCTGCGAGATGCAGTGCCGTCTTCGTCGCAAGGACAGAGTTGCAGCCATGCGCGATATTCGCAAATGGGCCGCCGTGAATGAAGGCCGGGACGTGCTCGAGCGTCTGCACAAGATTTGGCTTCAGTGCATCCTTCATAAGAGCTGCCATCGCGCCTTCCGCATGAATGTCGCCCGCAGTGACCGGGGCATTGTCATAGGTGTAGCCGACAATGATCTTGGCAAAGCGTTCCTTCATGTCGCTGATGGAACGAGCCAGACAGAGGATCGCCATGACCTCCGATGCGACGGTGATATCGAAACCGCTTTCTCTCGGTACGCCATTCGGATGACCGCCAAGACCGACGACGATGTGACGAAGCACGCGGTCATTCATATCCATGACACGGTTCCATACGACGCGGCGCGGATCGATACCGAGTACGTTTCCCTGCTGGATGTGGTTGTCCACCATGGCAGCGAGAAGATTGTGCGCAGCGGTGATCGCATGGAGATCGCCCGTGAAATGAAGATTGATATCTTCCATCGGGACGACCTGCGAATAGCCGCCGCCTGCTGCGCCGCCCTTGATGCCCATACAAGGACCAAGGGATGGTTCACGAAGGCAGATCATCGTCTTCTTGCCGAGCTGAGAAAGAGCCTGCCCGAGACCGACGGTGGTCGTGGTCTTGCCTTCACCGGCCGGTGTCGGAGAGATCGCCGTCACAAGGATGAGCTTGCCATTCGGTTTCTTTTCCAGCTCTCTGGTGAATTTCAGAGAGACCTTCGCTTTGTAATGGCCGTAGTTTTCCAGTTCCGTTGCCGGGATGCCGATGCTTTCACCGATTTCAGTGATCGGCTTCATTTCAGCTTTCTGTGCAATTTCGATATCACTTAACATGTGGATCTCCTTTCAAAAAACGACATGCTCTCACAATGGCTTTCCATTTCATTATAGCATAGGTGGGTGGGGCGTGTGCCGGGGGATGGCAGCACTGATTTTTTCTAAACAAAAACCGTCTGAGCAGAAGTTCTGCCCAGACGGTCGGCGTTTCAGATAGTACAGTACCCGTGGTCATTTCCACTTTACTCCGTCAGTCCTGTCCCATCTCCATGTTGTAACCCTAGACTACCATGGCTCACCAGCTATGTCAATGGTACATTATTGAGTGATAGATCCCTCATTCACTGCAATGCACCCACACGGTATCTCCTTTTTTCACATAGATGCCTGCGCCGGGGCTCTGCTTATCCACGAAGCCGCTTCCTTCCGGTGCAAAGCCAAGACCTGCTTTGGTGAGCCATTCCCCTGTGTCTCGCATGGACCAGCCATAAAAACTGGGCAGAGGGAATTCCCGCTCCGCTTCGGAGGGCAGCTTCGGCTTATTCGTCTCAATGGATGGGGTGACAGGTTTCGCATGGTTCTCACTGTCTTCGATCGTCGGGACAGCCAGGTAGCGCATGATCTGTGTCATGGCTTCTTTGAAAACCGGAGCCGCGACTTGCCCGCCATAGTACGTACCCGTCGGCGTATCCAAGACAACGAGACAGATGGCCCTCGGATCCTCCGTCGGGCCGAACCCGCAGAAGGAGGCGATGTACTGGTTCTTGAGATAACCGCCGTGCTCTGCATCGATCTTTTGCGCGGTGCCTGTCTTGCCTGCCATATGATAGCCCGGTACCTGGGCATTGCTGCCGCCGCCCTCGGAGACCTCCTTCTCCATCATGTCCTTCACTTCAGTGGCGACCGCTTCCGTGATCGGCTGTCCGATCACTTCCTTTTCCGTGACTTGATAGTCACTGCCGTCGGCATTTTTGATTGAAGCGATGATATGGGGCTTCACCATCTTTCCGCCATTGGCAAGGGCGCTGTAGGCCTGCACCATCTGAAGGGGCGTGACTGCGATGCCCTGCCCGATGGACATGGTCGCAACGTCAATGGGCCGCATGTTTTTCGGCTCAAAGAGAAGTCCCACGCCTTCTCCCGGGAGCTCGATACCCGTCGGCCGTCCGAATCCGAATCGCTTCGCATAGTCGGTCATCGTCTCACCGCCGGTCAAAAGACCGACATGTGCAAAGCCCGTATTGATCGACCACTTGATGATATCGACGAGACGCACGTCACCGTAAGATTCTTCATTCCAGTTCTTGATGGGATGACCGGATGCCCAGACCACACCCGGGTCATGCCAGACGCGCTTCGTATCGTAGGTCCCGGCCGAGAGTGCCGTCGCCGCGATGATCGGCTTGAAGGTAGAGCCCGGTTCATAAATATCGACAACGGCACGGTTCTTGAACTGCCGCTCATCCGCTTTTTCGAAATGATTCGGATCATAGGATGGCTGATTTCCCAATGCCAGGATCTCCCCTGTCTTCGGATCCATGACGATGATGATGCCGCCCGTCGCATGGGTCGTCTTCATCGCACGGTCAAGCGCACGCTCCGCATAAAACTGAATATTCTGATCAATGGTCAGGTACACAGAGCGTTCCTTCTCCGCCTTGAATGGAGTAAGTACTGACTTCAGGATCGGATTTCCCCTGGCATCCGTCAAGATCTGCTGCTTATTCGAGCCGCCGCGGATGAGACTGTCAAGCGACATTTCAAGACCGTCGAGCCCCTTGTCATCCATCCCGACAAAGCCGAGAACATTCGCCGCCATGGAGCCATTCGGATAGAAACGACGGCTTTCATCCACGAAACTGAGGCCTTCCCATTTCCTTTCCCTGATGAGATCCTTTACCCTGTCCGAGTCTTCCGGATCCATCGTGCGCTCCAGCCATACGAAGCTCGTATCTCGCGAGAGTCGTTCCTCGATGTCTTTCTCTTTTTTGTGCAGAATCGGTGCCAGCGCCTTCGCTGCTTCTTTGGGAGAGACATTTAGCATTCCCGGATCGCCATAAAGAGACTTCACCATGATGGAAAAAGCCATTTCCTTCCCATTCCTGTCATAGATCGTACCGCGCGGTGAGTAGAGCGTCTGGCTCCCCTCCGTCTGATTCATCGCCATCTCTTCATAGCGGCTGCCTTCGATGACCTGCACCCAGAAAAGACGCAGCACAAGAAGAGCCACCAAAACACTGATGGCTTTCGAGATGTTGGCGCTTCTCATGCGCATTTTATTTCTGGGCTGTCCCTGATTCATGCGAGCTCCTTTCGTGAAATGGGGTGAATGGGGTCAATGGGTTCTACGGGTTCAAGAGGTTCAAAGGGGTTGGTGCGGCGCATAAAAATCAGAAGCGCCGTGGAGTATAAATAGGGCGATGCCCGAAAAGTTCCTGGAGAGCAGGTTTCCCGTTTGGGTTTTCCTATCACCGACCGATGAACCGCGAATGACAAAGATTTCTCGGCAACGCTTTCAATGACGATGCGAGTGCGAGAGAGTCTGATATCTACCCGTCTCCCAATCCCCAGCCACTAGTCACTAGTCACCAGTCCCTTCTAATCCCTATGTCTTTTCGCAAATCGCAGTGCCGCCTCGTGAAGCGCTTCTTCCGTATTATCCAGATCGCCATTCTGCACGCGGAAAAGCAGATTATTCATGCCCTCTGCGACATGCGGAGCAAGAATAGCGGGTACATCCTTCGGATAGTGCAGCTCCTTGCTGGTAACAGGCATACGCCGCGAGAGCTCTGCCATATAGTTGCCGAATGCTTCGTGACCTTCTGTCGCGGAAAGAGGCCGTCCGCAGCCAATGATGTCCGCCTTGCAAAGGTCTTTGAGATGGAGAAAGCTCTCCGCCATCGCTTCAGAAGAAGAGAATACGCGGTCTCTTGCGAGCTGGCGTACCCATTTCTCCGCATCCGCTTCCGGCGAATTGGCAAAAAAATGAAAACGCATATGATTCTCCACCAGCCAGACCACCTCTTCCGTGAAAGCAGGAGACCGGCGATAGCGCATAAGGATATCCCTTGCCATCTCTGCCCCCTTCTTATCATGGCCATAGTCCGTGAGCCGGCCTTTCCGTATCGCGCGGATCCCCGGCATCCCCTTGGCTACATCATGAAGCAGCGCTGCCCAGCGTAAAAGCGGCTCCGGGCTCACCGCCTCAAGCACTGCAAGTGTATGATACCATGCATCATACTTATGAAATTCCTTTTGCTGCGGCAGCCCCACCAGATGAGAAAGCTCGGGCAGGATGGGGACTTCCATATATGCTCCCTTTTCCTTGATGCGGCAGGAGCAGCGAGCGAGGCCGCTTCGTACCAGAAGATCCATGCCGCGCGCAGCATGCTTCGAAACGAGCAGTCGGTCCATCTCTTGGCGTACACGCTCAAGCGACAGCCCCGAGACCCGCGGGAAAGCGCTCTCCATCCCCTCTACCAGCGAACTATCCGCCATGAAGTCGAGCTGAGCGACAAACCGGCAAGCGCGAAACAGGCGCAGCGCATCCTCTGAGAAACACTCTCCTGCATCCCCTACCGTCCGAAGACGTTTCCTCGCGATATCGGAAAGACCGCCAAACGCATCATGAAGCCGCCCGCTGCGATCCATTGCCATGGCGTTCACCGTGAAATCACGGCGCATGAGATCCTCTTTCAGCGTCTTTGCAAAGGATACCTCGCTCGGCCGATGGGCATCACTCCCATACTTCTCGCTGCGGAATGTCGTCACTTCGTAATTTTCACCACCCAGGACAATGATGACCGTCCCGAACCGGCGTCCGCCGCCATCGATCGCTTTCCAACCACGCAAAGCAGCGATAGAGAGCATTTCCTCCGGACGCGCCGATGTGGTGATGTCCCAGTCATGCGGCACCTTTCCCATCGCAAGATCACGGACGCACCCGCCCACGATATAGCCCTCTTTCCCCGCTTCTTCCAGTGCTGCGAGGATCTGCCTAGCCCCCTCATCTATAGCGCGCCCCCGCTCATCACAAGAGCAAGAAGCAAAAGAGCTCTTCGTAAAACAGGAAGAAATCCGATTCAAGAGTCCCACGTGTTTCACCTTCTTCTCCGTCATTTTGTTTTTATTATATACTCTATCGGGGAGAAGGGAAAGGGAGGTCCGTGAAAGGGGCGCATAGAACCTCTTCGGATCCCAGCGAGGCATGCCGTACAGACTGCCGGCTGCTGCCGGGAAGTCACCGGATGTCAGAAGGCAGATCCTCGTATCGCCACTAAAGCATCGTCCGATAAAAAGTCGTGAAGCCGGCACTGCCGTTTCTTATGCGAGCCAAGCATTCTTTGGCGACCAAGAAAGCAGAAAACCATAGACCAAACCAAAAAGGATGCCTTTCGGCATCCTTTTATTCATCCCTATTAGGATGTTTCTTCTTATACATCCGATGCGACACACAACCGCCGATCAGCAGAAGGAACAGCAAGATGAAACGCGTGCTGTGTTCTTGAAAATAAATGAGATCATGTCCCAAAACCACCTCGATCACGACCGAGGGGATCTTTCCGATGAGCGTCGCCTTGAAATGCTCCTTCGATGACAGCTTCGACACCACCGCGACCGCCGTGAAGAGAATATTCGGCGAATAGGGAATCGCCCTCGTAAGTATCATATGCTTCACGCTGCTATACTTATCGAGCTTCTCGAGCATATGCTGCTTCTCGATGAAGCTTCTCGCTTCCTGCCTGAAGAAGATACGCCCAATATGAAAACTCAACTCGATTCCCAAGACTTCCCCCAGCCAGGAGATTACCAGTCCCGGAATCAGACCAAAAAGAGCTCCGTTCACTGTAAGAAAGGGGATCGTCGGGATCCCGAAGACATTACAGAAAATCAAAAGCCCAATACTCACCGCAAAGGCTCCATAGCCAAAAGAGGAGATATAATCACCTAAGCCATCAATATCCCCCGCCAGTGTCAGCTGAATCGTCTGGTCATAAAATTCCGGGTAGTACGTCTTCATCACAAATACAGAGACCGCGGCCGCAATGACCAGGATCAGTACCCCGATGAATTTCTTATATTCATCTATCATGCCTCTACCCTTTGGCCGCCCATAGATCCAGAGGCATCACAGCAGGGCAGCGTCGCGGCGATACATGTATATAAAGATTTCTACAAATATTTTTTACAATTAGTCGTATACATTATAATACATCACGCCGAAATATGCCAATACGGATTCCCCGGCGAGAGCCTGCCCCGCAGATGGTTTTCCCACAGGCAAGTAAAGAGCGGGGTCAGGTCACTTCGATGAGGATCACTGTGTTTCCCTTTTAGGATCAAGCGCTCCTTCTGTCCAAGAGAGGAAAATATCTCTGCTTTCATGCCAAATAACCAAGAGGAGGGATCATGACAGGCCATCGGATGTCTCTTAGTCATGAGTCCCTCTTCTTCCCATCTCTTCCCCTCATATTGTATAATATAGTTATCCATTGAAGGGATGCCGATCATTTTAACTCATCATTCCTTCAAGATCAGATTTCCAGAAGGAGGTCTTTTATGAAAGGATATATCGAAGTCTATACAGGCGACGGAAAAGGGAAAACCACCGCTGCCATCGGACTTGCCGTCCGTGCCGTCGGTGCCGGAAAGAAAGTCTGTTTTATTCAGTTTATGAAGTCACTCGCCTATTCCGAGCAGAAGGTCCTGCAGGGACTTCCGGGCCTGACGCTCATTACTTTGGGTAAACCATATTTCATTGCAAAAGAAGGTATGCTCTCAGAAGAAGAGATCAAAGCCTGGGGCTCCGCATTGCGCGTCTACCCCGCAGGGCATCCGCCGAAAGAATATCGCGACATGGTCCTCAAGGGGATCGAAGATGCGGTCAAAGCAGTCTCCAAAGACTATGATCTCGTTGTTTTAGACGAATACAACATGGCTTATTGGTATGACCTTGCGACCGAGGAAGATACGAAGCGCATTCTCGCCGCCAGAAGCCCGGACTGTGAACTCGTCTTCACGGGAAGAAATGCACCGAAGATCATTCTTGACGCCGCCGACCTCATCACAGAAATGAAAAAGATCCGGCATTACTACGACAAGGGCGTGGAATGTCGAAAGGGAATAGAGAATTGAGTTAGGGAAACGCTGATAAAATCACAGAATCAGATTTTATATGGATTTTTATACATAGCGTCGTCGACATCCTCCTTAAATAGCTCGCTATTCGCGTCGAATGTCTCCTCGCTCTGTATAAAAATCCAAGAATGAAATCTGATAACGATTTAATCAGTGTTTCCTTAAAAAGGCTTGTAGAAACGCCCCTTGAGCCCGATTGATTTAAAATACAAAACGAAAGGACTACCACCTATGCTTACAATTCATGGCAAAAGTATTTCCGGCATGGTTACGATCGGACCGCTGCGTATCTTCCGTCACCAACCGATGGATTTCGCCCGTACAGAGATCGAAAAGCCGGAGACCGAAGTCGCACGCTTTGACTCCGCACGTAATGCAGCCGCTGTCAAGATGAAGGAATTCTACCAGGAAGCCATCTCTCATGTCGGTTTGGATAACGCTTCTATCTTCAAAGTCTATCAGCAGATGATGACAGACTCTGAATTCGTTGACGCTGTCAAGTCTATCATTCGGAAGCAGAGCGTCAATGCAGAGTACGCCGTCCAGCAGGCAGAGCAGAACTTCACACGTATCTATGAAGCAGATCCGGACGACTATGTCCATGGCCAGATCGCCGACCTTGCGGAAGTCGCACGCATCCTGCTCCGCACGCTCCGTCAGAAGCAGGCTCTCTTCTCTTCGGATGAGCCCTGCATCCTCTATGCGGATGACCTCACACCAAGCGAGACCATTCAGATGGATACGACAAAGATCTTAGGATTCGTAACGAAGGAAGGCACTCCGACTTCACATACTGCGATCCTCGCTCGTGCGCTCGGCGTCCCTGCGATCGTTGCGACCGGGACGGATGTCGATGCCACCCACGATGGGAAGACCGCCGTCATCGATGGCTTCTCCGGCGTTGTCTACCTCGAACCGACACCGGCTATCCTCTCCGGTATGAAAGAGAAACAGAGCCAGAGCATCCACCTGAAAGAGCTCCTCTTGCAGTTGAAAGGCCTTCCGAGCGAAACGATCGATGGTCACCGTGTCGAAGTCGCAGCGAACGTTTCCTCTGCCTCTGACCTTTCTGCCGTCCTCAAGAATGACGCGGAAGGCATCGGTCTCTTCCGCAGCGAATTCATCTACATGGGCCGTGAAAAGCTGCCGTCGGAAGAAGAACAATTCAATATCTATAAGCTTGCTATCGAGACCATGGCCGGCAAGCGTGTCATCATCCGTACCCTCGACATCGGCGCAGACAAAGAAGCCTCCGCTTTCCACCTGCCGAAAGAGGAGAATCCGGCACTCGGTCTGCGTGCGATCCGCATCTCCCTGAAGCGTCCTGAGATATTCAAAGTCCAGCTCCGTGCCATCCTCCGTGCGAGCGCCTATGGCAAAGCGGCCATCATGTTCCCGCTCATTACTTCCGTCTGGGAAGTGTGGAAGGCGAAGGAGATACTGACAGAAGTCCAGATGGAGCTCGATAAGAAAGGCATCGCTTACGACAAGCAGATGGAGATCGGCATCATGATCGAGACACCGGCTGCTGCACTCATCAGCGACAAGCTCGCGAAAGAAGTCGACTTTTTCTCCATCGGCACGAATGACCTCTCGCAGTACACCTTGGTCGTCGACCGCACTAGCCGCAATCTGACCGATTTTTTCAATCCGCATCATCCTGCCGTCCTAAAGCTCATCCAGATGACGGTAGAAAATGCACACAAAGCCGGCATCTGGGTCGGCATGTGCGGTGAGCTCGGCAGTGATCTCTCCATCACAGAGACCTTCCTTAAGATGGGCGTCGATGAATTCTCCGTCGCCCCCTACTCCGTACTTCCGCTCCGTCAGCAGATCCGCGGGATCGACTTGAGAAAATAGCAGGCACCGGGAACATACGGATCCGACCAGACTCTGCGATTGGCTCATCAGTTCCTAAAGGTGCAGAGGGCATGGCGTTGCGAAAAAACACACCGCGAAGATCTCCAATGATCACTTCCGTTCCCTCAACACTTTTTCTCCGTATGCCGCAACAAAAAAGACACACGCGCCAAATGATATGATCCCCCTAAAGCAGACAAGGTAAATAACCAAACTGCTTTAGGGGGATTTTTTTATGGCCAAACGGTCTGATTTTCGGTATTTGTTTTTCCAAACTTGCTGGCGGCGAACAGCAAGTCCACAAGGGATAGACGCACAAGCGTCGCAAGGGGGTGTAGCCACCTTGACGGAACGAAGTGACGAAACATGCTCGGTCGAGCAGT
>ENA-OUQF01002035-OUQF01002035.1-human-gut-metagenome-genome-assembly--contig:-NODE-2035-length-10914-cov-13.629063_pt1 | contig 10914 bp, 8 predicted proteins | sample MGYA00237947_ERZ548826 | MGnify/ENA primary metagenome ERZ548826 (study PRJEB26490, sample SAMN05194701) | human gut metagenome | biome: terrestrial biome; feature: human-associated habitat; material... | reverse complement strand
GCTCGGAAAGCACCAAGGAATCGACATTGCTGAACGCCAATTCGCCGAACCCGCGGAACTCTCGGCGCACATAATCCACAACATTGCCCATGCCTCAACTTTAGCCCGTTCATGGCTCCGACCACATGTCACCACGCGCATTGTCCCACATGTTCTCGCACGCATCCCTGTACACCCACGCTCAAACCAACTCAGCCACGCACTGTAGGATATGTGCGAACACGCATCACAGGCGCAGCGAACGCAAGTCGAACGCACCCGTAATGCATGCAACAAACTTATGAAGGGACGCTCCAGAACACCATGGAACTGATTGAAATCGCTGTGGATTGGCTAAAAACCAATTCCGGAAAAATCATTCTGCTCATTGTCGTCGCACTGCTTGCGGCCGTTATCGACAAGGCGCTTACCCGAATCGTGAGCAAAGTGCTGGACCGTTCGCAAGTGCCGAACGCTTCGATTTTCATCAATATTCTGCGTGCGGTGGTGTGGACGTTGGCTGTGGGCACTGTACTGCAGCCGGTGTTCGGTATTAATCCGACCACGATTTTCACCGCGCTCGGTATTGGCGGCCTTGCGGTGTCACTCGGTATGAAAGATACGATCGCGAACATCATCGGCGGTTTCGGTCTGATGCTTGGCCGTGTAATCCAGCCGGGCGATCTGGTGAATGTGGCGGGCACCGACGGCGTGGTCGAAGACATCAACTGGCGTCAGACCGTGGTGCGCGAGCGCAATGGCAACGTCAAGATTATTCCGAATTCGATCCTGAACACCACGTCACTGGAAAAACTCAATCCGTCCAATGAGATGCTGGTTCGCGTGCCGTTCACCGCCAAGGCCAGCACCGACATCGACGAGATGACCCGTCAGGTGGTGGAGGCCGTGCAGCGCAACACCGCCGATTTGGCCGATCCGCGCTTCCCTACGAAAGTGAGACTGACCGGCTACTCCCCTTACGGCATCAATGTCGAAGTGTGCGCGTACGCCAAGCCGGGATCGTTGCTTCCCGACATGATCAACGCCGTGGCACGTTCCATCGCCAATGCTGATTTTCTTGAGAATCGCGCCATCAACAAGGAATCGTAATCTCCTTGTGAACACAAGAAATCGCGATTGACCCATGTATAAAAGTGCCGCATGTAGTATTCCACATGCGGCACTTTTTTATACTGAAATTATTACATCATCAGATTGATTGCCGTAATAATAATCGTCACTACAATGTAAGTAATTACACCGACGTTCAGTATTGCCGTTCTCGTGCGAACGCCGCGAGGCAGTTCTTCCGGTGCGGTATAGAATACAAAATTCTTACGTTCACGAATAAGCAGCACCACACCCGCAATAATCAGACCGCAATACAGCAGCATATAGATGCCGAATATCATCATTCCCGTCGCATTCTGGCCCATCCACTGCATCATGGCTGTTCCGTCGCCGTTTTCCGCACTGGTCAGCACGTTCATCAGACTGTCGACGTCAATGTTCGTCACCACCCATGGCGCGACCACGCCGCCCATGAAGTTAACGAACATGTGCATGACCACCGAATAACGCAGTTTGCTGGTACGCACGTACACGTAGCCGAACACAAGGCCCAATGCGAATGCGTAGAAGAACTGAAACAGGTTCATGTGCACCAGGCCAAAGAACAGCGCGGAGAACACGATCGCGGTTTTTTCGCCGTATTTGCGCGTGCGACTGATGAGTTCCTTGCGGAAGATCCATTCTTCGAACAACGGTCCGAGAATCACGAGGAACACCACGTTCCACACGTCGAATTGCATGGCCAGATCACTTACCGAATTGCTGGCGTTGCCTCCGGAAAGCAGCGACGCCAGCATATTGCCGATGAGACTGCCCACATACATGAGCGGGAAGCACATGACCAGCAGTTTGAAGAATTGGCCCGGCTTCATATCGAACTTACGCGTTTCAATAACCGAAGATTTGCCCATGATCAGTACCGCGAGCGGCATGGCCACGAGATACAAAGGGGCATCCGACGCCACATACACCGCCCAATTCGGCAGATTCGTGGCGTGCAGTACCTGATAGAACACGCCGGAAAGCACCGTCGCAAGCGCATACCAGATCACCACCATCAGGCACATGCCTGCGCCGATGCGGGAGAACACGCTTTTCACGCGCTTGAGCCAAAGTTCATAAGGATTGACTTGCGGCTGCGGATACTGCGGTTGTTGCGGATATTGCTGATATTGGGATGGCTGTTGCGGATTCTGCTGCGGATGCGGCTGTTGCGGCCGCTGCGGATATTGTGGGTACTGCGGAAACGTCATATTTGCCTTTGCGACGACGTGCACGGGGTGCATATACGAAAATGCTGATATTCAGCACCTTAATACAGGAATGCTGAATATCAGCTTACAATCTCATGACCGTCGTCATAGGCGTCCGCAACGAAACAGCTCACACGGCGAGCGCGGCGATTGGACGCGGAGCCACCACACAATCGAAATCAGCGCAGCACGCCTTCGATCAGCGTGGTGATCAGGTCGGTGTAGCTCACGCCGGTCGCCTCCCATGCCTTGGGATACATGGAAATCGGGGTGAAGCCCGGCATGGTGTTGATTTCGTTGACCATCACTTCGCCATCGGCCGTCACGAAGGTGTCGACGCGGCTCAGGCCGGCACCGTCGACCGCGATGAACGCTTTTTTGGCGGTTTCGCGCACACGGTTCAGGGTTTCTTCCGGCAGACTTGCGGGCACTTCCACATGGCTTGCGTCGGAGTTCATGTATTTGCTGTCGAAATCATAGAACTGGTCGTCGCCCTCGGCACGCTTGTCAAGCACGATTTCGCCCGGCCAGCTGGCCTGCGGAGCCTCGCCGGCCTTCGGGCAGAGCACAGCGCATTCGATTTCACGCGCGTCGATGCCCTGTTCCACGAGCACACGCCAATCATGGTGGGACGCTTCGAACACGGCGGCGGCAAGCTCGGCCGCATCACCCTCATGTTCGACCTTGGTCACGCCGAAGCTGGAACCGGCGCGGGACGGCTTCACGAACAGCGGATACTGCAATCCGGCCTGCTGCACCGCGGCAAGCATCTCGTCCGCTTCGGCGGCGAATTCGGAAGCGGCATCATAATTGCGCACATCCAACGTGATGCCGGGAGCCACGGGAATACCGGCCGCAGCCAGCAATACCTTCGTATAATGCTTGTCCATGCAGGCGGCGGAAGCGAGCACGCCGCAGCCAACGTACGGCACGTTCATCATTTCGAACAGGCCCTGAATCGTGCCATCCTCACCGTACGGACCATGCAATACCGGAAGCACGGCGTCCACATGACCAAGCGAAGTCAGCGTGCCGTCATCTTCACGCGCGAAGAAACCATCTTGGCCGAGCGCCACATCCAACACCACATCTTTGGAGGAATCCGTCTTCTCCACCATCGGCAGGCCTTCGCTCATGTTCCACTTGCGTGGATCCTCGCCGTCTACGATCCACTCGCCGTTCTTGGTGATTCCCACCTCAATGGCTTCGAACTTGTCAGTATCCAACGCGCGCAGCACGCCCGCCGCAGAGATGCAGGAAATCGAATGCTCGTCGGCTTTGCCGCCATACATCACCACAATGCGCTGTTTTGCCATCTTTGTCTTATGCTCCATAAGTTGGTCCGTTGAACGCACACGCGCCCAACACCGTCTGCCAATACTGTCTGTACTGTCTGTCTTCGCGATATCGCGCCGGTTCGCACTTCTGTTCGCCCGCGATACCACGCATTCGCAATATCGCAGTTCAGTATACAAACCGCACCGGTCTATCGTTCAAAGAACATATGTTCCGCATCCACCAATTTCAGCGAATTGTCCTGTTCAGCCTTCGCAATCGTTGCATCTCCGGCTTTATATTTGGTGAACAATACGTATTGCCGTGCATAGTTGCTTTTGATGAGCGGCGAGCGCGATTGCAATGTTGCGATGGTTTCGCTTTCGTTCACCGTATTGCGCCACTTGCATTCACCCAACAGCAGCTGTTTGTTGATGGAATCTTCCATAACGATATCAATATCGGCTTGGGCTTTAGCTTGCGGATCATTGCCCCACCATTTGCCGATTGCGGTTGGCAGGAACGCCATTCGCTCTTCCTTGCATTCACGTACCAGCCATTGCACGCACATCTCTTCGAATTGCTGCCCGACGTATGTGGAGAATGCCGCTCCGGACGTGCTTTGCATCGCCGCCGCGTGCGCCAATCCGCGTTCGACCAGCACTGAGGCGGGGCTTACGAAACGGTACCAATAGGAGAAGAATGGGTCTTTGAACTGCCATAATCCCTTGCGCGAAACCGCCGCGTTCTCCCCGAACGGCACTTTGCGTTCGACGATGCCAAGTCCCGCCAAGGTGGCGAGATATGTGCTCACCGATGAACGGTCCATGCCGATATAGTCGGCGATAACGGTCGGCGTATTACGCCCCGATCCAACCGCATTCAGCAAGCCGTTGTATAACGCGGGTTCCCGAAGTTCCTGCCGCATCAGCATGTCTGGCTCGGCATACAGTATGCCGGAAATGTTGAAGCAGAGTCGTTCGATGTTTTGCGCGTACGAATACTGTTCGGAAAGTTGTTCCAAATAGTAGGGGGTACCACCGAGCGTTGCGTAATAGTTGATTTTGTCTTCCCAACTTGCGTTGGACGGCATAAGTTTGGCCGCGTCGAACAGATCGAAGGGTTTCAGTGGAATCTGTGCGGTTCGTCTGCCGTAGAGCGGACTTTTTCGTCCGAGTACTTCGCTTTCCATGAATCTTTCGTTGCTTCCGCACAGCACCATTGTCACGTTAGTGTTTTCGAACGCGTGATCGATGACGATCTGCAGCGTCGACGGCAGCGACTTTTCGGATTGCGCGGCGTACGGGAATTCGTCGAACACCAGCACGAACGGGTGTTCGCGGTCCCCCTGCGCCCGCATTGCCACATATTCGAAGGCGTCTTTCCAGTTGGCGAATGATCCGGCGGTTTCAGGTATGCCGAAGAATGCGTACACTGCTTGCGAGAAGTCACGAAGATTTTCGGATTTGCTCAATTCTCGCGCGGTGAAGGTCAGCGCACGTTTGCCTTGGCAGAATCGTTCGATCAATGCCGTTTTTCCGACTCGCCTACGGCCATAGATCACAACCATCTGGAATGCGTCTTTGCCGTACGCCTGTTCCAGCGTTTCCAATTCCGCGTTTCTTCCAACGAAATTCATATATTCCGCCTTTCATCTGCGGTCATCTTCTGTTGCCATCATGCTTTTCGCAAAGCCGAACGTCACCACATCAAGTTTGTCTAATCACGATTATACTAATTACGATTAGACTATTTTTATACAGATTTACTATTATTGTCGAATATACAGCGATTGACGATCGACAAATTTCGATTGACGTTTTACGCAATCGCATGCCTCGAAAAATAAAAAGACCGCACCTGAAAGTGCGGTCTTATCTGCAATTGCGATGTTACGGAAAGCTTATTCTTCGCTGATGCCTTCGCCGAAAAGTTCGGACAGCATTTGCGCGCAGGAGATGCCGTCGGAAAGCACGTGGCTCATGGCGGTGGCAAGCGGCGTGGGCACGCCATACTGCTTGCCGAGCGCCACTACCGCATCGGCAGTCGGCACGCCTTCGGCCACGCCGTTGCTCACCTTGGTAGCTTCCTCAACGCTCAGACCCTTGCCCAGATTGGAACCGAACGTGTAGTTGCGGCTCAACGGGGATCCGCAGGTGGCGATCAGGTCACCCACACCAGCCAAACCGGCGAACGTCTTCGGATCGGCACCCGCTGCCTCGCCCAAAGCGGTCAGTTCAGCCAGACCGCGGGTTTCGATCATGGCGGCAGTATTTTCGCCGTAGCCGGCGCCGCGGGCCATGCCCACGGCCAGCGCGACCACGTTCTTCAGCGATCCGCACATTTCCAAGCCGATCACGTCGCGGGTTACGAACGCACGGAAATAGTCGGTGGTGCAGGCAGCTGCGATCTTACGCGCATTGTCGAGATTTTCGCAGGCGACCACGGTCGCGGCCGGCTCACGGTCGGCGATCTGCTTACTCAGGTTCGGTCCGGAAATCGCGGCGAAGCGGTCGGCCGGCAGGTCGAGAGTTTCCATGACGACTTCATCCATGCGCTTGCCGGTGGTGCGTTCTATGCCTTTCATCAGCGAGGCGACGAGTGCGGTTTCGGGAATCAGTCCCTTGAATTCGGCGAGCGCGACGCGGGCGAACTGTGCGGCAATGGCCACGATCACAATGTCGGCGTTGGCCACGGCTTCGGCACGGTCGCCGGTGGCGGTCATGTTGCTTGGCAGCACTTTCACGCTGGGCAGGCGAACACCGTTGTGATGGTGGTCGCGAATGCCTTCCACGATCTCCGGTTCGATGGCCCACATGGTCACATTGTTGCCTGCATCGGCAAGCACCTGACCGAAAGCGGTTCCCCAAGCTCCTGCGCCCAGTACCGTCACATTCGTCATATTTGCTCCTTGCATTGCTCCGGGCATCATTCACAGCCGGAGTCTTGGCTCGAAAATTGCTTTTCCTATGCTACCGCCGGCTGCGCACACCGCGATGCATACTGCAATACGCGCCACACGTACGCGCAATCGGATGGCAGTGTTTCGATTACTGCATTTCAGCAATCGAGTGTTCGGCCTTTTTCGGTTCAGTCCTTCACTCGGCTCATCGTGCGATAATCCCAATATCCGTCGGGGGCTTGTTCGCCGCGGATTTCGGCCATGACTTCGGTCATGCGTACGCGAATGCGTCGAGTGAGTTCGTTGGCGAGATCTTCCGGCACTTCCTCACCCCAGGAATCGCAATCGGCGAGCAGATCCGCATAATCAAGCGCATCGTCGTAGCACATGACCACGTTTTTACGCGGCCACGGCCACCAATGGTTGATGCTTGCCGCACCCCACGTTACCGCGCAGTACAACGGTATCTGGTAGCCGAGTCGGCGCGAGGATTCGAGGGCGATTACACCCACGCCGTTTTTCATGCTCATCGGCCACTTCTGCGGGTCGCGCGTCACCGTGCCTTCCGGCCATACGGTTAAGGGCCGGCCGGAGGTGAGGATTTCGATGGAGGTTTCCTCAATGGCTTTCGCCTTGCCCGCACGTCGTTGCACGGGCTGCATGCCTACCAGCTGGAACCATTTGCCAATCAGCGGCCACGAGGCCATTTCGGCTTTGGCCATATAACGCGGGCGGCGGCCTTGGTGGAATATGGAGATCATGGGCACGAACACGTCAAACATGGTGACGTGCGTGGCCGCGGTGATGAACGGACCGGTTTCCGGCACATGTTCGATGCCCCACGCCTTGAGTTTGGTGCGATTGCGGAATACGATGTCGCATCCGGTGAGCAGACGGTGGGTCGCTTTCGGATTCTGCGCTTCGATTTCCGCGGTGTTGGCTTTTCGTGGGCCGGTCGGGAAATCATGGGTCGGGTCTACAAGATGATGCTTCTGCGCGAGTTTTGCGACTTGCTCGTCACTCAGCGGCTTCACTGCAGAGCGCGGCGACGGTTTTCCTTTAGATGCCATGGTCTCCATTGTGCCACCGGCCGCCGATACGTATGGAACCGTATCGGCATCAGTTTTCATTCATGGCATCAAGCCGATGCTGCAGCTCGTCGACCTTCTCCTGCAGCATCGCGATTTGTCGTACTTGCTGGTAGATGATCAAGTCGCGCACGTCGAACATCTTTCGTCCGTTTTTGCTGGTACCGATAGCCATGAACGCCGCATTGGCGATGTTGTAATTTTCCAGCAGGGTCTTGGCTTTGGAAGCCCCCCCCCCAGATTATGTTTAATCACCCGTTATGCAATGAAATTGCGTATTTTCAACGGTTTTCGTAAACCCGTCGTAGGGGGGCCTGTAAAGTTGGTTCAGAACCCGAAAGAAAACACCATTTCGATTGTTCTATTTTTCAGAAAAACATCAGATTTATTGCAAAAGGTTTCATTGTTTTCTGCCCCATTTTCTTATCAAATGATGCAGAAAAAGAAATCATGAGGCAGCAAGATCAAAACACAGGAAGACTTCGCACATCACAGCAATCGCCGGAAAAACAGAACCGGCACCCGCGTGAAGCGAGTGTCGGTGAAAGGCGGTATGGACCGACACGACCGTTCAATCGCAAATCATCAGCCACGACTGGTCAGTCGCAATAATCAATTACACTCCACCAATCGCGGTCGGCCTATCGGACCAATCAAAGCCGATCAATCGGAATCGGCGAGCATCTCATGCTTCCGCTTTCTTATAACGACGGTTACGGGTCTTGCCTAGGGCGACTAGACGTCCCCGTTCAACCAATTTACCGACTTTGCGTCTCACAGCACGAACATCAGAGCCGCTCAATTCCGCAATTTGGGCAATGGTGATTTCCTCGTTATTAGACAATAAGCACCTGACAGCATCCTCAATACTGTTAGTTGCATCGCCCGTTTTCCCAACCACCCGCTCAGCCATGTTTTCATACTCAACCTCATGCTCACGGATGGGTACAAATGCCGTAAATACTAATCCATCATTAAAGACCGGCTCACCCCCAGAATACAGCTTCGTATACTTCATAAGATTCCTTACCCCGCTACCCAGCTCCTCAGCAAGACCAATTTGCATAAACACATCGGCAATCACAGGATTCTTAGGTACAGGTGTGAAGTTATTTAAATCAATCTCACCCTCAAAAACCGGGCGGCTGGCATTGCGGGTCTCAATTCCTTCATTCGTAATGGTAATTTGAGCAGGAACCGGACTGGAATATTCACGGTGCACGAGAATATTCGACACCAATTCTCTAATGATCCAATCGCGCGCACTAACAGCAGTGCCATTTTCCGCGTGGTAACGATCCGGTAATGACTTGCGCATAAACGCTGAAAGTTGACTATACGCATCAATTAGATTGGTGCGAACTATAAGCCGGTCATCATATCGGTTCAGATTTTCACGCCTCACCACGGCATCCGTCTTGTACGCAGGAAGCAAATCTGCAATCACTTCATCCTTGCCCAGCAAAAGTCCCGCAGCCAATGTCAGCCCTTCAGCTTTGCTACCATAATCTCGCGCATATAGACGAGCACTACGCAACAAGGTTTGATCGTCCATTCCACCCCACGGATGATCAGGAGTCTTTCTCTCCGCCATCGCACGAATTCTAGCTATCAAATTCAAATCAAGATCGTCAATCGACAATCCTGGATAAATACGCTGTTCCGTGAATATGTTCTGTTTGCGAATATACATCTGAGTAATTTGCATCTCACCGTCAATTCGCCTATCAGCATCCGCGACGCGATCCCATATCTGCCCTTTATAACGGAACACAGATGAAGTCGGCGGGACCCATATGCGGATCACGGTTTTCCCGTCATATTGGAAACGTTCCGTTTCCACAAATAATGTCGGAGAAAATGACTGCGGTTGTCCGGTTACATTAGCGATATTGCGCTCAATACTCAACGCTGACTTATTGGGAACCCCTAGTACTGTGCCATCATCCTTTACACCAAGGAAAATAGAACCTCCAGCATGATTGGCGAATGAACATATCGTCTCGTAAGTATCATGCTCAGGATTGCCACCGCACCGTTTAAATTCCACAGTCGAACTCTCACCCGCATGAAGAATGCCCTCAAACTCTGCAATATCCATTGACCCACCTCATCACAGAAGTCATTCACCAACTTATTTCGACCGCGATTCGACCGCGATTCGACCGCGATTCGACCGTTTAATTCACATTAAACCACACTATAAAACTATATGCGTTGACTCCTTTTGCCGGCACGAAAATCAACACCCATAGGATCTCGACAAAACAGCCTCAACGATGCAAAGTAACGCAATATCACCACACAAAAAACAGAACCGGCACCCGCGTGAAGCGAGTGCCGGCGAAAGGCGGTATGGACGTTCGACACGACCGTTCAATCGCAAATCATCAGCCACGACTGGCCAGCCGCAACCAATCCTGACCGACCACGGCGAATCAGTCGAAATCTGCGCCGAGAGCTTCGAGCTTGCCGCGGAAGTCGGCGTAACCACGGTCGATCAGGGAAATGCCCTGCACATTGGACGGGCCCTTTGCCGCCAACGCGGCAATCAGGTGGCTGAAACCGCCGCGCAGATCCGGCACGTCGATGTCGCGGCCGGTCAGCGGGGTCGGCCCGAAAATAACCGCGGAATGCTTGTAATTGCGCTGTTGGAAACGGCATGGCAGCGATCCGAGGCATTCGCGATACAGCTGAATCGTAGCGCCCATCTGCACCAGTGGCTTGGTGAAACCGAAACGGTTCTCATACACCGTTTCGTGCACGATCGACAGGCCCTTCGCCTGTGTCAACGCCACCACCAGCGGCTGCTGCCAGTCGGTCATGAAGCCCGGATGCACGTCCGTTTCAATCGCGACCGGCTTCAAATCGCCACCCGGATGCCAGAAACGAATGCCGTTATCGGTGATATCGAACTCACCACCGATCTTGCGGAACACGTTCAGGAACGTCATCATTTCAGGCTGCGTGGCACCTTTGACGAAAATGTCGCCATGCGTGGCCAATGCCGCGGAAGCCCAGGAAGCGGCCTCGATGCGGTCGGTCAGCGAAGTGTGTGTGTAGCCCTTCAGTTCCTTCACGCCCTCGATGCGGAACGTACGATCCACATCCACGGAAATAATCGCGCCCATCTTTTGCAGCACGCACACCAAATCCATGATTTCCGGTTCGGTGGCGGCGCCGGAAAGCTCCGTTTTGCCTTCCGCAAGCACTGCGGCAAGCAGCGTCTGCTCGGTAGCGCCCACGGACGGGTACGGCAGATGGATCTTCGCGCCATGCAGGCCGTTCGGCGCGGTGATATGAATGCCGTCCTTATGTTCCTTATCGACGTTGGCACCCAACTTGC
>ENA-OUQF01002034-OUQF01002034.1-human-gut-metagenome-genome-assembly--contig:-NODE-2034-length-10919-cov-10.139175_pt1 | contig 10919 bp, 12 predicted proteins | sample MGYA00237947_ERZ548826 | MGnify/ENA primary metagenome ERZ548826 (study PRJEB26490, sample SAMN05194701) | human gut metagenome | biome: terrestrial biome; feature: human-associated habitat... | reverse complement strand
AATTTTTATGCCTAATTTTTTTAGTTTCGTGTCCAATTTTTGTTGACAAGTGCAACTGGTTGTATGAACGGAGAGGATAAAAATTGAAACGTCAGCTAACGGTGTACCAATTGATTGGAGCCAAGGTAGCGTATTACAGACGACTTAACGGGTACTCACAGCAGGAATTGGCGGAAAAGGCTCACGTCAATCGGTCTGTGATCGGCCGCATCGAGTCGGGAATATATAACAGCAATATCCCTTTAAATCTATTATTTCTGTTAGCAGAATCTTTGCATGTGGAAGCAGCGATCCTCATTACGTTTGATGAGAGAGATTTACAATTTCTTAAGGGAAATGCGGACGGTGAAAAATAAGTTTTCAGGAAGGAGTGTATCGATATGGATTGGAAAAAACGGGGAGCGGTAGCGGCGGCTGCATTGATGCTGACCTTGGCATTATCGGGATGTGGCTCCATAGAGGATAAATACGCAAGCCAAGTTAACACGTTTAATGAGTCTTTGACGAAGGTAGAGACCACGTATAAAGGAAAGAAACTAAGCCAGGCAGATATGGAGACAGCCTTGCGTGAGGGTGTGAAAGCGACTTATAAGTTGATGGCTTTTGAAAAGAAAAATAAACAAGAAGTCGATCAGCTTATGAGTCAACTGAATCGGGAAAAACAGGCTTATGGAATGAGTGCGTTGCAAGGTGTTTTCGATGAAATCGATGGAAACTTGGATGGGGCGCTGGGAAATTCCGTCAATAAAAAGAAGATGAACGAAGCGAAGCAAAAGCAAGAAGAGTTTAAGAAATGGCAAAAAGAACATGAGGCTCTTTTTAATGCTAATAATAGGGCACAAGAAACGCTAAAACAATATTATTATCTATTTCCTTCTCAGATGCGAGCTCATAAATTGATAGAAAATGGGGTGAATCGGGTAGGAAATGCCCATAACTGGGACCCGGATGTGAATATAGATAAGTTATCTTTCCAAGAAATTTTTGGAGCCAAATCCATAAAACAACTGCTTGTTAAAAATAGACAATAGTAATTTTTTATTGCGAATGATGGAGGAATATAAATGAAATTTTGTGCCAATTGTGGGCAGAGAATGCCTGATGAAGATATATTTTGTTCCAATTGCGGGGCTAAAATTTCTGAAGAAACAGTGCAAAGTAGACCTAAAAATTCAGTTGTACCGGTAGCTTCAGTACCAAGAAAACCAGTCAATGTAGCACCGCAAAAGCAGGTAAGAGAGAATAAGCCAACACCCAAGGGGGATTTAACAACCGCTCAAAATATTCTCTTCCAAACAGTGCCTCTTCCCGATTATGCTAAAGCCTTAGCCTATATAGCACGAGCACAAAAAATGGGGGCTTCTGCTGTTGAAACCCATTATTTAAACTTAGCGGTACAGCTATACCGCACGCTAGACATGCTCCGGGGATCTTTGCAAATAGAGTATGTGGATGGAAAGCAGATGAATATTCTGGGAAATTCAATTCCTACAGGAACACCTTCATACGGGAAAGAAGCTTCAACTCAGACTAAAGGGGGCCAGGAAAATCCTTCTAAGGCAGCAGGAAAACCAAGCACCAGTGATTTATTGAAATCCGCTACTGTGGGAGCTATTACCGGAGCTGTGGCACAAGCGATTACCAAAAATGTGCTAGGGCAAAACAATACTACTGTTTCCTATCAGGGACAACGAACCGTGAGAGATTCAGTAGAGCCGGTTGCTTATTACGAGAACGATCCCACTATTGATGCGTATGGGAATGATGGTTTAATGGATGGACAAGTAGAAGAGTTATCAGCCATACCTGCTGTAGAGGCGGCAGAGATAGCAGCAGATGATGGATATGATGGCCTTGCCGGTCCTAATGATTTCGCGACGAGCGATACGCTCATAGGTGGTCAGGATTTAGATTCTGATGATACAGCAGACGAGAGCACGGATGATGTGATAGTCGATACGGACGATGATGATTTTGATTCCGATAGTGATGATAGTAGCATATTTGATGATCTGTTTTAGGAGGAACTATGAGTAAATATTGTACTAAATGTGGGGCGCCACTGGTGGAAGGAGCTAAGTTCTGCGTCCGTTGTGGAAACCCAGTAGATGTAGAGACAAAAGCTTCCACGGAGCCTACTTTGGTACCAAGTACTGGGCAGCCCGTTAGTATACAGGAAGCGACATCCCAAGAAGGCTTTACTGTAGATAAGGTGATGCAGTGGCTTAGAAAAAATTACAAATTGGCCGGAATCGTTCTTGCGGTATGCGTATTTCTATTCCTTTTAGTTCCTTCTTCTGATGTGAGTACGGTAAAGAATGGTTCTTTTGCGTTCAATCAAAGTGCGAAAGTAGGGCCTGCTTTTGAAAAATTCTTTGCTGATACCAGTTGGGATTCAAAAGAAGTTAACGGGAAGCATTTCGTTTATTTTACGGGGAAATGTGAGAACGTACAGGATGGTAGCGAACAGCTGTGTAAGATTTCTTTTGAGGTGTACCCGAAATCAAAGACCTTCCGTGTAGTGAAAGTACAGATGGATGGAAATGATGTGACGGCGGTTAGCAATCAAATGTTACGAGGGATTGTGGCAGGAAATAAAACAATCCATTATGGTTTTTAGGGAGTGAAATAGGAAATGGCTAAATTTTGTGCAAAGTGCGGAGCACCATTAAAAGATCATGTGAAGTTTTGCTCCAAATGTGGAGCACCAGTACCCGTTGACACTGTTGTAATACCAGTTAAGAAAGAAAAACCAGTAGCACAGCAAACGAATGTTTCGATGGCAAAGCCTGTGGTAGAAGAGAAAATGCAGACTTCCAACCAGACTGTAAAATATTTGGCATGTGCCGTGGCAGCGGTTGCTGTTATTGGCGGGGGACTTTGGGGATATGATACATATAAATCAAAGAATGTACCACCGGTAGAAACCAATGTGGCGGCTAGTTCTGCGTCTGCAGAAAAGACAGAAGCTTTGGAAAACACAGACACAGAGGATGGTTCTATGGGGCAACTTACGGATGAATCTAGGGATAAATTGGACAAGGCACGAGAAGAAATGCAGAAAATGGGTGCTAGTGGAGAGCGTTTGACAGCTACCTCCTATGGGCATAGTGACAAAGGATTCATGGCCATGGTGGCTGGATCTGCCATGGTTTTTGATACGCAGAATCATCGGTATGCAACGATTGCAAACTATGACTGTTTGAAAAAATTGACTGATCTAGGGTATTCAAAACATATGTATCCCGTCTTAGTTCAATTCATTGTTTGGAATGATACCCATGACCAGGATGCCAATGCTGGTTATTGGGAGGGAAATCGGCATGTCATCCCTATCAATATGAATTTCAAATATGAGAACGGAAAATTGGTAGATAATGGCCTTTTTACGGCCAATGGACGAGGCGCTTCTAACTACCAGACCTATCTGTATGAACAGAAAAATGTAGATCTGGCCCACATTTTCATGGAAGAAACTATTCCGTTACTAGAAGATATGCATCAACGAGACCGTTGACAATAATAGGTAGTGGCTGTTCATTCGTTCTGGTTTTCGATAGCAAAAAAGCGGGATGGGTGGTTTTGGTTGTTTGGAAATAAACAATCAATAACTAATAACCAGCAACAACTGATCATCCGGTTTCTTGCTGGTTGAAAAATAGATGAATACTCATTCGTTAGGGTAGTAAATGGTAGAACCATAAGGAGTGGCATATGGAAGAATTACGAAATAATAGACAGCTTCAACTGATTGTAGGTGGCGCATTAGCCATCATATGTGGATTGGCTTTTTATTTTTTGTATTGGACAAAAACACCTGAATATTCTTTGGGAATTATCAAAGATGCTGTCAAAAATCATGATGTCGTTCAATTTCAACAACATGTAGACCTGGATACATTGATCAACAAAGGGTTTGATTCGTTTATGGCGGCGGAAGTGAAAAATAATAAGGACCTCAGCTCCCCTCTGGCCCAGGGGATGATTACTATGCTCAAACCGCAGGTGGTAGAAACTTTTAAAAAGGAAATTTTAGATACGGTCAGCGGAAACTCATCAAACGACCAGACAAACACAGCAAAAGCTGCCACGGTAGACCACGCGAACCGTGGCAACAAGTTTACACAAAATATGGATCCTTTGAAAAACATGTCCGCCAACGGAGTGAAAAAAGTCAGTACCATTAGCAATAATGGGACGACGGCTATCGTATCTATCGTAGTTCACGATAAACAGGTGGATAAAGATTACGATTTCCATTTGCAAATGAATAAGTTAGGAAATGGTGAATGGCAAGTCAAAGAATTGGTCAATTTAGGTGATGTACTGGCCCAAAAGGAAACAGACCAAGCAGAAAAATTAAAGGAGCTAGATGCCCCTATCAGAAAACAAATTTATAGTACACTGCAAACTACAGGAAATGCTTCTATCCGGCGGGGAATTGTAGACACCAGACTGGAACTCGATATTGGCTTGCAAAATACAGGGAAAAAGGACATTGTAGGAGCCAAGGGGAAAATGATTCTTTTCGATGCAGGAAATAAAAATAATATTTTCAAAGAAGTACAACTCAAAGACTGGGGGGCTGTGGCAAAGGATCGGAATACGGTAGTAACTACCTTTGTTTCTTTAAATTCTTTTGATGAGAATGATGCAGAAATTGAAAAAAGAGGATTGAGTGGACGAATGAAGACCATTGGATATCGGCTGGAAATTATGGAACTTGATTTCGCTGATGGCACCAAGTTAGTGCGCCCTACCAAACTTCCGGCAGCGGAATAAGCACATTTTGCGATAGGAGGAGATATATCTATGAGTAAATTTTGTACACATTGCGGAAACGAACTAAAGCCAGAAGCTAAATTTTGCACCAGCTGTGGACTGAAAGTGAACGAATTTCAAGAGAATAGCAGTGGTCCTAGTCAAGCTGCGGCAACCTATCCTGGAGAAAGTAAAAAACAATCGAGGTTTTTACACCTAGGGGATGGATTGAATCAATTATTCAATAATGGAAACACAGATAAACAGGCTATTTTAAAGGAACTATTTTTTGCTTTTAGTGGGCGATTGAATCGAAAAGCCTATTGGTATAGATCAATAGTTTTAGGCTTGACATTTCTTGTTTCATCTATTATTTGGGCGGCTGCTCTCAAAATCAGTGATACCAATGCTCTTGGGTATCCGTTTATTATAGCAGCTTTTGTTGTTATGATGTGTTCCTATGTCGGTCAATGGTGTTTGTTCGTGCGTCGTTTGCATGACTTGGATAAAAGTGGATGGTGGCTATTGCTGTTTTGCCTCCCATTGGTGAATATATGGTTGATTATTTTGATTGGCTTTATTAAAGGAACGGAAGGAATGAATCGGTATGGGGAAGATCCCTTGAAATTATAAATGGCAGTAGTAATCTAGGGAAACGCCGATTTAATTATTTCAAATCATGATTAAATCAGTGTTTTCCTAGTAAAAGTTGGCGTTTAAATGTAAGAATACAACCCCTAAACCTTAGCATCTCTACAAGAAAAAACTCATAAAAGTGAATTAATAGGCAGCCACTAAATAAGGTGTGAAACTGTTTTCACACCTTATCACACCTTGTTTTCAAAAAGATGATCCGAAATGATGACAAATCATGAGAAATATTCTCTTTAGAGGAAGTTATCAGAAAAACTGGAAAATTCGGAAAAATGTGGCATTATCTATGCATACGCAAATTATATTTCTATCACGCGAGTGTAGTTCATCGGTGCGGGTGTAGTTCATCGGTAGAATGCCAGCTTCCCAAGCTGGACAGGAGGGCTCGACTCCCTTCATCCGCTCCAAAACAAAAAGAGTCCTCTGTGGGCTCTTTTTTTATAGATCAATTTCAACAGATACATCATCCTACGTAAAAACTTCCCTACGGAATGTCAATGCTGTTAAGTTAGGGGATGCTCATCAATTCACTTGTTCGATATTTACGAAATAAATCAGGCAAAAGTTTAGTGTTCAAATGCATAGAAATTTGTGTGTTATTCTACAAATCCCTTTGCGCCATGGGTTTAAGGTTTATGTTCCGCGTCCATCAGCTACAAATGATAGGCCTTGAAAGTGTTATTGGTTTGAGGTTTAAATGTAAGAATCCCCCCTAAACCAGAACCCTTAACCTTTTGCAAGAAAGAAATTTCATCAAAAGTGAATTAAGGAAACACCGATTTAATCATGAGTTGAAATGATTCTTGAGTTTTTATTCAAAGTGTGGAAAGAAAATCCGCGAACAGCGAGCTATTTAAGGATTTTCTTGATGAATTTTTGGATAAAAATTCATATCATTTCAGATTCTTTGATTAAATCAGCGTTTCCTTAATGACTAGCCACTAACTTAACAGCATTGATTCCAAAGAGGAGTTTTTATGCTGTAGAGGAAATTTATTCGCCCAAAGTCAGTTCATACACATCGGTCATGTGAACACCGTTTCAATCCCCCCCCTCAACCAACAATCACCAGCAGTGCCTTAAGTGGATTGTCATCTTGCCACGCATATATTTATGATTTACAATGTAAGAAAAGGTAAGGAGGCGATTTCCGATGAATGAAGAGTTCTTGTTTGAAAATTTGGATGAATACAATTACAATCCGCTGAATGACGTACTGTTTAAATTTATTTTTGGTAAAGAAGAGCGGAAGCAGATTACCATTGATTTCTTAAATGCTGTACTCAATCCCAGTCTGGAACATACCATTCAGGATTTACAATTCTCCAATACGGAAATGAGCCCAGAGCACGATCATGATAAATTGACTCGTCTCGATGTGGCGTGTGTACTGGATAGCGGCGAACAGGTGGATGTGGAAGTACAGGTCGCCAATGAAAAAAATATGGCCCGCCGCACGCTATATTATTGGGCCCAAATGTATTGATGTCTTTACCAGCAGGGAAGACCTATCGGAATTTAAAGCCTTGTATCACCATCAATTTGGTCAATTTCAGTTTTCTACCACAAGAAGACCCCCATGCGGTGTATGGCATCTATAATTCAACCAATGGGCATCAACTCACCAAGGATTTAGCCATTCATTTTTTGGAAATCCCTAAGTATGCGAAGCAAGAGAAAAAGCCAATATCGGAAATGTCTAAAATGGAACGTTGGCTGGCCTATTTTGCCAATCAATTGGATCGTAAAGGAAAGGAGGAACTCGCTATGAGTGAAGCAGCCATTCAAAATGCTATGGAAGCAGCTCGTATCTTTTTGAATAACACCGCAGAACGTCGGTTGTATATCAATCGTGAAATGGCACGTATGGATAGAGAGTCTCAATTAGAAGATGCACATGAAGAAGGGGCTATATCGAACGCCATTCAAAATCTAAATAACTTAATGGACACAATGAACCTCTCGTTACCAGAAGCCATGGATGCATTAAGAGTTTCCAAAAATCTTCGGCCAATAATTCGTGAAAAGATGGAAACGCATTCTTCTTAATACTATCAGTTGCGATCAAATATATTTTGCACAGTCAAAAGGCTGGTATGGATTATAACTTTTCCATACCAGCCTTTTATTATTTCTATCATTACCATATCATGGGATAGGCTTAACTAGTGGTTGGTCATTCATCTTTCAACTGGTAATAAAATGGATTTTCGATTGTTGCTGGTTGTTAGTTGTTTGTTGTAGGACGGTAGTGTCAAATGCTTTGTGTAAATTTTTCTTCACTTTCTTAGAAGAAATAAATCACATTACAATTTCCAGATCTTCTGGAAGGATGCGATCTCCAAACTGAAGAAGCAGCTGGTTCAGGATACGGTGCCAGCAATAAACCTGTCCGTGCCAGTTTGCTATAATGCGAAGCATCGCAAGGTACAGATGCTTCTCTAGCGCTTGCTCCGTAGGGAATTGCAACTCCGAACCCTGAACCCTGAACCCTGAACCCTGAACCCTTTCCTATTTCCCCTTAAATTCCGCGGGGCGCTTTTCGAGGAACGCTGTGATGCCTTCCTTGAAATCCTCCGAAGACGAGCATTCGCCGAGGTAGACAGACTCTGCCTTCATGTATTCCTCAAAGCCCTTGTACATGCTTTCGAACATCAATTTCTTCATATTTCTATAAGCGAGCGTCGGGCCCTTCGTCAGCTTTTCTGCAAACGCATAGACCGTCGGCAGGAGCTCCTCCTTCGTCGTGACAGCTTTCACGAGGCCGATGTCATAGGCCTCCTTGGCCGCTACGATGCGTCCCGTGACGAACATGTCGAAGGCGCGGTGTGTACCGATCATGCGCGGGAGCGTGTACACGCCGCCCGTATCCGGACAGAGACCGATGCCGACAAAGGCCTGCAGGAACTTTGCATTGTCTGCGGCATAGATGAAGTCACAGGCAAAGGCCAGATTTGCCGCCCCGCCCGCACACGCACCGGCGACCGCACAGATCACGATCTTCGACATCTTCTTCATGTACAGCACGATCTCCGACAGCTTGCCTGCTAGAGGTCCCATGGACTCCTTCGCAAAATCCGGCTCATCGCAGTGCGCCTTCATGAAGCGGATATCGCCGCCTCCGCTAAATGCACGCCCCGCGCCCGCAAGCACGACGACCTTCACCGCTTGATCCGCTTCCGCTTCATGCAGCGCGCTTTCCACCTCGAGCGACATATTCATGTCGAGGGCATTCAGCGTCGGTGCGTAGTCCAGCGTGATGGTCGCGATGGATCTCTCTACCGTGTAGTGAATCATTTTGTAATCCATGGGAATACCTCCTTCTTGAGTCAGTGTTTCCTTAGCAGTCTGTGTCTATATTATACATCTTTTGAGGAAAATGAGAAATTGCAGATCGCGCTTTTGCGTTATTGGCTTCTATTTCTTTCATGGCAAAAAGAAAAGTCATTGGCGCAAAAGGGAAGGGCTTCCTTGGGAATGGATCGGGGGGAGAGTGCAGTCCGCCATTCGCGGAGAGGGAGAGTCTAAAAAGAGAAATGGTCATCCCGTGCTCCTTTTTCTGTTTGAATACCATAAATGCATAGCAATCCCAATCTTTCATGCATAACCTGTATTTTGATAGACTCAATGCATGGTGTATACTATAAATCATCGAATCATCCAAAATAAGCATACAACAAAAATGGAGGAAATGATTTATGGAAATGCTATTGGGGTTTATTGTCCTTCTCGGGTGTCTCTTCCTGGGGATTAAGCATGGGGGGATCGGGCTTGCGGTCATCAGCGGCATCGGTCTTACGCTGTACACGTTTGTTTTCCACTACAAGCCGGGCACGCCGCCGATCGGCGTCATGCTGACCATTCTGGCGGTCGTCACCTGCGCGGGCTTCCTGCAGACGTCCGGCGGGCTGACGGTCATGCTGAAGTATGCGGAAAAATTCCTGCGCAACAATCCGAAGCACATCACGATCCTGGCTCCGGTGACGACCTGGTTCCTTACTGTCCTCTGCGGCACGGGTCATGTCGTATACACCATGTTCCCGATCATTTATGATATTTCTATCAAGCAGAATATCCGCCCGGAACGTCCGATGGCGGTATCGTCCATCGCATCCCAGATGGGGATCTCGGCATCTCCTGTATCGGTCGCTGTCGTTTCCATCGTAGGCTTCATGGCGGTGGCGGGCTACACCTTCAACCTGCTGCAGATCCTTGCGGTGTCCATCCCTGCGACTTTGATCGGCGTCATCTGTGCGGCTCTTGTCAGCTATAAGAGAGGCAAGGATCTTGAGAATGATCCCACGTTCCAGGAAATGATCAAGGATCCGGAACAGAAGGCCTATGTCTTTGGCGAGAATGAATCGCTGCAGGGCAAGGAGCTGCCGTCTTCTTATTATCATGCGACCATCATTTTCCTCGTGGGGATCATCCTCATCGCGATCCTGGGCAATTTCCCGGATCTTCTGCCGCACTTTGCTGATGCGAAGGGCAAGATGAAGGCGATCTCTATGACGACGGTCATCCAGATCATCATGCTCCTGATCTCTGCGATCATTCTCTTCGTCTGCAAGACGAAGGCGAAGGAGGTCGGAAACAGCCAGGTCTTCCGTGCGGGGGTCGTCGCACTGGTCTCTGTATACGGTGTCGCTTGGATGGCGGATACCTATTTTGCGAATCATATGTCGATCCTGAAGACCTTCCTGGGCTCTGTCGTTACGGCATATCCATGGGCGTATGCGGTCGTTCTCTTCTTCACCTCGAAGCTGGTCAATTCTCAGGGCGCGGCCGTCGCTATCGTCATGCCGATGGCACTCAATCTGGGCATGGATCCGATCATGGTGCTGTCTTTCATCCCTGCCTGCTATGGTTACTTCTTCCTGCCGACCTACCCGTCGGATCTGGCGTGCATCGGCTTTGACCGTTCTGGTACGACAAGGATCGGGAAGTTTGTCCTGAACCACAGCTTCATGCTGCCGGGGCTCACCGGTGTCGTGACAGCCTGCATCGCCGGCTTCATCATCGCACATGTGCTGTACTAAGATCATACTAAGACATATATGAGAGACTAAGAAAACGCTCCTGTCGAACATTCGACGGGAGCGTTTTTGCGTGTGTGGTGGCAGAAGTCAGAAGTCAGAAGTCAGAAGTCAGAAGTCTAACGTCTCTTTGTCTAATCCCCAAGTCCCCAGTCTCTCACAACTCACTAAAGAGCGGTGAGTACATCATGAAGAGGGTACAGGTGGTGATCGTGGTGGCGAGTGTGATCAGAGTGAGGAGGAGGCCATACTTGCCCTGTCGGATATGCAAAAACTCCACCAGATCGCTTTCACGGAAGGGAAATATATGATTTACTTCGCGTGTCATGAAAGCTCGCATCGGTGGAGTATGATAGAGAATTTTTCGAAAATAGCAGGAAAGTAGGGGAATGGGTTCAATGAATCCTCATTTATTCACAGCCCCTTTTTACTTTGCTTTCATTTGGTTCAGGGTTCAGGGTTCAAGGT
>ENA-OUQF01002033-OUQF01002033.1-human-gut-metagenome-genome-assembly--contig:-NODE-2033-length-10922-cov-28.066624_pt1 | contig 10922 bp, 8 predicted proteins | sample MGYA00237947_ERZ548826 | MGnify/ENA primary metagenome ERZ548826 (study PRJEB26490, sample SAMN05194701) | human gut metagenome | biome: terrestrial biome; feature: human-associated habitat; material... | reverse complement strand
CCAAAAATCCAGGCTGGGGCTTCTTGCCAAATTGTGCGGTGTTGCCTTAAAATGGGACATTTTCTTTTGGGGCGATTCTATGCGGGCGTTATTCAATTTTCCCCCACGCTTTGTTGTCCCGACTGACTTCTTGACGGGGAAATGGGATTGTGGTAAGATGATGAAAATGATGAAACGGCATGGAGGTTCCGTTATGAAAATCAAGAAGCTTTTTTGCATTTTGTTTGCTACCGCGCTGCTGCTTGCCGGCTGCTCCTCCCCTGCTCCGCAGGCTGTCACTGAGCCGGAGACGGTGACAGAGCCTGACCCGGCTGATCCGCAGGAGCAGATCAAGCTGCTGGAAAACAGCGTTGATATCTGGCGGGTGCCCAATGATCTGGAATACGAGCCTTATTATTACACGGTCACTGACCTGGATCACAACGGGCGGCTGGAGATCATCGGCGCTTCCACCCAGGGAACAGGCATCTACACCTACGGCGTGGTCTACGAGGTCGGCGCGGACTTTTCCTCCGTTCAGGAGTGCATGACCCCCTGCAAGGAGAACTCGGATCTGCCGGAGCTGATCATGAATTCCGCCCCGGCTGCCTATGACGAAGCTGCCCATGCCTACGATTACCTGTTCACCAACATCACCCGCAACGGCGCAGCGGAGCACTATCAGTCCATCGTCGCCGTCCGCCTCACCGACGGCGTGCTGACCTGCACCGTCCTGGCCAACAGCTACGACCATTACATCGACTCCGGCGTAGAACAGCACGAATACGCCATCCCCGCCGGGGATTCCTTCCTCCCATCCTCCGAGGATGAATACAATTCCATCATCGAAAACTACCAAGCCGACCGCCAGGGTTTCACCGCATACTTCGAATGGTTCAACTTCGAGCAGTCTGTCACCGAAGAGGTCCTGCAAAGCAGCTGGAACGTGTTCCAGGGTTCCGTGGAATAAATAAAGATAGCCCTCGATGCGTCTTGACTGCATCGAGGGCTACTGTTCACTTTTCGTATCTAGCATCGGCGTCTAAACCTCGCTTTCTTCAAGATGGCGACGTCCTTTGTTCCCCTGAATTGCCTCCGCTCTCAATTCCTCGCGTTGCGTATGCGTCTCGTTTATTTCATCGGAGGATTGCAACCAACCAAGGCCGTCTGCTTTGCCCAGTTTATCGGGTCTTGCGCTCCTTTCTTGCCTTTATCTTACCGTTTGGGGGCCGGTTTTTCAAGAGGGAATCCTCCATAAGATTTGTGGCCGTTTTTCGTACAATGAGTAGAAATTCCTTTTTTATTCCCAATCAAAATTGACGAAATCTGCACACTGTGATATAGTGAAAAGGTAGCCGCTTTTCAATTGGTTCCGCAAAGGGACGAACGTAGGAGATGATGGATACCATGCTGTGCGTAATCGCAAAGCTAAGCCGCAGCGCGACGGAGGAGCTGCGGTTGCTTCAGCGCGTTGCAGCTTCTTTTGGAATGCACCCCTCGCCGGTGTATGGACATGTCACGATCGCTGCATACACCTCGGATGATGACGCAGAATTCATTGCGGGATGCAAAGAGCTGCTGCAAGGCATAGGCTCTTTTTCCGTTTTCTTTGATAAGATTGAAGTATTGTCAGAAACATCCATCATTGTGGCCACACCACGAAAAGATAGCGTTTTGACGGCCCTGCATGACAGACTCGCGGCGCGATACGCCTCGTTTTTGGATCAATGGACCCGTGGCGATAGCTGGTATCCCCACACAACGCTGCTGTATCATCCGCAGGCTGATTTGGCTGGCATCTGCCGGTCTATGCAGGAGATATTTTCTCCCTTTGAAGCCGCTGTAAACAGCATTGAATTTTCAAGGGTCAGCGAAACAGGGTATCAGATCACTGACCGGATCGCATTACGGCCATGACATAGAACGGTTATTCTGCCACGAAGTGAATGAGGCGTTACATGGAAATCAAGCACTATACAAAAGGCCGTATCCCCGATGTTTTGAATTTTGAACGCGACCTGCGCGCTGAGGAAAACTTTTGGGGATGGGAAATTGACGAAAAGTACATTGCGGACGTGACCAAAAGCTTCGTGGATCCGGCCTTTGCCGATTCCCTGTCCCTGCTTGCATATATGGATGGGAAGGTCGTGGGCCGGATCGACTCCACCAGGATATGCAGCCACTTTGACGGCTCCACAAAGGCATATCTGGATTGGATCTGCGTCATAAAAAGCTGCCGCCATAAGGGCGTTGCACAAGCACTTATGCAGGCTCTATGCAGGGAACTAAAGGAGCAGGGCGTGGATACGCTGATCGGTCTTATTGCCTCCAACGAGGACGCCCAACGCTTCTATCGCGGCCTGCCCAACGCCAAAATCCGAGACGAGGGCATTTGGATCAATTTTTAAATGAACAGCAGACAGCACGCAACCGAAATTGTGTGCTGTCTGCTTGCGTTTACTTGCCGGGGATCAGAGGATCTCCGCGATCCTTCTTGCCACGTGGACACCGCTGGCGGAGGCGTGGGACAGGGAGTGGGTGACGCCGGAGCCGTCGCCGATGACGTACAGGCCCTTGTGGCAGCTCTCCAGATTCTCGTCCAGGGCAACCTCCATGTTATAGAACTTGACCTCCACGCCATACAGCAGGGTATCATCGTTGGCAGTGCCGGGGGCGATCTTATCCAGGGCATAAATCATTTCGATAATGCCGTCCAGGATCCGCTTGGGCAGCACCAGGCTCAGGTCGCCGGGGGTCGCGGCCAGGGTAGGACGCACCAGCCCCTCTTCAATGCGCTTGACCGTGCTTCTGCGGCCGCGCACCAGGTCGCCGAAGCGCTGGACGATGACGCCGCCGCCCAGCATATTGGACAGGCGGGCAATGCTCTCGCCGTAGCCGTTGCTGTCCTTGAACGGCTCGGAGAAGTGTTTGGCCACCAGCAGGGCGAAATTGGTATTCTCGGTCTGGCGGGCGGGATCCTCGTAGCTGTGGCCGTTGACAGTGATAATGCCGTTGGTATTCTCGTTGACCACGATGCCGTTGGGGTTCATGCAGAAGGTACGTACATTGTCCTCAAACTTTTCCGTGCGGTAGACGATCTTGCTTTCATACAGTTCGTCGGTCAGGTGAGAGAAGATCACGGCGGGCAGCTCCACCCGGACGCCCAGATCTACGCGGTTGGAGCTGGTGGCGATATTCAGATCCTTGCACACCTTTTCCATCCACTTGCTGCCGCTGCGGCCCACGGAGGCAATGATGTTCCGGCAGGTATAGCGCTTGTCGCCTACCAGCACGTCGTAGCCGCCGTCGGTCACCTCGATGCAGGAAACGGGGGACTCGAAGCGGAAATCCACCTCGTCCTTCAGCTCGTCATACAGCCGCCCCAGCACCACCAGGTTGATGTCCGTGCCCAGGTGGCGGACGGAGGCATCCAAGAGCTTGAGCTTATTCTGCATGCATTTCTTTTTCAACGCCGTGCCGGTGGTGGAATAGAGCTTGGTGCCCTCGCCGCCGTGGGACATGTTGATCTCGTCCACGTACTGCATCAGCTCAATGGCCTGCTTGCGGCCGATATGCTCGTAGAGCGTGCCGCCAAAATCATTGGTGATGTTGTATTTTCCGTCGGAAAAAGCACCCGCGCCGCCGAAGCCGCTCATAATAGAGCAGGTATGGCAGCCGATGCAGCTTTTGACTTTCACTCCGTCGATGGGGCAGCGCCGCTTGGAGAGGGCGTAGCCCGCCTCAAAAATAGCGACTTTCAGCTCGGGCCGTTTCTTTTTCAGTTCATAGGCCGCAAATATGCCGCCGGGGCCTGCGCCCACAATGATTACATCATAATCCAAAGGTATGTCCTCCGTGGTGGTTTTGATACTCCTATTCTACCGCAAGAGGACACACTTTTCAAGTCATATTATTTTTGGAGTTCCTTAGGGAAGCTCTGAATAAATCGTCTGCGGCTGGACAGCGGGCCTTTTGCTCCCATGCTGCGGGCTGAAAGGTGGGAAATACATACAGTAATCCGCCACTTCCCAGTCCTTGCCTGGGAACATAATTCCTCGCTGCCAGCTCTTGCCGATTTAGGGCGTATCTGAAAATTGGAAATATGACCAACAGCGAGAGATTTTCCGCCTGATGAAGCCATTTTTTCGCGGGAATACTTTGTGTATTGCAAGAAAAAATGGTGCACAGCAGGCGGAAAAGATCCGCTGTTTGGGCGTGTTGACGGTTTTCAGATAGGCCCTAATCAGAGCTTCCTTAGTTCAGCACCGGGTGGTGGATGGGAGGACTGTCCGTTTGCAGGGGCAGAAACTGGTAGCCGCTGCGCAGCCCCCACTGGATGATCTGCTCCACCGCATCCACGCTGAAGGAATGGATGTCATGCTGGAGCACCACCAAATACTGGTTGTCCCCCGCACCGTTCACCACATTCTGATATACCTGGGCGCTGGTTCTCGCTCCCCCGGCGTCGTTGCTGTCCACATTCCAATCAAAGTAGGAAAAGCCGCAGGCCTGCACCATCTGCGTCAGCTCTGTCATGATGCCCTTGCTTTTCCGGCTGATGGTATTGGAGCTTCCGCCGGGGAAACGAAGCAGCCAGGTCTGCACCCCAGTGGCGTCCTGAATGATCTGCTGCATCTGGAACAGGTCCTGGAAATAAGCCTCCGGGCTGGAATAGATCTGCTGATAGCGGTGGGTGCGGGTGTGGATCCCGATGCTGTGGCCCTCGTTGACGATCCGCTGCATCAGCTCCGGGTAGCCTGTATCCACCACGAAAAAGGTCGCCTTCACCTGGTATCGATTCAGTACATCCAGGAGCCGCCCGGTGTCCGGGCCGGGGCCGTCATCGAAAGTCAGGTAAATTGTTTTTCCCTTGGGGTAGATGATGGCGGGCATCCGGCAGGGTTCCGTGGTCAGCGTGCGCTGAGCCACCGTCTCCCTGCCGTCGCTGTCAGTGACTCGGTAGGTCAGGTGGTAGGTGTCCGGCTGATAACGCACAAAGGGGTGGTCGATGGACACACTGACCTGGGCGGTCAAGTCCCCATCCCGCCTGTCAAAGGCGGTATAGCCGGGATCGATAAAATCCTCACCAAGGGGGAGCGTCACCTGCTCGCCGCCCAGCAGCAAAAGCTCCGGCGGATAATCACTGTAAATCGGTATTTCCCGCTCCGCAGTGGCAAGATTGCCTGAGGAATCCGTCACGGAGTAAATGATCCGCCCCTCTTCCTCGGTACGGATCACACGGCCGGTGATGTCGCCGTCGTAATTATCAACGGCGGTATAGCCTGCCTCCCGATATTCCGGCGCAGGCTGAAGATCCGGGGCATCCGGCGTCAGAGTGATCAACGGGCTGACGGTATCCACCGTGCGCACGGTGCGGACGGCGCCGGCCTCCAGTCCCAAGAAGGACGCATGATATTCCAGCACATATTTCCCCAGCTTATCCTCGTTCACCCTGCCGGATATTTCCGCCCCGGTATCAAGGACGAGGCCGTTCCTCCAGAACTTTGTCCCGCGAAGTATCACCTGATAACCCGGCTCCCGGTAGTGCTGCCCGTATTCCACGCCCAATGCGTCGCCCCCCAGCAGCTCCAGCTCCAGGGTGAAGCGATTCCAGCCAAAGAAAAGGCAGTAGGCCGCCGCTGCCAGAAAAATCACGCCCAGCAGAATAAACAGCCAGACGATTTTTCCCTTGCCCCGGTGCATCTGAACATAATCATGCTCCATGTGTCTTTCTTCCTCTCACCGGCTGATCGCGGCCGGGTGAATTCTCCCCGATCCATGGGACGGAGCGGGGGATGTACCTTTTTATGCTTCTGGAACAACGATGTCCAGTCCCAGCTCCTTCGGGCGGAACCGGGGGCAGACGCTTTCCGACGTGACGATCACCGAGGATGCAAGATATGCGCCGATCTCGCAGGCCTGGGCCAGGTCCTTGCCATAGGTCAGGCCAATGGCCGCACCGGCGCAGAAAGCATCCCCCGCCCCGGTGGTATCCCTGACATGCACAGGCCTTGCCGGACAGTGGCCTCGGTCCCCCTGCCGGTCGGCATACACCGCGCCGTTGCCGCCCATGGTGACGATCAGGCTGTTGATGCAGGCAGCCTGGGTCTTTTCGGCAATGATATCCATCAGCTCTGTTGGGGTGCAGGCCGAATAATCTGACGAAAACAGGATTCCCGCCTCCTGCTGATTACATACAAAACAATCCACATTCATCAAAAAATCCCGCCGTTCCAACGCAATATTCATATTGGATACCACGGCGAACACCTTTTTGCCATACTTCTTTGCCAGACGGAGCACCCGCTTGACGATCTCCTTGTCCAGGTCGATCTCAATGATGATGCTGTCCGCGCGGCTGAATATCTCATCCCCCTGCTCGTCCAGAATGTCCGCAATGGGCAGCAGGTTGGGACGCTTGGAGATGGAGGCCACCACATCCCCCTCGTTGTTGAACACCGCCAGCCAGGTGCCGATGCCGTCGGGGGTAGCGCGGATGTAATCCGTATTGACCTTGTGGCTGCGGAGTTTGCGCAGCACGTCCTCGCCGGTGCTGCTCTCGTCCACCAGGCTGAGGAAGGTCGGGCGCAGCTCACAGTTGGCCACATCCTCCGCCACATTCCGGCCCACGCCGCCATGGATCTGCTCCACCCGGCCCACGTTCCGGCCTGTTGGGGTAAAGGTCGATTCGGGATACCCCTTGATATCCACAAAGATGGCACCGATAATGACGATTCCCATAACACTTCCCCTTTTCTTTTTTGAAGTCATTATATCACACAGGCCGCATTTTTCAACAAAATGTTCCACCAGAAACAGCACTTCCATATTGGGAAGAAATATGGTACAATGAGGTGAGCTTATAAGTGGAGGATAAATGAATGCAGTCAATTGCCGAAATTCTGTCTCAGGAGCTGAAGCAGAAGCAGGAATATGTGGAAAACGTCATCCGGCTGATCGACGAGGGGAATACCATTCCCTTCATTGCCCGCTACCGCAAGGAGATGCATGGTGCCATGGACGATACCACCCTGCGGAATCTGGAAACCCGGCTGACCTATTTGCGCAATCTGGAGCAGCGCCGGGATGAGGTAAAGAAGTCCATTGAAAATCAGGGCAAGCTCACCCAGGAGCTGACCGATGCCATCGACGCCGCCCAGACCATGACCGAGGTGGAGGATCTCTACCGCCCCTACAAGCAGAAGCGGCGCACCCGCGGCTCCATCGCACGGGAAAAGGGACTGGCCCCTCTGGCGGAGGCGATTTTTGCCCAGGATGGGCAGGACCCGCAGGTACTGGCCCAGGACTATATCAACGAGGAGCTGGGCGTTGCCTCCATTGAGGATGCGCTGGCCGGGGCCAACGACATCATTGCGGAGGACCTTTCCGACAATGCCGACATCCGCAAGGCTCTGCGGGAGCTGGTAATGCGCTGGGGCAGCCTGGTATGCAAGGCGGAGGACAGCGAGACCGAAAGCGTATACACGCTGTACTATGACTTCAATCAGCCCATTTCCCGGCTGCTGGATCACCAGATCCTGGCCGTCAACCGCGGTGAAAAGGAGGGCATCCTGAAGGTCTCCGTCACCCTGCCCGGAAACGAGGGTGCGGCGCTGGTCTGCCGGGCTGCGCTGAAGCCTCAGATGAACGTCTCCGCCTTTGTCCGTGCCGCGGCGGAGGATTCCTATGAGCGGCTGATCTTCCCCTCCATCCAGCGGGAGGTCCGCAACGAGCTGACTGACCGAGCCAGCCAGGGGGCGATCCACAATTTCGCGCTGAACCTGAAGCCTCTGCTGATGCAGCCACCGGTCAAGGGCTTTGTGACCATGGGGCTGGACCCCGGATACCGCAACGGCTGCAAGGTGGCCGTGGTGGACGCCACAGGAAAAGTGCTGGATACCTCAGTGGTGTATCCCACCTTCAGCGAGCGCAAGAAGCAGGAGGCCATTGCCACTCTGTCCGGCCTGATGCGCAAGCACGGCGTGAAGCACATTGCCATCGGCAACGGCACCGCCTCCCGGGAGACGGAGGCCATGGCGGTGGAAATGCTGCGCGCCTTCCCGGATGCGAGCTACGCCATCGTCAACGAGGCAGGCGCGTCCGTCTACTCCGCCTCTCCCCTGGCGGCGGAGGAATTCCCCAATTACGATGTGAACCTGCGCTCCGCCGTCTCCATTGCCCGGCGGCTCCAGGACCCACTGGCAGAGCTGGTCAAGATCGACCCAAAGGCCATTGGCGTGGGGCAGTACCAGCATGACTGCCCCCAGAAGGATCTGGACGCCGCCCTGGGCGCGGTAGTGGAGGACTGCGTCAACGCCGTAGGCGTGGATGTAAACACCGCCTCCCGGAGCCTGCTGGAGCAGGTTTCCGGCCTGAACAGCACCACGGCCAAAAATATTGTGACATACCGGGAGGAAAACGGCCCCTTTACCGGCAGGAGCCAGCTGAAAAAGGTCCCGAAGCTGGGGCCGAAGGCGTTTGAGCAGTGCGCCGGCTTCCTGCGCATCCCCGAGAGCAAGGAGGTGCTGGACAACACCGGCGTCCACCCGGAATCCTACCCCGCCGCAAAGGCCCTGCTGAAGCTGCTGGACAGCACCGACCGTGCCTCCCTGCCCCAGCAGCTGGCTGCCTACGGCGCGGCAAAGGCTGCCGAGCAGTGCGGCGTGGGCGAGCCGACATTGATCGACATCGCCAAAGAGCTTTCCAAGCCGGGCCGGGACCCCCGCGACGAGCTGCCCGCGCCGACCCTCCGCAAGGACGTGCTGGAAATGAAGGACCTGAAGCCCGGCATGGAGCTGACCGGCACGGTGCGCAATGTGATTGACTTCGGCGTTTTTGTGGACATCGGCGTTCACCAGGACGGCCTGGTGCACATCTCCGAGGTGGCGAACCGCCGCCTGCGCCACCCAAGCGAAGCGGTAAAGGTGGGAGATGTGGTAAAGGTCGTGGTGCTGAGCGTGGACGAAAAGCGTCACCGCATCAGCCTGAGCATGAAGCAGGCCGGAAAAACCAAAGCTGTCTGAGTCAAAATTCTGCCCGTTTCCCACGCTTCTTGACTTTATTCCTTACTTGTTATATAATTTAGGGCGATAAATCCTTGATTGGAGATTTCTCTATGCGAAAATTTGCAAGATTTGTGATACCGGCTCTGCTGGCGCTGCTGATGATCGCCAGTGTTTTCTGGTATCTGTTCGTCTACGACAGGGCCTTCACCCGGGACTTTCTGCTGAAGGAAGCCCGCGTCAATGACGCGCGGGGCAATTCCGCCCTCTCCACCTGGTTCTATAATCTGGCCTATGCCCACTCCGGCAATGATGAGGACGTGGCGCTGGAGCTTGCCCAGCAGTACCGAGCCGACGGGAATTACACCAAGGCGGAGGTCTCGCTGTCCAAGGCGATCAGCGCTTCTCCCAGCGTGGAGCTGTATACTGCCCTGTGCCGCACCTTTGTGGAGCAGGACAAGCTGATGGACGCCGTTACCCTGCTGGCGAACATCCCCGATCAGGCCATCCGCGCCCAGTTGGAGGCCGCCCGGCCCACCGCGCCCACGCCCTCCCAGGCCCCCGGCTTCTACAATACCTATGCCAATATCGAGTTGAGCAGCTCCTCCGGCACGATCTATTACACCACCGACGGCGAGTACCCGTCCGTTAACGGCTCATCCTATACCGCCCCCATCAAGCTACCGCTGGGCGAAACGGTGATCTACTGCATCAGCGTGGATGAAAGCGGCCTGGTGAGCACCCCCAGCGTGCTGGCCTATACCGTAGGCGGCGTGGTGGAGCCTGCCATCTTCATGGATGCGGACGTGGAGTTTGCCCTGCGGGATCAACTGGGCATGACCCGGACGGAGGTGCTGTATACCAACGACCTGTGGGCCATCACCGAATTTACGGTGCCCGCCCAGGCATGGACGCTGGAGGACCTGCCCAAGCTGACCCATCTGGAAAGCCTGACCATCACCAACCTGCCCAATGGCAGCCTGGCAGACCTGGCCACGCTGACCGGGCTGCGCTCCCTGGACCTGAGCGGCTGCCGGTTCGCCGCGTCGGAGTTGGAGGTTCTGAAAAAGCTGCCCAACCTGCAAAAGCTGGTGCTGTCCAACTGCGGCCTGAGCACCATTGCGGACCTGCAGGAGGTGACCTCGCTGACCTATCTGGACATCAGCAACAACACCATCCGCAACCTGGAACCGCTGGCCAACATGGAGCATCTTCAGGAGCTTTACATGAAGCTGAACGCGGTGACCTCTCTGGAGGCGCTGACATCGCTGTATGACCTGGAGAAGCTGGACGTGTCCTTCAACTCTGTCAGCTCTCTGATCCCTCTGGGACTTTGCACCAAGCTCACATGGCTGGATGCATCCAACAACACCATTTCCAGCGTGAATGGCATTGCGTCCCTGCCGCTGCTGACCTCTCTGTCTCTGAATTACAACAGCCTCACCGATATTTCCCCTCTGGGCGGGTGCATTCAGCTCAAAGAGCTGAGCTTTACCAACAACAGCGTTTACGATATGTCCGCGCTGGCGTCGCTGTACAATCTGGAGATCATCGACTTCTCCTACAACAACATTCCCGCCCTCCCCGACTGGCCCCAGAACAGCGCGCTGCGAGTGGTGCAGGGCTCCCACAACAACGTAAACAGCGTGTACGTGCTGGATGGGATGTCCAACCTGACCTATGTCTCCATGGACTACAACAACCTGACGGACATCAATGCCCTGGCCAACTGCCCGAACCTGGTGCAGGTGAATGTGTACGGCAACGCCATTGCCGACGTGTCCAAACTCACCTCCCACAGCATCATCATCAATTATGACCCCACCATGCAGTAACAAACATCAAAACAGCCGGTGCACTTGCTGCACCGGCTGTAAGTAGTTTGAGCTAAGGCAACACCGCGCAATTGTGTCTGCGAGCCGCAGCCGTCTTTTTGCCCCA
>ENA-OUQF01002031-OUQF01002031.1-human-gut-metagenome-genome-assembly--contig:-NODE-2031-length-10924-cov-4.779005_pt1 | contig 10924 bp, 4 predicted proteins | sample MGYA00237947_ERZ548826 | MGnify/ENA primary metagenome ERZ548826 (study PRJEB26490, sample SAMN05194701) | human gut metagenome | biome: terrestrial biome; feature: human-associated habitat; material... | reverse complement strand
ACGTCCCGTCCCGCGCATTTTCCGACGGCGGCATCCACGAGGCCATCATGGACTATGAGGACACGGTATTCTACGAAATTCTCGCCGAAGAGCTCGCGCGGCGCGACATGGAATACCAGCCGGTATCCAACGAAAATTACGAGGAGCTTGTCTCCCGCATGGACGACTACATCGCCGAATTCGAAGCCCACGGCACCGACAACATCCTCATCTCCGACATGGATCAGCCCTAGCAACGACCAAAGGCTCCCCTTTCAAGGGGAGCTGTCAGCGAAGCTGACTGAGAGGTTGCGGCAGACACCCGCGAGAAGCAAAACCCAATGCGCCCCCGCACGATCCCAAGGCTCCCCCTTTCAGGGGAGTCCTTTTTCTAACCCCAGAAACATTTTACAAAAACCCCACAAAATTTTCCGCCAGCATCTTGCATTTGCAAAGCACTTCGTATATAATTAACGTACAAATACTAGGGGTAGTGTAAACTACTGCAATGAAATGTAACATATTGTTACATTTCCGGCTCCGGCAGAGACCCCCGGCCGGAACGAGGGAGGAATGCGAAGCATGAAACGCAACCGAATATTGGCACTGAGCGTGGTACTGCTGCTTGCGCTGCAGCTGCTGACGCCGCTGGCCTGCGCCGCGGGCGCGACCGTGACGGTTACGGCCCCGGACAAGCTCCCGGCGGTCGGCGCGACCTTCACAATCACGGTCGACCTGTCCGGCAACACGGGCCTGAGCGCCCTGCAGCTGAAGCTGGGCTACGACGATTCCATCGTCGAGTGTACCGGCGTGGAAAACGGCGATCTTGTCGGCGGCATGCTCTCCGCGAGCAACCCGCACGGCACCCGCGGCGGCACCGGCGCGATCCTCGCCGCCGCCTCGACGGACGCTGTGAAGCGCGACGGCAGCCTCGTCACCTTCACCTTCAAGGTCAAAAAGACAGGCGACGCGAAGCTCTCCCTTGCCGAAAGCGTCCTGTCCGACGCCAGCGGCAAGGACATGTCCGTGTCCTACGCGCTCCCGTCGCTCGTCTCGCAGTCGACCGGCAGCGGCAGCGGCAGCACCGCCGAGGGCAAGCCCGCTGACGGCGAAAAGACCGAAGACGGCGAAAAGACTGACGGCGAGCAGGAAGAAGTCCAGACCGGCACGTTCCGCGACGTAAACAGCCGTCACTGGGCCTTCGCCTCGGTCGAACGCGCGGCAGAACGCGGCCTCGTCACCGGCTACTCCGACGGCACCTTCCGTCCCGACGCCCCCGTGACCCGGGCGCAGTTCGTCCTCATGCTCTGGCGCATGTGCGGCCAGCCCGCCGCGACCAAAACCGCCGCGTTTGAAGACACCGCGGACGGCGGCTGGTACCGGGACGCCCTGAACTGGGCCGTGGAAAACGGCTATGTCAACGGCCTGTCCGACACGCGCTTCGGCCCCAACGCGCCCATCACGCGCCAGCAGGCCACCGCGATCCTCTTCCGCCTGAACGGCGGCCAGAGCGGGGCGGAGCTGATGCTCTCCGGCATCTACGACCAGACCTTCACCGACAGCGCCTCGATCGCCTCCTGGGCGAAGGACGCGCTCTGGTGGGCGGTCTATCACGAGCTTGTTTCCGGCGTCGGCGGCAGCCGCATCGCGCCGGAGGCCAACGCATCGCGTGCACAGATCGCGGCGATCCTGCTGCGGTATGCAGATAAATTTATGACGATGGAGGAAGCGGCATGAAAAGAAGGATCCTTGCGCTGCTGCTCGCAGTGCTGACGCTCACGGCGCTTACCGCCGCCGCGTTCGCGGCAGACACAACAACCGAGACTCTGGGCGCATTCAACCTCAAGGGCAGCAAGGGCTACACCCTGACCGTGGTCGGCGAAGGAAGCGTCACCGGCGGCTTCTACGCAGGCGCGAACAGATTCACGCTGACGTGCGACGGCCTTGACGGCAATTATTCGCTCGTCCTCCTTCTGAAAGAGGGCGCGGCCCAGGCGGATGGCACCGAGGGCATCCCCACCCCGACCGAAAATAACCTGCAATACATCGACCAGCAGAACATCAACACGGAAAAGAAAGCCACGTTCGACCTGTTCCCCAAGTCGCTGGAAAGGGGCGTCTATAACGTCTACGTCAGCACCGACCGGGTGAAACTCGAGAAGGTCGCTTCGTTTGAGTATAACGAGAAGCCGAAGTACACGCTGGGCGATGTAAATGAGGATGGCGAAGTCAACGTAAACGACGTGTCGCTGTTGCTGCTCTATCTTGTGCAGAAGGAGCAGTTAAGCGCAAGCCAGCTATCAGCCGCAGATGTAAATGGAGACGGCGAGGTCAACGTAAACGACGTATCGACGCTGCTGCTCCATCTTGTGGGTAGATTTGATTTTTGACGAGAGGTAAGAAATGATGAAAAGAATTCTTGCATTGGTGCTGGCAGTTGCAATGCTGCTGTCTGCATTTGTACTGCCGGCAGCCGCGGCGGTCGGGGAAGCAGGCGAGATCACGCTGACTTCGACTCCGACGATGGAATTGAGCGCCGTTTCGTATGAGTCACTTGAGACATACATTGTGAACAAAGGCGCATTGAGTGGAAGTCTCCATGCAGGGGATGAGTTTGCACTTAAGCTTTCAATCACGAACAATGCGGACGAGCCGCTGAACTGGAGCGGCGGGCAGTTCTACATCAAGTATGATTCCAATGCCTTCGAATTGTGCACTAAGACATATTCGACTGCGGCAAGCGATACACCGTTTGGCCCAATCGCACTTGAAGCGCCCAAGCAGAACAAGGGGTTTACATATTCTGGCTGGACGCAGCAAGACCGAACTGACGTTCCTGGTTCTGTGCAGATTGTAAGATCGACAGGGGAGGCGCAGAAAACACTGCAAAAGGGCGAATCCCTGACGATCAACTACATCCTGTTCAAGGTAAAGGCCGGGGCTGAAAGCGGCTCCTATGAATTTGGGTTCGATTCAGCACCCAAAAGCATTTTGGCGGCTTCTGAGGAAGTTGGAAAGGCATCAAAGACAGTGGCCGGACTTGATTTTTCCAATATCAAGTCGACGGTTTCTGTCACCGGTGCTGCCCCCACGCTGGCGTCCATCAGCGTGAGCCCGACGAGCGGGGTATACGGCACGGCGCAGACCTTCAACCTGACCGCGACCTCCACGTCCGGCAAGGACATCACCAGCCTTGTTGACTTCACAGTGAAGGATGCAAGCGGCAACACCGCAACTTTCACAATCGATAAAGGCATGCTGTCTATCGGCAGTAACGACGCCGGTACATACACAGTCACCGCCACGCCCAAAAAGGACGCATGCCAGGGTGATCCAAAGACCGCAACCTTCGAAATCACCCCCGCGACCATCACCAACCCCACCGTGACCATCACCGGCTTCGGCAAGGGTGCAAGCACCGATAATGTGCAGTATTCCTTCAATCCGAACGTACTGACAGTATCGGGCACGCCTGCATGGTATTTGGGCAGCCCGGTTGGCGGAACGTCTCACAGCGGCACGTTCGCAGCCGAAACGGACTACAGCGTTTCGCTGAACTTCACGGTCAACAGCAACTACGTTCTGGCTCCCGTTGATGGCAAGATTACAGCGAGTGTTGCCATTCTCGGCGAAACGAAGACTGTCCCCGTGACCCCGATGTACGACAGCGACAACCAGCTCACGGGCTATAACATCGTTGTCTCCGCCAAAACCGAGGATAAGACTGCGCTCGTATGCACGACTACCCCCACGGTAACAACGGTATATGACACGTTCCTCAAGGACATCACAGAAATCCCGGGTGGCAAAGTCTACGCGGTTGATGATGCAAATCGTGAGCATGAGATTCCCGGAACCTTTACTTGGCTGGAGTCCTACCCGGATGAGCAGAAGGTCGGTGAACCCACAGACAGAGGTGGTAATCCGTATGCAGACTTCTACGCCAAGTTTACGCCCACGGATAGCGACACATATGCGGTTATTGAAAGAGTTCATGTAAATGTGCTGGTTAAAACGGCTACGATCGACATCAGCAACATCAACAGCAACAGCTTGGTTGAGAAAGAATTCACATACAACAAGCAAAATCATACGGTCGCGCTGTCTGTCCCCGATTCGCTGAAAAAGCTGATTGATAAAAATGCGGTTGCGATTGAGTATACCGGCGACGCTACGAAAAAAGATGTCGGTGATTATAAGGTAACTGCGACCATCAAGATTTTGGACACCGCTCATTATATGTTCTTCCAGCAGGCTGAAACCGGCGTAAGAGAACTGCCTTGGAGCATCAAGCAGGCCACCCTCACCCCGGCCGACAAGACTATTGGAGTTCGCTACGGCCTGTCCAGCAAGGCTCTTGATCTCGAAGATCTCGGCCTGACTGATCTGGCAAACGAGCCGGATGTTGTCGTTACGGCTGCTGTAGGCAGCGGCAATGTAATCGACACTGCGGCTGTAAACCGTGATGCGGCTGACAATTTCACCGGCATCACGCTCAACTTGAAGAATACGAGCGCGGACGATGTCGGAAAGAAGACCGATACTGTCACGCTGGAGATCACGTCCAAGAACTACAACGTCACAAAAATCCTCACAGTCACAGTTAGTGTCATTGCGAAGGACGCCAAGGATCTGACCGTCAGCGGCCCGGCGAGCTTCCCCTATGGCACCACCGCCGAGACCATCAAGAACGCCCTGACCGTCACCGGCCTGCCCACCGGCTATGATGCGTTGAAGGTAACGTACACGTTCAGCAATAGCGACATTTCCGCTGCTATCCCCGGTGATTACACGCTCACTGTCACCTACGAAGACGACAATACCATCTACACCGGCACATTCAACTTCAAAATCACCAAGCTCGACCTCGCAAACGCGAAGATTACGTCTAGCAATACGCTGACCTACAACGGTACGCAGCAGACGCAGGATGTCACGGTGAAATACGGCAGCAAAGTGATTGACGCTGATGATTACACCGTCACGGGCAACAAGCAGACCAACGCTGGCAGATATACCCTGACCGTCACGGCCAACGATAACAGTACCCTCTACACCGGCTCCAAGACCTACGAATTCATCATCCTCAAGGCAGTCCCCAAAACGATAGATTTCTCCGTCACAGTCCCGCAGAATGTCACCTATGACGGCCAGCCGCACCCGGCAACGGTTGCGCAGGCTAATCCCGATCTGAACATGGGCGGCTTTACGGTCAGCTATGTCGGGATCGACGGCACAGTGGATGCGCCTGTAAACGCAGGTGAGTATACGGTCTCCATCAAGGTCAACGGAAACGACAACTACGCAGCCGTTACCGTACCCGCAGGAGATAACTGGAAATTCACCATCGCCAAGGCCACCCCGACGCTCGAAATTGAAACCGCTGCCAATGCCACCTACACCGGCCAGCCCTATAACGAGGCTAACATCAAGCTGACCAGCGCTTCGAATGTCAGCGTCGACACCTACCTCTACTACAGCGACGAGGACTGCACCGTACCGGCCTCTCCTGTCAATGCTGGCCTGTACTACGTCAAGGTCAAGTTTAACGGAAACAAGAACTACGAGGAAGTGACCTCTGCAAAGGCAAGCTTCCGGATCAACAATGCAAGCTATGACCTCAGGATCACCGAGGCGAAGAACGCGGAATACACCGGTAATCCGTACAACAGCGCAAACATCACAGTTTCGCCCAACCTCTCCGTAACCTTCACGTATTACTCCGATGCAGGATGCACAAACGTGCTTCCCACCGCTCCGACAGAGGTCGGCACGTACTATGTCAAGGCGAACTATGCCGGAACTGCCAACTACAACGAAGCAACGTCCAATGTAGCTTCCTTCGAGATCAAAAAGGCCACCCCGGCCACCCCGCCCGAGATCAAGGTCGACAACACCGACACGACCCTCGGCGAGCTCGGCAACAAGATGCTGGTCGGGATCGGCGTCCCCGGCACGATCTACTGGTACGGCCCCGACGGCAAGCCGATCACCGATCCGCACACCAAGATCGAAGCCAATACGGAATACAGCTGGACGTTCGTCCCCGCTGACGGCAACAACTACAACGAGATCAAGGGCAAGACCACGCCTTATGTCCGCGACGATCTGTCCTGGCTGCCCGGCGTGTTGGGCGGCGGTTCGAACTTCAGCTTCCATGACGTCACCCGCTTCGATTACTACTACGATTCCGTGAAGTGGGCCGCCGACAACGGCATCGCCTCCGGCACCTCCCGCTTCGCCTTCTCCCCGGACGCCGTCTGCACCCGCGCCCAGACCGTTACCTTCCTCTGGCGCGCAGCCGGTTCCCCGCTGCCCAGATACCGCGTGAGCCCCTTCACCGACGTGCACTCCTACGACTACTATTACGAAGCAGTCCTCTGGGCCGTTGAGCAGGGCATCACCACCGGTCTCACCGCCACCACCTTCGGCCCCGACGAGACCGTCACCCGCGGCCAGGTCGCGACGTTCCTCTATCGCGCCGCCTCCGCCGCCAAGCCCAACACCTTCAACCCCTTCACGGATGTCAAGCCCACCGCCTATAACTACGGCGCCATCCTCTGGGCCTATGACAACCGCATCACCACCGGCACCAGCACCACGACCTTCAGCCCGGATGCCTTCTGCACCCGCGCCCAGATCGTGACCTTCCTCTACAGATATTATCAGGGGCGCTGAGTGAACACGAAATGGGATGCTGCCCCCCGCAGCATCCCATTTTTCACACCCCACACCTGCAAAATTTCGGAAAAGAAGGAAGATACTCATGAAAATAACGCGAAAACGCATCCTCGCCCTGAATCTGGCATTCCTGATGCTCCTGACCCTCCTCCTCCCCGTCTCTGCTGCGGATGGCACCGCAAAAAAAGTCGAGGTTACCCTCAACGCGAACGGCGGACTGCTTTACGCAAACGGAAGCGAAGCCCCCAGCTATACCTATCTGGTGAACGCCGGTGAGCAGTTCGACCTCCTGAACCGCTTCTACAAGACAGGCGCTTATGTGGATTACTTCGAGGACGAGAACAAAAAAATCTATACAACCTACGTTGTTCCGTCGGAGAACATGACGCTGACCGCGCACTGGAAAGTAACGGATTGCGTTACGCCCATTGTATTCTTTCCCGATCAGCCCGGCAAGGATATAACTGTTGTAAACGGCGGCGAAGAATGGACGGTTCCGGATATGACCGGATACGTCAATAGCGACGGAGCCGTTGAAACTACCTTCATCTGCTGGGAAAACGAGATCAGCGGCAGATGGACGACCCTCCTCCCGGGTCAGAAGTATCCCAAGGTAGATCGCCCCGTTTCCTACCGGGCATTCCATTTGTCAGACCAAAACGGCATCATCTTCTGTGCCGGTGATGAAACATTTGAAAATAACAACGGATATTCCGTTATCGCCCTTTCGAACCAGACGACAACAAATTACTGGCATAGTGAATCCGGCAAGGGTCTCGCCGGATGGAAGGACAAAGAAGGAAACCTCTACGGCGCATCTGGTGTCGAGGTCCCCGCAGCAAAAGACGGCTGGGTCCGCCTCTATGCCCAGTGGGCGCCGGAGAACACGATCGAGCTGTACGTCAACTCCAGCACCTACGGTAATCCTAAAACTCTGTATGTTGTTCCCGGCACATCCGTCGACCTTCCGAATCCGGGCGTGATTGCCGGTCAGAGGTTCTACGGCTGGGATGCCTACTACGAGATCGGAAACAGGGGCCACAGAATTACGATCCCGAGCGGCAAACCTTTCGACATCCCGGCAGGTGCCACGTATGCACAGGCGGAGGCAGAATGGCTCCCGGAAGGACAGCTTGTTATTAGCGAACAAGAATTCACCATAGAAGACTCAGGCTCCTATTATTATGAAGACGAGAACGGCAGCCGAACTGCGAGCTTCTACTATGATATGTACTTGGGCAATGCGTACCTCTACCTTGATAACTATAACGGCGGCCCGATCAGCCTGCCCTGCGATACCAAGGTGACCACCAATGAGGGGTACACAAACACCATCACCGCCGAAAGCGGCCCGGCGCTGTCCTGCACCGGCAATCTGGGTTTGTATTCTTACTGCAAGGACGACAAGCATGCCTCGCTGACCATCAAGGGCGCACCCAACAGCCCGGTTCTCAAGGCAACAGCGGGCGTGAACATTGACCGCGCACCGCACACAGAGCTGATCGCAGGCGTCGACGGTTCGATTGCCGGTGAGGCGACGGAAAACCTGTTCCTGCTCAGCAACTGCTATACCTACACTTACAAGAACAGCGCAGGCGAACAGGAGCTGAAGGGCGATGAAGGGAACTTTGCAAGCCTCGATGCCGACGTGACCTCCCTGAAGATCGAGCCGAACACGGTCACGCTCACCGTCGACGGCAACGGCGGAACCTCGGGCGGCAACGGGATCATCGAAAAGAAGGTCGAAGCAGAGCAGTCTATTTCGCTCGACTCCCTCGGCTTCACCAAGCCGGGCTATTACCGCACCGGCTACAACAACGACAAGCGCCCTTACGACGTCAGCATCGAAACCGACAGCAAGATTACGCTTAACTGGTACGATACCGGCTTCAAGAAATTCCTCGCGCTGGATCTCAACGGCGAAAAGCTGCAGGATGCAGCGCAGGATCATGTGTATATTGACAACAATACCGGCAAGCATGTTCTGTTCCTGGATTATTCGTCCGGCAAAGCGAAGATCCCGGAGATCGCGCTTGGACACGAGGGAAGCGAGGTTCTGTACTGGTACACCTCCTATGGCTCGAAGTACGAACAGGCGGACAGCAAGCAATTCCTCATCGGCGAAACGGTCGATCAATCACAGGTGCCCGAGGGCACGACCCTGTATGCAAAGGGCACTGCGTCGAATCGGAACATTTATTTAGCGCTCTATGCCAACGGCAAGACCTTCTCAGGCGGCAGAAGGGTTATCACAAGAAGCTCCAATTATCTCCCGAAGTACACTGCAAGCGATGGGGCGAACATCTACTATTATTCTACGGATCCAGAAGGGAAAGCCGACCGCTACACGCCCGGGGAGTACGCTGATCTTTCCCGCGGCACAAAGCTCTATGCGATTTGGCTGCCGGTGGGCAGTGTCCCGGTCACGATCGAGAATCGTGCAAACGATGAGACGAACGAGACGTTTGCAGAGGCCGGCGGAACGATCACGCTCCCGACGCCGAAGGCCAAGGACGGACTGACGTTCGCGTATTGGGGATGCAGCATCAGGCTCACGGACGGCAATTACACATGGTCGGAGTTGAAGGCAGGCGAGAATCTTCCGATTCCCGAAAAAGCGGCAGAAGTACGTATCCTCGCATGCTGGTCGCTGAATAAACAGGTAACTGTGAACGGCAAATCGTACAGCTTCACTGCCGAGTATGCGTATCAGCATGATGATGACAACGGATGGTCGATCCGGTACAATTCGCAGAAAGTCAAGCTCACGCTGACGCTGGACGGCTATCACGGCGGCAGTATCGAGCTTCCCGTTCTGGCAGACGTCTCCGTCAAGTCGACCTCCACGATCAACGGAACGCTGAGCTGCGCGGATACGCTGCGCATCATCACGGAATGCGCCTACGGCCAGCACAGCAATCTGACGGTTCAGGCGGCTGCCGGTGTGTCTGCGCTCGTTGCGCCGAGGGTCTACTTTGACCGCGCGCCGCACGTCACGCTGACTGCCGGTGCGGGAGCCAAGGCAATCGCCGCCCAGACGGGCACGCCGGACGTCACCGGCAACGATAAGATCACCTACCACGGCAAGACGGACGCTGCGGCGTCTGCATACACGCAGCTTACCATGACCGAGATGGGCTTGCAGGGTGTGGAAGATCTGCAAGTGTTCCACACCGAGCCGCGCATGTCCAAGCTGACACTCGACGGCAACGGCGGCAAGACGACTGCCGGAAAGACCTCCATCACGGTTGACCTCGAATACGGCGAGGGCTATAACCTGCGCGGCACGGGCTTCAAGAAGCAGTATTCCGATGTCGTCGGATTCGTGGAGAAAACGGGCACCGATACGTACTACTATTATGAATGGCCCAAGAGCATCCGCGTGCAGTCTCCTGCTGTCACGCTGAAGATCAACTGGCAAGAGCTGGGATACCCCTATCTTGCGTTCCGCGCGGACGGCGCACTGAAGGGGGACGGCATCGACAACACGTGGACGAGCGTATCGTATGTCAACAGAAACGAAAAACCCGAAGTGACTGTCCCGAACCTTGTCTACGATGACGCGGCCAGCAACGGCGATCTGGTCTACTGGTTCTCCTCCGAGGACGGAACGGAGACGGACAGCAGCCGCCAGTATCTGGCCGGTGAGGTCGTGAGCGAGCCGGACGACACTACGCTCTACGCGCGCGCGATCCGCTGGGGCCAGGTCGCACTCGTGGCCCCCGGCACGACGTTCAGCAACGGAAAGCACGTCGTGGTCTCGTCCACGCTCAATACGACGCTGACCTCCAAAGAGGGCAAGACAATCGAAAGCTGGAACACCAAACCGGACGGCACGGGCAAATCGTTCGCGCGCGATGCAGAGCTGCAATATGAGACGCCGCGCATCCTGTACGCGCAGTGGAAGACAAATCTGACGGTCGTGCCGGAAACAGATCCTGAGACAGAAGGAAAAGTCCTGCAGATCCAGCAGAAGACCGATTCCGGCGCGGAGAAAGTAGAGATCAAAGACACGTCTCCGAAAGAGATAGCGTTTGAACAGGCCAAGCGCGTCATTCTCGCGGCCTATGAGAACGGACGCTTCGTCGGAATGGTCAATGCAACGGCATCGGGCGGCGTCATCACCTGCCGTGTCCCGGCGCAGTACGTCGGCTGCGAGCTGAAGCTCTTCTTCATGGACGGCGGAAAGCCGAAGCAGGACATGGAGATCATCCGTCTCCCGGCACGGGCAGAGTAACGAACCCCACCCGGCGCGCAGACAGCC
>ENA-OUQF01002027-OUQF01002027.1-human-gut-metagenome-genome-assembly--contig:-NODE-2027-length-10928-cov-6.058861_pt1 | contig 10928 bp, 12 predicted proteins | sample MGYA00237947_ERZ548826 | MGnify/ENA primary metagenome ERZ548826 (study PRJEB26490, sample SAMN05194701) | human gut metagenome | biome: terrestrial biome; feature: human-associated habitat; material... | reverse complement strand
TTCCTGTATTTTTCTCAAAAATTTGTTGACCTGCGGGGAGTTTTATGATAATATGACCCTACCTGTGAAAAAAGGGTTTTCTTTTTTTGCGCCCATTTTTCAAGCTGCGGGACGCCACGTAGTTTCGGCGTCATCTAAATTTTCAATAGCCGCAGTTTTACAGGGAGGCAAGGATTAAGGAGGTGCCGAACATGCGAGTTAAGATCACGCTCAGATGCAACGAGTGCAAGCAGAGAAACTACAACACCATGAAGAACAAGAAGAACGACCCCGACCGTATCGAACTGAAGAAGTATTGCAGATTCTGCAAGAAGCAGACCCTGCACAGCGAGACGAAGTAACACATCGGACAAGCAGAAAGGGTGAACATCATGGCAGAAGCGAAAAAGGAAAACTTCTTTGCCCGCGCTGGCAAGCGTCTCAGCCGCTGGTTCCGTGAAATGAAGAGCGAGCTGAAAAAAGTCGTATGGCCGACAAAGAGCCAGATGGTCAACAACACCGTCATTGTTCTGGTGTGCACACTGATCGTCGGCATTTGCATTTGGGTCTTCGATGCTGTGGGCGGCGTCGTCGTCAACGGTATCATTACCCTGGTCAGAGGCTAAAGCATGGCGGAAGCAGCAAAATGGTATGTCGTGCATACCTATTCCGGCTACGAAAACACCGTCAAGGCTACCATCGAGAAAACCATTGAGACCCGCCATCTCGAGGATCTGATCCATATTGTCTCCATTCCCATGGAAACTGTGACCGAGATCACCGACAACGGGCCCAAAACGTACGACCGCAAGGTATTTCCGGGCTACGTTCTCATCAAGATGATCATGTCCGACGAGGCATGGTACATCATCAAAAATGTCCGCGGCGTGACCGGCTTCGTCGGTTCCGGCACCAAGCCGACTCCCCTCACGGAGGAGGAAGTGCAGCAGCTGGGCATTGAAAAGCATGAGATCGTGGTCGCGTACTCTGAAGGCGACAGCGTCCGCATCAATGACGGCCCGCTGACCTCCTTCATCGGAACTGTCGACCAGATCGACATTGAAAAGAACAAGGTTCGCGTCATCGTCTCCATGTTTGGACGCGAGACGCCGGTCGAGCTCGAGCTCGATCAGGTCGAACTGGTCAACGACTGACCCCGCAGAAACGCGGAACGTGGGAGGGGCTTGACCCCCGCCAAAAATACGCGCGTGCGCGTATCACCACATTTATTCAGGAGGTGCTCATCATGGCACAGAAAGTAACAGGCTATATCAAGCTGCAGATCCCCGCTGCAAAGGCAACTGCGTCGCCCCCTGTCGGCCCGGCTCTCGGCCAGCATGGCGTCAACATTTCCCAGTTCATCAAGGAATTCAACGAGCGTACCAAGGATCAGGCTGGTTTTAAGATCCCGGTCGTTATCACGGTTTACGCTGACCGCTCCTTCTCCTTCGTCACCAAGACCCCCCCGACCCCGACCCTCATTCTGAAGGCTCTGGGTATCGAAAAGGGTTCCGGCGTGCCCAACAAGGACAAGGTCGCTACCATCACCAAGGCACAGGTCAAGGAAATTGCCGAGCGCAAAATGCCCGACCTGACCGCAAACACCATCGAAGCCGCTATGAGCCAGGTTGCAGGCACCTGCCGCAGCATGGGCATCGTGGTCGTCGACTGAGTTCGACCGCAAGAACAGCTTGACCGAGGTATATCGGCAACAGGCCGAGCCTCATAAATACGTGGGAGGAATCATTCCGAATCACCACTAAGGAGGAAATTACATTGTTCAGAGGTAAAAAGTATAAGGACAGCGCGAAACTGATCGACCGCTCCACGCAGTACGAAGTTCCCGCTGCTATGGATCTTGTTGTTAAGACCGCTTCCGCCAAGTTCGACGAGACTGTCGAAGTCCACATCAAGCTCGGCGTTGACTCCCGTCATGCTGACCAGCAGGTTCGCGGCGCTATCGTTCTCCCGAACGGCACCGGCAAGACCCGCAAGGTTCTCGTGTTCGCCAAGGACGCAAAGCTCGACGAGGCCAAGGAGGCCGGCGCCGACTTCGCAGGCGGCATGGAGCTCGTTGAGAAGATCCAGAAGGAAAACTGGTTTGATTTCGATGTCGTCGTCGCTACCCCGGATATGATGGGTATCGTCGGTCGTCTCGGTAAGGTCCTCGGCCCGAAGGGCCTCATGCCCTCCCCCAAGGCCGGCACCGTGACCCCCAACGTCACCGCCGCCGTCAAGGAAATCAAAGCCGGTAAGATCGAGTACCGTCTCGACAAGACCAACATCATCCACTGCCCCATCGGCAAGGCTTCCTTCGGCCCCGAAAAGCTCGCTGAGAACTTCAACGCTCTCATGGGCGCCGTCATCAAGGCAAAGCCGGCCGCTGCAAAGGGCCAGTATATCAGAAGCTGCACCGTCGCCAGCACCATGGGCCCCGGCATCAAGGTCGCTGCCACCAAGATCTAAAAATTAGCGCTTGACATTCGCGCAGATTCTGCTATAATATACAAGCTGCCAAAGACAGCAGGAGATATTTTATCCTAACAGGGTTCGCCCTTCCTGCCGAGGTTCCGCACAAATGGTAACATTTTTGTGTCCTCACGTCTTTGGCGTGAGGACATTTTATTTTCAGAGGTGACATTCATGCCCAACGCAAAGGTACTTGAAAGCAAGAAAACCGTCGTTGATGCTCTGTCTGAAAAAATTCAGAACGCTACTTCTGCTGTTTTTGTAGACTACAAGGGCATCACCGTCGCGCAGGATACCGAGCTTCGCAATCAGTTCCGTGCTGCGGGAGTCGAGTACGCTGTCGTCAAGAACACCCTGACCCGGTTCGCTGCCAATAAGGCCGGCTATACCGAGTTCGATGAGGTTCTCAACGGCACCACGTCCATGGCTTCCACCACCGACGATCCCATTGCACCGGCTCGCGTCGTCTGCGAATTCGCAAAGAAGAACAAGAACGTCGTCAAGATCAAGGGCGGCATGGTTGAAGGCAAGGTTCTGTCTGTTGAAGAACTCATGTCCTTCGGCGAACTGCCTTCCAAGAACGCACTCGTTGCGCAGGTTCTCGGCACGTTCCTCGCCCCCATCTCCTCTCTGGCAGTTGTTCTGAACCAGATTCTGGAGCAGAAGGGCGGCGCTCCTGCGGAAGAAGCTCCCGCAGAGGCTTAATTCATCAAACATTAAAATTTCGACTGAAACATTTTACTGGAGGTAACTACAATGGCATCCGAAAAGATTACTGCTATGATCGAAGAAGTTAAGACCCTCACCGTTCTTGAGCTGGCTGAGCTGGTTCATGCTCTGGAGGAAGAATTCGGCGTTTCCGCCGCTGCCGCTGCTGTTGCCGCTCCCGCTGCCGGTGCTGCCGCCGCTGAGGAAGAAAAGACTGAGTTCGACGTCGTTCTGAAGGCCGCTGGCGCCAACAAGATCGCTGTCATCAAGGTCGTCCGTGCTCTGACCGGCCTGGGCCTGAAGGAAGCCAAGGAACTCGTCGACGGCGCTCCGAAGAACCTCAAGGAAGGCGTCTCCAAGGACGAGGCCGAGAAGATCGCTGCCGAGCTCAAGGAAGCTGGCGCAGAGGTCGAGGTCAAGTAAGTTTACTTGCCGTTTATACACAAACCGGACTGCATGAATGCAGTCCGGTTTTTTCATGCTCCGAAAATCATGTTGACTGCGATACAAAGCAGTACACCGATCACAGTCGGGATCGCCGCAGCCAAAGCCGTCCACCAGGCGCTTCCCGTTTCGTGTTTGATGGAAAGCAGTGTCGTGCTGCACGGCCAGTGAAACACGCAGAAAATGAGACAGCAAATTGCCGTTTTTCCTGTGATACCGCCGTTTGTCAGCTGCACAGCGGCATCCAGTCCCTGCGCGCCACTCAGCGCATTCTGCTGCGTGAGCAGCATCAGAATCACCGGAATTGCGAGTTCATTCGCCGGTATCGCAAACAGGAAGCCCAGCAAAATTGCGCCGTTCAGCCCCAAAAAGTGTCCCACACCATCCAATGCACTTGCCGCCCATTGCAGCAGGCTTCTTCCGCCTGTCTGCCATGTGCCAAGCAGCCACAGAACCAGCCCCGCCGGGGCCGCAACCAGCAGCGCCCGCAGCATTACATGCAGCGTTTTTCCAAAAATCGCATCATTCAGGATCTTTTTCAGCTGCGGCCGCCGATATGCAGGCAGCTCCAGGACAAACGGTTCGCCGCTTTTTCTGTTAAATGCCTTGCTGATAAGCGCCGAGGTGAGCAGACTCCCGATTGTGCCTGCGCAGACCGCCGCCAAAAGGATCAACGCCAGCAAAAAGCTGTTTTCATTCCCCAGCAAGACGGTCCCCATCGTCAGAAGCATCGGAAACCGTCCGTTACACGGTATCATCGCATTTGTACAGGCTGCAATCAGCTTTTCCTCCCGCGTCCCCATGATCCTGCATCCTGTTACCCCGACCGCATTGCATCCAAGGCCCATACACAGCGTCAGCGTCTGACGGCCGGAGGTGCCGCAGCGCGCAAGAATGTGGTCCGTCAGGAACGCGGCACGCGGCAGATATCCGGCGTCCTCCAGAACCGAAAACAGGAAAAAGAAGATTGCCGCAGGCGGCAGCATCACAGCAGTAACACGCGCTGCTGTCGCATAGACACCGTTGATCAGCGCATCCGCAAGCCGGGACGGCCATGCTGAGCAAGCGCGAACCAGTACCCCCTGCAGCCAGTCAAAGCCGTTTTGCAGCCAGACAGAAAAAACATTGCTGCCCTCCAGCGTCAGCCAGAACAACACAGCCAGCAAAGTCACGAACACGGCAGCGCCGGTATATTTTCCTGTCAGGATTCGATCGATCCGTATGCTGTGCTGCGCGCCGCTGTTATCTCCTGATTGCACAACCCTCGCTGCAAGCTGCCTCGCATGACGAACACAGTCCGCAGGCGCGGATCGCTCCAGCAGATGCGGCGTAAGCGTGATATAGCCGTCAAACACATCGCGGATCGTTTGCCGCAGACGGCGGATCGTCTCTGTATCACCTGCGCAGGTTCCGACAACCGGAACGCCCAGCAGCGTCTGCAGCGCATGCAGATCGATTCGGATCCCTCTCGCCTGCGCTTCATCCATCAGATTGACGCAGACGATCAGCTTTTTGCAGCGCGGCATCAGCTGGAGCGCAAGCGACAGGCTCCGCGCGAGGCATGTCGCGTCACAGACCGCGATCACACAGGCGTCCGTATGTGTATGCAGATATTCTGCCGCGATCCGTTCCTCCTCCGACCCGGTTTTCAGCGAATACGCGCCCGGAAGATCTGTTGCGGCGTATGTCTGCGCAGCATGGGTGTACGTGCCGTGCGCCACAGCAACTGTTTTTCCCGGCCAGTTTCCCGTATGCTGATGCAGCCCGGTCAAGGCGTTAAAAATACTGCTTTTCCCGACATTTGGATTTCCGGCCAACGCAATCGCGCGCGGCGCAGCTTCATTCCGGCTCATCTGACCGCCTCCACGACGATCTGCGCCGCGTCTTTTTTCCGCAGTGCAAACACCGCTCCGCCGACCGCATACGCCGCAGGCGACGCATGCGGCGCACAATACAGACAGTCAAGCTCTGTTTCCGGCAGCAGCCCCAGCTCCTCCAGCCGTGCTTTGGCTTCGTCAGACATCATGATCTCGCGCAGTATCCCATGTTCTCCCGGCCGCAGCGCATCCAGCCCCATCCACCGTTTCTCCATGGGCGCACTCCCCCTTTCTGTTCTCCCGGCTTCTAATCCAGAATATACAGAAAAGCGCGATTTTGTGACGCCCCTATTGTCTTTGGACGAACCGCATGCTATACTGGCAGAAGATTTTATTCGAGGTGTACTATGCTTCACAATTATCACACGCATACGTTCCGCAACCATCATACCGTCGGCACAGAGCGCGAATATATCGAATCCGCCATCAAAAACGGCTTCAAAACGCTCGGCTTTTCCGAGCATGCGCCATACCGGTTCCCGGATGGCTATATCTCTTATTTTCATATGTTCCCGGAGGATCTGGAGGACTATATTCAGACACTTCTGGCACTGAAGGCAGAATACGCAGGCCGTATTGAAATTCTGATCGGATATGAGGCAGAATACTATCCCCGGTTTTTTGACGATCTGCTTGCACGCATCACCCGGTATCCCATCGATTATCTGCTGCTCGGCCAGCACTATATCCGAAATGAGATCGACGGCGTTTATGTATATGAGCCTACAGATGATCCCGAAATACTAAAGGCTTATGTAAACCAGTGTATCGCGGGGCTGGATACCGGCCTGTATACCTATCTGGCACACCCGGATCTGATCAATTTCACCGGCTCCGAAGCACTCTACCGCAGGGAAATGGAGCGCCTGTGTCTGGCCGCAAAGGAGCGGAACATTCCGTTGGAGCTCAATCTGCTGGGTCTGCGCGCAGACCGCACGTATCCCTCCGCACGCTTTTTCCATATCGCAAAAGCCTGCGGCAACACGATCGTTGCCGGCATTGACGCGCACGATCCGGACTGCTTCTTTCAGCCCGAGACGTTTGCACCATATCAGACGCTTATCGCGGAATGCGGACTTACTGTAACCGATCATATCACACGCAGGCCGGTTCGCTGATAACGCTCCACCTGGTATATATTTTGTATTCGCGCAGAAACTAGAGAAAATATGATCTGGTGAGGTGCGCGGGTATGAAGATCGCTTTTTTTGACGTCAAGCCATATGACAAGCCTGGTTTTGACGCATATTCTGCCGGGACGGGACTGGAAATCAAGTACTTTGAGACAAAGCTCACTGAGGATACCGTCTCACTGGCCAGTGGATTTGACGGTGTGTGCGTGTTTGTCAACGATACGCTGAACGAAACAGTCATCGATACACTGTACACGCTTGGAGTCAGGGTCATCGCCCTGCGCTGCGCAGGCTTCAACAACGTAGATATCCGGGCATGCTTCGGAAAGCTTCGTGTATTTCGTGTTCCGGCCTACTCCCCTTATGCCGTGGCTGAACACGCAATGGCGCTGCTGCTCACGGTCAACCGGCACACCAACAAGGCATATATCCGCACCCGCGATTTCAACTTCAGTCTTGCAGGACTCACGGGCTTCGATCTGCATGGCAAAACAGCTGGTGTTGTGGGAACCGGCAAGATCGGCCGCACGTTTGCCGGGATCTGCAACGGCTTCGGTATGCGCGTTCTCGCATATGACAAATTTCCGTCCCCTGACAGCGGCCTGTCCTATGTGCCCCTGCCGGAGCTTCTGGCGCAGTCAGATGTGATCTCCCTTCACTGCCCGCTTACCGGCGAGACACGGCACATGATCGGCACGGAAGCCATTGCCGGAATGAAGACAGGCGTTGTGATCGTCAACACCTCCAGAGGTGCGCTGATCGACACAGAAGCGCTCATCGACGGGCTGAAGCGCCGTAAAATCGGGGCCGCGTGTCTGGATGTCTATGAGGAAGAAGCCGATCTGTTTTATGAGGACAGGTCTGACAGCATCATTGAAGACGACATGCTGGTCCGGTTGATCTCCATGCCAAACGTCATCGTGACATCGCATCAGGCATTTTTGACCCGTGAGGCACTGAACAACATTGCGGCAGCCACGGTAGATAATCTGCTGAAATTCAAGCGAGGCGAAGCAGCTCCGGATACCGAGGTCTGCTACCGCTGTGCCCAATAGCCATTTAAGTCAAAACCGTGCTGGCATAACCAGCGCGGTCATTTTTTTGGATCGCTTCAAAGCTTTCATCCGCTCTCCCGATTCTCCAGCATCGCCCATGCGATCAGGAAAAAAGGGGTCGAAAGGCACATGGATATCCCGAAAAACGCCTGTACGCAATATCCAAGCACAGCGCTGCCGCAGATGAGTACTGCAGGCCGCTCCCCTGCCTGCCGGACAAACCGGGCAGCGGAACATCCGAGCGCACCGAGCCAGCAGAGCAGCGCGAAGCACCCCTGATTGGCAAGGATATTCAGGTATTCATTATGCGCCGCATCAATGCCGCTGCGGATCACAGCATTCCGCACTTCATCGTATCGCTCAAAAAACGCTGTGATACGGCGGGACAGCGTATCCGGTCCACCGCCGAACAGCGGGCGCTCCTTTACTGTCTGCCAAACATTTTTCCAGATGTAGACCCGGCCAGAGCCAAATTCATCCTCTGCCCGGCCATGCAGGAGCTCATGCGCTTCGCCAAGAATACCGGGCAGTCCCGGTATCAGAAGCACCGCAAAAAACGACGCAAGCAGACTGCATCCGATCGTGATCGCCGCTGCGCGGCGTCTTTTTCCGCTGAAGGCCAACGGAAGCGGCAGGATCAGCCCCGCCGCAATACCGAGCAGCCCGGCAGAGACATCCATCCAGACACTGACGGTCAGGCACAGCGCCAGCGGTGCAAGCAGCCAATACCGCCGGAGCTTCCACACGCCATAGAAGAACGCTGGTGCTGCTGTGCACATCACAGCGGCCAAAAGATCCGTGTTGCCGATCGTTCCAAGGTACGCGCCGCTGTAGGCTTTTCCCGCATCGTAATAGCTGAGTCCTTCCGGGTACAGACCCAGCGGGTTTCCGCCCGCAAGCTGCCGCAGCGCCAGCAAGCAGCACAGGCACATGCCTGCCCCAAAGACATCAAGCAGCCATTTTTTCGGGTGCGAGAGCCGTCCCAGCAGCAGGAATACAGCAGCATATAACGCAAGCGTCAAAAAGCCCTCCCGACGGGTAAGACCAAGCCACGTGTCGGCCCGCCATGGCGAAAGCAGCGACGAGAGCAGGCTGCACAGGACATAGCCCAGCATCAGCCATTCGGCAGGCCGTATTGCATGTACAAGCTCCCGGAACGAGACGAGTCTGCACTGCCGCATCACGAGCAGCTCCAGATACAGCAAAGCTGTCCCGGCACAGTATCCCAGCGTCAGGATCAAAAACAAGCGATATTTTGCTGCGGTGATCTTCGCGTATCCATCCGTCCCTGGCCAGAGAAGAAACACGCTCAACATCAGCGCAAGATACGCATCTGAGATCTTTTCAGTTAAGAGCTGCCCGGCCTGTGCTTTTGTGCGCATGCTTCTGCCTCACCCGCTTCTTTATGATTTCTTGTATCCTATCAGGTCTGGCGGACATTTACAAGAGCCGCTCTGCCCCAGACTACCAGACTGCAGGGAAAAATAAAAAAATGAAATTCACCACTTGACAAATCCCGACTTTATGCTATAATAACGGAGCGCTCTTGAGAAAGAGACCTGCTGCTGTAGCTCAGTCGGTAGAGCGCGTCATTGGTAATGACGAGGTCGGCAGTTCGAATCTGCCCAGCAGCTCCAGAATCGGTTCATCCTAGTCGGATGAATCGATTTTTTCTGTCTGGAGCTGAACTGCCGACCTCTGCGCCGAAGGCGCTTTTCAATCCATGCAGCGGATGCTGGCTGCAAAGCAGCAGGCATCCGGCAGTTCGAATCTGCCCAGCAGCTCCAAAATCGGTTTATCCCATCGGGATGAACCGATTTTTTATCTGTTTGGATTCGAACTGCCGACTGCATTTGCAGCTCATCAGCAAAATGTTCACAATTCCTTTTCCTGGCGTTCATAGTTCGGACACGATTTCCCCTTATACTCATAATCAAGGATTTACCCAATCCACTCTTTCTTCTCTTTTTCTTTTCTTTCTTCAAACAAAAGCCCGCGGTCGAAAGCCGCGGGCTTTTGTTTGTCTATTTCGTGTAGTCGAATTCAAAATCGTAGATGCTGACAGTATCGCCGTCTTCGATGCCCTGTTCCTCCAGACGGTCGAACAGGCCGCTCTTGCGGAGCTGGCGGTCGAAATACATGCGGGACTCATAATCGTCGAAGTTGATGTCGTTCAGAAGCTTCTGGAGCCACTTTCCGGACACGACCCACAGATCGTCATAGCGCTCGATCTGCAGCTCGTTCGCGTCGCCTGCCTCTGCCAGAGGCTTGACGTACTCCGGTTCGTAAATCGTGACGGGCGGGAGTGCAGCAAGCTTGCCCGCGATGGTCTTCATGAGCTCGCGTGTGCCCTGTGTCGTGGCGGCGGAGATCACGTAGAACTCGTAGCCCTGCGCCTCGACGTGTGCTCTGAGCCTGTCCAGATTGTCGCTGTCCGGGGGCAGTAGATCCGCTTTATTCGCCGCGACAAGCATGGGGCGCGACGCAAGATCTGGCGAATACTGCCGGAGTTCTTCGTTGATCTTCTCAAAATCATCGATCGGGTCACGATCCTCGCTGCCGGAGACATCGACGACGTGAACGAGCAGTCGGCAGCGGTCGATATGACGCAGGAAGTCGTGGCCGAGGCCGACGCCGTCCGCGGCACCCTCGATGATACCGGGGATGTCAGCCATGACGAACGAAACGCCGTCAGCAACATAGATCACGCCGAGGTTCGGATAGAGCGTGGTGAAATGATAATTCGCAATTTTCGGGTGCGCGTTGGACGTGACGGACAGGAGCGTCGATTTGCCGACGTTCGGGAAGCCGACAAGGCCGACGTCGGCCAGCAGCTTGAGCTCCAGAATGACGTCGTGCTCCTCGCCAGGGAGGCCCGCCTTGGCAAAGCGCGGCACCTGACGGGTCGGAGTGGCAAAGTGCTGGTTGCCCCAGCCGCCTCTGCCGCCTTTACAGAGGACGAAATCGGCGGAATCAGACATATCCTTGATGATCTCGTTCGTGGCCAGATCGCGCACGACGGTGCCTCTGGGCACCTTGATGATCAAATTTTCGCCGTTCTTGCCGCGGCAGCGCTTGCCCTGCCCGTTTTCGCCGTTGGGCGCGGTATATTTGCGCTTGTAGCGGAAATCCATCAGCGTGGACAGGTTATCGTCGACACGCAGGACGATGGAGCCGCCGTTGCCGCCGTCGCCGCCGTCCGGGCCGCCTGCGGCCACGTATTTTTCCCGGTGGAAGGCCACCGCGCCGTTGCCGCCCGCACC
>ENA-OUQF01002026-OUQF01002026.1-human-gut-metagenome-genome-assembly--contig:-NODE-2026-length-10929-cov-4.765772_pt1 | contig 10929 bp, 7 predicted proteins | sample MGYA00237947_ERZ548826 | MGnify/ENA primary metagenome ERZ548826 (study PRJEB26490, sample SAMN05194701) | human gut metagenome | biome: terrestrial biome; feature: human-associated habitat; material... | reverse complement strand
GGCGCGTGAAAATAGGTAGTCGCCGACTTACATGAAACCCCTGAGGAAGAAATTCCTTGGGGGTTTGTTTTTGTTGCACGGTACTTTCTTTCACCGGCAAAGAAATTACCAAAAGTTTCTATTTTTGCTTGATTTTTTCGTACAGTATGCTATCATAGGGCTGGAAACGCTTTTGGGAGAAACGCGTTCCCATGCAAAAAACAGTTGACAAAGGATCGGCCTGCTGTTTGACCACCACTTTTCGATCATGTGAGCATGAACTGGAAAGGAGCAGAAGAAAAATGACAAACAAGAAATTCAAGTTGGCAGCAATGTCGCTGGCCACTGCGGTTGCAGTGAGCGCAGTTGGCCCCAGTGCTTCTGCGGTGACTTATCAACTGGAAAAAGGTGATGTGACTGTTGCGGAGAATGAGAACGGAGCATTTAGTTATCAGGGTGAAGATAAGGATGAAAACCGTACTTATGTGGACAAGGATACCAAAGACAATGGCCAAATCATCATCAAGCAGACAGAGGGTACAATAACGGACAATACTGTCACTGTGGAAGAAAATGTCACGAACAAGAATGGAGACCGTGACGTGGATATCATCATTGACGGCGTGAATGTAGATACCAGCGATACCAGCACCTCGACTGACACCTCGACTGAAGTGCCCGCAGATACCAAGGAAGATAAAACCATCATCAAGGTGGGCGAGGGTGCAGATGTTGACCTGACAGTCAGGGATTCCAACCTGACCACCGGCGGCAACGGCATTGATATCGGTGTGAATCTGAAAGACGAGGATAGAAACGAGGGAGCCAACGTTGACCTGACGCTGGATAATACCAAAATCAACCTGACGGAAAATGCCACAGCGGGCATCAACGCACGAGATAATTCCGATGTGGATATCACCCTTAAAGGGAATAATACTATTGATGGTTCTGAAGCAATCGACAAAGTGACCGAGGACGGAGAACACGATATCTCTAAGGATAACGTCAATGTCGAGGGTATCCGTGTGGGCGGCGAAGGCGCAAGCGATAGTTCGGATGCCAATGAGGATGCAAAAACGAACCTGACCATCAGCGGCGGTGTAGAAAAGACCGAAACTGAGGATGCAGACACGGAAGAGACGGAAAGCCCCGCTGGCGGTTCATTGACCATCAATGAGACCACAGGTGGTCTGGTAATGGCAGATGGATCGGACGTGGAAATCACGGACGGCGCTGATGTGACCATTAAGGATACTAAGACTTCCGGTGCCACTCAGGCAGGCCGTGCTGTTACCCAGCACGGTGATTTGACCATCTCCGGCGGCTCCTCCTTAAAGATAGACGATGTGGAGGACAATGCAAAGCAAGCGTCGCATACCGGTATTGGCATTGCCAGCTGGGATGATATCACAGTCGAGGATGGCAGTACGCTGGATATCAGTGATGTTACAACCGGTATTTACGGACATCAAGGCTCGGATGCAAGCCTGACCGTGAAGGACAGCACCCTGAATATTGCTGGCAGCAGCTTCGGCATTGACTATGAAGGTGCCGGAGAAGATAAAGAGGGAAATGTACTCAAATCTGCCGGGGATATCACGTTCGACAATGCAGAAGTCGATATCAATATTACCCCGGAAACCCCGAATGCCGCAGGCTATGGCATTGCCGCCCACGGTGACAGTAATATCACCTTTAAAAATGGCACAGAGGCCGAAATCAAAGTTACTTCTGAAAACCCGGATGCGGGAACCTGGGGCATTTATAATGAGCGTGGCGGGACCGGCAATCTGACGGTGAACGACAGCACGGTGGATATCGATGCAAACCGTGGAATTTACGCCGGCTTCCAGAAGGTTGAAATCGCAAACAACAGCGTTGTGACCTCCAAGAACACCCATCAGGCAATGTATGTTCTGGGCGGCAGTGATGGTAAGGGCCTGAAACTGCGTGTGACCGGAAACAGCCGATATCATCTGACAGGTGGTACGCGGGGTAACTGGGGGATTCAGGCAACCTCTGCCCGGGGACATGAAATTCTGGTTGATGACAATGGGCAGCTAATTTCCGATATGGATAATTCCTATACGGCAGTTGGTCTGGGCAAGAATGCTAAACTGGTCGTGGATAATGGTACTGTTCTTGTGAGGGGAAAATACAACAAGGCAGGACTGTTTGCTTACGGTGATAACAGCACCATCCACATCAAAAACAATTCCCATGTGGAAGCAACAACGGTTACCCTTAACCCCTCGATAAAAAAGATACCAACTGTGGGCCAAAAGCTCATCGTTACCGGCGGCACGCTGACCTATGACTACAAGGCCGACAACACCCTGTGGCCGGAGAACGATCAGGGCGACAAGCTGACCAATTTCCTGCTGACCAAGGATGATGCCCACGCAAACTTCGATGCCCTTTCCTATAACGGCCAGACCTATACCTACCTCTCTGACCTGAACAAGGAGACCGGGAAGCAGTATCTCTCCGTGTGGGTGCCCGCCGCCGCATTAAACTATATGCTGGATGTGGACGGTTCCCACGACCCGGAGATCATCGGCAAGGCGCTGGAAGAGCTGAAGCAGGCCGGATACAATTTCGACACTGCCTACCAGACCGCTGAGAATGGCGAGCAGGTCGTTATTCTGCGGGATATGGTGGTGAATGGTAAGAGCCTGAACTTCACCAAGACCACCGATGCAGAGGGCAACACCAAGCTCATCTGGGGCAACTACGAAAAGCAGGCAGAGGGTGCTCCCAGCGCCTATGATATGGTCTATGGCACCGAGTACGAGTATGAGGGCAAGACCTATACCATCGTCTGGGGCTATGAGAGCCAGAACAACCCCAACACCACCGCAGCAGCGGGCGTGCTGGATGCCTTTGGCCCGGATTCCAACGTGAAGGTCACCGGCGAGAACATCGATGGCACCGACTCCGCACGGTACACCGTGACCATTTACGGCGCTCTGCGGGAAGTGACCGACCCTGTGATCCCCACGAACCCGAAACCGGAAACGCCCGAGGGCTCCGATCCGACTCCTCCGGCTCCCACTACGCCGACTACCCCGGCAGTGCAGGATGCACGGCCCACCACTCCCGCCGTGGAGCAGGCAGTCGCTAAGACCACGCCCGCCCCGGAGACCCCCGTGAACCCGCCGGTACAGGATGCCCGCCCGGAGAGCGGCAAGCTGATCCAGACCGGTACCACCAACTGGATGGCAGATGTTCTGGTGCGTGCAGGCGGTGTCCTGCTGGCTGCCGGCTATTTGCTGGAGCGTAAGCGCAAGAGCATGTTCCATAAGGCACAGCACTGAACACGTTCTTGTAGATGACGTAAAATAGCAAAATATTAAACTGGCTTGGGGCCGCTGCACAAATTTTTGTGGGGCGGCCCCACTTTTTGCAGAAAAAGGCGCTCTCGTCCCGTATTAAGGGATGAAAGCGCTTTTGATTTTGCAAAAAAGGATGAGAACGAGAATGAAAACTTCACCGCGCCGCCGGAAGCACCGGCGCAGAGCCTTCCGGCGGCTGTTCTGGCTGCTGGTGCTGGCAACCCTGCTTCTGCTGCTGTGGCCCCGGCGGGTCACGCTGGATGGGCTGAACAGTCCCCATGCCATTTTACTGCGGGCCGACAGCGGAGAGGTGCTGGCCGAAAAGGATGCCGACAGCACGATCTATCCGGCTTCCATGACCAAGATGATGACGGCTCTGCTGGCCATAGAAGCAAACCCGGACCTCGACACGCCCGTGACCCTGCCCGAGGAGATCTTTCCGGCTCTGCAGGCCCAGAATGCCTCGCTGGCGGGGTTTCAGGCCGGGGAAACGGCCACGGTGCGGGATCTGCTGTACGGGGCCATGCTGCCCTCGGGGGCCGAGTGCTGCGAAGCGCTGGCCCGGGAGGTGAGCGGCAGCGAGGAAGCCTTTGTGGCCCGGATGAACCAGAAAGCGGCAGAGCTGGGGATGACCGGCACACATTTCTGCAACCCCACCGGCCTGCACGACCCAGAACATGTTTCCACCGTGCGGGATATGGCCCGGCTGACAGAAGCAGCCTTGCAGAACGAGACCTTCCGCAAGCTGTTTACCACGGAGCGGTATACCGTTCCGGCCACCAACTGCCACCCGCAGGGGTTCACGATGCACAGCACCCTGCTGAGCCAGCTGGACGGCACAGAGCTGCACAGTGGCCGGATTCTGGGCGGCAAGACCGGCTACACCGGGGAGGCAGGGCTCTGCCTTGCCAGTCTGGCTGAGGTGAAGGGCAGGGAATACATTCTGGTCACGGCCGGGGCAGTGGGAAACCACAGCACCGCGCCCTACCACATCGAGGATGCCGTAACGGTCTACCGCCGTGTGAGCCGGGGGTCCTGAACAGGGGAGCGGATGCGCTCCCTTTTTCTGTGCCCGGCTTTGTGGTACAATGGAACAAAACCATTCACAGAACAGGAGAACCATCATGCTCAAGGATTCACAGGTCGATCTCTGCGGCCGCACCGATTTTACCCGCACCGCGCCCCTGCTTGCCCGGGACGAGGCGTTTTCATTTGCCTGCGCGGGCTGCGGCGGCTGCTGCCGGGGGCGGGAGGATATCGTGCTGTCGGGCTTTGACCTGTGGCGCATCGCGGCCCGCCTGCGCCTGCCGCCCCGCACCGTGGCCCGGGCGTTCTGCCGGGGGAGCATCGGGCGGGTCAGCCGTCTGCCGGTGCTGCGGCTGGCCCCGCTGAAGGAGGAGCACGGCAACTGCCCCTTCCTCACCGGGAACCACTGCGCCATCCACGATGCCGAGCCGCTGGTCTGCGCCCTTTACCCGCTGGCGCAGGAGATCACGAAGGAGGGGCAGGTATCCTACTTTTTGCAGCCCACCCAGTGCGGCGGGCAGGTCATTGCGGCAAGGGTGGGGGATTATCTGGCCCGTTACGATGTGCCCGCCCGGGAGGCCACCGATGTGCGCTGGGCGCAGGTGTGCATGGCGCTGGAAGATACCGTGGAGCGGCTGGAGGCTCTGTTTGAGCCGGTGTTTGCCCGGCGGATGCAGGAAAAGCTGTGGCAGGCGCTGTATTACCGGTACGACTTTGCAAAAGAGTACCGCCCCCAGCTGGAAGAAAATCTGCTCTGGTTGGACGGTGAGCTGAAAAAGCTCGAAGGGATGCAGATGCGGCACAGAACCATCGAAAAAAGTGATAGATAAAATTACTTTGATTGATAATTCGGGCTGTTTCCCGGTTGTTTTGGAGCGGAAAGTGTGATATACTTCACGAGTGTAAAGCGGCGGCGCGATGCGACAGGCCGCTTGAATACTGACTTTCATGCGGTGTCCTGTTGCCGCGAAAGTAGAATTGAGGGAGTAATATCATGCGTAAAATTTCTCGTCGTTCGTTCCTGTCTGCCGCCGCTGTCTGCGGCGCAGCTGCTGCCCTGACTGCCTGCGGCGGTTCCTCCAGCTCCACGGCTGCTTCTTCCACCGCTTCCTCTGCTGCGGCTTCTTCCGCAGCGGCTGACGGCCAGAAGTATACCGTTGGCATCTGCCAGCTGGTGGAGCACGCCGCTCTGGACGCTGCCACCCAGGGCTTTGAGGATGCTCTGACCGCACAGTTCGGCGAGAATGTCACCTTTGACTTCCAGAACGCCCAGAACGATTCCGCAACCTGCGCCACCATCGCCAACGGCTTTGTTTCCGCAGGCGTTGACCTGATCATGGCAAACGCTACCCCCGCCCTGCAGGCCGCACAGGCTGCCACCGACAGCATCCCCATTCTGGGCACCTCCGTCACCGAGTACGGTGTTGCTCTGGGCCTGACCGATTTCGATGGTACCGTGGGCGGCAATGTCTCCGGCACCTCTGATCTGGCTCCGCTGGATCAGCAGGCGGATATGATCACCGAGTGGCTGCCCGAGGCCACCAAGGTGGGCCTGCTCTACTGCTCTGCCGAGGCAAACAGTCAGTATCAGGTAGACGAGGTCCAGAAGTACCTGGAGGCCAAGGGCGTTACCGCCACCCAGTACGCTTTCTCTGATTCCAACGATCTGGCTTCTGTCTGCCAGAAGGCTGCCGACGAGAACGACGCAGTGTATGTCCCTACCGACAACACCTGCGCTGCCAACACCGGCATCATCGACGGCATCTGCCGCCCGGCCAAGAAGCCCGTGTTCGCCGGTGAGGAGGGCATCTGCTCCGGCTGCGGCGTGGCCACCCTGTCCATCAGCTACTACGATCTGGGCTACACCACCGGTGAGATGGCTGCCAAGGTCCTGACCGGTGAGGCCGATATCTCCACCATGCCTGTTGAGTACACCAGCGTGACCAAGAAGTACAACAAGACCATCTGCGATGACCTGGGCATGACCGTTCCCGAGGGTTACGAGGCCATTGAGGAATAACAGGCGCTCAGTCTGTTTTGCAGAAAGCTCCCCTGATAGGGGCGCAGAGTTCACGCTGCAGTAACGAAGAGACTTTACAATAAAATCAGCGGAGAAGAACGAATTTTTGCTCTTCTCCGCTTTCCCGTATCAGAAAAAAGTGTAGTTACAGGAGGAAAACGTTTTGGATATTCTTGCAAGACTTGCCAACCTGCCCGGTGCCTTGCCCGGTGCCTGTGCGCAGGGCCTCATCTGGGGCATCATGGCCATTGGTGTGTACCTGACCTACCGCATCCTGGATGTGGCTGACCTGACCGTGGACGGTTCCTTTGGCACCGGCGGCGCGGTCTGCGTTATGTGCCTGCTCTCCGGCATGAACGTCTGGGCAGCGCTCTTCATCGCCCTGCTGGCCGGTCTGGCCACCGGCCTTGTCACCGGTCTGCTCCACACCTTTATGGGCATCCCGGCCATTCTGGCTGGTATTCTGACCCAGCTGGCCCTCTACTCCATCAACCTGAAGATCATGGGCAAGGCCAACCAGTCCATCAACGTGGACAAGTACGACCTGCTGATCTCCCTGCGCTGGGTCAAGGAGCTTGCCCTGCACAACCCCATCATCATGGTCATTCTGGTCAGCGCCGTGGTCATCGGCGTGCTGTACTGGTTCTTTGGCACCGAACTGGGCTGCGGCATCCGCGCCACCGGTTCCAACCCCGCCATGAGCCGCGCCCAGGGTATCAACACCAGCTTCAACGTGGTGCTGGGTCTGGCGGTCTCCAACGGTCTGGTGGCCCTGTCCGGCGCACTGCTGAGCCAGTATCAGGGCTTTGCAGATGTCAGCATGGGCCGTGGTGCCATCGTCATCGGTCTGGCCGCTGTCATCATCGGCGAGGCCCTGTTCAGCCGCATCTTCCACAACTTTGCTCTCAAGCTGGTGTCCGTTTCGCTGGGTGCCATCATCTACTACATCGTCATCCAGCTGGTGCTGACCCTCGGCTTTGATGCAAACCTGCTCAAGCTGCTGAGCGCCTCTGTGGTGGCCGTGTTCCTGGCCGTGCCCTATTGGAAGAGCAAGTATTTCGCAAAGCCCGCGGAAAAGAAGGCACAGAAGGAGGATGCAAAAAATGCTTGAGATCCAGAATGTTTCCAAGACCTTCAACGCCGGTACCGTCAACGAGAAAACGGCCCTGAACGGTCTGAACCTGAAATTGAACGAAGGTGATTTTGTCACCGTCATCGGCGGCAACGGTGCGGGCAAATCCACCATGCTGAACGCTGTGGCCGGTGTGTGGCCTGTGGACAGCGGCAAGATCATCATTGACGGCATCGACGTGACCAAACTGGGGGAGCACCAGCGCGCCGCCTACATCGGCCGCGTGTTCCAGGACCCCATGACCGGCACCGCCGCCACCATGCAGATCGAGGAGAACCTTGCCCTGGCCGCCCGGCGCGGTAAGCGCCGCGGCCTGAGGATCGGCATCACCAAGGCCGAACGGGAGCGCTACCGTGAACTGCTCAAGAGCCTGGACCTGGGCTTGGAGGACCGCCTGACTGCCCGCGTGGGCCTGCTGTCCGGCGGTCAGCGTCAGGCACTGACCCTGCTCATGGCTACCATGAACAAGCCCAAGCTCCTGCTGCTGGATGAGCACACCGCGGCTCTGGACCCCAAGACGGCGCTCAAGGTGCTGACCCTCTCGGCCAAGATCGTGGAGGAGAACCACCTGACCACCATGATGATCACCCACAACATGAAGGATGCCATCAAGTACGGCAACCGCCTGATCATGATGCACGAGGGCCACATCATCTATGATGTCTCCGGGGAAGAGAAGAAGAACCTGCATGTCTCCGACCTGCTGGCCAAGTTCCAGATCGCGTCCGGCGGCGAGTTCGCCAACGACCGTATGATCCTGTCCTGATGCGTTTCTGATATGGAAGATCCCCTCCGGTGTGTGAGTATCGGAGGGGATCTTTGCATCTTGTGCACCTTTGCAGGGTGTGCTACACTGAGAGAAAGAGGAGGTGTCTCTCGTGCGAAAAATCATCCGGCGGGCAGCTGCTGTGCTGTTGTCTGCGGCTCTGCTGCTGACGGGAACGGCCTCGGCAGCAGCCCAGATTGACCCGGTAGAGGAACGGCTTGCTGCCATGTCTCTGCGGGAAAAGGTGGGGCAGCTGTTCGTGGTGCGGGTCGAGGCACTGGACCCCAGTGGACAGTCTGATAGCACAAGGCTGACCTGGGCAGAACGGCAGGGGCTGAAAAAGTATCCGGTGGGCGGCATTGTGGTGTTTCGGCAGAATGTGAAAAGCCCGGAGCAGTTGAAAAAGCTTCTGGCAGATTTTCAGGCAGCATCCGGGACTGGTCTGTTGACCGCCGTGGACGAGGAGGGCGGCAGCGTGGCCCGGTTGGCCAATGCTTCCGGCTTTGATCTGCCCCAATACCAGAGTGCCCAGGCAGTAGGTACAACAGGGGACCCGGCCAATGCCCGTGCCATGGGGCAGATCATCGGAGGCTACCTCAAAACCTACGGCCTGAATCTTGACTTTGCTCCAGTGGCAGATGTGAACACCAATCCGGCCAATACCGTGATCGGGAACCGAGCATTTTCGTCGGACCCGGCAGTGGCGGCACAGATGGTGGCCTCCGCTGTACAAGGGTTTCACGATGCGGGCATACTCTGCACACTCAAGCATTTCCCGGGCCACGGAGATACCGCAGAGGACAGCCACTACGGCACGGCCAGCAGCACCAAGACTTGGGCAGAGATGCGGGAGACGGAGCTGAAGCCTTTTGCGGCTGGAATCGCAGCTGGGGCCGACGTAGTAATGACCGCCCACATCACCACCCCCAATGCAACGCAGGACGGCCTGCCTGCGTCGCTCTCCTACACTATGCTGACCGAGCGTCTGCGGGGGGAGCTGGGCTTTACTGGGGTCATCTGCACCGATTCGCTGTCCATGCAGGCCATTCGTGACCACTATTCTGCAGCAGAAGCGGCTGTAGCGGCGCTGAACGCCGGGGCAGATCTTCTGCTGATGCCGCCCGACCTGCCGGAAGCCTTTGAGGGTGTACTGGAGGCTGTGCAGAATGGAACCATCAGCGAGGAACGCCTCAACGAGAGCGTCCGCCGCATCCTGATGCTGAAACAGAAAGCCGGGTTGGAGCTTGACACCCGCACCCCGCTGGAAAAGATGCTGGATGTGTTTCTGTAAGATTGAAGCATAATAAGAAGATCCCCTCCGGTGTGCGCGTACCGGAGGGGATCTTTGCGTATAAAGGAATATTACCGCTTGATGTCGTAGTTCATGTTCATCAGGTTGCGGATGGAGCTGACATCATCGGTGATGTTGGCATCGCCGTGGATGGTGTGCTTGATGGCGCTGCTTGCCACAGCAAAGTTGACCATATCCATAGCCTTATAGTTGTGCAGCATGGCATAGATCAGGCCGCTGGCAAAGGCATCGCCGCCGCCCACGCGGTCCAGAATATTAAAGGTGTAGAGCTTGCTCTCAAAGGTGTGGCCGTCGTACCACATAAAGGCCTTGAGGCTGTTCTCGCTGCCGCTGTGGGCATAGCGCACATGGCGGGCAATGCACTTGAGGTTGGGGTAGCGGGCAATGAAATGCTGGAAGATCTCGTCCTGCTGCTCATAGCTGGGCTGCAGGGGCACGCCGTCCTTCCAGTCGCCCTTGCTGTGATCGTTGTCGTCCTTCCACAGGTGGTAGGGCTCAATGCCCAGCAGAACGTCAACGTAAGGCAGACACTCGGTGCAGAAATCGCGGGCTTCCTCCCAGCTCCACAGGGTAGAGCGGAAGTTGCCGTCAAAGCTGACGGTCAGGCCCTTCCTTTTGGCCACCTTGAGCATATCGATGGTGAGGCCGCGGCAGTTGGGGCCCAGTGCCGGGGTAATGCCGCTCAGGTGCAGCCAGTCGTAGCCGTCCAGCAGAGCGTCCAGATCGACCTGGGAGAAGTCATACTCGGTAATGGCACTGTGCTTGCGGTCGTAGATGACCTTGGAAGCGCGGATGCCGTAGCCAGTCTCCAGATAATAAGTACCCAGCCGGTTGGAGGGGGTCTCGTTGGGCTCAGTCAGGATCATGGGGGTGCAGTGCACATCGTTGGAGCGCAGCCAGCGCACCGCGCTCTTACCCAGGCTGTTGTTGGGCACTACGCTGAAGAAGGTGCTGTCCACACCCAGGTTGGCCAGGGCCAGTGCAATGTTGGCCTCGCTGCCGCCGTAGCTGGCTTCAAAGCTGGATGCCATGCGGATCTTTTCGTAGTTCGGCGGGGTCAGACGGAGCATGATCTCGCCGCAGGTGATAAATTTCTGGCCGTTGGGCTCGCTGCCGAGGATGGGATTGTAGTGTTCCATAACGCTCCTCCTAAAAAGTCGTTTCTGGGATCCATTTCATGTGAGAACACATTGTTGTATCCATTATACCGCACAGCGCACCGGATAGCAAGCAAATGCTGTTTCGGCCGAGAGAAAAAGAAAAAGAAATTTTGGTTGTTTTGACGAAAGGGCAGGGAAAGGTGTAAACCTCTCCGTCATCATCGCTAACGCTCGATGCCACCTCCCCTAGTAGGGG
>ENA-OUQF01002025-OUQF01002025.1-human-gut-metagenome-genome-assembly--contig:-NODE-2025-length-10939-cov-4.059078_pt1 | contig 10939 bp, 6 predicted proteins | sample MGYA00237947_ERZ548826 | MGnify/ENA primary metagenome ERZ548826 (study PRJEB26490, sample SAMN05194701) | human gut metagenome | biome: terrestrial biome; feature: human-associated habitat; material... | reverse complement strand
CCTTTACCCACTCACAATGGTAACTAGTAAACAGCTTCTTCCAATCTATGATAAGCCAATGATTTATTATCCACTCTCAGTTCTTATGAGTGCTGGAATCAGAGATATTCTTATCATCTCTACGCCACAGGATACTCCAAGATTCAAAGAGCTTTTAAAGGATGGAAGCCAGTTTGGTGTTAACCTTACTTACGCTGTACAGCCAAGCCCGGACGGACTTGCACAGGCATTTATTATCGGTGAGGAATTCATCGGTGATGACACTGTTGCCATGGTTCTTGGTGATAATATATTTGCAGGACACGGTCTTAAGAAGAGACTTAAGGCAGCTGTTGAGAATGCTGAATCAGGAAAGGGGGCAACAGTATTTGGTTACTATGTTGATGATCCTGAAAGATTTGGTATTGTTGAATTTAATAATGAAGGAAAGGCCGTATCTATTGAAGAAAAGCCAGCACAGCCTAAGAGCAACTACTGTGTAACAGGTCTTTACTTCTACGACAACAAGGTTGTCGAGTACGCTAAGAACTTAAAACCATCTGCAAGAGGTGAGCTTGAGATTACTGATCTTAACCGTATCTACTTAGAGAAGGGTACTTTAAATGTAGAGCTTCTCGGTCAGGGATTTACATGGCTTGATACAGGAACACATGAAAGTCTTGTAGAAGCTACTAACTTTGTTAAGACTGTTGAGACTCATCAGCACAGAAAGATTGCATGTCTTGAAGAAATCGCTTACTTAAACGGCTGGATTAACAAAGATGACGTCCTCAAGGTATATGAAGTATTAAAGAAGAACCAGTATGGTCAGTACTTAAAGGATGTCTTAGACGGCAAATATGTCGACAAGCTTCATGAATAATTAAGTACATTTAGTTAAAACATTTTTCATATAAGAACACATTTTAAATATTAAGGAGATTAATTATGACAATTATTGTTACCGGTGGAGCCGGATTTATCGGAAGCAATTATATTCATTATATGTTTAAAAAGTATAAGGATATTAAAATTGTTAATCTGGATAAACTTACTTATGCAGGAAATCCGGAAAATCTGAAAGAATTTGAAAATAATGAAAACTATGTCTTTATTAAAGAAGACATCTGTAATGCAGAAGCTGTAAATAAGATTTTCCAGGAGTACGATATTGACAGAGTTGTACATTTTGCGGCAGAGAGCCACGTAGACAGAAGTATCAAGAATCCGGAGATTTTTGTGCAGACGAATGTGATTGGAACGACAGTTCTTTTGAATGCCGCAAGAAATGCATGGGAACAGGAAGACGGAACCTATAAAGAAGGGAAAAAGTTCCTCCATGTATCAACAGATGAGGTGTATGGATCTTTGGAAGAGGATGGAACATTCTTTTATGAGACAACACCGTATTCACCACACAGCCCATATTCAGCAAGTAAAGCATCTTCAGACATGTTGGTAAAGGCTTATATTGATACTTATAAGTTCCCGGCCAATATTACAAATTGCAGTAACAACTATGGACCATATCAGTTTCCGGAGAAACTGATTCCACTGATCATCAATAATGCTTTGAACGGAAAGAAAATTCCGGTTTATGGAGATGGACTCAATATCAGAGACTGGTTGTATGTAGAAGATCATGCTAAGGGAATCGATATGGTACAGGAAAAGGGCAGACTGGGTGAGACTTATAATATTGGCGGACATAATGAGCGCAGAAATATCGAGATTGTGAAGACAATCTTGAAACTGCTCTATGATGTACTTCCAGAAACTGACCCACGCAGAGAACATATTAATGAAAATCTGATCGAGTATGTCGAAGACAGAAAAGGGCATGACAGAAGATATGCAATCGCACCGGACAAAATCCGCAAAGAAGTTGGCTGGGAGCCGGAGACAGACTTTGAGACGGGAATCCGTAAAACGATAAAATGGTATCTTAAGAATCTGGACTGGATGGAGAACATTACAAGCGGAGAATATCAGAACTATTATAAAGAGATGTATCATCTGTAAATAGTAGATGAATGGAGCAGATCATATGAAGAAGAGAAAAGGAATTATTCTTGCCGGAGGATCAGGAACAAGATTGTATCCGATTACACAGGCAGTTTCAAAACAGATTTTGCCGGTTTATGATAAGCCAATGATTTATTACCCACTTTCCGTGCTTATGCTTGCGGGAATCAGAGATGTTTTGATCATTACTACAGAAAGAGATGTCAGTGTGTTCAAAGAACTGCTTGGTGATGGATCACAGCTTGGGATGAGATTTGAATATAAAGTTCAGAAAAAACCAAGAGGACTTGCAGAGGCATTTATCATTGGAGAGGATTTTATCGGTGATGATGACGTGGCATTGGTTCTGGGAGATAACATTTTCTATGGACAAAGCTTCTCCCCTGTTTTGCAGAGGGTGAATGAACGCGATGGAGCCACAATCTTTGGATATTATGTAAAGAATCCAAAAGCCTATGGGGTAGTAGAATTTGACGAATACAATAATGTACTTTCTATAGAAGAAAAACCGAAAGTACCAAAGTCTAACTATGCCGTACCAGGATTATATTTCTATGATAATTCTGTTGTACAGTATGCAAAGGAAGTCGAGCCTTCCGAACGTGGAGAACTTGAGATTACAAGTATCAACAACAGATATCTTCAAGAGGGAAAACTGAAAGTGGAACTTCTGGGGCGTGGCTTTGCATGGCTGGATACGGGAACTCCGGATGGACTTATGGATGCAGCTAATTTCGTGGCAACATTCCAGAACCGCCAGGGATTGCAGGTATCCTGTATAGAGGAGATTGCATATAAAAAAGGATTTATTGATAAAGAACAATTGAAGAAGTTAGGAAGCCGTTTACGTAAGACACCATACGGACAGTACATATTATCTTTGTGTAAAGAACCTGGTGAGATGCGCAAACAGAAATAAATAAATGCAGGTATTATGACACAAAGAAGTGAAAGCGGAATGAAAATATGGCATAATATCTGCTTTTGGTATTTTGAGTGGAGTAATCTTACAGATTGTAAAATTTGTAAAATTCTGGAAGGCTAATTGACGCTCCGGATTTTAGGTGGTATACTACTCTTAATATGGACTTACTATTTATTTTTATTGAAGCATTTACTTATAATTATTGCAGGCACGTTTGAATCAAGGAAGGAGGGTAGGTCCAAAGAAGAAAAAGGGGTGATGACGAGCGAAAAATGGATAGGACGCTCAGAGGAGAGTATGAAAATTGTTTGAGAAAGGAAATAAAGGAGAACTATGAAAAAGAAAAAGACACAACTCTTAGGTATCGTTCTTTCAGCTGCTATGCTTGCAACATCTGTTCCGGCTCCTGTTTATGCAGAACCGACAGATAATGTAGCAGAAGAGGAAGATAGCGATGCCGCAGCTGTTCAGGAAACAACAGATGAAGCTGATGCTGTAGCGGATGATGCAACTGATGATTCCACAGCAGCTGACGATGCGACTCCTGAAGAGGCGGACGAGCAGGATACAGCGGATGAAGCTGATGCTCAGGCAGCTGAAGAAGGAGATAATGAAGTTAAGGTGGATGGTGGTTATACAATTTCTATCCCGACAATTAACTTCCAGGGTGCCAATGCAGCTGTTGCAGAACAGATGGCAAAGGACGTGGAGATTGATGAATCTGATCCTGCTATCCAGAGTCTGAGAAAAGCACTGGAAGAGGTTGAAATTGTCGGCGGCGAAGCCGGCACAGAATCCAATGAATCTAACATCAGTACAGCAGACCTGTATGAAGCAGATGAAGCAGATGGACAGGAGACAACTCAGAAGCTGACAGATGAACAGATTGATACGGTTGTTAAGCAGTATCAGAACTATCTGAATCAGTGGGCAGATAATGCCAATGTACTCGGTGTTCAGAATCCATTCTTTCTGGATTTCAATGATGATACGGATGGTCTTGGTATCCTTGGTGAGATGCTTGCCTTAGACGGCAAAACTGTTCAGGATGTCAGAGATGGCAAGGTTAAGTATGATGATCTGACAGGTATGATCTTTACTTTCACATATGGTGATAAGTTAGGTATTGAGTATTATGGTAAAGATGTAACAAATGCAAGAGAGGAAGCCCTTGCTGCAGTTACAGCATCAGGTGCGCAGACAAAGGCACAGAAGCTGCTTGTTCTGAATGACTGGCTGGCACATAACAATACATTTGATATGTCCTACATCATGAACTCCGGTAAGGAATCAGATGATGACAAGCCGATGATTGCAAAGGATCCTCAGAAGCAGGAGCATGAAGATGATGTTTATAATGCGATCTATGAAGTTTATGAACCTCAGATTAAACAGAATTTCCATGATCAGATTTTTGCAGGCATCGAAAATAATTTGCGTACACAGTTCTATGAAAAGGCTATTCAGCAGGCGGTTTATGAGCAGGCTTTAGGCAAAGCTGAAAGTGAAGCCACAGATGAAGAGAAAGCAGCCGCGAAAGAGCAGGCTGAAGGCTATATCAAGCAGAACAAAGAAGCCATTGACAAAGATCCGGATGGCTATGTAAGAACCAATTTTGGTGAGGATGCAGCTAACCAGATGAAGACTAAGGCAGATGCCTTTATCAAAGATGCTGAAGAAAATGGCGTTGAGGTTGATCCTGAGAATGCGCCTGGTTACAAGATGACAGTTGAGCAGATTACTCAGCAGCAGTTAGAAAGCGATGATAAAGCAGTCGATGTTGATGGTGATAATCAGCCAGACTTATCATTCAAAGAAGCAATCCCAATGTATGCGCAGCAGGCTGCAACTGGTATGACAACTGGTGTTATCAATTATTGGGAAGGTTCTCAGTTTGGTGCATTCGGTATGGGTACATCCGTATGTCTTGGTTACTCCAAAGCTTACACATACCTTGTACAGTGTCTGGATAAGGATATTTATCTGAAAGATACGAATGCAGGCTATGACAGCTCCAACTGGAAGACAGCCAAAGAACTGTACTATACAGATGGCAAGCTTGACACTTCAAAGAATTACACAGTTGACCTTGTAAGAATCTCCTTCCAGTCTGATGTTACAATGTACGGCGAAGAACAGGAGGACTTCGGATCCGACCATTATTGGAATGCAGTAAAGGTTGATGGTCAGTGGTTTTATGTGGATCCTTGTTACACAGATGTCTACACAGAAGTTATGAGCCGTGACCGTGTTGAGACAGACGGTGATATGAACCATACATACTTCCTGTTCAGTGATACAAGTGCCAGAAAATTATATGATGGTAATTTCAGTTCTTTGAGATCTCTCTATGAAAACGAAGCAACTGATAAGACCTATGAGACAGCATGGATGGCGCGTGCGGCAAGCAATGTTTACTATGCAGACGGTTATGCGTACTACATGTATGATTCTACAGACCTGTTTGACAGAGTAAACAGTTCAAGCATGAATCAGAGCCAGAAGGCTGCAGAGTACAAGATTGTTCGTCATAAACTGACAGAAAAGGATGCAGGTGATGGCGACAGTGACTATGAGACACTGATTAACTTCACAGACAAGGAAAACGACGATGATGACGATACATTTGTAAGCGTTCTCAAAGACGGCAAGATGGTGAAGAACGACCTTCTGACAAAACTGTATGCACAGTTCGTAGATGAACAGAGCATCTACCCATCTATCGGTCTGACAGCAGCGCTGTACACAGATGGTAAGATTTACTTCAACGTATCCAACGATATCGTATCCTACAATCCTGCAGACGGTGCAGTAGCCGTTGTGAAGGAATACAATACAGTATCTGCAAAACGTGATAATACAAAGCTGTTTGGCGGTATGGCGTTTACAACAACAAGCAAAGACAGTGCAGACTTTACTGTTACAAATCATCCAATCGCAGGTCTGACTGTGAAGGGTGACAAACTGATTGTTTCAATCGGTACAAACTTCGCGTTCATTTCAGGTAAGACTGGCTTGCTTGATCATACAAGTTCCGGTCGTTATGGTTATCAATTCGAAGAGACAGATTACAATCCGACTTATACAAACTACAAGAAGTATCAGCAGTTCATGGGCAGTCAGAGCAATGATAATGACGAGTTCATGTGGTCAGCTAACTTCGTTGATACAGTTGATATGAAGACACTGACAGGTACTTCTCATAACTATGAAACAGTTTCTGTACCTGCAACCTGTGGTCGCGATGCATTTACAGAGGAACGTTGTTCTGATTGTGGTTTGATTAAAGATGGTACACGTGTAGAAAAAGAAAATACAGCACATGAACATCATTACATCAAATTCCATGAAGTATACTATACAAAGACAGATGGTGTTAAAAACGAAGCAGATAACTATGTATGCCCGGAATGTGGTGCTTGTATTACAGAACCTGTTAAATCTAAATACGAGCAGGCGAATTCCACATATGAGAAGAGAAAAGCTATCTGGGATGCAGCAATTAAAAATGAAGCAGAGGGTCATACATATGTACCGACAGATGCAAAATGGAGTGATGATTACTCAACAGTAACATTCCAGAATCTTACATGTGAATCTTGTGCAGATAAAATTGACAAGCTCGATTGCTTGCTTTCATCTGACGATAATGCAACTAATAAAGCGAACCGTGATTCTATCAATAAGACACTGGATAAAGCTGTAACAGTAGATGCTAAGATGGTCAGCCATGCTGGAACATGTGATGAAGGTGTAACAGCTGTATACAAAGCAGCAGATAAAACTGAAGACGGTGTAAAATATTTAGTATCTACAGAAGTAAAAGGCGAAGCAGGACAGCATACATATAGTGATGTGAAATTCAACTGGGATGCAGCAGCAATCAAAGATGATGATGGAAAGATCACAGGTTATAAGACAGATCAGAAAGAAGGCACTTCAGTAACAGTTGATGAGGTGAAGTGTTCTGTATGTGGAGAAGTTCAGAAAAATGTATCCGTATCTGTAGTAAAAGATACAGATGCATATAAAGCACCTACATGTGAAGAAGCAGGAAAAGATGTTTATGTAGCAACAGTAACATCAACAGATGATAATACTGTACTTGCAAAAGAGACAAAAGAAGTAGCAATTGCAAAACTTGGTCACAAATACGGCGATCCGGTATGGTCAGACTGGGAAGAAAAAGATGGTAAGTGGACAACAACAGCAACATTTACATGTGCAAATGATGCAACACATGTTCAGACACCAGAAGTTAAGATTGATAGTGAAACAGTCGAAAAAGCAACTTATACAAAAGAAGGAAAAGTTGTTTATACAGCATCTGTAACATCACCAGATGGAAAGAAAGTTGTTAATCCGACAACTAAGGAAGTCGTAGTTGAAAAAGAAAGACTTGCAGCAGTAGAAAACCTGAAAGCATCTTCTTCAGTAGGTAAGGTAAAACTTACATGGAGTGAAGTGAAGGACGCAGAAGGATACCTGATTTATGGAATCCGCGGAGGCGGTAACAAGTATGGTTATATCGGTATGACATCTAAGACATCTTTTGTTGATGTAAAAGCACTTACAAGTGATTACAACTATTACTGGGTATTTGCATACTGCAAAGACGAAAATGGCAAGATGTATCCAGGACTGACAGCACACTATGTATATGGTAAAGCACAGAAATGCGCAGCTGTTACAGACCTGAAAGCTTCATCTGTAAAGGGTGGAGTAAAACTTACATGGACGAAGTCAGCCGGAGCAGAAGGGTATCTTGTATACGGAATCCATCCGGGCGAGAAATATGGTTACATCGGTATGACAACAAAAGGCACAACATTTACAGATAAGAAGGCATCCAGCACAGATTGGAACTTCTACTGGGTATTCCCATACCATACAGACTCTAACGGAAACAAGGTTGTTGGTGGAACACCGAAGTATGTATATGGAAAAGCAAAATAATTGAATGAGATCTGAATCATAAGTTATAAACAGGATTCAACTTGTGAAGATTATACGCAAAAAGCACAGTGATTTATTCACTGTGCTTTTTGCATAATATGGTCCTCTTTGATTGTGTAAGACACTGGGGGATGATATAATTAATTCAGTTAATATTCGTTATATTCCAAATGTAAGGGAGGGAAAGTGTATGAAGAAGAAACGAGGCGGGCAGAAAAAAAGAAGGGGGATGGGCCTGTTACTGATTTTATCTATGATAGTTCTGGCTCTTTCAGGTTGCTCTAAGAAAAAAGAGACAAAAACAGAAAAACCACCGACTAAGAAAATAGAAGTGGAAAAGCCAGAACCAGTAGAAGAAGTGCCGGAAGAACCGGAAGAATCAAAACCTGCTGACAGGTCTTGCGGATCTGACAGATGCTGCTATCGGTAAACGTCCGGTGGCGGTTATGGTGAATAATATTCCGGCAGCAATGCCACAGTACGGAGTAGAAAAAGCAGATATTATCTTTGAAATCCCGGTAGAGGGTGATCAGACGCGTTTTATGGCTCTTTATGCGGATTATACAACTGTTCCGCAGATCTGTGCGATACGAAGCTGCAGATATTATTTCCCGGCACTGTCTCAGGGATTTGATGCGTTTTATGTAAACTGGGGAATTGATGATAGTATCGCAGATTATCTGGAAGCTTTGAACCTGGATCAGTATGATGGAATTTACAATGCAGGAGGTCTGTTTGGACGAGATATGGAACGTCGGAATCAGGGGTATGCATTGGAACACACAGGATACTTTGATGGAACAAAGTTTGCAGAAGTAGTGCAAAATACTGGAAAGAGAACAGACCTTGCGGATGATAAGAAAGGAACAGCATTTCAGTTTAATGGATTAAATGAACAAGTGAAACCATCAGAAGATGTGTGTAAGAAAGTGAGCATTGATTTTGGCGCACAGTCTGCTACACTTGTCTATGATGAAGCAAGCAATACTTATAAAAAAGAAATTGATGGAAATGCCCAGATAGACGGAAAGACAGGAAACCAGCTTGCTTTTACCAATGTGTTTGTGTTAGAGACCACTATCTCTGTCAAAGATGATTTGGGACATAAAGCAGTTGACTGGGATGGCTGGGAAGACTCCATGGGATATTACATTTCGAACGGTGCAAAACAGAAGATTCATTGGAGTAAAGAGGAAAATAATGAATTATCAAGATTAACATTTTATGATGAATCAGGAAATGAAATATCAATTAACCGCGGAAAGAGTTATATTGCATTTAACTATCCGAATCAGACAACATATGAATAAATAAATAATCCCCTGCCGGTTGCAGATTAATTTGAAATAGCAACAGGTAGGGGATTGCTTATTGATACTCATTTTTAGTTGACTTCAAGCATGATTTCTATTGCATGAATTGCATGCTGAATCATGGCTACTACAGTATTATGGCTGTTTTTATCAATATTAGAATCCCAGACATCATCGAAAAACTCTTCGAAGATATGATCCAATATAATCTTATTTGGAATGCAGATGTTATATTCCGGAGTCAACTTCTTTAAACGCAGATAACACAAAGAATCTGATACAAAAAGTGTCGGGTGTGCTATGTGCTGATGGTCGGAAAGAATTCCTTCCGGAAGAACGCATACATGCATAAGATCAAGTCTGTTTAACAGCTGTTCCAGATTCTTAAGGCAACGCAGTCTTTGGGATATAGTTAATGATATTCTTACACCGAAGAAATCAAGTTCTCCTGTAACTGTGAAATCTTTTAACACGGAAGCATAAATGATCAGATGGATTGGTGTGGTCTCCAAAATGCGCTGTGTCAGGTGATTTAGTTTTTTTACGTCCTCCTTCTGAAGATCGTTGTTATTCAGGCAATACTCATCCAGGAGCTCCGTATATAGATCTTCCGGAAGAAAATGTTCTGTCAGGTGTCCGATGAGACAGTATTGCTTCTGTGAAATTAACGTTTGTTCATATTCAAAGCGATGAATCATTTCCGGAATGGTTGTTTTCCGGATTAATAGTGTTTCTTTATTACAAAGAAGTCTGATCTTGTGATAAAGTTCATTCGTTAGATCACTGTCTTCAATTGTGGTAATTCCAAGACAGTGACTGCTATCTACTAACATTCCAGAGATAGCATAAGTGTCTCTGATTGCAAAAATGAGCTTACGTTGAGCCTGCGAACCAGAATAAAGATTAAAATCAATATTAGAGAGATTGGTCATCACATTCATTAAGAAACCAGCGGTATAGGCAGGAGTGGAAGCAGCCGATTCCAGGTCCATAAGAAGTGAAAAATGTACACCAGGTAGAATAAGATTCCGGCCGCCGTGTGCACTGTTGAGTTCTGCAATCAAAAGCTGGTAATTAGGATCGACATTCAAAATATCAACAATCGCGTATACGTTTAGAGAATTAACTTTTCGAAGGGAAGGATGTTTCATTTTAAAAATGAACTGGTCTAATGTAAGCTCCGGATAATAAGAAATTTTTGGAGCTACTTCTGTACCGGTTGAGTTTTGTAATTCTTTTACATAGATATATTCAGATTCGAGATTGTCATAAATAGCAGTTTCAAGATCATTGATGTCCTGTAACTGATATTCCTGTAACAGTTGTGCAGTGCTTTCTTCTGAAAGTGCTTCAACAATGCAGTGACTGATAGCCTGAAGTGTATTTTCATGATTTTTTTCAGTTGGCAATAGTTTTCCGCTAATCCATTTACTGATATAGGAGTCATCATACTGAACAGCTTTTGCAAGAATACTATTTTTTAGCTCAGCAATAGCCATAAGGTGTTCTAGTAAAATGCTGAAACGGTTTTTATCTTTCATATTTTTGTTATATTACAGAGCATAGAATAACTTGTAATATGTCCCCCTTCCTTTAAAAAATACCTTAAAGAAGTTGATAGTATGATATTAGTTTAGAGCAGAGGGAATAAAAATGCAATAAAAGAACCATAATTTACCTACTGATTTTGTATTTATTTCGAAAATGAAGCTTGGAAAACAAGATGATTCATGTGAATCAT
>ENA-OUQF01002014-OUQF01002014.1-human-gut-metagenome-genome-assembly--contig:-NODE-2014-length-10982-cov-4.030017_pt1 | contig 10982 bp, 15 predicted proteins | sample MGYA00237947_ERZ548826 | MGnify/ENA primary metagenome ERZ548826 (study PRJEB26490, sample SAMN05194701) | human gut metagenome | biome: terrestrial biome; feature: human-associated habitat; material... | reverse complement strand
ATTACAGACACAAAGAGTCAAAAAGGAGACACCGGAAATTTTCCGGCATCCCTTCAGAATTTTTCATCTTATTTTTTCTTAATATAAATTTTTCAATAATTTTATGTTCTTTATCTTTCTTTTTTTGAGTTTTATTAACTTGATTCTTTTTCAAACTTATTCACCTTACCTTCCTTTTGATAAACAAATATTTTTTCTCTAAACAAAAATCTAAATATCAAACCAATAACTTTATACATTCTATTTTTTTTGCTTACATTGATAGGAAGTAAAAAAAATATTCCTATCATCAATCCTATTACTGATAGTATTTTTAATGGTGTAAAACAAAATAGAACTATAAATACAATTATCATTGGTAAAGCAATGATAATATCTGATATTTCTATTCCTTTAAAACCTAAATTTCTTTTAATTGATTTTAACGTTATATACATTTTTACCTCCTACATCATATTTTTTCTTCTTCTATAATAAGAAGCATTATAACTTGCTCGTGGCATTACTTTTCTTACAGCACCATTTAAACTACTAGCACCAACAGAAATGAATGCATCACTTGCACTAAATTTACTATCACTTGTATTTTTACCCATTCTCTGACCTTTAGCATACATTTTGCCTCCCATTGTTTGAGCTATTCTTTGCATTCTACTTGGAGGTTGACCACTACCAGATGTTCCTAAAGCCCCCAAAGCAATACCTGCTTGTGATAAAACTTGTGAGCCAATTGCTTTTCCACCTTTCATAGCACCACCAGTTGCTAAAAGCCCAGCACCTAATGTTGCTCCTGCTCCAATTGTTGCACCAATACCAGCCATCTTTCCATATCCCATTAAAGACATTAGTTGTTCTCTACCACTAGCTGCACTTACGTTTGCACCAATAAATCTATTTATAACTTGGCTTCCTGTTAAAATGAAAGTTGCACATCCTAAATATAGTAACGACTTTGTAGTTAGATTTAAAAAGTTATTAGTAAAGAAACTTGTTGCATTTATTTCTTGCATAACCATAACAGTTAAACTTACTATCAACATAACTACAGCACTTTGAAGTGCTAACGATACCAATTGCTCTATTACTGCTCCTCTCCTTTGTTTATTACATACACTTGTTGCAAATACAATCGGAGATATTGAAAATAAAAATAGAAACTCTATTTGTCTACGACCTAACATTATTCCAGCAAAAAACAAACTATAAAGAAAGAACCCTCCACTTATTACAGCCATTATCCAATTAATATCATATTTATAATCTTTATCTGAAAATAATACTTTTGATTTTGTTACATATTTATCCAAATATAATTCATCTTTATCAAAAGAGCCATCTTTCACTAATTCTTCAATGCTCTTTTTTTCATCAAACTTATCGCTATTTTTATAACCATCTTTATAAGAAATAAACATACCAAGCATATTATCACTCATTTTTGCACTATTACTACTTTCAAATATACTACCAGTATAATTAGAAAGCGTTATTGAAAAATTTGATACTTGAACAAATAAAAATGTTGACATCATTATAAGTGTTCCACACTTAACTATTTCCATCATTATATTTTTAAATGTATTTTCTTCATCTGGATCTAAAAGTTTATTTACAAATTTCCAGATTATAAATAGTGCAAATAAAGTTACTGCTATTGCCATTACTCCAGTATAAAATTTTTTAAATGTTTGATTAGTAGATAATGAATTAATTATATCAAAAGCATTTAATTTTTTTATTATTTCTAAAAGTCCATCTATTAAACTATATATAAAACTTATTATATACCAGCCTAGACTTCTTAATAAATCAAAAACTTTTATCATATTATATAACCCACTATGTGAATAATCTGATTATGATATTAACTAATGATATTGCTAAAATAATTCCAAAAATTCCTAATAGTGTCTGAACTATTCTTGTCTTTACTCTTGGTTTTTGATCTACATCTACAACAGCATACATTATAAAACTAATTACCAAGGCAATACCTGCAAGTGATATACCTACTGCCAATGCCCAATCGGTAATTTGCTTTATTACTTTTAAAATAGTGTCAACAGTGTATGTTCCACCTTCTAATTGACTGATTGCTAAAACATTAAATAAATTTCTCATTATAATCACCCTTTCTTTAAATTATGCCAATAAAAAAAGAACTGTGTAATTATCAATAACATGATTAATAACTACACAGTTCCAAGAAAGGGATGTTCTTCAAAAATATACACTACACCATATCTTAAATAGTGTAGTTATCAATCTGATTTTCAAAGAACTTCAGTTTATTTTATTTTGACATTTCTATATTATTTTTTTCTAATCTATCTGTTAAATATTTATTCATATAAGAATTAACTATTTCTTTATTGCAAATAACATCTTCTATATCAACTCTATCATCATTACCTGCAACAAAATGTTTACCATCAAACGAATTATCTTTATCACTAAAGTTTCTTTCAAATATTAATGGTACAGTACTTTCACAGTTGGAATGATATATTGCAAAAAAGCCTTTTTGTTTCGTTTTTAAGTCAGCATCTACATAAATATTATTATCAACTAGAAAACCAATTACTTCATAATATTGATTAAACTCTTTACTGTATGCTTGACCCCTTACTAATGGACCTATTTCAGTAGGTCTTATTTTTAACTCTCTTGTATTAGAATTATTAATTATATCCAAGCATCTTTTGATTTTATCTTCCATACTAGCATTATCCAATTCCATCATGGATTGATAGTACCAAGTACAATTCTCTATAATATCTGATTTTTCATCCAATACTTCCTTAATAAAAATATTACTTTTAGTCATATATCCTTGCTCTTTATCACTCCATAAATCTAAAGTAGTAAAGAAAATTTGACCATCATAATCAAAACCTAAAAAATAATATTTATTACCATCAACTCCTATAAATGCTTGACCTTTTTTTAGTTTATCTTTCAAGCTCATCACTTTCCTTTCTTCTGTCATCATTAAACATTGTTTGTAAACAACCATAACCACATATCTTATATTCTCCATCATCTAATGTTATATAATCATACAAGGCATAATCATCTACTTCTTGTTTTAAAGTTTCAAAATCTTTATCAGTAAAATCTTGTTCTTCTTTCAGTTCTTCCCAATCATTATAATCAATATGACACATATTAGATTCACTCTCGCAAACAAAATCATAAACATATTTTAATAGTGGACTTAATTTACTTACTTTTGGTAAGGTAAACTCTTTACCTTTACCTTGCTCTATAAGTCTATATAATGAGTTTTCAATTTCTTCCATAGATGCCATATTATAATTACAATCCAAATCTGAAGTGTTGTAATAATTTATTACATTTGCTTGATTACCTGTTTCCAAGTTTTTAATTATATAGTTAACATATAAATCATCTTGGTCATTCCAATAGTTTAATATTTTATATTTCATATTTATCTTTCCATTTCAGTATCTTCTTTGTTAGAAGTTTTAGTATGAATTTGTCCATCAGAAGTATAAACTTTATTATTTTTTCTATCTGTAACTTCAAAACCTAAAATATCAATTGCTTTATCTTTATATGTTTTTCCATCTTTTACAACATCTTTTTGATATGTGGATATTCTACCCTTTACAGAAATCCAATCACCTTTTTGTATTTCATTTCCATAAGAATTAACTAAATCACCTCTTAAAATAATTGGCACATATTGAGTATTGCCATTGTTATTTTGTGCTAAATCAAACCTTAATATTTTTTTACCATTTTGATTAGTATAAATATCATTAATATTAGCAACATTTCCTTCCAATTCAAAACTATTTCTTGAATTTCTCATTTCTTTTTCATTATTGTTCATCTTATTTTCTCCTCCTTTTTTCTGTTAAAATGTTCAACAATTCTTTTATATAAAAACAAATCAGTTCCATCTATATTACAATTGTTGTCTTCTAAAAACTGTAAAAAAGAGATGTTATCATAAATATTTCTTGATAAATGTGTAACATCTCTTATAATTAACTTTGAATACTTATGTTTTTTTATATCGTTCATTAATCTATTTAGTTCTTTTCTATCTAAACTTAAACGATTTTCTACTTCATCTAAATAAATTTCATAATTATATTTTTTTAGATTACAATATTTTTTTACTAGTGAAATAATACTATTTTTTACATAACTATTACTATTTTTTAAACTAATATAAACTGCAACTTCTTCCATTTTTTCACTACCTTTCTAAATCTTCCTCAATTTTTTTAGATTCACTATTAAAACTTGATAAGGCACTATCTAAATCATCTCCATAATAATGTCCATTTAACCAACTACCTGTAGTCTTATCTAAATAAGATGCAACTATAAATTGCTTACTTTCTATTGCATATATTAAAGAATAATATGTTTCATTTTCTTTAAGTACAATACATTTTCCCATACCGCTATTATTAAATATCATTTTAATAATTCTCCTTATCAACTAAATTGCCAACATAAACAACTTGCTTATTAGTTCCACTTATACAAGTAATAAGTGTTATATCTGATTTGTTAGTGATTTTTAAATCAGTTGTTCCAGTTTTTTCTATCTCATATCTATTAGACACTTCATAAATATATTTAACGCCTTTGTAATAAAAGTTTATTTTATCTTTCATATCTAACTTCTTTAGATTTTTAAAAAAAGATATATAACTATTACCAGAATGACCTGCCAAAATTATATGACTATTTATTTGTTCATCTGGTAATGTCGTTTCTTTTAAAGTATAAATATTTTTATTAACATTATTACTTGCACTTGTTTTATCTACTATACCTTTTTTTAAATTAATTTTTGGTATTTCTAAAACACCAATATAATTATCAGTTTCTTCTTTAACTGTTGGAGTTTCAACACTTACTTCTTCATCAGAGTCTTTTTCTTCTTTAATTTCAAAAAACTCCTCTACCTTCTCATTATCAACACTATCTTGTTTCTTTTGCTGATAATGATTATATATGTTATATGAAATACCTAGAAGAAGTAAAAAGATACCCAAAAATATTATTAATGAGTATCTTTTATTTTTTATTGGATTTTCTTTTTTTAATAGTTCCATAAGTTATCACTCCTATACCTAATGCAGATATTCCTAGCATAATAAATGGCATATAATCATTTTTTAAAGTATTAGGTACTTCAACAATGATTTTTTCATCAGATAATTCTGATTTAACTATTTTCCCATCCTCAAGTATTTCAAACCACATCTTCTCATCATTAATTTGATATCCTTCAGGAGCTTCTTTTTCAATAAAATAGTATTTTCCATATCTTAAATTTTCAATTAAAATCTTGCCTTCTTCATTAGTTCTTCCACTAAACACTAATTCATCATTCTCATTATAAACTTCTATTAATGTATTAGGTAAAACTTCACCAGTTGAAATATCTACTTTTGTTATTTCTACACTTCCCATAATAGGCTTGTTTTGCATTTCTGCTTTAACAATTTTTCCATTATCTTTAACTTCAAAATAAACCTTTTCAGTAGTAATTACATATCCAGTAGATGCTTCTTTTTCCAAAATATAATACTTACCAACTTTCAAATCATCAATAATAATTTTACCTTCTTCATTAGTTGTTCCAGTATATATTAATTCATCTTTATCTGTATAAATTTCAAGAATAGTATTTGGTATAACATCTCCTGTTATTAAGTCTTTTTTAGTTATTTCAACTTTTCCTTTTTTATAATAATTATTTAAAGTCATATCTTTTATAATTAAGCTTGTATATTGATCTTTAAATGTTAGTTCAAATGAAGATTTTGTTTCATCAAGAACATAATCTTTTAATGTTGAAATTTCCTTTATATAATATTTTCCAAGTTCCAAGTTATCAATGCTTACTTTACCATTCTTTGTTTTTACTTCTTTAATTAATTCATCTTTTGAGTATATTTTTTTACTACCAATATAGATATCATCATCAGCATATAATCCAAGTACAACATCATCTAATAAAGTTTTTTCATAATGATAAGTTCCATCTTCTATGACAAACTTTTCGCCATTTTTAACAATATCAACTTTTCCTTTAACTCTTTCATTTGCAAAATCAACTAATAATAATGCTCCATAATTTTCATCTAAAATTATTTCACTACCATCACCTATGTGAACGCTTAATGGTTTATTATTCCAAACATAACCTTCAACTATTTGATCTTCAACTTCTTCTAAAAGAAAATCACCAACTAAAGTAGAAGGTGTAATAATTACTCCGTTTGAATCAGTTTCATATACACATACTTTTTGGGCAGTAGGATAAGTAATTGTTTGACATACATATTCATTAGTCTTTGCATCCTTAATTCTAAATTTAATACCCTTTCTAGTAATAGTTTCACCAGTTTCCTTATCAACTTTTACTATTTTTATTTTTGCTTCAATAGGAGCATTAGATATTAACTTATATATATCCTTTTCGCTATTTTCATCAATAACAACTTCAAAATCTTTAACCTTTTCATAGTTAGGTGTTGATGTTACTTGTTTAAAAGTATAAGAACCATAAGGTAATTTTATTTCTGCAAATCCTTTTTTATCTGTGGTAATCTTTCCAACCATACAAGTATTACCAGTAGTTGATTTTAGTAGATTTTTTTGAGTACAATTATTTAAATATATTTCAAATGTAATGTTTGGCTCACCCTTGAGTATTCCAGTAGAACCATTAGCAAATGTTTTAAATAATTTTACATCTGCTTCTATTACTTTTTCATACACCTCTAACTCTGCAAGTAAGTTATCTTTATCAACAGTAAAAGTGTATTTATTTTTATCAAGTGTATAGCCTCTACTTGGAGTAATTTCTTTAACAGTAAAATCACCTAAGTCTGGTAAATAATCACTAATTCCGTAACCGTATTCATCAGTTATAATTTCACCAACTTTCTCATTGTTTAAATTATAGATACCATATACTGCTCCCTTTAAACTAGCGTTACCTTGTGCGTTACTTTCTTTTGTATCACTATCAACTTTATAGATTTTTAATCTTCCACCTACTGATGTTATTTCAACACTTGCTGGTACTGGATCATAATTTCCTACTCGCATTACATTTTGAGAATGATCAGAAAAATAAACTATTGGATTTGTTGAAAACTTATTTGTATTTTTGGCTAATTTTACTTTAACTTGCCCTACAGCTGTTGGTGTTATTGTCAAAGTATTCCCATTAATACTGGCTGTTCCATTTTCAACAGATACCACTTTAAAACTACTTAATACTCCATTTTGATCTACAAAATTTTGACTTTTACTAATAGGTACTTTCACATCAGTATTAAAACTTGGTCTTTTGTAGTGATTAGCAACTAAATTCTCTATTTCTGCAATCTCACTAGCAAATTTGTCTGGATTGTCCTTGCCATTCAAAGTATCTGTAAAAACAAATCTTGAAGTTGGCTCTGCAGTTCTCCAAATTAATACTTGAGTAATATAATACCATCTATTATGGGAATGGTCATATCCATTTTCATTATATTGATAACCATAATACGCAAGTAATGAGATTCTGTCCCATTGCTCTTGAGTCATGTTAAGATAAGTAGCATAATCACTTCTTGCTATCTTGTAATAAGGTAAATTATTATTAATTTCAACATAAGGTTGAAGACAGTAGACAAATGCATTATCTTCACTTCTTCTTATAAATGCTCCTTGCTGATATTTCACATATCCATCAGGTCTATATTTTTTTATAAAAACATTAGGTATTTTCTCTGAGGGCCATATAGCTTGGCCTGTGTATTCCTCAGCATTTACTTTTATATTACCAAAAAACAATGATAAAAAAAGTATGCCTATAATTGCATACAATGACTTTATTTTTTTCATTTCATTTAATTCCTCCATTTCATAAAAAAAACACTTTAAAAGTGCCTAAAATAACTTTATCATTTCGCCCAAATATCGACCAGAATAACTATTTATAGTAGAGCAAGAATATCCCATACCAGTTGACTCACCATATTCGATACAAGCATTCAAACAATTTTCTTGGCTACCATACTTTTCGATTGCAAAATCAACCTTCGCCCAACTCCATGCTGGAGAATTGTAATATTCATTCTCTGTTATTCCAAGTTCATCCCAAGCATTAATATCATTTTTTGTATCTACTTTTGGTGATTCGTTTGATGGTTGTTTTTCTTCCTTTTTTGTTTCTGATTTAGGGCTTTCATGTTTTATTTCTTTTTCTTGGTCTTCTTTAGATACTGAACTGTCATCTATTTTAACGTCAGTATTTTGTTCTTCTTTTTCTTCCTTAACTACATTTGTAGTATCTTTTTGATTATTTGATTCGTTGATTACTTCTATATTTTTATCTTCAATAGACTTTTTTGAACTATGTCCATTATTCAGAAAGAAGAAAAGTGTTAAAACTAAACACAGCATTACAACAATACCCAAAATAACCCATATTTTGTGAGATTTATTTTTTTCTCTCATAACATATTACGCCTCGCTTTCAAACTTCTTATATTGACTAAAAATAGATAAATATAAGGAAATAATTCTATAATATTAATCACTCAAAAAGTCAAAATTTGCAAGAGTTTTTTCTCACTTTTTTATTTATTATGGAATTTTCAACTTTTTTTGTATAATATACATCTATTTTCACCTCCTCGTATATTTAGTTTTTTATTACGAGATCCCTATAAACTCAAAAATTAAAGTACAAAAAAAGAGCCTATATGACTCAAAATGGTTACTACTTTAATTATTTACTTATAAACTACCAAATTAAACGCTATTCCAAATCTTACAATAGCACTACATTTAATCGTATTAAAAGTTTCTCTACCTAAAACAAACTTTGTTTTAATTGATGCTTCTGATCTTCCACATAACAAACAATCATTAATATAAGCATTTTCTTCTTTAGACATTATAGAATACAATTTATTAAGTTGAATGTTAAACTCATTATAGTTTTGTTCATTATCAAGTTTATATTCTACAGCCATACCAACGGGATCAGAAATATTGTTAGTAAATTTTTCTAATTTAGGTCTATAACTGGGAGTTAATCTAACATGATACCCATTAATAAACTTATTTCTAGCAATTTTCATTTCTCTTAACTTTTCTATAACTTTTTCATAAGTTGCTGGTATATCATAAATAACCATTTCCTCTTTTGTTAATGTAAAGTTATCTGCGTATTCTTCTTGTAAGACTTCTTCTGATTTTAAATCCATAGTAACCACCTTCCTAAAACAAAAGAGAGAAAATTCGGGGAAGCTTCTCCTTAATTTTCTCTCTTACCATAACTTAACATATTATTTTTAGAGGCATCTAAAACTATTGAATTATCGTGAAAACTATAATATCTAAAATAGCATTTTGAATAATAAAAATTTTCAATGAAATTCATAGCACCACCCTCATTTCAATAAAAAAGAGTGAAAAAGTCAGTGTCATTTTTAAAATAGAAATTGATACTGCTTCTTCTACCCTAACAATTAAAAATGAATTTGTTACAAATAGCTTTTGCTATCAACAACTTCAAAATAAAATTAATTGTCTTCTATTCTAATATTTTTACCATAATATGTCAATAGAATTTTTTTAAAATAAACAAAAATGCAAAGAAATATATAACCTCTTTGCATAACTTATCTATTTTACTATATTATACCACTTGACAAAACGCAGTCAAGCTTATGTTATGTCTAATTCATGTCGTTTAATGCTTTTTTCATGTCGATTTAAAAAATACAACTTATTTGACATTTAATTGCTCTAAAACAGACTTTTCTAATCTTTCAATTACTTCTTCCAATGACAATTCATTTATTTGTTTTTTTAGTGTTTCATATTTTCTTTCAGCTTTTTCTTTTGTATCTTCAATTCCACTGAAAGCATTTTCAATAGTGTATTCTCCTTCGCTTTCTTCAAAAGTTATATATGTTCCATATTCATAAATACATTTTTCTTTTAAAGGTAATGGTTTGTAATTCCCATCAAGTTCTGGAAAATCAGTATGGTTAAAGCTAATTAGATATAAATTAAAAATCACATTTTCTTTTTTTATAGTATCTCTAAAAATTATTAAATCGTTATGTAATTCACTAACCGAATCTAAAGCGTTATTTTGCTTTTTATATTTAGTAATATAATCATGAAAACTGCCTATACTATTATCCAATTTTAAAAGTTTTTTGTATTCTTCTTCATAATTCTTTAACTGAAGTTTTTCAACAAGACTATAAATATTTTTTAACTTACTGCTTATCATACTACATCCTCTTTTCATCAATTTAATCTTTATTAAATTATTAATTGGATTTATTCAAGTAAATTGTAACATATAAACATATCATTTGTAACAAATAACTATCAATTTATTATAATTTCTCTAACTTTTTTATATACATGAGTTTTTTCTATTTTACTAATAAAGTATAAAAATAATCCAGATTCTATGATTGTCATTAAAATAGTTATATTATTGGCAAAACCAGCACTAGTTATCGAAATTGCCATATCACTTGGTATACCACTTATATCACTAATATAATTAGCAAAATTATAATTAAATTCCATAACATTACTGATTACATACATGCATATTACAAATAAAGATATCATAAACAATGATTTGATAAGTATTGTAACATAATCTTTTAAATCCATTTTAAATCATTCCTTTCTTTTAATTTTTTAATGATTGCTTTTTCACATTTTTATACTATAACCTATTTTGCATATAACCTTAACTGTTAATTATTATAACGCATTTTAGGAAGTATTTTGATACTTTAAAATTAATTAATCTTTAAATACAATAGGAGACATCACATGATTATTTCAGATTATATAATAGCTTATCAAAATCAAATATAATAAAAGCAGAACCGTGAAATTACTCAAAATATGAATTAAGAAAAACTTCAATACAAACATACTCTTTATTA
>ENA-OUQF01002012-OUQF01002012.1-human-gut-metagenome-genome-assembly--contig:-NODE-2012-length-11004-cov-2.661796_pt1 | contig 11004 bp, 9 predicted proteins | sample MGYA00237947_ERZ548826 | MGnify/ENA primary metagenome ERZ548826 (study PRJEB26490, sample SAMN05194701) | human gut metagenome | biome: terrestrial biome; feature: human-associated habitat; material... | reverse complement strand
GAAGCCGCGGCTGGCTTGGCGGGATCGATACCCTTGAGAGCTGCAGGGTCCGCGCCCTCGATAAAGATAAAGCAGGCGCCATCTTGGGCCAAGGAATCCAGCTGCATGCGCTTCCACTCGGGCGTCTGCTCAAAATAGCTTTTATCGACATGCTCGTACGTAAGCCTTGTCACGGCATCGTCAGCCCAAATAACCGTCACGTGACCGGCACCGGCGGCATAAGCCTCCGCAACCACCACGCGCGCAAACGCATAGTTTTTAATCTTGGGCTCCAGGGCCTTCATGCCCTCCAGAGCTTCTTCGACCGTCAGGGCAGCTCGAATCATGTGCCACTCCATCTATCTATAGAACAGTAAAAAGGCGCGCCGCAAAAACGACGCGCCTTATATCTTAGCGATAAGTATGGATGCAAACGCTACTTCTTCTTGGAGTCCTTTTTGTCCTCCTCGGCAGCTGCGCGCTCGATAAAAGCGTTGAGCTTGTTCTCGGACATGCCCTCGGCCTGTGCGCGGTACATGTTGCGCAAGGGACGAATACGAGCGAAGTCGTAGATAAAGTCACCTAGGATGATGACATAGGACAAGACGATGCCGACCATCTGAACAGGGCTGGATACCGTGCCGCCGGGAGCGAAGTAGAGCGAAGCCCAAATTGCCACGACGAGCACCATTCCGATAGCGAGCACAGCCCACCAAATACGGCGGCGCTTGGTGTAGTCCTCATCCTGCTTGAGAAGGATATTCGACACCGTGTAGATGCGATCCTCGCGGGCGCGCTGCTTGGCCTTGCGGGCGCGTTTTTCCTCCTTGGAAAGGCCTTCCAGGTTTTCGCCCTTCTCGAGCTCTTTGCGGCGTGCCTTGGATGATGCCGGCACGACGTGAACAGAGCTCGCTGCCTGACGGGCGGGCTTAGCGGATGCGGCGGACTTGCGCGCAACCCCGGTAACCTCGTGGGATTGCGTGCGCTTGTTCGTGGCGCTGCGGGTACTCACTTACGCGTTCTCCTTCATGCTTGTGAACTGGGAGCCCGTGATGATTTGGAAGGCCTCGCGATAGCGCTCGGACGTGCCATCGATGACCTCGGCGGGCAGGTGCGGGGTCTCCCCCGTCATATCCCAGTTGGCCTTGAGCCAATTGCGGACGAATTGTTTGTCGTAGCTAGGCTGGATCTTGCCCTCCTCGTAGCTGGCAGCAGGCCAGAAACGGCTGGAGTCGGGCGTGAGGCACTCGTCGATCAGCGTGACCTTGCCATCGATGACACCAAACTCGAACTTGGTGTCGGCAATGATGATGCCACGGGTCGCGGCATACTCGGCAGCGGCCTTGTAAATCTTGAGGGACAGGTCGCGAATCTGCGCGGCGATGTCCTCGCCCACGATCTCGCAGCAACGCTCGAACGAGATGTTCTCGTCGTGGTCGCCCAGCTCGGCCTTGGTGGAGGGCGTGAAGATGGGCTCGGGCAGCTTGGAGGCCTCGGTCAGGCCCGCGGGCAGCTTGATGCCGCACACGGTGCCGTCCTGGTCGTAGGTCTTCTTGCCGCTGCCGGTGAGGTAGCCGCGCACGATGCACTCGATGGGCACCGTCTGGGCCTTCTTGACCAGCATGGAGCGGCCGGCCAGGTAGTCGGAGTACTGCTGGAACTCCTCGGGCAGGTCAGCCACGTCACAGGAGATCATGTGGTTGGGCATGAGGTCCTTGAAGCGGTTGAACCAGAAGGCCGAGATGCGGGTCAGGATCTCTCCCTTGTGGGGAATCTCGTCCGGCAGGATGAAGTCGAACGCGCTGATGCGGTCGCTCGCGACCATCAGCAGCTTGTCGCCGCAATCGTAGATGTCACGAACCTTGCCGTGCGAATCCGGACGCATCTCAATCTGTGCCACGCTGGAGCCCACCTTCCAAGACGTTGTAATTTGCCTCTCTGACGCGAGGCATGCCGAAGCATACAGGTTTTAGTTTACACCGTTGAGCGAGTTAAACCCACGGAAGGACGGGCTTCTCGCCTGTTGGGGCGCTAGCCCTCCTGGATGGCCTGAGCAAGGTTGCGACGGCCGCGGTTCTGGGGGATGCGCAGGGTGAACGTGGTGCCCTTGCCCAGCTCAGACTCGACAAGGATGGTGCCGTTGTGCTTGTCCACGATCTCCTTGGTGAGCGAGAGGCCCACGCCAAGGCCGCCGGAGACGCGCTCTCGGCTGACGTCGGAGCGCCAGAAGCGGCTGAACGTCTGGGGGATGTCCTCCTTGGCAATGCCGATGCCGGTGTCCTGGACAGCGATAAGCACGTCGGACTTGTCCTGGCGCACGGTGACCGTAACCCAGCCGTCCTCGTCGGTGTAGCGCATGGCGTTGCTCATGAGGTTGACCACGGCCTCGCGGATGAGGTCCGGGTCAATGTCCGCATTGAGCTCTCCATACTGGGACTCGTCAACAAAGCGCAGGTGGAGACCCTTCTCGTGGAAGAGCTGGTGCTGTGAGGTCACCAGGCTGCGGATGAGGTAGACCACGTCGGTGCGCTCGGTCTTGAGCTCGGTGGAGCCGTTCTCCAGGCGAGACAGCTTGAGCATGGCGTCCACCAGGCGAGAAAGGCGTCTCACCTCGGCGGCCACGGTCTCGAAGTGCTCGTCGTCGGCGGGGAGCACGCCGTCCTGCATGGCCTCCACAGTGGCCTGCATGGCCATGAGGGGCGTGCGCAGCTCGTGGGCCACGTCACCGGTCAGGCGGTGCTCCAGCTTGAGGTCGCGCTCAAGGGAGGTGGCCATGTCGTCGAAGGTCTCTCCCAGCTGGCCAATCTCGTCGGAGCCGCGCACGCCGGAGCGGGCGGTGAGGTCTCCGTTCCTGAGCTGGCGCGCGGTGTTGGTGATGCGTTGGATGGGCGTGGAGAGGCGCTTGGACGTGAAGTAGCCGATCACGCAGGCCAAGACCACCGCAATGGCGGCGGCCACGGCAATGGCCCCGTAGGAGTTGCTGCGGAAGGCGGCGTCCGCGCGGGTGAGGAGCGTCTCGGAGCCAAAGGCCCACAGACGCAGGGTTCCCACCTGGGTGTCGTTTGCGTCAAGGACGGGGGCCGTCACCGCAGAGTCCGCGCCCGTGGGTGCGTTTGAGATGACGTCGGTGTGAGGGCCGGCCTCGCGGCTGTGCTCCCAGGTATCGTCATAGAGCACCTGGCCGTCGGGCCCGATAACCTGGATGCCCACGTCGGAAGACATCGCGCTGGCGTTGCTCGCCTCCACCAGGACGGTCTCGTTCCAGGAGCCCTCGCGCTGGTAGACGGTGGAGATGCTCTCTGCCGCCGAGTTTGCCAGGGCCTGCATGTTCTGGCGCGTGTAGGCCTTAAACTGACCCTCCCACACAATGCCCAGAACGGCAACGAGCACGGCCGCGGTCATGATTGCCGTCAGGGCAAAGGCCAGGGTCATGCTCGTCGAGTAGGGCTGGGACCTCTTGGGGTCCGGCTGGATGGTGTTCCACGAATTGCGAGACGAGGGCTGCTGGGAGCCCTCGTCTGCGCGTGCGTTCCTGCCTGTTACGAACTTGGCCGCCAAGGCGGACCTCCTCGGCTACGTTCTACTTGGCGTCAGCGGGCTTCTCGGGAGCCTCGAAGCGATATCCCACGCCGTGGACGGTGTAGAGCCAGCGCGGGTTGCGCGGGTCGTCGCCAAGCTTGGCGCGCAGGTTCTTGACGTGGGAGTCAATGGTGCGCTCGTAGCCCTCGAAGTCATAGCCCAGGACCTTCTCCACCAGCTCCATGCGGGTGTAGACGCGGCCCGGGTAGCGGGCGAGGGTGGTCAGGAGCTTGAACTCGGAGGCGGTGAGGTCAACCTCAGTGCCCTCGACGATGACCTTGTGGCCGGAGATGTCAATCACCAGGTCGCCGAAGTCCAGCACCTCGAGGGCCGGCTCGGCCTCGGTGTGGGCGCGGCGCAGCAGGGCGCGCACGCGGGCCACGAGCTCACGCGGCGAGAAGGGCTTGATGAGGTAGTCGTCGGCGCCCAGCTCCAGGCCGATGATGCGGTCCTCGACCTCGCCCTTTGCGGTCAGCATGATGATGGGCACGTTGGAGGTCTCGCGGATGGCGCGACAGACGCGCTCGCCGGAGAGCTTGGGCAGCATGAGGTCAAGGATCACGAGGTCAAAGGAGTGCTTCTCGAACTCCTCGACGGCGCTCTGGCCGTCGCCGACGCCGCGCACGATGTAGCCCTCGCGCTCGAGGTAGGCAGCCACGGCGTCGCGGATTGCCTTCTCGTCCTCAACAAGCAGAATCTTCTTCTCATCCGAAGCCATGTTGGCCTCCCTGTGTGATGTCGACTGCACGGCCTGGCGGGCCAGGCCCGTAGATGTTCTCTAGTTTACCCCACAAGCCGCGGGGTGTAGTCCGACCCTTACAGCTGGAAGGTACGAACCGTCACGGAATCGGGGTAGCCGGTGTCCGCGTTCTTGACCGTCGAGAAGGTCACGAAGGTCGAGCAGTCCCCCACCCGGGCCGGAAACTCGCCGTAGTCGACGCAGCGGTCGGCCGAGTCAAGGCTGCCGTAGGTCTTGTTGGCGAGGTCTACCACAAAGTAGGAGGACCGGCTCTTGATGACGAACTTGTCGCCCTTGCCGCATCCCACCTCGGACGGCTCTCGGTCGAGCTTGACGAAGCCCGCGGACTCCGTGCCCATGTAGGTGCCCATCTGGCCCAAAAGGCCTCCCGTACTGTAGCTGGCCTCCACCGAGACCAGGAAGCGCTCCCCCACGCGCGTGGCGCGGAAGGGCTTCACGCCGGCCGGCATGACGAGCTGGTCGATCTTGGTGGCTAGGTCGTCGGAGAGCGAGTAGGCCGTGACGCCGTAGTAGGTGCCCTCGCTCGCGCGGACGCGCGGCGTGAGGATGGCGCAGTCGCCAGACACGTTGGGCTTGGTGGCAAAGCGCCCGGGGGACTCCACGACTGCGGTGGCGTCGTCGCTGCCGGCGTGCCACAGGTAGCAGTAGCTGGACTCCGCCGTCTTTGTGCCCGAGAGCGAGGGCTGGACCTGCCAGAGCACGCGCTCGCCCGAGCAGGCGATGGGCGCCGGGTCATAGTCGGACGTGGCCTGCCATAGGGTCTTGGTGTCGCCCGTGAGCGCGCCAGCCGAGAAGCGCGAGCCGTAGAGCGTCCAGGAGCGCGTGGTGGTGTCCAGCTCCACCCAGGCGTAGACGGAGTCGGAGCAGGCGACGTCGTAGATGACCGTCGTGGTGGCCTGCCCCTTGGGGGCGGAGACCACCTCGAGGAGCTTGCCGGACTCGAGCGAGAGCGCGGAGGCCACCACCATGGGCGTGGCGGAGGATCCGGCGGTTGCCACCGGGATCCAGGTGCCCTCCGCAGCGTGGAGCACGTTGCCCAGGGGCAGGGACCACTCGTGGGCCGGGGCCATCACCGAGTCGTCGTACTGGTAGTCATCGGTCACGCTGGGCGCCGAGCCCTCGTCCACCACGACGGGCGATGAGGTGTCCGCGCCCTTCTCTGCTCCATGGGTGCAGCCGGAGAGAATGGTCACGGCGGCACCGGCCGCGGCCGTGGTGGCCGCCGCCTTGAAGAAGCCGCGCCTTGAGAGCTTGGGGCCCCTCACCGGTCGGACCTACTCCGCCTGGACGGTGCCGGCGGCCTGGATCTGCTCCATGGCCTGCAGGAGCGCCTGCGAGAACTGATCCGCGCAGGAGGTCTTGCGGGGGCCGCAGGTGTTGCCCTTCAGGATCTGGGCCACCTCCTCGGTGGGACGGCCGGAGACGAGCTTGCCGATGGCGGCCAGGTTGCCGGAGCAGCCTCCGTCAAAGCTCACATCCTCGATGGTCTTGCCGTCGTCGGAAAGGTCGATGTGGATCATGCGCGAGCAGACGCCGCGCGGCTTGAAGTCAACGTGCTGCATGGTGGGGCTTCCCCTCTCTTTGGTGTCGTCACAGTATACCCGGCGCCCGCCGCCGGAATCTCCCGCGACGGGCGCCGTACGCTCTGGGGTTGGGTGACAAGAAGCGTGCGCTTCTCGCCTGGTGTGCGATTGCTAGAACTCCAGCTGCTCCAGGCGGTCGAAGACCACGCCGGTGCGTGTGAGGAAGCTGCGCGGGTCGAAGATGGCGTCCAACTCGGCAGGCTTGAGCTTGCCGCAGCGCGGGTCGGCCTCGATCTTCTGGCGGAAGGTGGTGCCGGGCTCGCACTGCTGCACCTCGCGCCACGTGGCCATGGCGTTCTCCTGCACGATCTTGTACGCGTCCTCGCGGGTGATGCCGGTGTCCACCAGGTGCAGCAGCACCTTGGAGGAGTAGATCAGGCCGCGGGTCTTGTTGAGGTTGGCCAGCATCTGGGCCGGGTAGAGCACCAGGCCGTCCACGATGCGGATGAGGCACTGGAACATGTGGTCGAGCGCGATGAAGCTGTCGGCCTGGGCGACGCGCTCGGCGGAGGAGTGCGAGATGTCGCGCTCGTGCCAGAGGGCCACGTTGTCAAAGGCCACCTGCGCGTTGGCCTTCACCACGCGGGAGAGGCCGCAGACCTTCTCGACGGTGATGGGGTTGCGCTTGTGGGGCATGGCAGAGCTGCCCTTCTGGCCCTTGCGGAAGGGCTCCTCGGCCTCGAGGGTATCGGTCTTCTGCAGGTTGCGAACCTCGGTTGCGATGCGCTCGCAGGTGGCTGCCGTGGTGGCAAGGACGCCGGCCAGGTAGGCGTGGTGGTCGCGGGAGATGACCTGCGTGGAGAGCGGGTCGTGCGTGAGGCCAAGATGCTCGCAGACGTACTCCTCCACGCGCGGGTCAATGCTGGAGTAGGTGCCCACCGCACCGGAGATGGCGCCAAAGGCCACGTTGTTGCGGGCGTCGCGCAGGCGGTCGAGGTCGCGCTTGAGCTCCCAGGCCCAGCTGCCGAACTTCATACCGAAGGTCATCGGCTCGGCGTGAATGCCGTGGGTGCGGCCCACGCAGAGGGTGTCACGCTCCTCGAAGGCGCGGCGCTTGCAGATCTCGCCGAGCTTCTTGCAGTCCTCGATGAGGATGTCGGTGGCCTGGACGAGCTGGTAGCACAGGGCAGTATCGCCCAGGTCAGAGGAGGTCATGCCGTAGTGGACCCAGCGGGAGGGCTTGGGCTCGCCCTCGGGCACGTCCTTGTCGATGTAGGAGCCCATGTTGGTGAGGAAGGCGATGACGTCGTGGTTGGTCACGGCCTCGATGGCGTCCACCTCGTCCTTGTTGAAGGCCGCATGCTCGCGGATCCAGGCGGCCTCCTCGCGGGTGATGCCGCTCTCGCCGATCTCCGCGTGCGCCTCGCAGGCCAGCACCTCGATCTCCTGCCAGACGGCGTACTTGTTCTCGAGCGAGAAGATGTGGCCCATCTCCGGACGGGTGTAGCGATCGATCATGTGGGTCCTCCCATGGGGTTTGAGGTCGGCTTGCACTCTGACACATGCGTCATTGATTCTACCAGCGAGAAGGACGCGCCCCCGCCCATGCCCAAAAGTTGACAAAGGGACTGTCCCTTTGTCACATGTTTGCGCAAAGTTGAACACGTCCCCAATTTGCGAGGACACCCCTGGCGAGAAGTTCTGGGCTTCTCGCCAGGGGTGTCTCTTTTGCCAGGTAACTAGCAGCGTCCCCGATGGCAGGTGGCTAGCCCTCGTCGGCGGCGAGGGCCTCGCGGGCCTCCTTGAGCTGGGCGGCAACGGCCTCGTGGCCGGTTCCGCCATACGTGGTACGCGCACGGGCGATGCCCTCGGGGTCGAGGTCGGCGGCGATGTCGTCCTCAAAGAGGTCGCTCGCGGCGCGGAACTCGTCGGCGGTGAGGTCTTCCAGGCCCTTGCCGTGCTTCTCGCAATAAAGCACGAGCTCGCCGACGACGCGGTGGGCGTCGCGGAACGGCATGCCCTTCTTTGCAAGGTAATCGGCCACGTCGGTCGCGGCGGTAAAGCCAAGCTTGGCCTGCTTGAGCATGACGTCCGCGTTGACCGTCATGGTCTCGAGCATGCCGGCGGCGATCTCCATGCAGTCCGAGAGCGTCTTGGCCGCGTCCATGGGGCCCTCCTTGCACTCCTGGAGGTCCTTGTTGTACGCCAGCGGCAGGGACTTCATCGTGGTCAGAAGGGCCATGAGGTCGCCGTAGACGCGGCCGCACTTGCCGCGCGTGAGCTCGGCAAAGTCGGGGTTCTTCTTCTGCGGCATGATGGAGGAGCCGGTGGAGTAGCTGTCGGACAGCGTCACAAAGCCAAACTCCGTCGAGCTCCACAGCACAATCTCCTCGCACAGGCGCGAGAGGTGCATCATGCTGACGCTGCACGCGTACTCCAGGTCGAGCAGGTAGTCGCGGTCGGAGACGGCGTCCAGCGAGTTGGGGATGGCGTGGTCAAAGCCCAGCAGCTCGGTGGTGCGCTGGCGGTCGAGCGGGTAGGTGGTGCCGGCAAGCGCCGCGGCGCCGAGCGGGTTGGCGTCGGCGGCGTCGCACGCGGCGGCCAGGCGCGTGTAGTCACGCGTGAACATCCAGAAGTAGGCCAGCATGTGGTGGCTGAACAGCACCGGCTGCGCGTGCTGCAGGTGCGTGTAGCCGGGCATCACCACACCCATGTTCTTCTCGGCGACGTCGAGAAACACGCGGCGCAGGGAGCGATTGCCCTCCATGAGGTGCGAGCAGAGCTCCTTGGCATAGAGGCGGATGTCCGTCGCAACCTGGTCGTTGCGGCTGCGGCCCGTGTGCAGGCGCGCGCCCGGCGTGCCGATATTGCGCGTGAGGGCGCCCTCCACGGCCATGTGGATGTCCTCGTCGTTGACGTCCCAGGCAAAGTCGCCGTTGGCAATCTGACCCGAGATGTCGGCCAGGCCGGCGTCGATGGCCTGCTGGTCGGCCTCGGAGATGATGCCCTGCTCGGCGAGCATCTTGGCGTGGGCGCGGCTGCCGGCGATGTCCTGTTGCGCCATGGCCTTGTCCACCTCGAGGGACGCGCCAAACTCCTGCGTGAAGGCGTCGACGCCCTTCTCAAACCTGCCACCCCAAAGAGCCATCGGGCCCTCCGTTCCTCTCGTGATTGTTGTCCCAGCTAGATTAGCGCATGCTCGCAAAGGGGCCGCCCGCGCGCAACGGACGGCCCCATCTGTTCAGAAGTGCCTTCTGCAGCAACTCCTTGCGGGAGCTACTCCACCGGCTGGAGGCCGGAGCCGGGGCCCTGGACGCGAGACCAGGTCTTGGACTGCAGGCCGTGAAGGTCGATGAAGCCGCGGGCGGCGGTGTGGTCGAAGGTGTCGCCCTCATCGTAGGTGGCCAGGTTGTAATCGTAGAGGCTGTAGTCGGAGCGCAGGCCGTCGACGAAGAGGCCGCCCTTGCACAGGATGATGCGGACGTCACCGGTGACGTACTTCTGCGTGTAGGCGTTGAAGGCATCGATGGCGTTGCGGTTCTGGGAGAACCACAGGCCACGGTAGACGGTGGAGGCCCACTCGACGTCGAGCTTGGCCTTCTGCTTCAGGGTCTCGGCGTCAAGGCAGAGCTGCTCGAGGGACTGGTGGGCCTGGATGAGCAGCAGGGCGGCGGGGCACTCGTAGCACTCGCGGCTCTTGATGCCCACGACGCGGTCCTCGATCATGTCGATGCGGCCAAAGCCGTTGCGGCCGGCGATCTCGTTGCACTTGATGATGAGGTCAAGCAGCGGCATCTTCTCGCCGTTGATGGCGGTCGGGATGCCCTGCTCGAAGGAGATCACGACCTCCTCGGGGTCGGCGGGGCACTCGTCGAGGTTCTTGGTCATCGTCCAGATGTCCGCGGGGGGCTTGTTCCAGGTGTCCTCGAGGACGCCGCACTCGATGGCGCGGCCCCAGAGGTTGTCGTCGATGGAGTAGGGCTTCTTGTGCGTGGTGGGCACGGGCACGCCGTGCTGCTTGGCCCACTCCATCTCGGAGTCACGCGTGGTGAGGTCCCAGACGCGGACCGGGGCGATGATCTCGAGCTCGGGGTCGAGGGCACGGATGCAGGTCTCAAAGCGCACCTGGTCGTTGCCCTTGCCGGTGCAGCCGTGGGCCACGTACTTGGCGTCGTACTCGTGGGCTATGTCAACGAGGTGCTTGGAGATCAGCGGGCGAGAAAGGGCAGAGAGCAGCGGGTAGACGCCCTCGTACTTGCCGTTGGCCCAGATGGCCTTGGACAGGATCTTCTCGGCGTACTCCGCGCGCATGTCGACGGCCTCGGAGGCAATGGCGCCCATGTCGAGGGCCTTCTGCTTGATCCAGGAAAGGTCCTTCTCGTCCTGGCCAACATTGCCGCAGATGGCGATGACGTCGAGGTTCTTCTCCTCCTGCAGCCACTTGACGATGACGGACGTGTCAAGACCGCCGGAGTACGCGAGGACAACCTTCTCTTTCTCAGCCATTTTTGGTTTCCTTTCCATTGGCTAAATGAAGCAAGTTAGCAGGTCAATTACAGCAGCGCCAAACCCCCGACAATATCGGACGTTGCGAGAAGATCATCTTGAAGGCAGGTTGCCGCCAGACAACAGGACGCAGCGCGCGATATTGCGGGCTAGATTCGTCGGTTCTGGCGTCGGTTCATGGGGGTGGCTGCCTGGCTGCTTGCGCAGGTAGTTGCAAACATGGCGCTCATGCGCTGCATATGGCTTCTCCGCCTCCCCATAAGACATGTGGCCCGCGACTATTGCCGCGGGGCTGTAATCGTTGACACGCACTATAGGCCGATGCGCACGCCACATGCAGCACACATTGCGTTTGGATTTGCGTTCGAAACATAACGGGCGACAAACGGTGGGTGGCACGGTCGGACTCCTGCGCGCAGAAGTCCGCTTGGTGTGAGCCCAATATCGCGACTTTTGCTCTATATCAAAAATCCAATGTATATTTTCAAAGAAAATGCCTGTTGGGCAAAGTGCCAAATGTATAGACGAAGCCGTATGGCAGCACCAACGGCCCAGGAGGACTCACACGAAGGCCACTTCTGCACGCGGCCGGCGAGATTGCTCACACGAAGGCTACTTCTGTGCAGGATTCGGGGCCGCCGCGCCCGTCTCACCAAC
>ENA-OUQF01002005-OUQF01002005.1-human-gut-metagenome-genome-assembly--contig:-NODE-2005-length-11035-cov-6.942259_pt1 | contig 11035 bp, 10 predicted proteins | sample MGYA00237947_ERZ548826 | MGnify/ENA primary metagenome ERZ548826 (study PRJEB26490, sample SAMN05194701) | human gut metagenome | biome: terrestrial biome; feature: human-associated habitat; material... | reverse complement strand
AACTGTTGGTTTGGTTGGCGCTAACGGCAGCGGAAAGTCGGTGCTGTTCAAGATTTTATGCGGTTTCGAGAAGCCTGATCGGGGCAGTGTTTATGTGCGCGGAAAACAGCTTGGTAAAAATGGCCGCGACTTCCCCGAAAGTTTGGGAGTATTTATCAATTCCCCCGGTTTTATTGGCATTTACAGTGGTTTTCAAAATCTGAAATTTCTTGCGGACATTCAAGGGAAAATTGGAGAGAAAGAAATTCGGCAGACCATGACCAAAGTGGGGCTTGACCCCGATAACAAAGCGAAAGTAGACAATTATTCTCTTGGCATGAAGCAGAAATTGGGGCTTGCACAGGCGATTATGGAAGGGCAAGATATTCTGATTTTGGATGAGCCTTTTAACGCGCTGGACTACAAAACCTATGAGGATGTAAAGACAATCATCCGTATGCTGAAAGCAGAAGGTAAGACCATTTTTCTGACTTCACACCATTATAAGGATATTGAGCAGTTATGCGATCAGGTGTATTCGATTGAAGATTGTCAGCTACTGCCGATTACAGAAGAGATCGCGGCGCGGTATCGAGAAATGGAGTAGCTTGCAAAAGTATATAGAACATAAGCCGGAGCTGGACGATGCCATTAAAAAATTGTTGGCTTTGAGCTTTGAACTGACCACACCGAAGAAAAAGAGGACACAATAACATAAAGAAAAGAGAAGCCTGCATAGCCGGTAGAATGTATCGGATATGTGGGCTTTTTTTGTGCTTATGGACTAATTACTGACCATAAAGATAAAATTTCTTCAATGAAATTTTATTGCATAGGCGATAGAGACCATGTAGCAAATCGACAATAATACTCAGAGCCAATAAAATAAAAAAATACGGAAAATGGGTAGGAGGTGATCGAAGCGATGGGCGCAAATGAAGTGGACTATGTAAAGATTGGGCAACGGATCAAAGAAATCCGAAATAAAAAGGGCTTGCAACAGGCTGAGCTTGCATATCGTGCAGGACTGACGACATCACATACAAGCCATATTGAGACTGCCCAGACAAAGTTATCTTTGCCAGCTATCGTTAAGATTGCAAATGCTCTCTCAGTTTCTGTGGATGAATTACTGTGTGACAGTCTGATAGAAGTAAAACCGGTATATGACCAAAGAATAGCAAATGAACTGGCTGATTGTGATGCGGCTGAGTTGCAGGCTTTTCTTGAAATTATTCAGACGACAAAAACAGTAATTCGGAAAAATCGTAAAGTTACAAACGACTTGTAACAATGCACTTTGTTACTTTGGAGCAAGACACTTTTGCCAGTTGTTCTTATTTAGCTGGTTCCTGTGGATGCCCTTGAGTATCGGTAAAATCCGAATACTAATATAGCATTTCCAAATATGAAAGCTGTCTTGACTGTAAGTATCTAATAAGATATGACAGCCAACTCACAACTTGCAATCCCTAACCGTAAAGCTGTCAGGTTATTATGACCAGTGTAGCTTTGCGGCCTTTTTTTACATTTTTTATGAGGAGGTATGAGTATGCCGGAGAGTTACAAGAGCCTTACGGAATCCAGTGAAGAAGATGTTGGAAATGATATAGAATACGTTCGATATGCAGTTGAAATCGAGCGTACTATTCACAAATTACATGGGAAAATTGCAGGATGTAGCGATCCCCAAAAAGTTGCATTGTCTGTTATGGAGACAGTATCTCAGTTTTATGATGCCGATTGGTGTGGAATTATTCATATTGATTTGGATGTTGGTGTATGGACTCCGTTATGGTGGTATGACACAAAGAACGGACCGATGGCACCGAATACTTGTAAAGAATATGAATTATCAGATTATTGCGGTCGATGGTTAGAATGCTTAAAGGATCGTGTTTCTGTTAAAATATCAGACGTTGAAGAAATTCGAGAGAATAATCCAGAAGAATATAAAATGTATCAACGACTGGGGGTTCAGTCCGTTTTAGCTGTTCCATTTTGGAAAAGACCTACGGGATTTCTTGTATTGAAGAACCCAAAGCGATACCAAAATCATGGAAGTTTACTACGATTATTGAATCATGCGATTAAGTCAGCATTAAATGAGTATTTTTTGATGGAGACCAATAAACTTGCTGTCATGGCACCACGAATTGAAAAAGATACCGATGTTTATATCAGTATGTTTGGTGAACTGAAAATTGCAACATCAAAAGGAGTTTTGACAGAGCAGGAATTAAAATCTCCAAAAATCGTAAGAATGTTGGTGTACTTATTGCTATCACAAAAAGTAGCTTCTGTGCCAAGAGAAATCGTAGATGCAATCTGGCCGCATGAAGAATCGGATGCTCCAGGGAAAAATCTGAAAGGATTGGTGTATCGCTTACAGCAGTCATTTTCATTGATTTCAGATTATCGCTTAATAGAATCAACTACTCACGGTTACCAGATCAATCCTAAGTTGAATGTTTTTACAGACGTTCAGCTGTTTGAACGTAAGTGGAGAATGGCGCTAAATGCTTCATCGACAGGGACAAAAGTGGAATTGCTGAAAAAGGCTGTTGATCTTTATAATGGAGATTTACTTCGTTCTGCCAGTTCAGAGCATTGGATTATAGGACAGTCTGTACATTATCAGCATCGCTATATTGGTGCAGTGACAGAGCTTTTGAAAACGCTACATGAGGATCAGGATTATCATTGCGTCCATCGTTATGCGGCAAAGGCACTGGCGATTGTTCCGCATAGCGCAGATATTTATTACTGGCTGATTCATGCGATACATACGCAAGGGCATACAGAGATTGCCAGAAGTGAACTGCGGACAGCAAAAAATCATCTGCTTGAGGAAGATTATGAGCTGCTGGCAAATAGATTAGCTGTGGAAGCGAATATGACGTAAGAAATGCCGGAGGTGCAATTTATTCCTCCGGCATTTTCGTCCCTTACAAACTTGAAGTTGTTACATTGGCGAATGAATCCACATGTGTCCCAAAATCAAGATACTAAGCACTATTACAAGCAATAATGCTATACCAATTGCTTTGTGCTTTCGCTTAAAAGCGATAAAACTTCCCACACCCATTACTATGTATGCGAGAAGCAATAACATCGTAAAACTCATATGACCTCCTTAAATACCGATTTGTTAATTTATTTTACCACAAAATATAAGTGGCTTGTAGAGCGGAAATATATCGTGTTTAATTTTCATACAAAAAATTTGTAACACCATCATATTACCAATAAAAACTTGCAAAAACCAATATCGCTTTATAACACCACCGTAATACCGTGAAAAACTGAATAAAACCGACAACGAACCAGTCGTAATACCTTCGTCGGCTATGTTGACAGAGCAACTACAAATGCCTGTTCAACCAATAGCTGACGGAGGTATCTTTGATTTTACGACATTTTGCAGGCGCACTTGTTTTTGCAACAAACAGCAGAAACAGGTGTGCTTTTTCTATATCCGGAAATCAGACTCGTTGCCGTTCTCCACCTGACTTCTGAATTTTGCCACTACGAAAATTCAGAAATTCAGGAGGAAATCGGATGTATTACGATTTGAAAGAAACCGGAAAACGGATACAGAACCTTAGAAAACAGAAAAGCATGACACAGGAACAGCTTGCCGAAAAGCTGAATATCAGCGTCAGCAATCTTGGAAAGATTGAGACAGGATATTCCGGCGTATCCATAGATTTGGTTATTGAGATGGCAATGTTCTTTGGTGTGTCACTGGACTATATTCTTCTGGGACGAGAATTACAGACAGATGCTCTGAAAAAGCAGATTCGCATGATGCTTGCTCAGCTGATGGAGCTTGAACAGAAGTTATAAAAACAAAAAAGAGGAAGTGCTGAAAGTTTAATCGCTCTCGGCACTTCCTTGCCGAAATAAAATTATTTCAAAAACCATCAATGGCATTGAGGGTAATCATCAACGTCACCACATAAAAAGAAAGCTGATAAATCGGTACAATTTACTTGCAGCTAACGAAAGAAAGCTGATGAACCTTGATAACTGAACAAGTCATTCATCAGGTACATTCCTGTTGTTGGTGGAAACATCAGCCACGTCTGCGGTACGCCACGATAAGCTCTCATAGAAACAGAGACACCTACATAATGAGAATCTGGTTGATCTATGGAACTTGGAGCGAGAAATACCGGCAAGTAAATATCGTGTAGCTCACGGTACGGCGATGAAAGCAACAGGGACAATGATACTTCTGTCCAGCCACAGCCCTTCGGTATAGAAGGAACACGCAATGGGGGCAGCCCGGTGCGAACCACGGGGAGGTTAGATTCCTATGGAGCTGGTAAGCTGCCAGCCGCTTGATGATTTCCTACTCCCAGGGGTGTTGAGGACAAATGTGGGAACAATAAAACGAAAGCATGGAAACTGATACAATGCTGATTTCATGCACTCGTCGATAAAAACCATGGGCAGATTTTGTTATGAGCAGAATCTGCCTATTCTTTTACCGATGAGATTTCCTGAATAACAACGGTAAAAAATGGCAAGTATAAAAATGAAGGTGGTGATTGCAGATGACAGACGAAAAAAAGCACACACCCGTTGACCAGCTGGTCGATATTCGTGATGTGAGAATTGACAGCTCTCTGCCGACAGAGGAAAGAATCAAGTCCTTTGTTGAGCAGATTAAAGACCCGTATCAGTTTAAGGTAGGAAGCACCGTCGTCCGTGTGGCGTTTGCAAATACGCAGAACACGATTACCGACAATTTTATCAACATGGTTGCTTCCATGTAACAGTTTTTCTGGTTGAAATTGGCACAAAGAAATTGCGGCGACAAACTGGAGTTATGCTGAGGACTATGGTAGCATGGTCTTGGACAAAATCAGCGAAACTCCGGTTTGTTTTGGCTTCTGGCGAAAATCAAAAAGGAGTGGCGTATTATGCAAAGAATTTTAGATAACAATTATCTTGCTGCCATCTACCTGCGACTTTCAAAGGAAGATGGTGATCTCTCGACTGTGGGAGGAAAAACCGAAAGTAACAGTATTGCCAATCAGCGAAAACTGATTGAAGAATTTCTGAAGGAGCATCCTGAAATTACTTTTGTTCAGGAATTTTGCGATGACGGATTTACCGGGACGAATTTTAACAGACCGGATTTCCAGAAGATGATGGAAAAAATTAAGCAGAGAGAAATTAACTGTATCATTGTAAAAGACCTCAGCCGTTTCGGACGAGATTACATTGAGAGTGGTCGGTATCTGGAAAAGATTTTCCCACATCTGGGGGTTCGTTTCATCGCTATCAATGATAATTATGATTCTGCTCAGAAAGAGCAAGCTGGAAATGAAATCATTCTCCCGTTCAAGAACCTGATTAACGATTCTTATGCGAGAGATATTTCCATTAAGGTTCGCTCTAACCTGGACATAAAACGGAGAAACGGCGAATTTGTCGGTACTCATGTGATCTATGGTTATCAGCGTTCCGAGGAAGATAAGCACCGACTGGAAATCGACAAGACTGCCGCTGCGGTAGTTCAGCGTATTTTTCAGATGAAGGTAGACGGAAGAAGTCCTGGACAGATTGCAAAACAGCTCAATGAGGAAGGTGTACCGTCTCCGTTGGAATATAAACGGCTCTGTGGTGCGAAGCTGAAAACCAGCTTCAAGCAGCAGGCAAAATCAGAATGGAGCCATGTAGCGGTTTACCGGATTTTGCAGGATGAAATGTATATCGGTACACTGGTTCAGGGAAAATCTACTTCTCCAAACTATAAGGTCAAGACCCGTAAGCTCAAAGATAAGGGAGAATGGATGCGGACGGAAAACGCTCACGAAGCAATTATTCCTCCGGGAACTTTTGATCTGGTTCAGAAGCTGTTGCAGGAAGATACACGAAGCACAAAGGAAGGCGATACAGTCGCTCTGTTCTCCGGTAAAATTTTCTGTGCCGAGTGCCATAACACAATGGCAAGAAAGCGGTCTGTTATTTCTGGCAGAGAATATGTTTACTATGTTTGCCAGGATTCCAAATGCAAGTTAAGAATAAAAGAACAGCTTGTTTATGATGCAGTGCTTGCTGTAATTCAGTCACAGGTTGCTATGGCACTGGACATGGAACGGGCATTGAAGCAGTTGGATGATGTTTCCTGGGAACGTCGGGAATTGGAACGGATTTCATCCGGTATTACTCGTCAGGAAGAAGTCATTGCTCATAATAATCAATTGAAAGCGATGATTTACGAGGACTTCAAGAATGAGATTATTCCTATTGAGGACTATCGAATTTTCAAAGCGGAATTTGATAAAAATATCAGTGAAGCAAAAGAAACGATTGCTCGATTGGTTGGCAATCGCAATAAAGTAAAAAATGGACTGACTGGTCAGCAAAGCTGGTTGTCGCAGTTCCATCAATATAAAAATATTCAGGCACTGACCCGCCGGGTGATTGTTTACTTCATCGAAAGGGTTGAGATTACTGCTGAGAAGGAAGTGGTGGTAACACTTAGCCACTCCGATCAGTTCAAGGCAATCGCAGAGTTTCTGGGCGATTATCATATTGCATCGAAGGAGGTGGGCTAAATGGCACGAGTATCACGAAAGAACCGGGCAGAAGAAAAGCTGTTACCGGAGATTCAAGAAACAACGATTCCGTCTGGAATAACAGTTTACAAGACTGCTATTTATGCCAGACTTTCCCGTGAAGATAATCTGAGCGATTCAGATTCCATTGATAATCAGATTGCTTTGATTCAGAACTATATGGAAAGTCGCCCTTATCTTCAATATGCGAAAACATATACAGATAACGGCTTTACAGGAACAGACTTTGACCGTCCAGGCTGGCAGAACCTTCTGGAAGATGCTAAAAGCGGAAAGATTAACTGCATTATTGTAAAAGACCTTTCCCGTCTTGGCAGAAACTATATCGAAACTGGCGAGTTCCTTGAAAAAATCTGTCCGTTCTTCGGCATCCGCTTTATCGCTGTTATTGATAACTTCGATACAGAAACAGCTGAATCTACGGCAAAGCTATCTGTGTCATTGTCCAATATCGTCAATGACTATTATGCAAAAGATATTTCTCGTAAGGTTTCTACTGCATTGAGGAATAAGATGGAGCATGGCGAGTATATTGGCAGTTGGGAAAAATATGGCTATGTAAAGTCAGTGGAAAACAAAAATCAGCTGATTGTCAATCCGGAAACAGCTTCGGTGGTTAAGATGATTTATCAGTGGCGTAGTGAAGGTATGAGCTACATGGGAATCAATAAAAAGCTCAATGACCTTGAAATTCCTTCGCCGGGACAGTATAAAGCTGACCGTGGAATTGTGACAAACAATAATCAGAAAGGCAGAAAGATTCTTTGGAATAAGCATATCATAACAGATATTCTGAAGGATATTACTTATCTGGGGCATTTGGCACAGCGGAAAACGACACAGTGCCTATATGCTGGACTGCCTATGAATCGAGCTGAGGAAAGTGATTGGATTGTGGTTGAGAATACCCATGAACCGATTATCGAGCAGAGTTTGTTCGATAGGGTTCAGGAAATCAATCAGAAGGCAGCTCAAAAATCGAAAGCTACCTATGGAAAGTACGATCATTTGCCGAAAGCGGTAAATATCTATGGAAAGAAGTTTATCTGTGCAGATTGTGGTGCAGTGATAAAACAGGTTCGTTCTTTCAGTACAAAGAAGGACAAAGTGTATTTTACATTCAAATGCCCAACGTATCAGGAGCATGGCGACAGAGCTTGCAATGCGAAAAGGATTCGGAAAGCGGATTTGGATGCAGTGGTATTGGAAAGTATCAAAGCACAGCTGGCATTGTTTGTAGATATAGATGCAACGCTGAAACAGCTTCTAAAAGCAAAGAAAGCGGTGCTTTCGGATAACAGTCATGCCAAAGAGGTTCGAGCCTTGAACGTAGAATTGACAAAAAAGAAAACATTGTTTAGTGGTCTGTATCAGGACTTCCGTGAAGGGATTCTGACGCAGGATGATTACGCAAGTACCCGTGAAATTCTTGTACGGGATATTGAAAGACTGGAAAAACAGTTATCTGAATTGAGTGCTGTGAAAAAAGAAAATACGATGCAGACACAGGCAGAAAAGAAACTGGCTTCTCTGGTGAAGAAATATTCCAATGCAACGGAAGTTACACAGGAACTGGTAGATGCTATGATTGAATCCATGCAGCTGCATAAGGACAATTCGGTAAGCATTACTTTCCGATATATGGATGAATTTAAGGCAATTACGGAATCCGTTGAAGCACTCAGGAAGGAGGTGGCATAGGATGATGAACTGTGTAGCGATTTATCTTCGACTTTCGCAGGAAGATGTAGATAAGAGAACAAATCAGGCGAAAGATGACAGTAACAGTATTGTGGCACAGAGACAGCTGATATTGCGGTATCTGGACAGTGAGCCATCCCTTGCATCGCTTCCACGGATTGAGTTCTGTGATGACGGCTTTTCTGGTACAAATTTCTCCCGACCGGACTTTCAGCGAATGATTGATCTGATTCGGGCAGGTGAAATCAGTACCGTGGTGGTAAAAGACCTCTCTCGCTTCGGTCGAGACTATCTGGAGGTTGGGGATTATCTGGAGCATATCTTCCCGTTTCTGGGCATTCGGATGATCTCCATCAACGACCACTATGACAGTAACAAATACACCGGAAGCACACCGGGCATGGATGTAGCGTTTCAGAATCTGATTTACGATTATTACAGCAAAGACCTTTCCAAGAAGGTTAAGACCGGAATGAGGGTGAAGCAGCGTCAGGGTGGTTATGTTTCCTGTTGTCTGTATGGCTACAAAGTCAAAGAAAAGCACAAGATGGTGATTGACCCGGAGACAGCTCCGATTGTCCGCAGAATCTTTATGGATGTAATCGGTGGTAAATCCACCAGTCAGATTGCCAGAGAACTGAATGCAGAAGGGGTTCCGACACCTTTGATGTATAAAAACATTCAGAGAAAAGTATCTGGGAATTGTAAACCGGTATGGACGCATCAAAGAATTATTGACACCATCCGTAATCTGAAATATACTGGCTGCATGGTGAACCACACCAGAGAAAGCCGGAAAATACGAGATAAAGCAGGAAGGCGTGTGCCGCAGGAAGAATGGTATATCCATGAAAATGCTCATGAAGCGATTGTGAGTAAGGAAGAATTTGAAGCGGCAGGAAATGCACTGCGGAAGGTCCGACCATATAAAAAGAAAGAAAACATGGATAGCTTTCCTCTTTATTGTGCTCACTGCGGTCGAAAATTACAGCGTACATTCGGTTTAGATGACCATTTCTATTGTGCAACACCGTACTGGTCAGAACAGGAAACAGCTTGCAAGGCAGTTCGCTGGGACAGGACAGAACTTGAAGAAGTTCTACTGGAATCACTGAAGGCACAGCTTTCCGTGAGGGAAGTCGAAGCCAGAAAAAAGAAAAAGGACATTGAAAAAGACAGTACACGTCTCAGATCGCAGTTAAAGTTGTTGAATGCGGAACTGAAACAGAGCGATGCACAGCGGATACAAAGTTACATGGACTTTAAGGCAGGAACAATCAGCCGGGAAGAATTTCTTGCTGGCAGAGTTGAACGAGATAGCCGACAGACAGAGCTGAAAGCCAATATTGCTGCTGTGGAAGCACAGTATGAAGATTGCATCCGGGCAGAGAATGACAGAAAAAAAGAACAGGCTACAACTTCAAAAGCCGGTTCGCTGGATGATGAAGCGTTGAAGAAAGTGCTTTATGATGCGATTGAAAAGGTAAATATCACGGACGGAGAACACATTGAAATCCTCTGGAAGTTCAATGATTTGTTTGAAGCCGTGTGAGTGGCAGAGCCAGCAATGTGCTGGCTTTTCTGCTTGAAATTTATGCAACTCGACAAAATTTGACTTATTATATCACAATGAGTAAGCCGTACTTTTCGTTCTCGGAAATCCAAAGAATCCAGTATTTATGCGGGTTTCCGGGGACGGAAATTTATTTTTTGACTTTGATTGACAGGATGGGATGATCTGGGGCGTGTGGTCGTGCCAAAAGAGATCAGAAGGACACTGAGGATCAGGGAAGGCGATCCGCTGGAGATATTTACAGACAGAGAAGGTGAGATTATTCTGAAGAAATATTCACCGATCGGGGAACTGTCTGCATTTGCAAAGCAGTATGCGGAAAGTCTGTCGCAGGTTCTGGAATGCCTGGTGGGGATCTGTGATATGGATCAGGTAGTGGCAGCAGCGGGAAATGGAAAGAAAGAGATTCAGGATGAAGATATTACGGGAGAGCTTGGAGAATTTCTGAAAGAACGAAAAACACGGAATGCCAAAGCCGGGGAAAAAAGATATGTACCGATCGTGAGTGTATCAGAACCTTATAAACAGGAGGTGATCAGTCCGATTCTGTGTGCAGGTGATGTGATCGGTGCGGTTTTTCTGCTGAATCAGGAACGTACGGACAGATTCAAAGATACAGAGCTTTGTCTTGCGGAATATACGGCAAAGGTTCTGGGCAAACAGATGGAACAATAGGACGATTGTAAACAAAAATAAGCGCATAAATCAGATGCTTCCTTCATAATCTGTGATAGATGAGGAGGGAAAGCATGGGAAAAAAGGGACAAAATGAAGTGTGGATCATGTGGATACTGAAATCTCTTCTGGCAGCATATGTAGTGACCGGAATTCTTTTGATGATACTGGCAATGGCGCTGTATAAATTCGAACTTACGGAAGAAGCTGTGACAGCAGGGATCACAGCGGTCTATCTGCTCTCTACATTTGCCGGTGGACTTGTGGCGGGTAAACTTGCAAAGATCAGACGTTTCTTGTGGGGAATTGTACTTGGAATTCTGTACTTCGCATTTCTGTTACTGATTACATGGGGAATCTATCGTACATTTCACGGAAGTGAAACAGAGATTCTGATGACATTTGCGCTGTGTGCGGGGGGTGGTATGGCAGGCGGAATGATATCCTAAGAAAAAGATTGCGAAACCTATGTCAAAATGTTATAATAACGTAAGTTAAGCAATAGTAAGGA
>ENA-OUQF01002004-OUQF01002004.1-human-gut-metagenome-genome-assembly--contig:-NODE-2004-length-11043-cov-5.002821_pt1 | contig 11043 bp, 9 predicted proteins | sample MGYA00237947_ERZ548826 | MGnify/ENA primary metagenome ERZ548826 (study PRJEB26490, sample SAMN05194701) | human gut metagenome | biome: terrestrial biome; feature: human-associated habitat; material... | reverse complement strand
CACGAGGGCTACGCCGCAAAGCGCCTTGAGATCGGCGCGGTTATTGCGGCGACGCCCGCAAAAAATGTCCGCCGCGAAAAGCCGCTCCCGGGCGATGTCATTCTTCTCATCGGCGGGCGCACGGGACGCGACGGCTGCGGCGGCGCGACCGGTTCCTCCAAATCGCACGATACTTCATCGCTTACCGCCTGTGGAGCGGAGGTGCAAAAGGGCAATGCCCCCGAGGAACGAAAGCTGCAGCGCCTTTTCCGCCGCGCCGACGCGGCGCGCCTTATCAAGCGCTGCAACGACTTCGGCGCGGGCGGCGTTTCGGTCGCCATCGGCGAGCTTGCCGACGGTATCTCGGTCGATCTTGATGCCGTGCCGAAAAAATATGAAGGTCTTGACGGCACCGAGCTTGCCATCAGCGAATCGCAGGAGCGCATGGCGGTCGTCGTATCGCCCGAGGACGTCGCCGCTTTTTGCACCGCGTGCGACGAGGAAAATCTCGAGGTTTCCGCCGTTGCGGTCGTGACCGAAGAGCCGCGTCTCGTTCTTCGTTGGAACGGAAAGGTCATCGCCGATCTGCGCCGCGATTTTCTCGATTCGGCGGGAGCGAAAAAACACATTTCCGTCGCTCCGTAGGAGCCCGAAAAATGGCAGAAAGCGCCTTGCCGTTCCTTTAAAAACGGATATCTTTCGCTTGTACGCGACTTAAACGCCGCCTCCAAGCGCGGGCTTTCCGAGCGTTTTGACTCCACCATCGGCGCGGGGACCGTTCTTTTCCCCTTCGGCGGAAAATACCGTCTCACGCCGAATCAGGCGATGGTCCACAAGATCTCGCTCACGAGCGGCGATACCGATGACTGTTCGGCAATGGCATACGGCTTTAACCCGTTCATCTCCGAAAAAAGCCCGTATCACGGCGCTTATCTTGCCGTGATCGAATCGGTTGCGAAGCTTTGCGCCTGCGGTATGAGCTTTGAGGACACCTATCTCACTTTCCAGGAGTATTTCGAAAAGCCGGGACACGATCCCGCGCGTTGGGGCCAGCCCCTTGCGGCGCTTCTCGGCGCGTTGGACGCACAGCTGAATCTCAAAATCGCCGCCATCGGCGGAAAGGACTCAATGAGCGGAAGCTTCGAGAAGCTCGATGTCCCCCCGACGCTGGTATCCTTCGCCGTCACGACGGGTAAAATTCCGGAGGTTTGCTCAAGCGACTTTAAGGGCGAAAAGCACAAGGTCATTGTACTGAGCCCCGCATACGATGAAGAGGGTCTGCCCGAGACCGAATCATTTCTTGCGCTTCTCTCGCGCGTTCATGCGCTCATCGCCGACGGCTTTGTTTTCAGCGCCTGTACGCCGACCTACGGCGGCATTGCCGAGGCGGTCTTCAAAATGGCGATCGGCAATCGCGTGGGCTTCCGTTATGCCCCCGACTTCGCCGAAAAGAACGATCTTTTTGCTTACCGCTACGGTTCGTTCGTTTTGGAGGTAAAAGATTCTCTTGACGAGGGCGAGCTTTTGGGGTATACTACCGATGATGAAAGAATTTCACTCGGAAACGAATCTCTTTCCCTTTCCGAATTATTGTCGGAATATGAAAAAACATCGGAGTCGTTCTTCCCCTGGCGTACAAAAGAGGAAGCAAAACCGATCGAAAAAATGCCCGACTGTTCCGAACGCTTTGCGAAAGCTCCGCTTGTGCGAAGCGCAAAACCGACGGTTTTGATCCCTGTTTTTCCCGGCACCAACTGCGAGTACGATTCGGCAAAGGCTGTGACCGAAGCGGGCGGAGAAGCACGGATCTTCGTCGTCCGAAATCTCCGTGCCGGAGCGATCTCCGAATCGGTCGCACGTTTTTCGACAGCGGCGCGCGAAAGTCAGATGATCTTTATTCCCGGCGGTTTTTCGGCGGGCGACGAGCCCGACGGGTCGGGAAAATTCATCACCGCTTTTTTCCGCAACGCCGAAGTCAAAAACGCCGTTTCCGATCTTTTGGATGTGCGCGGCGGGCTTATGTGCGGCATCTGCAACGGTTTTCAGGCGCTGATCAAGCTCGGTCTTGTGCCGTTCGGAAAAATTCTCGACACCGACGAGCATTTTCCGACCCTCACCTACAATAAGATCGGACGCCACCAGTCACAGCTTGTCCGCACGCGGGTCTGCTCGGTAAAATCGCCCTTCCTTTCGGAGGCAAACGTCGGCTATATCTACACCGTTCCGATCTCACACGGCGAGGGACGTTTTGTCGCCGATGAAGCACGGATTCGCTCGCTTTTCGAAAACGGTCAGGTGCTCACGCAGTATGTCGACGACGACGGACAGCCGAGCGGCGACATTCGATATAATCCGAACGGCTCCGATTTTGCGATCGAGGGAATCACCTCGCCCGACGGAAGAGTTCTCGGCAAAATGGGACATTCCGAACGAATCGGAAAAGGACTGTACAAAAACGTTCCCGGAAATTACGACATGGGACTGTTCCGCTCCGCCGTGAAATTCTTTAAACAATAAAGCCGCAAAGCGGTTCTTCGGAGGTGTCTTACCGTGTTAAGTGATATTGAAATCGCGCAGAAAGCGCCCATCCGCCCCATTGCCGAAATTGCAAAAAATGCGGGCGTTGACGAAAAATATCTCGAGCTTTACGGAAAATATAAAGCGAAGCTTGATCTTGCGCTTCTTTCCGACAAGAAGGATGAAAAGGACGCAAAGCTGATCTTGGTCACCGCCATCACCCCCACCCCCGCAGGCGAGGGAAAGACGACGACCACCATCGGACTTGCCGACGGACTGCGCCGGATCGGCAAAAAGGCAGCCGTAGCTCTGCGCGAACCGTCGCTCGGTCCCGTGTTCGGGATCAAAGGCGGCGCCGCGGGCGGAGGGTACGCGCAGGTCATCCCGATGGAGGACATCAACCTTCATTTCACGGGCGATTTTCACGCGATCGGCGCGGCGAACAATCTGCTTGCCGCCATGCTCGATAACCACATTCAACAGGGAAATTCTCTGAACATCGATCCCCGAAAGATCACCTGGAAGCGCTGCGTGGACATGAACGACCGTCAGCTGCGCAGCATCGTCGACGGACTCGGCGGCAAGGTAAACGGCACGCCCCGCGAGGACGGTTTTGACATCACGGTCGCCTCCGAGGTCATGGCGGTTCTCTGCCTTGCAAGCTCGATTTCCGATCTGAAAGAGCGCCTTTCGCGCATTATTGTCGGATACACCTACGACGACAAACCCGTCACCTGCGGCGATCTGAAAGCGCAGGGCGCCATGACCGCCCTGTTAAAGGACGCCTTAAAGCCGAATCTTGTACAGACGCTCGAGGGCACGCCCGCCTTTGTTCACGGCGGTCCGTTCGCCAACATCGCGCATGGCTGCAACTCGGTCCTCGCCACCAAGACCGCTATGAAAATGAGCGATTATGCCGTCACGGAGGCGGGCTTCGGCGCCGATCTCGGCGCGGAAAAGTTTTTGGACATCAAATGCCGCATGGCGGATCTTCACCCATCCGCCGTCGTGATCGTCGCGACCGTGCGCGCTTTGAAGATGCACGGCGGACGGAAAAAGACCGAGCTTACCGCCGAGGATCTCGGCGCGCTCGAGCGCGGCATTCCGAATCTTCTGCGCCACGTCAAAAACATCCGCGAGGTATTCGGTCTTCCCTGCGTTGTTGCGGTCAACCGCTTCCCGACCGATACCGAAAAGGAGCTTTCCTTCATAGTGGAAAAGTGCAAAGAGCTTTCGGTCAACACGGTCCTCTCGGAGGTCTGGGCAAAGGGCGGCGAGGGCGGAATTGATCTTGCCAAGGAGGTCGTTCGTCTTTGCGAGGAAGAAAAACCGAACTTTACTTACGCATATGGCCTTGAAGGCACGATCAAAGAACGCATCGAAACACTGGTCAAAAAAGTATACGGCGGAGACGGCGTTTCTTTTCTTCCCGCTGCCGAAAAGCAAATTGCACAGCTTTCCGATCTCGGATTCTCTCATCTTCCGATCTGTATGGCAAAAACGCAATACTCCTTCTCGGACGATCCGACAAAGCTCGGCGCACCCGACGGCTTTACCGTCACGGTGAAGAGTGTGCGCGTCAGTGCGGGCGCGGGATTTTTGGTCGTACTCACGGGCGATATTATGACCATGCCGGGACTTCCGAAGGTTCCCGCCGCCGAGAAGATCGATGTGGACGAAAACGGAAACATCGTCGGACTATTCTGATTTTTCCCGACTTTTCGAATCCCGAAGACGCGCCGCGCGGCGCGTCTTCGGCTTTTTTTCGCATTTCGGCGAAAAAAACGTTTTTGTTCACAGCAGAGTAATAAATTGATGTTATGCTATAGTTTGTTTGTATCGAATAATTCACGTTATGACGGAGGTTCACCATGACACAGTATTTGACTCTTTTGGAGGGCACGACCGAAACCCCGAGCACGTGGGCAACGCTCGGCACTTTTCTTCCCTTTCTTCTTTTGATCCCGATCTTCTATTTTCTGATGTATCGTCCTCAGAAAAAGCAGGAAAAGGAAACCGCGCAGATGCGCAACAATCTTACCATCGGCGATGAAGTCGTCACCATCGGCGGCATTATGGGCCGCGTCGTCAAGGTCAAGGACGATTACGTTGTGATTGAGACCGGCAGCGACCGCACCAAGATCAAGTTCCGCAAATCCGCCATCGGCTCGGTCGAAAAGAAGGCGGGAAGCGACGACAAGAAGCACACGACCTTTAAGGTATCGGCAGGCAAGGAAAGCACCGAAAAGGCTTCCGAAGAAACCGAAAACAAAGCCGAATAAAACAAAATCTCCCCGAATAGATTGGTACAAAATGATACCGCATCTGTTCGGGGAGTTTTCTTATGCAAAAAAATGTTTCCTCTGTCAAAAGATCCCATCCGACGGCAAACCGCCGAAAAAGCTCTTACGGTTTTCTTCCGAAGCTTTTACTGATTCCGCCCCTTGCGGGGGCACTGAGCCTTGTTCTTCTGCTGCTGTTGTGCGCAAAACTGCTCTCGGGCTCGTCCGACCCTGAAGGTTTTTCCAACCTGTGCGTACTTTTGTCGGTTTTTGTCTCGGGCGGCGTCTGCGGCAAGGTCGCGTCGAAAAATGCGGGAAAGCCCTTTCCGTGGTGCATTTTTTCCTGTCTGATCCTTGCGGCGATCGGAACAGTCGTCTCGTTTTCGGCGGGATTCTGCCCCGACACCGACCGCATTTTTAAAGGCGCCGTACTGTTTTGCAGCCTCTTGGGCTCGGTTTGCTTTTCGGTTCCCGGAAGCAAAAAAGAGCGCCGCCCGAAGCATTGACGGGCGGCGACCTTGTGTCGGGTGAAAATCAGCAATCGAAGCCGAAAAATTCCTTTGTGTTGTAAAAGCTGATGTCCGAGACGATCTTTCCAAGCGTTTTTTCATCGTTCGGATATTCGCCGCGCTCGACCAGTCCGCCGATATAATCGCACAGAATGCGGCGGAAATACTCATGGCGCGTATACGAAAGAAAACTGCGGGAATCGGTCAGCATGCCGACAAAGTTTGCTAAGACCCCCTCAGCGGCATAGGTGCGGAGCTGTTCGCGCATGCCTTCGAGATGGTCGTTGAACCACCAAGCCGAACCGTGCTGGATCTTCGAACGGATCTTGCGGTCGTTGCCTTGAAAGCATCCGCAAATCGCATCGATGGCGGCATTGTCGCAGGGGTTGAGCGAATAAAGCACCATCTTCGGAAGCGCGTCCGCCATTTCAAAGGCGTTGAGAAGGGCAAGCACGTTACGGGTACATTCATAACCCGCGATGGTGTCAAACCCGCTGTCCGCACCGAGCTTTTCGAAGTTCTTGTCGCTGTTGTTGCGGATAACGCCGTAATGCAGCTGCATAACGAAGTCACGGCGGGCAAATTCCTTGGCGAAGAAAAGAAGCATATAGGTCTTGTATTTGTCGCATTCTTCGGTCGTAATCACTTCTCCGTTCAGCGCTTTTTGAAGGATCGCGTTCACCTCGTCCGAATCGGCATAAGCGTAAGGAATGTACCCCATTCCGTGGTCGGATGTACGGCAGCCGAGCGCTTCAAAATATTCGATTCGGCGGACATACGCCGCAAGAAGCGAATCGAGATCGCGTATCTCGATCTCCGCCGCGTCGGAAAGCGGTCCCGTGATGTATTCGGCAAAGCCCGGAAGCTCGATGTTTACGCCCTTGTCGGGACGGAAGGCGGGCAGGACTTTGGTTTCAAAGGTCTTGTCGGCGGCGATCTGCTTATGATAACGAAGATCGTCGGCGGGATCGTCGGTCGTGCAGATGAGCGATACGTTCGAGCGGCGGATAAGCTCGCGCACGCTGTAGCCCTCGCCTTTCAGTTTCTCGTTGCACTCGGCGTAGATCTCGTCGCAGGTCTCGGGCGAGAGCGGCTTTGTGATGCCGAAATATTTCTTCAGTTCAAGATGTGTCCAGTGATACAGCGGATTGCCGATAAGGCTCGGCATGGTGCTTGCCCATGCGCGAAAGCGCTCCTCGTCGCTCACGCCGCCGGTTACGTACTTTTCCTCGTATCCGCAGGCGCGAACGGCACGCCACTTGTAATGGTCGCCGTAAAGCCATGCTTCGGTGATGTTTGCAAAGCGGTGATCCTCGGCGATCTCACGCGGGTTGATGTGACAGTGATAGTCGATGATCGGCATTTTTTCGGCGTAGGTATGATAAAGCTTCTCCGCTGTCGGAGTGGAAAGCAGGAAGTTTTCGTCCATGAAATTTTTCATAATGTCCTCCGATTAAAAGAATTCTCTACCAAAAGTATAACACAGAAAAGCGGTATGTCAAACAACATACCGCTTTTTGCAATAGAGTTTTCGTTTTCGAAAGACAAAAAAAGGCTTTTTGTCTATTCAGACTGTTCCGATAGGAATACAAATTCAAGGGGCGTTCCGACCGCGTTTTTCGCTTCCTCATTCGGCAGAAAAACCGCCTCAAGTCCCGGCGTTACCGTAACGGTACCGTCCTCCGAACAGAAAATCGCTTCGAAATCGTAGAGCTTTTCTTCGTACAGCGCCAATCCGCCGTCAACTCCCAGAACGAACAGCGCCGTTGATAAAGCGTCGGCGTACAGGCCGTCGCCGGAAACGACCGCGACCGAAATGAGCCCCGAATCGGCGGGATACCCCGTCGCGGAATCCAAAATGTGATGATAGCGCACGCCGTCCTCTTCAAAATAGCGTTCATAGCTTCCCGAAATCGAGACCGTCGCGTCGGAAAGCAAGAGCGTCCCGAGAAGTTCGCTCGTGTCAAAGGGATTGTTGACCCCGATATTCCAGGCCGAAACACCTTTTTTCTTATTCTCGGCGGATGACCCGATCACCGAAACATTTCCGCCGAGATTGACGGCGGCATTTTCGATGCCCTCGCGGCGCAGTGTTTCGATCTGACGCTGCCCCGCATATCCCTTCATGGCAGCGCCGAGGTCAAGCTTCATTTCTTCATCGTCACAATAAAAAATGCCGTCCTCGTCGATTCTCACTTTTTGATAACCGCAATGGGAAAGGGTCTCTTCGATTCTGTCCCTGCTTGGCACATGCGGGTTTTCCCCCGTGATGTCCCACAGCTCGGAAAGAGCACCGAGCGTAAAATCAAACGCGCCCTGCGTGTTTTCCGAAAGATTCAAAAGCTCGGTCAAAAGTTCGCGCGTATCGCTCTGCAGACGAACGCCCGATCGGAGCGACGAAAGCTCGGAGTTCTCATAGGTGCGCGAATAGCGCTTTTCGAGCGACAGGACATTTTCTTTGACATCGCGCAACAATTCATCGTTTGCGCCGTCCGCAAGGATCGAAGCATATGTATTCATAGCAAAAAACTCGGTTTTAGCGTATTCCGTCCTTTCGGAGCAGGAACACATCGAAAGAGCAAGTACCGCCGCGATGCAGACAGCAAGAAAGCGTTTCATAATTCCTCCTGTTTTGGTATGATTTTCGGCATGAACGGAGAAAGTGCCGCATTCATCATCCACCCCGTACAAAGCCCCGTGAGCGAAGATGCGGCGCACAACAGCGGAGCATACAGCAGGATCGCGCCGTTTTTCATAAGAAAGCATGCTGCGATACACTGTCCGAGTCCATGAAACACGGCGGAAAGAACCGAAATCCCACCGAGCGACAGGGTTTTGCGATACAGCGGGAGCGCCGTTAAAACAACCGCAAAGGCAAGAAGTCCGCCGCAAAGTGAAAGAATGCTCCCCGTAATGTTGCCGAAGAGCAAAAGCGAAAGCAACGGGCGCAAAAGGACAAGACTCAGCGCCGCGCCCTTCCCCACCGTAAACAGCGCCGCCGTGACGGCAATGTTGGCAAGCCCCAATTTAAGCCCCGGTATCGGGAAAAGAAGGTGCAGCGGGACAAAGCTTTCGAGCCAGGAAAGAACAAAGGAAACGGCGAGCAGCAACGCCGTGCGGGTCAATTTTTCACGTTTTCCCCTCACGTCTCTTCCCTCCGTTTCCTCTGTTTATTACCCGACCCGCAGATCGGTTTTTTTCTCCGTGTTTTTCGGCGCAATGCGAAGTCTTGCGGGCAGACAGACGATCTGCCCGCCGCGGTCGATCTTCATGTCGCGGCAAATCCCGTCGGGGCAGTCGCTCTTTTCAAGATATGCGCACCCGTCGGAAACGCACAGAATATAGCGCCCGTCCAAAAGGCTGTGCCGACCGTTTTCCTCAAGCGAATATTCGGCGATTTTCTCTCCGTCGACCGTCACCTCGATCGAGCGTGCGTGTATGCGATGATGCGCGATGCCGAAATACAGTCCGATACAAACGGCAAAGACGATCGCCGTCAGCAGGACATCGTTGCGATAAAGACGATTTTTCATAAATCATACCGTTTTGGTGTGATAATGCGGATTGTACCGTTTTTCATGTTCGACGGTCGTCACTCCGCCGTGCCCCGGATAGAGCGTCCGCCCCTCGTCGAGCGCAAGAATCGTGTCCAGCGACTCCAGGATCGCACTTGTCGAGCCGCCCGGGAAATCGGTTCGACCGATTCCCTCGCAAAAAACCGTATCGCCGCAGAACACCCCCTCCTCGGTGAGATAACAAACCGAACCGGGGGTGTGTCCCGGCGTTTCCAGAACCGTGATCTTACTGTTTCCGAGCGGGATCACGCTCCCATCACGCACGGTCGTGACCTTCCCGCCGTACACGATCGGGTTTCCGAACGCGGCGGACAGATTCAGCGTCGGCTCCGAAAGCGCCGCACGGTCGCTCTCGCCGACATAGACGGTCGCGCCCGTGTCGCGCGCAAGCTCATAAAGCGCGCCGATATGGTCAAAATGAACGTGCGTCAGAAGGATTGCCGCGACCGTAAGGCCGAGGCGTGAAAGCTCAGAACGGATAACGCCGTACTCATCGGCGGGATCAATCACGGCGCAGGTGTGCGTGTCCTCATCATCCAAAAAATAACAGTTCGTTCCGAGCGCGCCGAGCAGCAGCGTATGCACCTTCATTACCGTGTCACCTTGGCGATCTGCTCTTCAATATTTTCAAGCATCTTTTGGTACTTGTCGAGCTTTTCGCGCTCGCCGTCGATGACCTTCTGCGGCGCTTTAGCAACAAATTCGGCGTTGTTCAGCTTGCGCTCGACCCGTTCGATCTCGGAAAGGGCGGTCTTCTTTTCTTTTTCGAGACGTTCCTTTTCCTTGTCAAAGTCGATGATCTCCTCCATCGGGATAAACAGCGTCGCGCTGTCGGTTACAACCGAAACGGCGGTGTCGTCGTCGCACGAATCGGCGTAGATCACCTCGGATGCCGAAGCAAGCTTTTCAAAGAACATCGAAACGGTAGGATTAAAGCTGTCATGATATTGCGATACGATGATGATCTTTGCTTTTTTGGACGGCGGGACGTTCATTTCCGCACGTCTTGTACGAACTGCACTGATGGCGTCGAGTACGCGGTCGAACGCGCATCTTTCCGCGTCAAAATCATGCGCCGCGTCGTAGGTCGGCCATTCGGAAATGATCAGCGGCTTTTCGGAAGCGCCGAGCGTCTGCCAGATCTCTTCCGAAATGTACGGCATGAACGGATGCAGAAGCTTTAAGGTATTGGTGAGAACATACATCAGCACCTGCTGTGCGCGCTTGTTGGAATCGGTACCCTTTTCGAACAGGCGGGGCTTGATCAGCTCGATATACCAGTCGCAGAAATGATCCCAAATGAAATCGTAAAGCTTTGCGCAGGCGATTCCCAGTTCGAATTTGTCGAGGTTCGCGGTCATTTCCTTTACCGTGCGGTTCAGGTGGGACAGGATCCACTGATCTTCAAGCTCGAGCTTTTCGGGCAGGATCGGCTGTGTATCGTCATTAAGGTTCATCATGGCAAAGCGTGCCGCGTTCCAGATTTTGTTGGCAAAGTTGCGGGACGCTTCCATTTTTTTGTCGGAGTAACGCATATCGTTTCCGGGAGCATTACCCGTGACCAGCGTAAAGCGGAGCGCATCGGCGCCGTATTTGTCGATGACTTCGAGCGGATCGATGCCGTTGCCGAGCGATTTGGACATTTTGCGTCCCTGCTCGTCGCGGACAAGACCGTGAATAAAGACGTACTTGAAGGGTTCCTTCTTCATGTTTTCAAGACCCGAGAAAATCATGCGGGCGACCCAGAAGAAGATAATATCATAGCCTGTGACAAGAGTGTCGGTCGGGTAGTAATAGTCGAGATCGGGATTTTTGTCGGGCCAGCCGAGTGTCGAGAAGGGCCAAAGAGCCGACGAGAACCATGTGTCGAGGACGTCCTCCTCCTGGCGCAACTTTCCGCCGCACTTCGGGCAGGTCGTAAGATTCTCCTTCGATACCTCCATGTTTCCGCAGGCGTCGCAGTAGAACGCGGGAATGCGATGTCCCCACCAAAGCTGACGGGAAATGCACCAGTCGTGTACGTTTTCCATCCAGTTGGTATACGTCTTGGTAAAGCGCTCGGGAACGAACTTTACGCGTCCGTCATAAACGACCTCAAGCGCGGGCTTGGCAAGCGGTTCCATCTTGACGAACCACTGATTGCTCGTCATCGGCTCGACCGTCGTATGGCAACTGTCTCTT
>ENA-OUQF01002001-OUQF01002001.1-human-gut-metagenome-genome-assembly--contig:-NODE-2001-length-11077-cov-3.270187_pt1 | contig 11077 bp, 6 predicted proteins | sample MGYA00237947_ERZ548826 | MGnify/ENA primary metagenome ERZ548826 (study PRJEB26490, sample SAMN05194701) | human gut metagenome | biome: terrestrial biome; feature: human-associated habitat; material... | reverse complement strand
CAAGCCCTTTTTACCGGAAGAGCTGAAGGGCCTGATCGGCAGGCTGCTAGGAAAGGCGTTTGTATGAAACTGGAAAAAATCAAAAAGCGTTTTTTTGATGTAGACAAGTCTATTCACCTTGTTTTGTTTAATATTATCACACTGGCAGGGATCGGCGGCGGGATTTTAGGACTGATCGTTTCCGTGGCATGCAAACTGCCTCTTGTGCAGCTTGCTTCCATTGCAGCGGCGCTTCTCGTTCTGATCGCCTGCTTTTATATTGCAAACTGGAAGGGAACGCTAAAGCAGGCCTCTACAGGAATTGTGGTGATCATTACCATGCTCCTGTTTCCCGCCATGTTTTTTACAGACGGTGGCGCTTATGGAGGAATGGGCTACTGGTTTACGCTGGGGATCGTTTTTAATTTCCTGATGGTGGAGGGCGCTGCATTTTCGGTGATCCTGGTGCTGCAGATCATTGTGATTCTCTGCTGTTACTGGGTGGCTTATCTTTATCCGCAGCTTGTGGTTCCCATTGGTTCTGAGGCAAATATTTTTATCGACATTCTGCAAAGCCTGATCATTCTGGGACTTGTAGTGGGGGTTATTTACCGTTTCCAGACAAAGGTATACCGTAAGGCACTGCACCAGATCGAAAAGCAGAATGAAGAACTGAAGCGTTCAGAGGAAAAGGCAGACAAGGCCAATCAGGCCAAAAGCGATTTTCTTTCCAATATGTCCCATGAGATCAGAACGCCCATCAATGCTGTTATCGGCATGAATGAAATGATCCTGCGGGAGGCAAAGGAGGAACAGCTTTTAGAATATGCCACGGCAGTACAGAATTCCGCTTTGGCGCTGCTTTCCATCATCAATGATGTGCTGGACATTTCCAAGATTGAAGCGGGGAAAATTGAGATTTCTGAGGCTAGGTACGAGCTGTCCTCCCTTTTGACGGACAGCTATACAATGATCATTGACAGGGCAGAGAGCCGCGGCCTTGAGTTCGAGGTCTGCTGTGAGGAAAGCATTCCGGCCTTTCTTTTAGGGGACATGGTCAGGATCAGGCAGATCCTGGCAAATCTTCTGACCAATGCAGTAAAATATACAGATCACGGAAAGATCAGACTATGCGTCACAGGGGAATATGAGGACGGGATCTTTTATCTGACAGCCCGGGTGGAGGATACCGGTATCGGGATCAGCGAGGAAAACAGAGAAAGGCTTTTTGGCAAGTTTGAGCGGTTTGACCTGGTGAGAAATCAAAGTATCGAGGGAACGGGGCTTGGGCTTAGTATAACCAAGGAACTGGTAGAACTGATGCACGGAACGATCGAGGCGGAAAGCGAGTATGGGGTAGGCTCTGTGTTTACCGTACGCATTCCCCAGAAGGTTCTCTCTGACCAGCCCATCGGTTCATTTGACATCAAAAAGAGAATTCACAGCAGAGAAGGACAGCATTATGAGAGCCGGTTTACGGCGCCGGCAGCGAGGATTCTGGTTGTGGATGATGTGGCAATGAATTTGAAGGTATTTGTAAACCTGCTGAAGGAAACGCAAATTGAAATTGATACTGCGCAGAGTGGTGCAGAATGTATTGCGCTTGCCACAAAGAGACAGTATGATATTATTTTTATGGATCATATGATGCCGCAGCTTAACGGGATCGATACCCTGAAGGCCCTGCGGGAGCGGCCGGATAACCTGAATATGCAGACACCGGTGGTCATGCTTACCGCAAACGCCCTTTCCGGTGTGGAGGAGATGTATTTGAAGGAGGGCTTTTCCGCTTATCTTTCCAAGCCGGTGCGAGGGAAAAATCTGGAGGAAATGGTACTGCGTTTTCTGCCCGGGGAAAAAGTGATAAAGGCCGGTGCCAGGGAGAAGGAGGAAAAAAGGGATCCCCTTTTGTCCCTTCAGGAAAAGGTTCCGGAGCTTGATACACAGCAGGGGCTGCTGTACTGTGCAGGAGATCAGGATTTTTATTTGGAAATTTTAAAGGACTATTGCAAAAACGATAAAACAGAAAAGCTGCGGACGTTGTGGAAAGCCGGAGAGCTTGAAAATTACCGGGTGGAGATCCATGGACTGAAAAGCACCTCCAAAACCATAGGGCTCACCGCATTCAGCCAGCAGGCAAAGGAAATAGAGGACGCACTGAAGGAAGGGAGGACAACGCAGCTGTCGGAAAAGTGTGAAGAACTGCTTTTGACTTATGCAGTTTTGAAAAAAAACATAGAAAATGCATTAGATTTCATGTAAGAATTGTGTAATTTTACTATTCGTGGTATATTGGTAATAGTGTAACTGAAGGGGGATAATTACATGGAAAGTAATGCACAAAAATTTCAAAAAAGTGCAAATCAAAAAGCATTAGTAATCTGGATGCTGCTGAATATTATTTTGTCGGTATCCTATGCTATTGAGATCGTAAAGGGACTTAGAACAGCAGGCTATTATATCATCTTTATGCTGGTCTGCTGGATCCCGTTTGCTGTGGGGCTGATCCTTTTAAAGATCAAGGGCAGGGCGGCACAGTACTATAAGGATGTTGTAGTGATAGGATATGGCATCCTGTATGTTTTTGTTCTCTTTACCACACATTCTACCTTGGCATTCGTCTACATATTACCGCTTACCAGTATGCTGATCTTATTTAAAAACCGAAATTTCATGCTCCGCTGCGGCGTGGCAACCATGATCGGCATTGTTGCGTCTATTATCAAAAATTTCCTTTCGGGTATGAGCGGAGCGGCAGATATTACTGCATATGAGATCCAGGTTGCAAGTGTTTTCATGTGTTATGTAGGGTATGTGCTTTCTATTAATCATTTAAATTTTACAGACGGGGCCATGCTCCATCAGGTTGAGGATAACCTCAAGAAGGTGGTGGAGACCATTGCAACGGTAAAGACTGCAAGCACTTCTGTGGTAGACGGAGTGACAGTGGTCAGAGAACTTGCAGATGAAAATAAGGCAAGTGCGGATGCCGTGGTGGGCAGCATGGAAACGCTGGCTCAGAATAATACAGTCTTAAGGGATAAGGCTGATTCCTCCATGGAAATGACCCGCAAGATCAGCAAGCAGGGCGCCAATGTGGCGGAACTGGTTGAAAAGATGGTACAGCTTACCAACGAGTCCATGGTACATGCAAAAAGCAGCTCCGAGGAGCTGACAGATGTAGTGGCTTCCACCAATTCCATGGCAGAACTGGCAAACGAGCTGGAAGGGATTTTGAAGGATTTCAAGGAACAGTTCGATATGGTGAAAAGCGAGGTTGGCACCATTGAAGGGATCAACAGACAGACCAATCTGCTTGCCCTGAACGCCTCCATAGAGGCGGCGAGAGCCGGAGAAGCAGGAAAGGGATTTGCGGTTGTAGCAAATGAGATCAGAGATCTGAGCATGGGAACCCAGAATTCCTCCAGCCGTATTTTGACAGCCCTGGGACATCTGGAAAACACTTCTGACAATATGACGGATTCCATTACCCAGACCTTGAAGCTGATCCATGTAACCCTGGATAAGATCAAACAGGTAAGCGCAAGCGTATCCAGCATATCCGGTGACTCCACCCAGATCGGCAACAGTGTTCTGGTGATCCGGGATTCCATGGATGAGGTAGAAAACTCCAATAAGAGCATGGTAGACAACATGAAGCAGATCTGCGACGTCATGGAAGTGATGACAGAAAACGTAGAGGGCGCTGACCAGAATACCAGAGTCATGAGAAGCAAGTATGATGAGACCATGCGCAGTGTAGGCAAGATCGAGGAAGTGGTCGGAAAGCTGGTGGAGGAGCTTGGTGCAGGCGGCTTTATGAGTATTCATGACATTAAGCCGGGCATGTGGGTTTCTGTCACACCTTCAAAGACGCCTAATAAAGAATATAAAGCAGAGATCATCAGCTCTTTTGAGGACGGCGTATTTACCAGAAAGCTTTTGTTGGGAAAAAGAGAGCTGGTGCTGGAAAAGGATGAAACCTATCAGCTTTTGATCGTAGTGGACAACATGCTTTACAAGTGGGAAAATGTTAAGATCACTTTGCAGAAGGATACCACTTATAAGATCAATGTCATGGCCAATCCTGCGGTTTACAACCGTAGAAAATATCCTCGTCTTCCTATGGACAACCCCTGTGAGATCAAGCTGCAGTCTGAAAAGGGAAGCTATAACGGCAGAATGGTAAATCTTTCTGCAAACGGATTTGCGATAGCAACCAGGGCAGAACAGATCGGAGCTGCAAAGGGAAGGGAAATAGAAATCAAGATCGAAGGCTTTGACCTCCTGAAGGAGCAGACGCTGACCGGTCATGTAATCCGTGTGAGCAACAATGACGGAGAATTTATTTTAGGCTGCCGTATGCCGGAGGATTATCTGGATATCAGAGATTATGTAAACCAGAAAATGCAGGGCGGCAAATAAGAGATTGGATACGGAAGTTATGCTTTTGCCGCGAGTCTGAAAAAAAACGTGCACGAGAAAACTACTCGTGCACGTTTTTTTTCAGATCCATTTTGACAGAAGAGGTTTGCAGACTGCGGCAAAATAAGATAAAATGGCAATATGTGCCTAAAGAACGAAAGGAAAGAAGAGAAGGGTAAAAAGGGATGGAGAGAGAAAGACTGGGGAGTAGACTTGGATTTATTTTGCTGAGCGCGGGATGCGCAATCGGCTGTGGAAATGTGTGGAAGTTTCCGTGGGTTGCAGGAGAAAGCGGAGGTGGGGCGTTTGTGCTGCTTTATATCCTGTGCCTGCTTATTTTAGGACTTCCTGCAATGACAATGGAATTTGCTTTGGGCAGGGCGTCACAGGCAAGTCCTGTAAGGATGTATCAGAAGCTGGAAAAGAAGGGGCAGAAGTGGCATTTTCATGGGTATGTGGCGCTTTTTGGAAATGTGTGCCTGATGGCGTTTTATACGGTGGTGACGGGATGGCTGATCTATTATTTTGTAAGCTTCGTCACAGGAAAAGCACAGGAGCTTGGCTTTGAAAGGATGATCTCAAATCCTGCGATCAATGTGACTTATCTGGCCATTGCCGTAGTGTTGGGCTTTGTGATACTGACCTTCCAGCTGCAGGGAGGACTTGAGAGGATCACGAAGTATATGATGTGCCTGCTTATCATTTTGATGCTGGCTCTTGCTGTAAAGAGCGGCACCTATGAAGGAGCAGCGCAGGGGTATGGGTTTTACCTGATCCCTGATTTTTCCAAAATTAATTTAAAGGTGGTGGCGGCTGCCATGAACCAGGCGTTCTTTACTCTTTCGGTAGGAATGGGCGGTATGGCGATCTTTGGCAGCTACCTTGGGGATGACAGAAGCCTTTTGGGAGAAAGTATACATGTAATCGCCCTGGATACCCTGGTGGCCATCGTAGCAGGACTGATCATTTTTCCTTCCTGCTATGCTTTTGATCTGAAGGTGACGGCGGGACCGGCTCTTTTGTTTGATACCATGGCGACTGTATTTACCAACATAGCAGGGGGAAGAGTCTGGGGAAGCCTGTTTTTCCTGTTTATGGTATTTGCCGCCTTTTCCACGGAGCTGACGGTGTGCGAGAATATTTTGGCGTGTGTCAGGGAAATGACTGGATTCAGCCGGAAAAAGGGCTGTCTTTTATGCGGAACGATCGTCTTTCTGCTTTCCCTTACAACGGCGCTGGGCTTTAGCGTCCTTTCCTTCCATCCGTTTACGCCGTCTTCCACATGGCTTGATTTCTGGGATTTCCTTGTGAGCACAAATATCCTGCCTCTCGGCGCAATGATCATTGCCCTGTTCTGCACCAGCAGGCGGTTTGGCTGGGGCTGGGAAAAGTTTATGGCAGAGGCGAATAAAGGCGAGGGCCTGAAGGTCAAAAACTGGATGAGGCCGATTTTTGCCTATGTGGTTCCCGGGTGCATTCTGGTGATTTACATTGTGGGAATGGTGACGTTTGAATGGAGGTAGGATAAGAAGATAATTTAATAGTATTAGGAAAGACCGCTTTTTTGCTGATGAAAAACTCTTTATCGTGTATTTGGTAAGGGATACATTATGCTGAAAATCCGGTCTTTTTTATTTAAAAATAAAAGACAAAGGGATGCCTTATGACAAAGAAAAGTACTGAAAAGATTGACGGTATAAAATGCATAAAAGCTAGCGTAACTTTTCTTCGGATGATTAAAAAAATTTAAGAGAAAGATCTTGTGGGAGAAACGAATTAAAAATAAAAAGGAGGGTTACCCAATGCAAATTTACGTTAATGTAAAGGCCAGATGTGATGGCGATGGAACCAAGGAAAGACCATTCAAAAGAATTAATGACGCAGCCCGGATTGCGATGCTCGGAGATGAAGTGCTCGTTATGCCGGGAGTTTATCGGGAGTATGTGAATCCCGTTCATGGAGGAACCAGAGAAAACAGGATTGTTTACCGGTCGGTAGAGCCTCTTGGAGCAGTCATCAGTGGCGCGGAAGAGGTGAAAGACTGGGAACCGTATTCCGGAAATGTTTGGGTGACGCGAATTCCGAATGGGGTATTTAACGGATATAATCCTTATACGACGCCGGTTTATGGCGATTGGTATTTTGCAAAAGAGGAACGGCACACGGGATGTGTTTACCTGAATGATAAAGCGTTATATGAAGCCCTGACACTGGAAGAGTGTGAGAAAGGCGAAATTTATAAGCCCTCCTGGGATCAGGAATGGTCGGTGTACAAATGGTATGCCGTTCAGGACGGGGAAGAAACGGTGATTTATGCGAACTTCCAGGGAAAAGATCCGAGGAAAGAAAAGGTTGAGATCAACGTCCGCAGGGAGTGTTTTATGCCTAGTGAAGAGCACGTGGATTTCATCACCCTGTCCGGCTTTTATATTGAAAAAGCAGCTACGACCTGGGCACCGCCGGCAGCTTATCAGGATGGTATGGTTGGTCCGCATTGGGCCTATGGATGGATCATTGAGGACTGTGAAATCGTCAACAGCAAATGCTGTGGAATTTCTCTTGGCAAATATTATGATGCAGAAAATGATCATTACTTTACCCGTAAGCATGTAAAAAGTCCGACCCAGATGGAACGTGATGCGGTATGCCGTGGTCAGTATCATGGGTGGTTAAAGGAAAAGGTCGGTTCCCACATCATTCGTAGATGTAACATTCATGACTGTCAGCAGACCGGTATTGTAGGAAGAATGGGATGCGTATTTTCAACGATTGAAGATAATCACATTCATCACATTAACAATATGATGGAACTCGGCGGGGCAGAGATTTCCGGTATTAAGCTGCATGCGGCAATTGATGTTGTAATTCGCAGAAACCATATCCATCACAGCACGATGGGAATCTGGCTGGACTGGGAAGCACAGGGAGCGCGGGTTTCCCAGAATCTGCTCCATGACAATGATGTTCCGGAAGGCTCAACAAAGCTGGAAGGTGGAATGGAAAGTCAGGATATTTTCGTGGAAGTTGGTCATGGACCTACCTTAATTGATAACAATATTATGTTGTCACGCTATGGACTTCGTGTGGCAACCGAGGGAGTTGCCATGGTACATAACCTGATTCTTGGAGCGTTCACCATGGTCGGTTCCGGTGTGGATAACTGGGTAGATGGAAGAGAACAGCGCAGATATACGCCTTATCATATCCGCCACAGGACAGAGGTTGCAGGCATGATGACGATTCTGCACGGGGACAATCGTTTTTATAACAACATTTTTGTACAGGGACATCCCATTACGAATGAGGAGCCGAAGGAATCCCCGTTCCATCAGCAGGTTGGTACGCATGTATGGGACGAATATCCGACTTATAAAGAATGGATTGCGAAATTTGACATGGAAGAAGAAAAGCCGGATATGGGCAAGCTCGAACCGGCACACTTCAGCCATCTTCCGGTCTGGGCAGACGGCAATGTTTATCTTGCCGGGGCAAAGGCATGGAAGAAGGAAAAGCATAATCTGGTGAAAGATGATGCGGATGTTCAGATCGAACTGCTGGAAGAGGATGGACAGTACAGGCTATCCACCAATCTGTACGATTATCTGGACGGATTTACCACAGGAATTATCAATAGCGATATCCTGGGCAAAGCATTTGAACCGGAGCAGCGGTTTGAGGAACGGGATGGATCCGATATTGTATTCCAGAGCGATTATCTGGGTAATCATCGTGGCGTTTCTACGATTCCGGGACCTTTTGCAGATGTGAAGGAATTGGATGAAGTGATCTGGATTGATTAATGTGTATACCGCATCAGATATTTTCATCCGGTGCGGTATTTGCTATAATGTAATGAGTAAAAAGTCACAATGAAGGACTGTTTGAGAAGGAGAGAATATTATGGATTTTTTCAGTTCACAGAAAATAACGAATCATATTACAAGAATTTACCTTCCGGGGGATGTTCAGGCATATCTTGTGGAGGGAATGGACAAGTCGGTTCTTATTGACACCGGCTGTGGTATAGGTGACCTCAAAGCCTATGTAGCAACACTTACCAACAAACCGATTACGGTTCTGCTTACACACGGACATCTCGACCATGCACCCGGAGCCGCACAGTTTGACACGGTATACATGAATCTGGCAGATTGTGGGATTTATGCAGCGCATGATCTGATCCAGCAAAGAATTGATTATGTAGAAAACACTTCTTTTGCCGGAAAATATAAAAGAGAAGATCTGCTCCCGGAAAATAGTGCTGATGCATTTCTGGATCTGCAGGATGGCATGCGTTTTGATCTTGGAGGACTTCATATTACAGCATATGCCTGTCCGGGGCATACCCCTGGCTCCATGGCATTTTTAATGGAAGAGGACAGAATGCTTCTTTTGGGAGATTCCTGCAATCCGTTTACATTTTTGTTTGATATTACATGTCTTGGGGTTTCCTCATATGAGAATAGCCTGAAAAGCCTGTTGGCAAAGGTGGAGGGGAGCTATGATGATGTGCTTTTATCCCATGAAGCAGGCGGCAGACCGTCTACCAACATGATTCAGGATAATATTGCAGTCTGCGAAGCAATTAAAGAGGGGAAGACAGATAATATCCCTTATGAGTTTATGGGAAGGAAGGCTTTTCTTGCTTTTAAACCAGATTCTGAGAATGAATATGGACAGATCAGGGGAAATATCGTTTACAATCCGGATCGTATTAATGAATAATCATTCTGAAACAGGAGATAAAAGCCGTGGGAGAAATGCTTACGCTCCAGGTCACCATCTTTTCGGTGATGGCAATAGGGTTTTTGCTAAAGAAAATGAAACTGATTTCAGCCAGGGGACAAAAGGAGATTATCGATCTGGTCATTAACCTGATTCTCCCGGCGAACATCATTACCAGTTTCATGACAGAAATCAGCAGTGATACCATTTCTGATTGTGCGTGGATTGCGGTGATTTCTATTGGCATACAGCTTATAGCATTGTTTTATGGTAATCTCTTTTTTCATAAAGAAAATGAGAACCGGCTGAAATGTCTGAAATATGCCATTATCTGCTCCAATGCCGGATTCCTTGGGAATCCGGTTGCGGAGGGAGTATTCGGTCCGGTCGGTCTGATGCTTGCCAGTGTGTATCTGATTCCGCAGCGTATCATGATGTGGTCCGAAGGAATTGCTATTTTCTCCGGGGTATCCGATAAGAAGGCAACCCTGAAAAAGGTAGTGACGCATCCATGTGTACTTGCCTGTTTTATTGGTTTTATTCTGATGGTTGGACAGATTAAATTACCGGCCGTGATTCTGACTCCGGTTCAGACGCTTGGCAGATGCAACACAGCACTTTCGATGATGGTGATTGGCATGATCCTCGCTGATATTGATGTAAAAACAATCCTAGACAAAACCGTGATCCGCTATACGATCCACCGTCTCGTCATCATTCCAATCATGGTATACCTGGTATGCCGGCTTCTTCCTGTCAGCAGACTGGTCTGTGGAGTCAGCGTGCTTCTTGCAGCAATGCCTGCCGGTGCAACGACCAGTATGCTCGCCGCGAAGTATGACCGTGATCCGGAATTTGCAACAAAGCTTGTGGTATTTTCAACTCTGTGCTCCATCCCGGCAATTATGATCTGGAGCAGTGTGCTGATGTAATGAGAGGTAAGTACAATTATCAATGCAGATCCTGTCAGCAAAGGTGATTTTAAATGGATTTTACAGCATAATTTCGTGCACTGAAAAGCTACGAAAAAGAAAAGAATAAAAATAGTTCGGAATAGTTAAAGAATGAATCAGGACCGTCTGATGCAGGAGACTGTGGAGGACGGTTCTTTTTTCTGTTTTCAAGGTGCTGATTTCGAAGTTCATCCTGCAAAAATAATTCAAACAGAGGTTGCCTTTTGCAAAACGGAAGTTAAATTTGCTATTTACCATTATTTACCAGGGGGTTACCCCCAGTTTCACTTATTGGGAAAAAGTATCATTCTAAAAAACATATTACAGGAAAAAACAACAAAATACTTTGAAAATCTATTGCAAAAATGAAAAACTGCGGCATAATATAAATATATTAGGAGGCGCAGGTGTATGTTGTATAGAAAAATAGAGAAAGAAATCTGTAAATGGATTGCAAATGATAAAAAAGCCTTATTGATTGATGGTGCAAGACAAGTAGGAAAAACGTATATCATTCGAAAGGTGCTTGAAAATGAGAACTGCGAATATATTGAATTCAATCTTTTGAAAACACCTTCGCTTGTTGATTTGCTTGCGAAAAGCGAAACGGTCGATGATTTGATCGCCAATCTCTCTCTGTTTGCAGACAAACCGTTTCATCGTGGAAAAACATTTTTGTTTTTTGATGAGATACAGGAATTTAAAGAGCTAGCAACAAAAATTAAGTTTTGGGTGGACGAAGGCTCATTCCGTTATGTGTTCAGCGGTTCACTTCTTGGCGTGGAACTGAAAAATATAAAATCTGCGCCTGTTGGATATCTGAAAACATTTACGATGTATCCTCTTGACTTCGAGGAATTTTTGCAAATTTACAATTTTTCCCAAGACCTCAGGGCATCACTTTATCGTTCGTTTGCTGAGAGAAAGCCTGTAAATGAATCTGTCCATGAGCGTATGATGCAAATTTTTAATATGTATTTGAATGTGGGCGGTAT
>ENA-OUQF01001998-OUQF01001998.1-human-gut-metagenome-genome-assembly--contig:-NODE-1998-length-11097-cov-4.649248_pt1 | contig 11097 bp, 9 predicted proteins | sample MGYA00237947_ERZ548826 | MGnify/ENA primary metagenome ERZ548826 (study PRJEB26490, sample SAMN05194701) | human gut metagenome | biome: terrestrial biome; feature: human-associated habitat; material... | reverse complement strand
GTAGAGGGCGCGGGCGCCCGCGAATACACGTCCATTCATTAGTTTTGCAGATCGCATTTCCATGTCTTTTATTCTTGCGTTGCAACGGGACACACGTTCTTGGGGGAATCACATAATGGAACCGTTGGCGTAATCGTGGGTAAAATCCGCGCTGGTGCGTACACTTCTGCCTTATGACTAATGATCAGCGGGATGAGCGTGAGATGCGCGAGCGCCGCCGTCGCGTGGTGACGCGGACGGTGTGCATCGTCATCGCCGCTGCCATGCTGATTTCTGTGGTGGTTCCCGCCATCTACGCGGGTCTTTGACGCCCTTTCGCATACTGCTGCGGGGGCGTTTTCCTGCGTCGAACGGCTGGTTCGCGGCCGCAAGGGAAGGGAAGACAACGGCGTGCCCGCAAAGAGTGTGTGTAAACCCTCTGGGTTGGGTGTAAACCCCAAGCATGTTCACAGACAATTTCTACAGAACAAACGTAAGGTGAATCATAATGGCAGAATTTGATTTTTCCGAGGCGATTTCCCAGGCTCGTGCGAAGTACGGGTCTATCGCCGAGGCGTTGGATATGGATCGTTTGAAGGCGCAGATCGCCGAGCTGGAGCAGCAGGCGGCGGAGCCTGGTTTGTGGGATGATCCCGAGAATGCGCAGAAGGTGACCAGTCGCCTGTCCGCTGCGCAGTCGCAGCTGAAGCGTCTCAACTCCGCGTCGCAGCGCATCGATGATGTGGAGACCTTGGTCGAGCTCGGCCAGGAGGAAGAGGACGCCGACACTCTTGCCGAGGCGCAGGAGGAAGTGAAGAAGATCCAGAGCGATCTGGACGATATGGAGATCCAGACTCTGCTGGACGGCGAGTATGACGAGCGTTCCGCGGTCGTCACCATTCGTTCCGGCGCCGGTGGCGTGGATGCCGCCGATTTCGCCCAGATGCTGCTGCGCATGTATTTGCGGTATTGCGAACGCAATGGTTTCAAAGCCAAGGTGATGGATACGTCGTATGCCGAGGAGGCCGGCATCAAGTCCGCCACGTTCCAGGTGGATGCGCCGTATGCGTATGGCCGTCTATCCGTCGAGGGCGGCACGCATCGTCTGGTGCGCATCTCCCCGTTCGATAACCAGGGCCGCCGTCAGACGAGTTTCGCCGCGGTCGAGGTGGTGCCGCTGGTCGAGGCGACCGATCATATCGATATTCCGGACAGTGATATCCGCGTGGATACGTACTGCTCGTCCGGTCCTGGCGGTCAGGGTGTGAACACGACCTATTCGGCTGTGCGCATCACCCACCTTCCCACCGGTTTGGTCGTGACCATGCAGGATGAGCGTTCTCAGATTCAGAATCGTGCCGCCGCCATGGCCGTGCTGCAGTCTCGACTGTTGGTGCTGCGCCATGAGGAGGAGGCCAAGAAGAAGAAGGAGCTGGCAGGCGACATCAAGGCCAGCTGGGGCGATCAGATGCGCTCGTATGTGCTGCACCCCTATCAGATGGTCAAGGATCTGCGTACCGGGTATGAGACTTCGCAGACCCAGGCCGTGTTCGACGGTGATCTGGACGGTTTCATCCAGGCCGGTATCCGCTGGCGCCATGAGCAGCGTCACGCCGAGGACGCGGAGTAGATTTTCCCGCTCCCGCATGATCGTGCGACGGGAACGGAAACGGAAGGAATGACATGGCACTGATTTCGTTGAATCATGTGAGCAAGATCTATCCCAAGGGCACCAGACCGGCGCTTGACGATGTCAACCTCGACATCGAGCGCGGGGATTTCGTGTTCCTTGTGGGTGCTTCGGGCTCCGGTAAGACCACATTGCTGAGTCTGCTGCTGCGTGAGGAGGAGGCCACGGAGGGCGAGATCCGTGTCGCCGGCAACGATCTGCGGCGCATCACCAATCGGCAGGTGCCGCAGTACCGTCGTTCCATTGGTTTCGTGTTCCAGGATTACAAGCTGCTGAACAACAAGACGGTATGGCAGAACGTCGCGTTCGCGCTGGAGGTTATCGGCATGCGCCGTTCGGCGGTCAAGTCGATGGTGCCGAAGGTGCTGGAGACCGTAGGCCTGACTGGCAAGGAGAAAAGCTATCCGCATGAGCTGTCCGGTGGCGAGCAGCAGCGTGTGGCCATTGCCCGCGCCTATGTGAATCATCCGCAGATCCTGCTTGCGGACGAGCCTACCGGCAATCTCGATCCGACCACGTCGCTGGGCATCATGGAGGTGCTGGACGCCATTAACCGCACCGGCACCACGGTGGTGATGGCCACGCATAACGAGGAGATCGTCAATTCGATGCGTAAGCGGGTGGTCGAGCTGCATAGCGGCAGGATCGTGCGTGATGAAGAGCATGGCTCCTATGATTCCGCGGTGTTCTTCCCCGATTCCGAGGTGACCAGCAAATCGCATCGGGCGTTGCATTCGAATGGTGGCGGCATGCTGGACGATGAGCCGCATACCGTGATGGATGCGATGCAGGCCGGTGCCATTGCCGCGCATGCCATGGATGGCGGGGATGGCATCGCCAGGCTGGCGCAGTCCGTGCATTCGGGGCGTACCGGGCGTTACGGGGAGGCGTTCGCCTCTCCCGAAGACACCATGACCTGGGGCAAGGGGTTGCCGTTGGATGAGATGGCGCAGCGCGAGTCGCATGACGAGTCGCACGACGAGACCGGTAGCGCGACGGGCGATGAGGCGTTCATGCCACCTGTCCCGCCGGCGCCGCCCGTTTCGCCGTCCTCATCTATCCCGCCGACTCCGCCGACTCCGCCTGCGCCGCCTGCGATAGCGGAGCGAGGCATTCGAACCGACAATGAGGAGGAGCAGCGATGAGAATGCGATTCATCCTTTCGGAAACGTGGACGAGTCTGAAGCGAAACGTGCCGATGATCATCTCGGTGATGCTCGTCACGTTCATCTCCTTCGTATTCATCGGGGCTTCGGCATTGCTGCAGGTCCAGGTCAACAAGGCGAAGGGCGACTGGTATTCCAAGGTGGAGGTCGTGGTCTACCTATGCCCGGACGGCAGCAGCCAGGCGGCCACATGCGCGGCCGGCAAGGCGCCCACGCAGCAGGAGATCGTCGAACTTGAGGATTTCATCCACCAGGAGCTGCGCGACAACGTCTCCAAGATCACCTATGTCAGCCGTGACGATTTCTACAAGGACACCTTCCTGAAGAAATACCCCGACGGCAAATATCAGGGGCGCACGCTGACCGCAGCGGATATGCAGGATTCCCTGCAGCTCAAGCTGAAGGATCCGACCAAATACAAGATGGTTTCCGAGGTCCTGTCCGGAAAGGCCGGCGTGGAAAGCGTGGTCGATCAAAAGCAGATCTTCGACCCGGTGTTCGCGGTGCTCAACCGCGCCACAGTGGTTACGGTCACGCTTGCGGCCGTCATGGTGGTCGTGGCGATTCTGCTGACCGGAACCACGATCCGCATGTCCGCCGCATCGCGCAAGAACGAGACGGAGATCATGCGGCTGGTCGGCGCCTCGAACTGGACGATCCAGCTGCCGTTCATTCTTGAGGGATTGTTCGCGTCGCTGATCGGCTCGTTGCTGGCATGCGGCACATTGGCCGCCATCGTGCAGGTGTTCATCACCGACGGCATCGCGCAGTCGGTGAGCTGGATCCCATTCGTCACGCAGGCGACGGTATGGATCGTCTCGCCGGCGCTGGTCGCCGGGGCGTTGCTGCTGTCCATCATCGCGTCCGTGATTTCCCTGCATCGCTACCTCAAGGCCTGATTGACGGTTCAGGAACTGCCGCTACAATGTGCCGAAGGAAGTAGGAGGTCCCACAGTAGTGAATAAGCGAACAAAGTCCGCGAAGACCGTTATCGGCATGGCCATCTCATGCGCGATGGTCATGGCTGCCGGATTGGCGGTCACCACCACGAATGTGCCGACCGCGAAGGCGGCGTCCTATGCGGAATTGCAGCAGAAACAGGCGAACCACGCGAATCTTAAGGCGCAGCTCGCCGGAGTGGATTCCGACCTGGCAAGCACCATCGAGGAGCTGAACGATCTGGCCAACAACCAGATTCCCGCCGCCCAGCAGGCAGCGCAGGAGTCATTGCAGGCGTCATACCAGGCGCAGAGCCTGGCCGATGCGACGAACCAGCGTCTTGAAGCCGCCAAGCAGGACAAGGCGACGCTTGAGCAGAAAATCAAGGACACCGGCATCGAATACGATGACGCCAAGGAGTCAGTCGCCGAAATCGCACGTAACAGTTTCCATGGTTCCGACGCGTCCAACATGATGGATGTGGTGACCGACGCGAAAAGCACCGACGAATTCGTAGCGCAGATGCAATCCGATTCCGCGGCGGCGCGTTCGGCATCCAATACCGCGGATGCCGCGGCCACGACGCTGAACACGTCGATGAACCGTCAGCAGCGTCTCGACGCCATCGAGCAGCAGATCACCAAGCTCAAGGAGCAGGCCGATTCCCAGGCCGCGGCCGCGCAGAAGGCCTCGCAGGATGCTGCCGCCAAGCAGAGCAATCTTGAGGCATTGCAGGTCAAAGACAGTTCTGTCCGCCAGCAGCTTGAATCCCAAAAGAGCAGTCTGACCACGCAAAGCGCCAAGGAAGCGGCGGAAATCGTCTCCCTGCAAGCCGAACTGGCCGCCATGGCCGCCAAGGCCGCAGCCGAAGAGGCCGCGCGTCGCGCCAGCAGCTACACGCCATCGAGCGTGGGCCAGCAGACCGGCACGAGCTCCAGCGGTTCGGGTAGTTTCGGCAGCTCCAGCGGCAATGCCGGCAGCTCCGGCAATTCCGGCGGCTGGTCGGCCAGCGGCATGAACTATGCGGTGCCGGGCAGCTGCCCCGAAGGATCGAGCTACTGCTATGGACACAACACCGGCAACACGGTGGGGGGCGCCGCGTATCCGGCACGTCAGTGCACATTGTGGGCATACCTGCGTCGCTCCCAATTGAGCCTCCCCGTCGGCTCCTATATGGGCAATGGCGCGCAGTGGGCGGCTACGGCGCGAGGGCTTGGCTATTACGTCAACAACACGCCTCATGTCGGCGCGGCGATGGTGTTCTCCCAGGGCCAAAGCGTGGGCGGCCATTGGACCGCCGACTGGCAGTATGGTCATGTGGCGGTTGTGGAGCGAGTGAACGCCGATGGATCCGTGCTGATTTCTGAAGGCGGCACCGGCTTCTCGACCTTCCCTGCATGGGAGACCATTGCCAATGCCGGCAACTATCAGTATGTGCACTACTGATCGGTCGGATCGGGAGCCCGCGCTGTAGCGGAATCGGACTCATATGCCCGTGGCGCCGCCTGGCATGGTTCAGGCGGCGTTGCTGTTATTGTGGAATGTTGCGAAAACGTATCAGGAAAGGAGGAGGCCATGGCCAAGGAACAGGGCACCAAGCTGATTGCGCAGAATAAGAAGGCGCGTCATGATTACGCCATCGAAGACAAATACGAGGCGGGTCTGGTCCTGACGGGCACCGAGGTCAAATCCCTACGCGAAGGGCGCGCGTCCCTCGCCGAGGCATTCGTCTCCATCGACAGGCGCGGCGAGATGTGGCTCGAGAACGCGAATATCCCCGAATATCTCAACGGCACGTGGAATAACCACGCTCCCAAGCGCAAGCGCAAGCTGCTGCTGCACGAGCGTGAAATCATCAAACTGTCGAGGCAGAGCGAGGCCAAAGGTTATACGATCATTCCGTTGAGCCTGTATTTCAAGGACGGACGCGTCAAGGCGGAGATCGCGCTGGCCCGCGGCAAGCGCGAATTCGACAAGCGGCAGGCGCTGCGTGAAGAGCAGGACAAGCGTGAAGCGCTGCGGGCCATGCGCTATGCCAATAAGCGCATGCGCTGAACCGATTATGTAGATATGCGGTAAATGCATGACGATGCATAGGGCGCTTGCAGCGAGTGTCTGACACACTTGTTGAGGAATTGCCGCGTTGCGGCTTGGCCGCGGCTTTGGGTAACGTTTGTGGCAACACGGCGGGCGCTCGTGCCACGAAAGCGATATTCGCGTGCCGCCCCATATGGTGCGCGATTGGTTAGGGCTGGTGAAATATGTGTGGAATCGTTGGATACGCAGGACGGATCGAAACCGCGTGCGGCAAACCGTTGGAGGTATGTCTCCAAGGCTTGCGGCGACTGGAGTACCGTGGCTATGATTCGGCCGGCGTGGCATTGAGCGCACCGGGCATGGATCATGTCGAGGTGCGTAAGAAGGCCGGGCGTCTCGCCAATCTGGTCGAAGACATCGAACGCAACCCCATGCCGATGGCCACGGTGGGCATCGGGCATACGCGTTGGGCCACCAACGGCGTGCCGAACGATATCAACGCGCATCCGCACACCTCCCGCGACGGCAAGGTCGCCATCATCCATAACGGCATCATCGAGAACGCCTCCCAGCTGCGTCTCGACCTGCAGACCGAAGGCTACCGTTTCGCCTCCGAGACGGATACCGAGGTCGCGGCCAAACTCCTGGGCAAGATCAGCGACAAGATCATCGAGGAGACAGGCAAGCCGGATCTGTTCAAGGCGGTCCGCCGCCTGGCACGCATGCTGGAAGGCGCGTTCACCATTCTCGCCACCGATGTGCGCCAGCCGGATATCGTCGTCGGTGCCCGTCATGACTCACCGCTGGTCGTGGGCCTTGGCGAGGGGGAGAACTTCCTCGGCTCCGATGTGGCCGCGTTCGTCGCCTACACGAAGCGTGCGATGGAGGTCGATCAGGATCAGGCCGTGTGCGTAAGCGCCGACAAGGTGGTCGTCTCCGATTTCATGGGCAACATCGTGCCCGATCCGAAGGTCTACACCGTGGATTGGGATGCCTCCGCCGCCGAGAAGGGCGGCTGGGATTCCTTTATGGACAAAGAGATCCATGAGGATCCGGCGGCCGTGCAGCGCACGCTGCTGGGTCGTCTTGGCGAGAACGGCGCCTTGAACCTTGACGAGGTGCGCATCGACGAACACGATTTCAAAGGCATCGACAAGATCATCGTCATCGCCTGCGGCACCGCGGCATACGCCGGCATGGTCGCCAAATATGCCATCGAACATTGGGTGCGCATCCCGGTCGAGGTCGAGCTTGCGCACGAATTCCGCTATCGCGACCCGATCCTGACTCCGCGCACGCTGGTCGTCGCCATCTCGCAGTCCGGCGAGACCATGGACACGCTGATGGCGTTGCGCCATGCCCGCGAACAGGGGTCCAAGGTGCTGGCCATCTGTAATACGCAGGGCGCGACCATCCCGCGCGAATCCGACGCCGTGCTGTACACGCATGCCGGTCCGGAGGTCGCCGTCGCCTCCACCAAGGCGTTCGTGGCGCAGATCACCGCAGCCTACGTGCTCGGCCTGTACTTGGCGCAGGTGAAGGGCGCGATGTACCGCGACGAGATCCAGCAGACGCTTGATTCGCTCAAGGACATGCCGCGCAAGATCCAGTGGGTGCTCGACACGCAGACCGAAACCGTTCACGCGGCGGCCGAGCAGATGGTCGATGCCAAGTCCTTCCTGTTCCTGGGCCGTCACGTCGGCTACCCGGTGGCCATGGAAGGTGCGTTGAAGCTCAAGGAAATCGCCTACACCTTCACCGAGGGCTTCGCGGCAGGCGAGCTCAAGCACGGTCCGATTGCGCTGGTCGACGAGGGCGAACCGGTCGTGTTCATCGTGCCGCCCGCACGCGGGCGCAACGTGCTGCACGCCAAGGTGATCTCCGGCATCGAGGAGGTCAAGGCGCGCGGCGCGTACATCATCGCCGTGGCCGAGGAGAACGATCCCGATGTGGAGCGGTACGCCGATGTGGTGTTCTGGCGCCCCGCCTGCCCGACGCTGATGAGCCCGCTGGTGGACGTGGTGCCGCTGCAGCTGTTCGCCATGGATATGGCCAAGCTGAAGAAGTACGACGTGGATAAGCCCCGTAACCTCGCCAAGTCCGTTACCGTCGAATAGTCGTAGTGCATGTCGCTGCTTGGCATGGCCGGCATACGCCGTTACGTTGCGCATGGATCTGCACAAAGCCGAATGCGCGGCGTTTCGGCGTATGCCGGCCTTCGTGCAGTCGGGAGAGTTTTGTGAAACAGGAGCGTAGGCACCGGTATGTGACCGAGGAACCGCATATTCCGTTCGACTGTACGGTGCTGTATGAGGACGAGCGGATCATTGTGGTGGATAAGCCGCATTTTCTGGCCACCACGCCTCGTGGTATGTGGTATCGGGAGACGGCGCTGATTCGGCTGCGGCAGACTTATGGCGAACCGGACATCATACCCGCGCACCGGCTGGATCGCCTGACCGCAGGCATTGTGGTGTTCGTGCGTGACCGTGCCAGCCGGGGTGCCTACCAGCTGCTGTTCCAGAACCATCTGGCGGTGAAGACCTACGAATGTCTGGCGCCGCTCAGACCGATCGGCAGGCCGTGCTTCGGCACCATACGCAAGTTGGAACCGCCCAGGCCGTTTCCGTTGGAACGGCGGTCGCGCATCGTCAAACAGCGGGGGATACTGCAAGCCTATGAGGAGCCCGGCACGCCGAATGCCGAAACGCTGATCGAACGTGTGGGACTGGGGCATATGGATCGTACGGGATATCCGCTTTCTGGAATGGACGGCCGCCATATGGTGGCGCGATATGTGCTGCATCCGCGAACCGGCAAGACGCACCAGTTGAGAGTGCACATGAATTCGCTGGGACTGCCCATCGTGGGGGACGACTTCTATCCGCGCATCATCGAACATGCCTACGATGATTTTTCCAATCCGCTGGAACTGGTGGCCCGCGAACTCGAATTCGACGACCCGCTGACCGGCGAACACCGCCGCTTCACCTCGCGCATCCCCTTGAATGAGGGGTTGGGGGAGTGGCGCTGACTGCAAACGACTCACATGGACATACATACGCCGGAGGGCGGCACCCATACGGATGCCGCCCTCCGGCGTATCGTTATGATTCAGGCTGGTGAAAGCCGAAGCCGAATCACTTCACCGCGTTCAGCCACTGTTCCTTGGTGGCCTTCTCGGCTTCGAGCTTGGCCTTCTTGGCCGGATCGGTTTCGGCTGCGATCTTGGCGTCGAGTTCGGCGAGCTGGGCGTTGAGCTGCTCCTCGAAGCTGGACTTGCGGGCGTCGGCCTCGGGGTCGGACTGCTTCCAAGCAGCCTCCTCGACGGACTTGATCTGCTTGTCCACCTCGTCCAGACGGCCTTCGATGCGGCGCATGTCCTCGCGCGGCACATAGCCGATCTGATCCCACTCGTCCTGAATCGCGGCCAGAGCCTGACGAGCCTGCTTGGCGGCCTTCTCATCGGCCACCGGTACCAGCGCCTCGGCCTTCTTCAGCAACTCCTCCTTCTTGGCGAGATTCTCCTTCTCATCGGCGGAGATCTGCTCACGATCGGCCTGACGGGCATTGAAGAAGGTATCGGCGGCCTCGCGGAAACGAGCCCACAGGGCATCGTCCTCATTGCGGCCTGCACGACCGGCCTTCTTCCAACGGTCCATCAGCTCGTTGAACTGGCGGGAGGTTTCGCCCCAGGCGGTGGAGTTCTTGATCTCATTGGCCTCGGCGATGATCGCCTCCTTGGCGGCCTTGGCCTGGTTGCGCTCGTTGTCGCGGGCCTGCGCCCACTTGCGGCGTGCCTGGTTGAAGGTGGTGCGGGCGGCGGAGAAACGCTTCCACAGTTCGTCGGCGTCCTTCTTGTCGATGCGCACGTTATTGCGCTGGTGTGCCTGCCATTCGTCGAACAGCGTGCGGAACTTGTCGGCGGTGGAACGCCAGTTGGTGTTGTCTCCAAGACCGGCTGCCAGCGCCTCCGCCTTCTCCACGATGGCGGTGCGTCCTGCGACCGCGGCCGCCACGGCAGCCTTGCGTGCCTCGGCCAGCTCCGCCTTCTTGGCTTCGGCCTTGGTCTTGAGCTCCTCATACTGGGCCTTGAGCGCGGCCAGATCGCCCACCACGGCGGGGGATTCGGTTTCTTCGGCCAGCATCTTCATCGTTTCGTCGATCTCGCGGGACTTGATGGTGGAGCTCTTCAGGCGCGCGGCCAATGCATCGAGCTTGGCCTTGAGATCAAGGAAACGACGGGCGTACAGCGCCAGTGCCTCTTCCTTGGACACGTCGGGGAACTGGCCGACCTCACGTTCGCCGTCGCCATCCTTGACGAATACGGTGCCGTTCTCATCGACGTGTCCGAATGATTCGGCCTGCTTGACCTGGGTCTCGGTGTAGGTGGCAGCTGCCGGTGCGGCGACGCGACGGGCCGCCGGCGCGGCTTTCTTGGCGAATGCTGCGGGGGACGGAGCATGAGGCTTCGGAGCGGCGGGCTTCGGTGCCTGAGTCGCTTCGCGTGTCTCCTGTGCGGTGGTCTCGGTGGTGGTTTCGTTCTTGGTGACGTTCTCGTCGGCCATGGCCAGCTCCTTACAGCTTGGAAGTGTGTGCATCGCGCTTCACATCCTGACAAAATAAGGATGATTGACGCAACCTTCACCTATTATATTGATTCCGTGGCTAAAGGCGCATCAATATCAGGATTTCCAGAGTGGCTCCCCTCTGAACGTGTTGTGGAGCAGCGTGTTATCGACACGCTCCGTGAAGTATTCGAGCTCAACGGCTTCCTCGGCATCGAGACAAGAGCCGTGGAAACTGGGGCTTCGCTGCTGAAAAAGGGCGAGACCAGCAAAGAGATCTACCTGTTGAGCCGTTTGCAGGATGTCGGCAACGAATCCGACACACCGATTGAGGAACGGCTCGGCCTGCATTTCGATCTCACCGTGCCGCTGAGCCGGTATGTGGTCGAGCATTCCGGCGATCTCGCGTTCCCGTTCAAGCGTTGGCAGATCCAGAAGGTCTGGCGCGGCGAGCGCCCGCAGGAGGGTCGCTTCCGCGAGTTCGTCCAGGCCGATATCGACGTGATCGGCAACGGCGATCTGCCGGACCACTACGAGGTGGAGCTGCCGCTGGTCATGGTCTCCGCATTGGAGCGCCTGCGCGAGTTCGGCCTGCCCAAGGCGACCGTGCATGCGAACAACCGTAAGCTTTCCGAAGGCTTCTACCGTGGCCTTGGACTCGACGATATCGAAGGCGTGCTGCGTGAGATCGACAAGCTCGACAAGATCGGCGCCGATG
>ENA-OUQF01001996-OUQF01001996.1-human-gut-metagenome-genome-assembly--contig:-NODE-1996-length-11111-cov-5.909551_pt1 | contig 11111 bp, 8 predicted proteins | sample MGYA00237947_ERZ548826 | MGnify/ENA primary metagenome ERZ548826 (study PRJEB26490, sample SAMN05194701) | human gut metagenome | biome: terrestrial biome; feature: human-associated habitat; material... | reverse complement strand
AAGGTTTTGAAAATTCCGAAAATTCCGAAACCGTCGAAACCGCCGAAACGGAAAACGCAAGCGAAAGCGAAACCGAAACGTCAAAGACCGAAGGCGAAACGGCGGAAATTTCCTTCCGCAGCGAAAACGGAAAGACGCAGACGACAGGATGGCAGTATGTGCCTCCGAAAAAGAAAAAAGGAAAGGGATTGAAGATCGCCGCGATCGCCGTCGCAAGCTTACTTCTCTTCTCGACCGTAACGGCGGGCGCGTTTGTCGCCGGCAATCTCTTCGGTCAGATGGTAAGCCGCGATGAAAACGGCACAAAGAGCGGCTCTTTCCAAATGGAGGTTCCCGCTTCTGCGACGAACGGAACGGTCGAAGAGCTGGCACAGTCGTCGAACGTCACAGGCAAGGAGCTGACGGTCAATCAGATCGCCGAAAAGTGCCGTAAGAGCGCCGTCGGCATTATGGTCGAAAAAGAGACGAACTATTGGGGCAGAACCTACACCACGCAGGGCGTCGGCTCGGGCTTCATCCTTTCGGAGGACGGCTATATCGCGACCAACAACCACGTTGTCGAGGACGCGGATACCATTACCGTCGTTTTGGATGACGGAACCGAATACGACGCAACGCTCGTCGGTGCCGACTCGCTGACCGACCTTGCCGTCGTCAAGATCGACGCGACGGGCCTTCCCGTTATGGAGCGCGGAAACTCCGACGACGTTTTGGTCGGCGACCTTGCCGTTGCTATCGGAACGCCCGCTTCCATCGAGCTGCGCGGAACCGTTACCGACGGTATCATTTCGGCGGTCGACCGCAAGATCGATATTACCGACGATTCGGGTAAAGTGACCAAGACCATGACCCTGATTCAGACCAACGCCACCATCAACCCCGGCAACTCAGGCGGTCCGCTGATCAACCGCTACGGTCAGGTCATCGGTATCAACACGCTGAAGCTCACCGATCAGTTTGAGGGCATCGGCTTTGCCATCCCGATTAACGGCGCCATCAGCATTATGAATCAGCTTATTGCCGACGGAACCGTCACCGACCGTACCGACAGCCAAGTTGTCGGCAGCCCCTCCATCGGTATCCAGTGCACCGATATTTCCGAGCAGGAAGCCGAATACTACGGCGTTCCGCAGGGCGTTTTGGTATTCCAGATCAATAAGAACGGCGCCGCCGCAAAAGCGGGTCTGCGCCGCGGCGATATCATCATCGCGTTTGAAGGAACCGAAGTTACGACCACCGATGAAGTAAACGAGATCAAGAACCGCTACAAAGCGGGCGATGAGGTCACGCTCACGGTCTACCGCGACGGAGAGAGCGAGAATCTCGAGATTACCTTTAAACTGGATGTTCAGCAGTAAGACTTCCGAACAATAAAGAAAGGAGAGCCGACCGAATGTCGGCTCTCCTTTCTTGCTCTTTTACAAAAGCTTTTTCAGATACGCGCCCGTATACGACTTTTCACAGGCGGCGATCTCTTCGGGCGTGCCGCAGGCAACCAACGTTCCGCCGCCGTCGCCTCCCTCGGGACCGAGGTCGATCACGTAGTCGGCGCATTTGATCATATCAAGATTATGCTCGATCACGATCACCGTGTTGCCGGTGTCGACGAGCTTTTGCAGCACCTCGATGAGTTTTTCGACGTCGGCGGTGTGCAGTCCCGTCGTCGGCTCGTCGAGAATATAGATCGTCCGACCCGTCGCGCGGCGGGCAAGCTCGGTCGCAAGCTTTACGCGCTGTGCTTCGCCGCCCGAAAGGGTGGTCGATGACTGTCCGATCTTGATATAGCCGAGACCGACCTCCGAGAGCGTTTGCAGTTTTCGGCGAAGCGAGGGGAGGTTTTCGAAAAAGGCAAGACCCTCGTCCACCGTCATATCGAGCACGTCGAAAATGCTCTTGCCTTTGTATTTTACCTCCAGCGTTTCGCGGTTATAGCGCTTTCCCTTGCACACGTCGCAGGTGATGTAAACGTCGGGCAGAAAATGCATTTCGATCTTCAAAAGTCCGTCGCCCTGGCACGCTTCGCACCGTCCGCCCTTGAGGTTGAAGGAAAAGCGATCCTGCTTATACCCGCGTATCTTTGCGTCGGTCGTGGCGGCAAAAAGGGCGCGGATGTCGGTGAAAAGCCCCGTGTAGGTCGCGGGATTGGAGCGCGGCGTGCGCCCGATGGGCGACTGGTCGATGTTGATGACCTTGTCGAGCATTTCCATTCCCTCAATGCGGGTATGTTTTCCGGGGATCGTGCGTGCGCGGTTCAATTCTTTGGCGAGCGCGTTATACAAAACGCCGTTGACGAGCGACGATTTTCCCGAGCCCGACACGCCGGTCACACAGGTGAACGTCCCGAGAGGGAAAGAAACGTCGACGTTTTTGAGGTTATGCTCCGCCGCGCCGTATACGCGCAGAAAGCTTCCGTTGCCTTCTCTTCGCTTTTCGGGCAGGGCAATTTTGCGCCGTCCCGAGAGAAAATCCGCCGTGACCGAGCCTTTTTTCTTCATCAGCTCCTTCGGCGTTCCGCAGGCGACTACCTCGCCGCCGTGTACGCCCGCCCCGGGACCGATGTCGACGATGTAATCCGACGCGAGCATGGTCTCTTCGTCATGCTCGACCACGATGAGCGTATTGCCGATGTCGCGCAGTTTTTTCAAGGTAGCGATCAGCTTTTCGTTGTCGCGCTGATGCAGACCGATACTCGGCTCGTCGAGAATATACAAAACGCCCATGAGCGACGAGCCGATCTGGGTCGCAAGGCGGATGCGCTGGCTCTCTCCGCCCGAGAGTGTTCCCGCCGCACGGGAGAGAGTCAGATAGGAAAGCCCGACGTTTTGAAGAAAGCCGAGACGCGCGTTTATTTCCTTTAATACATCTTTGGCGATCGCCTGTTCTTTTTCTTTTAATTTGATGGCGGCAAAGAAGCCCGCCGCGTCGGAAACGGGAAGATCACAGACCTCGGCGATGTTTTTGCCGTCGACCGTCACGGCGAGCGGCTCGGGGCGCAGACGTTTCCCGCCGCAGGTCTTGCAGGGAATCTCCTCCATGAACTGCTCGTAATAGATCCGCTGGTCGGGGTTGTTGATCGCCATGTCGTAGCGCCGCGTAATGTCGGGGATCATGCCCTCGAAATTCGCCATATACGTTTTTCCCGCATATTTCAGAGGATACTTTTTCCCGTTGCCGTAGAGCATGGTGTGCAGAGCTTCCTCCGAGAGCTTTGCGATCGGCGTTTTGATCGAAAAGCCGAATTCGGAAAGCATCTGATCGTAAAGCGCGCCCGACCAGCCGCGGCGATCCATGGTCTTATACCCGTTGCAGACGCATGCGCCGTCGGCAAGCGACAGGCTTTTGTCGGGCAAGAGCTTGTCGGGCGAAAGCACCAGCCGTTTTCCGAGACCGTCGCAGTCGGGACACGCGCCGAAGGGACTGTTGAAGGAAAACATGCGCGGCTCCAGTTCTCCGAGGCTGATTCCGTGTTCGGGGCAGGCATAATTCTGCGAAAACTCGCTCACCTCGCCGCTTTCGACGCGGAGAATGCCGACTTTTCCGTCGGCACAGCGCAGAGCGCTCTCGACCGAATCGGTCAGGCGCGAGCGGATCTCTTCTTTCATGACAAGACGGTCGACGACGATCTCGATATCGTGTTTTTTGTTTTTGTCCAGTCCGAAGTCCTCGCCGAGGGTCAGGACTGCCCCGTCGACCCGAACGCGCACAAAGCCGTTTTTCTGCGCGTCGGAAAAGACCTTTTCGTGCATACCCTTTTTGCCCTTGACCACGGGCGCCAGCACCATGAATTTTTCGCCCTCGGGAAGTCTCATGACCTTGTCGATGATCTGATCGACGGTCTGCTGCTCGATGACCCGCCCGCAGACGGGACAGTGCGGCACGCCCGTGCGGGCGAAAAGAAGGCGCAGATAGTCGTAAATTTCGGTCACCGTTCCCACCGTCGAACGGGGATTTTTCGAAGTGGTCTTCTGATCGATGGAAATGGCGGGCGAAAGTCCCTCGATGGAATCCACGTCGGGCTTGTCCATTTGTCCGAGAAACATGCGGGCATAGGACGACAGCGACTCGACAAAGCGGCGGTGTCCCTCGGCATAGATCGTGTCGAAGGCAAGCGACGACTTGCCCGAGCCCGAAAGCCCCGTAAACACGACGAGCTTGTCGCGGGGAATTTCGACGTTTATATTTTTGAGGTTGTGAACTCTTGCTCCGGTGATTTTCAGTGTGCGATTTGTCATAATTTGCCTTTCCCGTTCCCTTTTCGGGAAGCCTTGATTCGAGAATAAATAATCGAAAGCGACCATTTGTTCTTATTTTACCACAAAATTTTGAAAATGTACAGCCTTTTTTGTGTTTTTTTCGGGAATTCCCCGAAAAGCCTTGACTTTTTTTCAAAACTGTTATAGAATCAGTCTGTGTTATTCCGAAACAAAAATGCAGGAATAACTCCCCGTGCGGACTTTTTTCGCACAGCTTCACAGAAAGGCATGGTACACTGCAATGAGCACAAAACATACCCTCGGAATCGTCGGCTTCGGCGGAATGGGCGGCTGGCATCAGAGACACGCGATGGAAAGCGACGTCGTAACGCTTGCCGGAATTTATGATATAAAAGAAGAACGCCGCAAAGCGGCGCAGGACATGGGCATTCACGCCTACAGCTCTTTAGAGGAGCTTTTGGCGGATGAAAAGATCGATATTGTGACCGTCGCAACCCCGAACGATTGCCACCACGATATCGTCATCAAGGCGCTTGCCGCAGGCAAGAACGTCATCTCCGAAAAGCCGGTCACCATGACGAGCGCGCTTTTGCAGGACATGATCGACGCTTCCGAAAAGTACGGCAAGCTCTTCTCGGTTCATCAGAACCGCCGTTGGGATGTTGATTTTCTCATGACGAAGCGCCTTTACGATTCCAAGGAGATCGGAAGACTTTTTAATATCGAATCGCGCATTCACGGCTCGCGCGGTATCCCCGGCGACTGGCGCGGAAAGGTCGAGCACGGCGGCGGAATGCTGTACGACTGGGGTGTTCACCTTATCGACCAGGGACTCCAGATCGTCTCGGACAGCAAGGTAGTTCAGGTTGACTGCCGTTTTGACCATCTGACCAACAAAGAGGTCGACGACGGTTATCGCTGTGAGATCCTTTTCGAAAACGGCACGCGCTTCTATTCCGAGGTCGGAACGTACAACTTCGTTTCGATGCCCCGTTTCTACGCTTTGGGCGAAATGGGTTCGGCGATCATCCGCGACTGGACCGACAAGTGCGAGGTCGTTCGCTGCAAGGAATGGTATCAGGCAAACGTAACGCCCGTCGTTACCGCCGCCGGTCTTACCAAAACCATGGCTCCGCGTGATTCGCTGACCACCGAGACCTATTATATCGACCGTCCCGAATCGGATGTACATGACTATTACCGCAATTTCTGCCGCGCGATCGAGGGTAAGGAGACCCAGATCGTGACCCATGCGCAGATGATGCGTGTATTGAAGGTCATCGAAGCCGCTTTCAAGTCGGTCGAGCAGAACGCACCGGTCAAGGTCGATCTTTAAAAAACTCACATTTTTCGGGGAAAAGCTTCGCGCCCTTTCGGCGCGGGGCGTTTTCCCCTTTTCTTTTTCTCTTTTGCTTTGAAAGGAGGCTTTTTATGACGGAAACCGTAACGAATATTCCCGAAAGCACCGAACCCTTCGGCGTTCTGCTTGCGGCGCTTTATTCTTCCGCAAGCGAAGCGGAGGAGACCGAACGGAGTCTTGCCGAGCTTCGGCTGCTGACCGAGACCGCGCTCGGAGACGAAGCCGAGGCTTGCACCTTTTACACCATGACCCAGTGCCGCCCGTCTCCCGAGGCGGCGACGTACATCGGCGCGGGCAAGGTCGAGGAGGCGGGCGAGCTTTGCCGCACGCACAATATCGCGCTCGTCGTTTTTGACTGCGAGCTTTCGCCGTCGCAGATACGAAACCTTGAAAAAGGCATGGAAAAGGACGGACACGCTCCGCGCGTCATCGACCGCACCATGTTGATACTGGATATTTTTGCCCGCCACGCCGTGACGGGCGAGGGAAAACTGCAGGTCGAGATCGCTCAGCTTCGCTACAGCGCGCCCCGTCTTACGGGACAGGGAACGGCGCTTTCGCGGCAGGGCGGCAGCGCGGGCGGCTCGGTCGGAGCGAGAGGCCCCGGCGAGACCAAGCTCGAAACCGACCGCCGCCATATCAAACGGCGCATTACGGCGCTGGAGGAACAGCTGAAAACCCTTGAAAACAACCGTGATACCATGCGCAAGCAGCGCGAAAAGGCGGGTATTCCCGTCGTCGCAATTGTCGGATATACCAACGCGGGAAAATCGACGCTGTTGAACCGTCTGACCGACGCGGGCATATTGGCGGAAAACAAGCTTTTCGCAACGCTTGACCCGACGGTGCGCAAGCTGAAGCTCCCCTCGGGACTGGAAGTGCTTTTGACCGATACGGTCGGCTTTATCAGCCGTCTGCCGCACGGTCTTGTCAAGGCGTTCCGCAGCACGCTCGAAGAGGCACGCTATGCCGACGCTCTTTTGATCCTCTCGGACGCCTCGGATGAAAACGTGCGGCTGAAAACCGAGGTGACCGAAGCGACGCTTGCCGAACTTTCGGCGGGCGGAAAACCGACGCTTTATGTTTACAACAAATGCGACCGTCTCGAAACGATTCCGCAAAACGACACCGACGGCGAGAAAAAATCGGTCTTTATTTCCGCCGAAAACGGTTACGGGATCGACGCGCTTCTCTCGGAGATCGAAAAGCTTTTGAGCGGCTCGCTTACGCGCGCGCATTTTCTTCTTCCCTTCGGCGAGGAGAGCGCGCTGAATACGCTCTATAAGAGCGCAACGGTTCTGTCGGTCGAATATACCGATCGCGGGACCGAGGTCGTCGCGCTGGCGGATGAAAAGATCACGGGCATGCTGAGCCGCTATCGAACCGACGCGGCCGAAAAGGCACAGAAAAAATAAAGAACAGGAGAGAAGAATCGATATGAAAGAAAAATTCATTTCCGAACCGACAAGAAAAATCCCCGTAACGGGAGAATACGACGTTGTTGTGTGCGGCGGCGGAGTGGCGGGCATTGCCGCGGCACTGTCGGCGGCGCGCGGAGGAGCCAAAACGCTTCTCATCGAAAAACAGTTTGCCCTCGGCGGACTGGCGACACTGGGACTTGTCACCATTTATCTGCCGCTTTGCGACGGAAACGGGCGGCAGGTGAGCTTCGGGCTTGCCGAAGAGCTGATGCTGCTTTCGATCGAAAAAGGCCGCGAGCCGGGACATTACAGCCCCGCGTGGTTTGAAAACGGAAGCGAAGAGGATAAAAAGAAGGAGCGCTATCAGGTCAGCTTCAACGCCCAAATGTTTGCACTTCTCTCCGAACAAAAGCTGCTTTCGGAGGGTGTCGAGATCCTTTACGGAACATCGGTCTGCGCGACGGCGGTCGAAGAGAAAAAAGTGACCGCGCTCATTCTCGAAAACAAGTCGGGCAGAACCGCCGTCTCGGTAAAAAGCGTTGTCGACTGTACGGGCGACGCGGATATTTTTGCTCTTTCGGGTGCAAAGACCGCGACTTTCGGACAGGGAAACATTCTCGCCTCGTGGTATTATTCGATCACAAACGGGAAGTACGCACTTCATCCCGTCGGCTTTTGCGATGTTCCCGACAAGGAAAAGACCGAAAAGAACAAAGTGGAGCTTCTTTCCGACCGCCGCTTTACGGGACTTTGCGGCAAGGAGCTTTCGGAAATGACCGAAATGTCGCACAAAAGTCTTTTGTCGCATTTTCTTCGCGACGGAGATCTCTCTGAGGAACACATGCTCACGACAATGGCGACTGTCCCGCAGATCCGCATGACCCGCCGTCCCGTCGGCGTGTATACGCTCGACGATACCGACGATCACAAATATTTTGCCGACAGCGTCGGCATGATCTCCGACTGGCGCAAGGCGGGACCGATCTATGAGGTCCCTTTCCGCTGTCTTTACGGCGACGACCTTCGCAACGTCATCGCCGCGGGGCGCTGCATTTCCAACACCGACGCCATGTGGGACATTGCCCGCGTCATCCCCTGCTGTGCCGTGACGGGTCAGGCGGCGGGAGCGGCGGCAGCTCTCAGCGACGATTTTCCCGCTCTTTCGCGTTCGGTCGAAAAACTGCAAAAGAAGCTTTCCGATGCGGGCGTGCCGCTTCATATCGAATAAAAAAACGGGGCGCCGACGGCTTGCCGGCGCCCCCTGAAATTTCTCCGATCCAAAATCGTATAAAATTTGAATCGGCTTTTCTCGGAGTGCGTGACTTTGCCGCGTCCGAGCGGGAATCTTTACAAAAAGTCGGGCATCTCCGAAAAAGCAATGTTTTTGTGAAGGGCGGCGTTGAGCGCGTATCCGATCATGCGGGCGATGTGCGCAATTCCGCTGCCACAGTCCTTCGGTGCAACGTAACAGTCGTTGCCGATCTGCTCGCACAGCTCGCGCTTTGTTTCCTCTGAAAGCCGATCGGGAAGAACTCCGCAGAGCATGAGCGAGTCGTTTAAAAGGCTCGAAGCGTTTACTACCGTCGGAACGCCGACGGCAATAACGGGAACGCCGAGCGTCTCTTCGGATATTTCCATGCGGCGGTTGCCTACCCCCGATCCGGGGCAAACGCCCGTATCGCAGATCTGAACCGCCGAAGAAAGGCGGGAGAGGCGGCGGGAGGAAAGCGCGTCGACCGCAATAATACAGTCGGGACGGAGAGAATCGACAACACCTCGCAGCGTCACCGCCGCTTCGATGCCCGTGTTTCCGAAAACGTCGGGGACGACGGCTGCGGTTTCGCGAAAGCCGAAGCTTTCGAAAAGCTGCGGTGACGACTGCTTGATGTGACGGGTCACAAGAAAATTCCGCACCGTCTCGGCGCCGACCGAATCGGCAAGGATTGCGGGATTCCCCAGACCCGCCAGCAAAACGCAGCCGTCCTTTTTTTCAAGAATCGGGTCGAGAAACGAGGCAAACAGACGGGAGAGCGTTCCGCAGTGCGCCTCGAAAAGCGGCGCGCCGTAAAAGCCCGTCTCGGAAAGCTCCGCTGTGACATAACGCCCTGTCGGCTTCCCGCAGAGCTTTTCACCGCGTTTCGAGGTGATGCAAAGCTCGGTTACACGAATGTCGCCGATCTTCTTTTCCGTTCGCTTTATCCCCTCGGGTTCTCCTCCCCGCACATCGGAATATTCGTGACTTTCGTCCGCAAGGTCGGTCTTAAAGGGAAAAATCGGCTCTTTTTTCATGTTTTTCACTCCTTTTCCGAAAGTTTTTTCGCAAAAAAACAAAAAAAATCGCGTTTACTATTGAATTATTCAAAAAAGTGTGGTAAGATTAACAGGTGTATGAAAATACGACCATTATCGTATGGTATCTTTATCAGGGAGGTGGACAGTTTGCCGAATATCAAGTCTGCAAAAAAGCGCGTTAAGGTTACCGGTTCCAAAACTTTGAAGAACCGCATGTTCAAGACCATGTTCAAGACGACGCTGAAAAAGTTCGAAACGGCAGTGGCAGAAGGCGATAAGGCAGCCGCAGAGGTTGCATACCGCAACGCAGTGAGCGTTCTTGACAAGGCAGCAAGCAAGGGTATCATCCATACCAACGCAGCTGCAAGAAAAAAGAGCCGCTTTACCGCAAAGCTCAACACGCTGTAATTTTTGCGGCGGTAACGGTGGCGCGGACGTATTCCGCACCGCTTTTTATACCAATTCGAATTGGGAGATATTTTCCGTAGCTGCTTATGGAAAATATCTCTTTTTACTATCTTTTGTGAAAAAATCGTAAAGCCGCAGCCCCTCGTTATCCTTGACCGTCTCGATGAGCAGCTTTGTTTTGGCAAGCGCCGCGCGGTATGAGCTGTCATCCTCCGAAAGACAATATTCCACCGTCTCGGTGTAGGAAAGCATCAGATCGTTTATCGTTCCCTGCGGAAGAATCAGATACAAATAATACTTTTTTTCTTCAAAATAGTCCGAAAGCGAGCGGATATCGTCCGCCGCACGCGCGGCGTTCGCCTCCTTCGGAAAAGCGTCGAGCGCGCCGAGCATGGCGTCGTAAACATGGTTGGCGCAAAAGCTGTTGAGAATGACAAGCCCCGTGATCAAGACGACGAGAACGACCGACAGAATAAAGCTTTTCAACTTTTTGCCTCCTTCGGAATGACGGTCTTGTCGCCCGCGTTGTTGCAGGTGAAGAGAAGAATCCCGTCGGGAAGATGCGGCGAAACGGCGTCTTTCAGCCATTCTTCGTCCTTTTTCAGATGCAAAAGCCCCGTTTTGTTGATCTTTCCGTCGACGATAAGCGCGATGTCGGGATCGGCTTCGGGAAGCGAAAGCTCCATATCGCTCACCGTCAAAGGACGGTAGGCGGTCTTCGGGATGACGCTGAATTTGCCGTTCGGCTCGAGATAAACATATTGCGCCTCGCCGATCGATGAAAGCCCCGCTATGCGCAGCTCGACGAGCAATTCCTTCATGCTGATGCGCGTGTCGACAAGAGCCTTTTGATTCAAAACGCCCCTTTCGACAATGGCGGTCGGCGCGCTCTCCAAAAACTTCTGCGCCGTGTGCGATTTTAATGATATATAGGAAAGAATCACTTCGGCGGAAATGATGACGATTAGGGGAACGAGACTGTACGCAAGCGGTATGGTGCGGTCGGAAATGGGCATCGCCGCAAGCTCGGAAAGGATCATCGCCGTGATAAATTCCGAGATCTGCATTTGTCCCAGTTGCCGCTTGCCCATGATGCGCATGAACAAAAGAACAACGGTGTACATAAAAATCGTTCGAAACAGTACCGTGATCGTAAAAATCGCTCACTTTCTTTACGTTTTTCTTTGGTTAGTATGGCAAACGGTGCAGACGAATATGCGCCCGCAGCTGCTTTCAAAAGAGTAAAAATGTGAAAAACAATTTTTTTTGAAAAAAATCAAAAAAATATCGAAAAAACACTTGACAAAAAGAAAAGTCTGTGGTATTCTATTAAAGCTGTCAGCGAAAACGAGCAGGGCTCGGCTGAGAGTGATCGGACTTTGAAAATTGAACAACGAATAGACGAGAAAGAAAAAC
>ENA-OUQF01001992-OUQF01001992.1-human-gut-metagenome-genome-assembly--contig:-NODE-1992-length-11147-cov-3.776506_pt1 | contig 11147 bp, 5 predicted proteins | sample MGYA00237947_ERZ548826 | MGnify/ENA primary metagenome ERZ548826 (study PRJEB26490, sample SAMN05194701) | human gut metagenome | biome: terrestrial biome; feature: human-associated habitat; material... | reverse complement strand
AAATCTTATGAAAAATCTAACTAAAAATTCAAGCAGGAAAATCAATATGAAATTAAAAACAACAGTTTTGATGCTATTGGTGGCAGTGCTGAGCTTTTCGTGTATAATAACTGCAAACGCTGCTACAATCAAGGATGACGGAAAATATACGCTGATACTTACTTGCGGTCTTAACGGTATGGACGGCAAGGTCGACGGCGATTATGGAAAAATGATAAAGTTTGATGTTGCCGACGGCGACACAACTGTAAGCTTATCCGAATTAACCGCCGGCGTCCTTCCGTTCAACGGCAGAACCAAATTTGCTTATTGGGCAACGGATTGGACAGGAGAAACAAAGGTTGCAGAGGATATACCTTTGTCTGATTTTAAATCCGAGGGTAGTTTTTGGGAAAATGACGTCGAAGTGAAATATACTAACAGCCTTACGATTTATGCTACCTTCTCCGAAGAACCGTTAAAGGGAACAGGCACATATTACCTGACGCTTGACGGTTTTGGCGGCAAAGTAAACGGCAAGTATGAAATGACCATGACAAGCAGCTCAAACGATTTTCAGACGGTTGATTTAACTCAATATGTTCCCGTAAGAGAGGACTTTACCTTTGTCGGCTGGGATTTGAACGGCGAGTTTGTAACGGAAATATCGGCTGATTGCTTTAAGGAAAGCGACGCTGTAAAGGTTCTTGCAACTTTTACCGCAAATGCATTTTACGATAGCGATATAGTACTGACCTTAAATGCCAACGGCGGAACGCTTGACGGCAGCGAGGCTAAAAAGTACGACTATATAGGCGGCAGAGACTCCGGAGCGTCAATGTCACTTTTACCTTATGTTCCCGTAAGAGATGGCTATACCTTTAACGGATGGAATACCAAAAAAGACGGCAGCGGGGATAATTACAAGTATATTTATTGGAGAATTTGGGATAATAACGAGGAAACCAATAAGGAATTTGATAAAGATACTTTGATTAAATATGACAGCGGCTACGTACGATATAAAAATGTAACTCTTTATGCGACTTGGACTAAAACCTCGGGACAGCCGGAAAATCCTGTTAAAGAAACAGTAAAGGAGCTTCAAAGCACGGGAGATACAAAAGCAAAAATTGAATTTGAAAAAGGAATCAGCAAGGATTACAAATTGGACATTAAGCCTGTCGAGGTCAAGAAGGAGCTGGCAGACAAGAATGTAAAATTCATTGCGGACATCAATGTTCTGGACGGAAATAATGTTGTTAAAATCAGCAATACCAAAATGAAGATCAAAATTGCCCTGCCTGAAGCTTTAAAAGGATATAACAAATACGAAGTTGTTTATATTCTGAATGATGAAATAAAAGAAACCATACCCGCAACGGTGGAAGACGGCTATATAGTATTTGAAACAAACCATTTAAGCCAATATGGAATCATAGCGACAAACACCGCCAACGGGACAAAAAGCCCGACAACGCCGGCAGCAGCTCCGACAAGCTCAACTAACCCTGCGGCACCAAGTGCGGTATATTCAAGCAATAATACCGTAACCTCTCCAAAGACAGGTTATAATGACGATATAGCTCTGTGGCTTGCCTCAATGCTTGTATTCTGCGGTGCAGCAGGAGGATTGGCTTACAACAAATACAGAAAAGTAAAAAAATAATAAAGAAAAGGAGGCTTAGCAAAATGTTAAAAAAGCAAAAACTCGTGGCTGTGTTTTTGGTTTTTAGCTTGATCATTGGTATTCTGCCCGTCAGTGCCCTGGCGGCAGATACCACAGGCTCATTTGAAGCTACAGGCGGTATGGTTTATTATGAAATTGACGATGCCAGCCAAACAGTCACTATAACCGGCTGTGATACTACGGTTACAGCCATTGAAATACCAAATTCATTGGAAAAGCTGCCGGTAACAAAAATTGCCGATTCTGCGTTTTCCAATAAAATGTCCGGTTATGTTAAACCTCACGATTCGCTTACATCTGTAAAGCTGCCGTCAACGCTTACAAGTATTGGTGCGGGAGCGTTTTATGGCTGCACGAACCTTTCAAATGCAGACCTTGCGGCGTGCACAGAACTTACTACAATAGGTGATGCGGCATTTTCAGGTAATTCAGCTCTTACATCTGTGAAATTCCCGGCAAGCCTTAGTTATATTGGCAGAGATGCCTTTTACAACTGCAAGCTTACAAATGTTGACCTTTCCGGCTGTACACAGCTACGCTCCGTTAGTGAGGGTTCCTTTGGCAACAATGAGGGCATAATTTCTGTAAAGCTGCCGTCAACGCTTACAAGTATTGGTGCGAGAGCGTTTCGTAATTGCACAGCCCTTTCAAATGTTGACCTTTCGGCGTGCACAGAGCTTACAACTATAGGCAGTTATGCATTCCAAAATTCAGCTCTTACGGCTGTGGAATTTCCGACAAGCCTTGTTGATGTTAGCGGCTTTACCGACTGCAAGCTTACAAATGTTGACCTTTCGGGCTGTACACAGCTGCGCTCCATAGGTGAGGATGCATTTTATAAAAATAAGGAGCTTGTTGCCGTAAAGCTGCCGTCTAATGTTGAAATCATTGATAAAGATGCGTTTATGAGCTGTGAAAAGCTAGCAGATGTTAATTTTACCGCTTGCACATCACTTAAAACCATTGGCAAAAATGCTTTTTGCTGGACGGGGCTTACCTCTGTAACACTGCCGTCGTCGGTTTCCTCCCTTGGAGTGGGTGCATTTGCACAGTGCTTTCAGCTGAAAAATGCAGATTTATCTGCCTGCACAGGTTTGACAGTAATAGAAGGCAGTATGTTCAGTGAGTGTAAAGCATTAACCTCGGTGAAGCTGCCGACCTCTGTAACAGTAATTAATAATTAAGCATTGAGGGCTTGTGTTTTACTTTCCAATGTGGATTTATCCTCATGCTTAAATCTGACAAGAATTGAAGAAAAGGCGTTCTGTGGTGATTCGTCACTTTCTGACCTAAAGCTGTCTAAAGCACTGGTTAGTATCGGAAACGAAGCCTTCAGTTACTGTACGGCACTTAGCAGCCTTGACCTATCAGTTTGTACTTCACTTTCTGAAATAGGGGAGTCTGCTTTTAACAAAATATCGGTTACATCTCTTTCTTTCCCGTCGAGCCTTGAAACAATAGGCAGATGTGCATTTAATGACTGCAGCAGTCTTACAAGCGTAAGCTGGCCAAATGACAGTAAGCTGACTACGCTTACCGGATTTAGCGGATGTACCTCCCTTCCTGTATCGGTATATAACGAGGGAGTTTCACTTCCGAATGTAAGTGCAATAGGTGACGCTGCATTTACAAACTGTGGCTTTGAAAGCGTTACTATCCCGTCAAATATCAGAGAAATCGGTTATTATGCTTTTAGTACAGACAGTTACGAATATGAAAATAAATTAAAAGAATTAACTATAATGGTGAGTCGGCATTTGCCGGCTGTCCAATTACCGGTACGCTGAATATTCCCGAAACCGTAAGAGAAATAAAATACGCAGCCTTTGCCGGAACAAAAATTACCGGCTTGAACATTGCTGACGGTGTAGAAACTATTGGTGAGTGGGCTTTCAATGATTGTGTGGAGCTTGAGGGAAGCACAATAGTTGTTCCTGAGTCTGTAGCCTTAGTTGGCTGCGAAGCCTTTTACGGCGTTACCAAGCCTCTTACTGTAGTATTCAGAAACCGCAACATACAGCTGCAGGAGGCTCCGTATGGCAGCGGACAGTTAACCGTTGGCGATAAGGAGTATTACTCACCGTTTAATAATGATTATGAAAGTACAAATATTATCATTAAGGCATATGAGAAGAATTCAAACGGCGAAGCCTCTATGATGAAGCTTTTGTATGACGCTTTGATAAATGACCCTGACAAGGATCCTGATGATATATATAAATTCATTGCTATTTCCGATAGAACCGTTAAGGTTTCCGGCAGTATACAAAGCAAAGCTAAGGTGGAAATTTGTATAGACGGTCAGAGCGTTCCTGTAGAAATCAGCAGCGGAAAATTCTCTGTAATTGCAGACGAGGGCTCTACGGTTACAGTCAAGGCAACGGCTAATGGCTATTATGACAAGAATTTTATTAAAGCTGACATTACCGAAGACTGGGAGCTTGGCGAGATAGCATTCGGAGAGTCCGACAAAGTGCCGGCAAATAATTTAATGCGTATTGATTTTGGCGACATTGCAGTAAGTCGGGGTGACAAGCTGACATTTACCCTAAAGGGTGGCGGCGAAATCTTAAAGCAAGGAAAGGACTACACCGTTCAGTACCCTTATATAGTTTTAAATAATTCTGTTACAGCACAAAGGCTTACCCTTTCTGTAAACGCAGACGAATTATTATATTCTGCAAACACCGTTACGGCACTGCGTGAAAGCGGAGTGTTTAATGTAACCTTAACCCCTTGGGGAAAGATTAATGTTACCACAACCGGTGAATTTGCAGGTGACAACAACATCCTTGTTTTTGATGCAAACGAAAACGCTGTTGCTCAGGGAGTTGTTAATAAAAACGGGATTTTGATTACCGACTCCCTAAAAGCAGGAACCTATAGGGTTGTTGCCTTTAATGCAAACGACAGCTTTTCTGCAATATCCACAGTTAGTACACTTGAGGCTATGGGACTGAAAAAAGGTACCGACTATGCAGAAGAAACTGTAAAGGTTACCGACGGAAAAACTGCAGAGCTTACCCTAAAGGTGCCTTTGCTGAAAGCCGTTACATCAAATATACTCAACAAAAACAACTGCCGCTTGGTTGCCGAGCAAAGCAGAACGGTAGCAGGACGAACCTGCCGCACAAGGGTATTTTACAGTTTTGCCGGCGGAAAAAACGGTACGGTTACGGTAACTCTGCCTAAGGGTGCATCGGTACAGACGCTGTATACACAAAAAGAGGTTATGCAAAAGGGCGTTGATTATGTAACTAAAGGCAACACCGTTACTGTAAATGTAAAGGATTCCGAGGGAATGTTCTACATTACAAATGTTTTCTCCGGTGTAGGAGAGCAAAGCATTACAGCATTTGGTACTGTGGGTAATGTTTCGGCTCCTATAGGCAGTGCAACTGTTGCCGTTGAGGGTATGTATCTGGTGCCGGAATCTCAGATACTTACTGTGAGTAAAAATAATAAAGCAACTGTAACCTCTGCACCAAATTCTAAGGTGGAGCTGTGGCTTGACAATGATGTTGTCGCTTGGGGAACTACAAACGGAAACGGAAATGCGGTGCTTACCTATAATCTTCCGGAGGTTGTTCTTGCAGGACAGGAATTTAAGCTAAAGGCGGTGTGCGGAGAGTTTAGTGCTGAAACTATGGTTTCATTCTCGAGCAGGCCAAAAGATACAGGACTTGAAGAATGGTATTTTTATAACGGCTGGAGCTATAAGCAGTTTTTGTACAGCTCATCTTCTCCTGATGATGTATATCAGTCATATACCGTAAATAGCCACAACAGCAATGTTAATTTTGTTGCCACCATCATAAGCGAAGCCGCTCCGACAAATGTTATAACATATGCAGTGATGACGGACGGCAATGTGGAATATGTGCCAATGACACTTATAAGCAGTGAAGCGATTTCCTCGGGTGCATATCAAAGCCATTATAAACGCTATACATTTGCAGGCTCGCTGAATAAAGTGCTTATGGCTACCGACTTTGCAATTGACTGGGATGAGGACACAGAGTACTTTACTTATAACGCAAAAACAGCAGAAGCCGTAAACAGTAAGTGCAATGAAGTCATGACCACTCGCAGGGAACAAATAGAAACTGCAAGAGAATCATATGTTGACAAGCTGGAGGGTATTGTGCCGAATGTAGACGATGCGTCTAAGTATATTTTCGGCGGAAAATACCATATGTCTGAAACAGAATGGTTTAAGGGGCTGTCGGATACCGAACAGACAGCGGCTTACGGGCTTGAAAAGGCCATTGACAAAAACATCAGCCAGCTTTCAAAGAATCTTGGACTGAAAAAGGATTTAACCCAATATAAGAATTGGGACGAGGTATATAATGAAATAGGAATAACTCAAAGCAAAAACACCCGCACAGCAGAAGAGCTGCAGGCGGCAGGCTTTACCATATGTGAAACAGCCAACGGCTTTACTGCCTATAGGGATGATACCGAGGAAAAGGCCGCACCGGTAAGAATGTTAAGAGCAGCGGTAAGCGGTGCAGAAGTATTGGCAAGAGGCGGCGGAGCCAGCGGTGTAACAGGCGGCTTTACATTTATTGATGAAAGCGGCAATCAGGTTGATTTCCAGGCGGGTGCTCTTGATAATATTAAGCAGTCCATAAGAAACGATTGCATTTCAGAGCTTACCGACTGCTATGACAGCTTTGCCGAGGCTGCCATTAAAAATCCGGCTTGCGGAACAGTTGAGGCAGGAGTACTTAACAGCGTAAGCGGAGGCTTGCAGGGTGTGAATACGCTTATAGGTATTGACGGCGTAAGGCAGGATGCTGAAGCTATGGTAGACTTTACAGTTAAGGCGGCAGAAATGGATGGATATATTCAGGAGCTTGAGCTTTTTGAAAACCGCTATTCGGATATGCCTCTTTGTGCAAATGATATTATGAGAGAACGCCATATTGCTCAAAAAATTCATCTTTTGCTTGACAACGAGGCATTCCGTTTCGGAGCAAATTCAATCGCAGGCTCTGCCTTTATTGTAGGCGGAATTTTTGACAAAACAGGCTCAACGGATGTAGTCGGAAATATTTGGGATAAGGCAACCAATACAGTAGGTGCGAGGCGTGCGGCAGAAATTCAGTCGCTTCTTGAAGATCTGGATAAGCAGACAAGAATAAGAAAGCAAAAGTGTGAGAAAACCGACATGGAAGACATTATGCGCCGTACCCGTAAGGTAGCCCGCAAAAATGCTCTTATGGATCCGTCAGGTATTATTTACGAGGCTGTAGAGTCCAACACCCTTGAGGGCGTAACCGCATCGGTTTGGTATGCCGAGGATGAAAACGGCACTAACGCAAAAATGTGGGACGCTGAAAATTATGATCAGATTAACCCTCAAATAACCGACAAAAACGGCTCATACGCTTGGGATGTTACAGCAGGCTGGTGGCAGGTACGCTTTGAAAAAGAGGGCTATGAATCCACACAAACCCAGTGGATGCAGGTGCCGCCTCCAAGATTAGGACTAAAAAATGCTATGGTATCTAAAGAGCTTCCAAAGGTTGTGTCTGCAAGGGCATATCCTGATTATATAGAGGTGCTGTTCAGCCAGTATATGGATACTTCAAAGGAAATTTCATTGCCGTCAGGTATGGTTGGCACATGGAAATCTATAGACAGCGGCTATTCTAAGGTACTGCATATTACCCAAACAGGCGGCTTCAAAAAAGGCAGTGCTGTTTCCTTTACTCTTGACGGTGTACAAAACTATGCGGGAAAGGCTCTGCCGTTGTACAGCAGTGGCAAATTAATCGTTACTGCCCGCCCTGCAGAAATAATTTTGAATTATGAAAGCATTATCTCTATGAAGGTAGCTGAGGAACGCCGCCTTTCTGTTCGTATTAAGGACGCCGACGGCAATTATATGCCGAATGTTACTCTTGAGGCTGCCGTAGGAAATGCGGATTTTGCTCGGCTGGCAGAAAATACAGCGGTAACAGATGAAAACGGAAGAGCAGTTTTCAATATGGATACAAGGCTGCCGGGTTACACAGACATTACCTTTACCGCAGCGGGAACAAGCCTTACAAAAACTGTAGACCTGCATATAACTATGGACGAAAACCGTCCGCAGAGGCCAACGGCACAAATTGGCACAACTCAGTTTACGGCAGAGTCCCCTAAGGAAAATTATATTACCGTTAAAAATGGTGAGCAGCTTGTAATTTCAGCCGAGGACGGGGTAACTATCTACTATACTACAGATGACACCTGCCCTTGCCAAAACAGTGCAAGCAGAAAAACCTATACCGAACCAATTACCCTTACCGAAAACACAAAATTCCGTATTGCGGCATATAAGGACGGTATGGATTACAGCGAAAGACTGAACATTACAGTTACTGTGGACGATACACACGAGCACAGCTATGGCAGTGAATGGAAGTCGGACGCAAACAGTCATTGGCATGAATGCAGCTGCGGAGCTGTCAGCAATAAGGCTGACCACAATATGAAGGTGGAAAATGCAAAGGAAGCTACAAAAACCGAATCGGGATATACAGGCGATAAAATTTGTACAGTTTGCGGCTATACGGTAAAAGGAAAGGAAATTCCTCCTATAGGAACAACAGAGCCTACCGAGCCAACAGCTCCTACAGTTCCTACCGAGCCAACAGCTCCTACAGAGCCAACGGAGCCTATAGCTCCTACCGAGCCAACGGAGCCTGCAGCTCCTGCGAAAATGGGAGATAATACCCCATCAGCTTCAAATGGCAAAACACCTGCAAATCCGAATAACGGCAAGCAGGATGTACAAAATCAAGATACAAACACGAACACAAGTACAACCACAACCACGCCTGCAAAAACAGGCGACAGCAGCAATATATTCTTGTGGGCTGCGGTGCTGTTTGTATCGGGTGTAGGAATATTTGGTACGATATTTCTTAAAAAGAAAAAATACGATGAGTAATTTAAATTAGATAATTGATTTAGATTAACAGGTTACGAAAAAGCGGTAACGAGATTTTTCTCGCTACCGCTTTTGTTGTTAATATATAAATTGTATAATCTGCATTGTATGACAGCTGATGTGGGGTGGTGGCAGTCAGTTGTGTATTAATTGATGCAGGCGGTGGTAAACAACTGTGTGTTAATCAATATTGACAGTGAATAAAGGTTTAATATGGTCAAAAGGCTCTGTCCCGCATTTTACATATATTGTGCTGTCGTCAAAAAATACGGCCGTACAGCTGTATAACTGAAACAAACGGGGTATAGAGGCAACTGTAATATTACCAAGCCTTTGCTTTAGTGCGTTTACATATTTGCTGTGAATTTCTGCCGAAAAAAACATTGCAAACCTTTCATAGTCGGTTGAATATATTTCTGTACAGTAGTTTGTCATAACGCTCATAAGCATTTGGCAGTTATTGTCGGCGGCGTTCAGACGATCCTCAAGTGTGCGAAGACCTTCCAAAAGCATATAATAATCTGCCTGCAATTGGCTGTAAAGCTTGGCATTATACTTTTTGCAGCTTGTTTTTACATACAGTGCCATAGGGTATTTACTGCTTGAAAATGGGTACAGTCTGCTGTAGCTGTTGTTGTACATCCAATGAAAGCCGCCCCTGTCAATTACTGTTGTATAGCTGTGCTCTGTGCTGCCGGAGGATAAAAGCTCCGACATTTCCAAAACAATAGACGCACCGTGCATAAAAGGCATAAAGGAATAGCCTGTAGCTATTGTGTTGTCTACAATAAGGGGAATATGATTTTTTCGGCAGAAGGTACTGCATACCTTGAGAGGCATTTGCACTGTGTAGGAGGCAGACGATACAAAAACTGCCTTAATACCGTCCTGTGTAAGCTTTTCAAGCTCCTGCTCTGTGGCAAATTCAGCTATATTTATTCCAATGCTTTTTGCCGCCTTTTTTATGGCAAAATAAAGCGGAGGAATAAGGCTGCTGCTGACAGCTATTTTTTCGTTACACCCTGCCAACGCTGTTAAAAGTGAGGATATTACACGGTGTGTGTCACAGCTGAATACACCGTGCGTATTATAAAGCCGTGCTATTCGCCTTTGGAAAATATCCTGTGTAGGGTCGGAGGATTTGCTGTAAACCGCATTGCCCTGCTCCAAACCAAAGCGAACTCTGCTGTCGGACTTGTTTGAAAACAGAAATGTGGAGGTGTGTCCTTTGTTTTTATCCATAACATAACCTCCTACTGTTTAGAGCCGATAGCGTTGGATATTTTGGCAAGCTGCTCCATTGTAAGCTGCTCGGCTCTGTAATTTACAGGCACATTTGCTCTGTTAAGGGCGTTTGTTACTGTAAGCTTTGATATTTGAAGTCCTGCCGAAAGGGAGTTTGGCAGGGTTTTTCTACGCTGACTGAATGCGGCCTTTACCACCTTGAAAAACAGCTCCTCGTCCTCTACCTGTACACAAGGCTCTTTTAAAATGTCAAGCCTTATTACCGCCGAGTCCACCTTTGGTGCCGGCATAAAGCTGCCTGCCGATACGCCAAACAGTATTTGCGGCTTTGCATAGTAATTTACAGCTACAGTTACCGCACCGCTTTGGCGAGAGCCAACCTCTGCACATATACGCTGTGCGGCCTCCTTTTGCACCATAACTGTCAAGGCATTTATCGGGAGTCTGTCCTCCAACAGCTTCATAATAACCGGTGATGTTATATAGTATGGCAAGTTTGCACACACTACAACCTCCATACCGCTAAACTCTGTTTCAATCAGCTTTTTTAAGTCTATTTTTAAAATGTCGTCATTTATAATCTTTATGTTGTCATATTCGGCCAGGGTTTCATCTAAAACGGGCAGAAGCCGTTTGTCCAGCTCTATTGCCACCACCCTGTCGGCACGCTCGGCAAGCTGACAGGTAAGCACACCTATGCCGGGACCTACCTCAATAACCCCTACGCCCTTTTTGGCACCGCTCTGTTCTGCCATTTTTGGGCATACGCTTGGGTTTATAAGAAAATTTTGTCCTAACGATTTCGAAAAGGTAAAGCCGTGCCTGCCTAAAATATCTTTTATTGTACCAATATTTGAAAGCTCCATTGTTATTTAACCTTTCTTAGCCCTTTAGGATATTTGTTTTTCAGCCGACCGTTTGAGCATTTGCCAAAGCCCAGAGTAATTCCCTCTGCACATACTGCCGTGTAGCCCTTTAAATCGGAGCTTACTGCAATTTCCTCGCCCAGTAAATATGAATTAAGCTGTGGGGAGTCTGCTGTGAAGTTCACTGTGCTTTTCAGCTTCTCCGGCTTTGCCGCCGTAAACAGGTTGTGTGCCGGTTCTATTCTGTTTTTCTTTACTTCTCCAAACAGAACACCGCTTCGTATAACGCCCATACCGTCAAGTGCCGGCGTGCTTTGCGGCGGTATAAGCACCTTGTCGTTAATTACTGTGAAATTAGGAGTAGTGTTGCTGTTAAAAATTTCACTGTAAAGCTGTTGTGCCGACTTTACAGCGGCAACGC
>ENA-OUQF01001991-OUQF01001991.1-human-gut-metagenome-genome-assembly--contig:-NODE-1991-length-11157-cov-4.776527_pt1 | contig 11157 bp, 9 predicted proteins | sample MGYA00237947_ERZ548826 | MGnify/ENA primary metagenome ERZ548826 (study PRJEB26490, sample SAMN05194701) | human gut metagenome | biome: terrestrial biome; feature: human-associated habitat; material... | reverse complement strand
GTGTTTCCTCCGATACATATTTTGCATAACGCAGCTGTTCCAGAACTCTGCGTTCCTGCTCCTGATCGTAGGGTGGATCCATGAAGATCACATCTACATGTTTTTCGTAGATGCCGGTCAGCCCGGCACAGGCATCCTGCTTTAATACGATAGCACGGTCTTTCATTTTCGTAAATGCCAGATTATCCTCGATACATGCTAATGCCTTCGGGGCATTTTCGATAAAATATGCTTTTCTGGCACCGCGGCTCAATGCCTCAATACCAATGCCGCCGCTTCCGCTGAAAATATCCACGAACACACAGTCCGGAATATAAGTCTGCAGCATATTAAAAAGAGTTTCTTTGATCCGGTCGGTGGTGGGTCTGGTATCCATGCCCTCCGGGGTCTTTAACGGCAGACTTCTTGCGGTTCCTGCAATTACTCTCATATAGGTCTCCTTTGCTTTTATACACTTTATTTTACCTATTTTAAATGATATGTCAATAATATTAACGAAATTGTAATATACATTTAATAGAATTGTAACACATTAACATTTATGTAATAATCATCAGTATTATATACTATTCCTTTTATTTTTGCAATATGTAAACTTAAATTTATTGTGTTTTTTCTTGAAATTGCTGCCTAAATATTGTATAATAATTAAGTAATTGTAATATTCGGGGGTGTAATTGGTTTCGACAATGTTTTAGAAGTATGAATAGCGAGTAGTGGATTCTCGTTTGCCACTTTAAAAAACGAGAAAACTAAATATAAACGCTGATAATACAGAATTAGCATTTGCTGCCTAATTGCAGCAACGCCTGTTAAAATATCCCCGCATATTTTAATTTGGTGTCATTTAGCGGGAAACAAAACTGTTTTTTCTGCAAAAACAGTGGGTATCTTTGCAGATATATCTCTCATTCGTTTGTTTATTAATGCTTGTTAGATGAATTTAAATAATAAACTGCACTCGGAGAAGTTTGTGTGGATGGTGTTATGGACAGGGGTTCGACTCCCCTCATCTCCACCAAAATTTTTAAAAAACAAGGTGTTAATAAGTAATTTACTTTTTAGCACCTTGTTTAATTTAATATATAATTCCATTTTCTTTTTTATATTCTTCAAATGCATGTATGCATTCATTTCTATCCATTTGTTTTAAATTAATTAAATCTTTATTTTCACCTTTTAAATATTGATATATAACACCATCTCTAAATCCAATACTCCCTGCATCTTCTTTTGTGCAACCATAATATACTGTTTTTATATTTGCCCAAATTATTGCTGATAAGCACATTGGACATGGCTCACAAGATGTGTATAATACATATCCTGATAAATTATATGTTTTTAACTTTTCACATGCAGTTCTTATCGCAACCACCTCCGCATGTGCTGTTGGGTCATTACTACATAATACTCTATTATTCCCTTCCGCTATAATATTACCTTCTTTGTCAGTTATTACTGCTCCAAATGGTCCTCCTTCTTTGTTTTTGAATCCTTGTATTGATTTGTCTTTGGCAATTTTCATGTATTTGTTCATAATATCACTAGACTTCCTTTCTTTTTGCACCGATGGGACCGGTTCTTAACGGTGCATTTTTTGTATTTTTACTGCTAAAAAACATTTTTTTTGCACCGTTAAGAACCGGTCCCATCGGTGCAAAATATTTATATCACACTTTTTCTTTTTTGTCATATAATATTACAATTATTGTGGCAATTAATGATTTTTTCTTTTTCTTCACTACTACAATTCATTAAACTGCCAAGAAATGAGGTTTTTATGGACGATTTCGTTTTTAGTTCTAATCTATTATATGAAAATTTACGTATTCTAAAACAATCTTATCCTTTTATTCAAACTGGGTCTATTGGAAAAAGTATTATGGGTAAGGACATTCCTTTTGTTAGAATTGGTCGTGGGCAAAAAGAAGTTTTTTATTCAGCTAGTTATCATGCTAACGAATGGATCACTTCTTTGGTTCTTTTAGAATTTATATATGATTATTGTAATGCTATTCAGACTAATTCTTCTATCTGGAATTTTTCTGCTAGACGTTTGTTTGATTCTGTTTCTATTTATATTGTTCCTTTAGTTAATCCTGACGGAGTTGACTTAGTTACAGGCGCTCTTTCCAAAACTTCATCTTCTTACAAACAAGCCGAAAAAATCGCTTATGGATTTGCGACAATTCCTTTTCCAGATGGATGGAAAGCCAATATTCGTGGTGTGGACCTAAACTTGCAATTTCCTGCTGGATGGCAACAAGCTCGTGAAATAAAATATAATCAAGGTTTTACGCGGACCTGCTCCTCGTGATTTTGTAGGATATGGTTCTCTTACAGAACCAGAAGCTTTAGCTGTTTATAATTTTACTTTACAGCATAATTTCAGGCTTATCCTTGCATACCACTCTCAAGGTGAAGTTATTTACTGGCAGTTCCAAAATTATAATCCTCCAGGTGCCTTTCAAATTGGAACTCAATTTGCTAATGTTAGTGGTTATTCTCTTGAACATACTCCTTATAATTCTAGCTTTGCCGGTTATAAAGATTGGTTCATTCAAAATTATAACAGACCTGGATACACGATTGAAGTTGGTCTAGGCACTAATCCTCTTCCTATAACTCAATTCAGAAAAATTTATGAGGATAATTTAGGTATATTAGTTCTTGGAAGCATTTTATAAAATTTTGCACCGTTGAGAACCGGTCCCAACGGTGCAAAAAATCAAGAATGATTTTTATTCATAAATTTATTCAATTCAGCCCCCAAAAACACTGTATAAAAGCAAGAATAAGTCCACATCATCACAAGCATCAAAGTAGTTAAACTTCCATAGGTAATAGAAAAGCCCTTAAAAATTGTTAAGTATCTTGAAAATACAAATGATATTATATTAAGTGCAATCGCTCCAAACAATGCACCATAAACTTGACTTTTAAAAGGAACTCTATGTTTTGGCATAAACTTATATAATAGTAAGAATACTACAAAAGTTGCTAATATAACTCCTAATTGAGCTAGAATTGATGATATTTGATTATACTTTTCTAGTACTCCGAAATTTCTCTTTACTATATCAATAACTCCATTTCCAAATACTAATATTGTCAATCCCATTACAATCATTACAATGAACAATATAGTTTCTAACAAAACCTTTACCCTTAAATATATATATGAAGTTATTTTTTTGCTTTTAGTTTGATACACTGTTTGCAATCCCGTTGTTAGCGCATAAAGTCCTTTTCCAGCAGACCACATTGTAAATATTATTGAAATTGAAATCGTACCTATTGATTTAGAATATACTTCTTGCACTATGCCTAATACCATTTCACTCATACTTGATGGTATTATTTGAGATATTGCATCAAATAATGCCTGTGGCGCTATTCCTGTATATTGAATTAGTGTTATCAACAAAATCACAAATGGTATAAATGATAATATTGTATAATATGAACATTGAGCCGCACTTTCACTAATATGGTCTCTTTTCATATTTTCAGATAACTCTTGAAATTTTTGATATTTTTCTTTTAATTTAGATTTATCCATTTTTAGTCTCATTCCTCCCTCGAAGCACAAATTTTACTTCTTCCTCTCTCCTATTAAGACTTATTCTATCACATCACTTTTTATATTTCTATATTTATAAAAAATTATTCAAAGTTCTTGACAAATATTTCCGTTCATGGTATACTAAATAACTAGAATAGTATATTAGTATATGGAGGTGTTAATTTTGAAAGAAGAACAAATTATAGAAGTTGCAAGAGAACTATTCCATAAATTCGGTTTTAAAAAAGTATCTATGGATGAAATTGCACGAGAATCTGGAGTTACTAAAAAAACAATTTACCGATATTTTGATAGCAAAGAAGCTTTACTTGAGTACTTTATACAAGAAGAAATTCAAAATATGAAAGCAATAGTAGAAGAAGTTGAAAGTAAAAACATGGACTTTTTCAGTACTGTAAATGAAGCAACTTGTAAATTATTAAAATATCGAAAAGAAAAAGATTTTTTAAATATCATATCCAAAGAAGCTGAATGGTTAAAAAATCTAGAATTGATTGACACGCAAATTCAAAATTACATCAAAAGTAAACTTCAAAAAGCAAAAGAAAAAGGTTTTATCGAATTCACTGACTTAGATGTTACTGCATTTTTAGTTTATAAAATGTATATGGCTTTAATCATTGAATGGACTGATAAAGATAAAACAATGGATGAACAAATGATAGCAAATAGTATTTCAGAAATTATTAAAAAAGGATTAAGAAAGGAATGATTTTTATTATGAAAAAAGAAAAAATCTTAAAAATTTTGATTTTTGCTGTAGTTCTATTAATTCCTATTATCTATAGCTTTTTCTATTTAAAATCTTATTGGAATCCATATGGAACTTTAAGTGATATGAAAATAGCAGTAGTTAACTTAGATAGTGGAAAAGATGACAAAAATCAAGGAAACGAATTTGTGCAAAGTCTAAAAGACAGTGCAACATTTAATATTTGCGAAGTAAGCAAAGAAGATGCAAATGATGGAATGGAAAAAGGCGATTATTATGCCACAATTGAAATTCCAGAAAATTTCACAGCATGTTTAGAAAGTGGCTCATCTGCTGACAAACAAGTTGCTCAAATAACATACAGACCAAACCAAGCAACAAACTATTTAGCAACTCAAATTATAAATAGTGCGGTAAAAACTATCGAATTAAATTTACAATCAAAAGTTGACAGAGAAATCATTGCAAATCTATCAGATAAATTAAACGAAGTTCCTGATAGTTTACAAACAATAAGTGATGGTGCTAATTCAATTTTAGATGGTTCTCAAAGTTTAAATGATGGAATTAAACAACTTAATGATGGTACAAACCAATTAGGTAGCAGTTATAAAGAATTTGATAATGGTATAGAATCTGCTTACACTGGAAGCCAAAATTTAGAAAATGGATTAGCTCAAGTTTCTAGTGGTGTTGATACATTAAAAAATGGTGGTCAATCATTAGATACTGCTATATCTCAAATAAATGCTGGTGTTGACGAACTATCATCTCAAAGTAATTCAGGAATTGCCTCATTAGCTAGTGGTGTAACTGATTTAAATACTGGTGCAGCTAATTTAAATAATGGTATTACAGAATATGTTGGAAAAGTAGAATATTTAAATTCTAATGTAAAACCTCTTTTACAAGCAATTTCACTTTATTCTGAAAGTCCTGATGCGACATTACAATACTTAGGTACTAGTGCAAAACAAATATTAGCTCAAGACCCTGAAAAAGGTAACTTAGATGGCTTCCAACAATTAACTATTGGAGGACAAAACTTAACAACAGGTGCAAACGATTTATTTGCTGGAACTCAAAAATTAGCAGCTGGAACTCAAGATTTAGGTAAATTAACAACTAGTATTCAAAGCTTGAAATCAGCTCTAACTCAAGTAAAACAAGGTACTGCCTCATTAAATCAAGGTATTGTAACTTTATCTAATGGTACAGTTCAATTAACAGCAGGAAGTTCTACATTAACAAATGGATTAGCAACTTTAAATTCAAGTTCTAAAACAATTGATAATGCTTTAACTATATTAAATGCTGGAACTGCTTCTGCTTATGATGGAAGTAACAAATTAGTTGAAGGTGTTCAAACATTCAAGACTTCTATTGATGAAGGCCTTGCTAATACTAAAGAACAATTAAAATCATTAAACGGAATCGAAGATTTTGGAGCTAAACCTGTTGAATTTAAAACAGAAGCTTATGGTGAAGTAAATTCTTATGGTATTGCCTTTACCCCATTATTCTTATGTATTGGTTTATGGGTTGGTGCTTTAATGGCTTATGTTGTTCTATATTATGATCAAAAACATAGATTTAAAATATTTGACCATGATTATAAAAATAAAATATTACAAAATATTGCATACATTGGACTTGGTGCTTTACAAGGTCTAATTGTAGCTATACTTTTAAAATTAGGTTTAGGTTTTGACATCCAAAACAATGCATTATATTACACAGCAAGTATTTTAGTTGGTATTACTTTTGTAAGTATTATACAATTCTTAATTAGAAATTTCGGAGATATTGGTAAATTCTTAGCATTGATTGTTTTAGTATTACAATTAGCAGCTTCTGGTGGTACATTCCCTATCGAAACAATTGATAAAGGATTCCAAAGTCTTACATCATACTTACCTATGACATACTCAATCAAATTATTTAGAGAAATTTTAGTTCCAACTGCTACAAATTTCAAAGGTCAATATTTAGGTATTTTAGTTGGTATTACAGTTGTTACTTTAGCTATTACTTGTATAGTTGATGTTATTAAAAATAAAAAGTCAACTAAAAAAGCTGAAGCTTAATATATAAAACGAAAAAAAATCACAAAAGTCAAACGACTTTCGTGATTTTTTTCACATTTTACAAACGACTTATGAATAATCCATCTTGATTACTATCAATTTTTACTGTAGTATTAGGTAAAATTTCTTGTGCTAAAATCTTTTTAGCTATTAAAGTTTCAAGCTTTTTCTGCACAAATCTCTTTAAAGGTCTTGCACCATAAACTTCATCATATCCATTGTCTATTAAATAATCTTTAGCAGATTGAGTTAATTCAAGTTTTATGTGTCTATCTTCAAGCCTTCTTTCCAAATCTTTAATTAGAAGTTCTAATATTTTTGATATTTCTGTTTTACGAAGTGGTTTATAAAATACTATTTCATCTAATCTGTTTAAAAATTCTGGTCTAAAGCTTCTCTTTAATAATTCTTCTACTTTATTTTTAGCATCTTCTGAAATTTCTCCATTTTCCTGAATTCCTTCTAATATATACTCAGAACCTAAGTTTGATGTTAATATTATAATTGTATTTTTAAAATCTACAGTTCTGCCTTGTGAGTCTGTAATACGTCCATCATCTAAGACTTGCAACAATACATTAAATACGTCTGGATGTGCTTTTTCTATTTCATCAAATAATACAACTGAATATGGTCTTCTTCTAACAGCTTCTGTTAATTGTCCACCTTCATCATATCCTACATATCCTGGAGGCGCACCAATTAATCTTGAAACAGAATATTTTTCCATATATTCAGACATATCAATTCTTACCATATTATGCTCATCATCAAATAGTGCTTCTGCAAGTGATTTTGCAAGCTCTGTTTTACCAACACCTGTTGGACCTAAAAACATAAATGAACCTATTGGTCTACGTGGATCTCCTATGCCTGCTCTTGAACGCATAATTGCCTCTGAAACCTTTTCAACTGCCTCATCTTGACCTATTACCCTCTTATGAAGAATTTTGTCTAAGTTTAGGATTTTTTCTCTTTCTCCTTCCATTAGTTTAGTAACAGGTATTCCTGTCCATCTTGATATAATTTTTGCAATTTCTTCGTCTGTTACTTTATTTCTTAATAATCCATCTTCTTTGCTTTTTTCTGAAATTTCTTCCTCTTTTTGTAGTTCTTTTTGCAATTCTGGTAGTTTGCCATATCTTAATTCTGCAACTTTGTTTAAGTCATAATTTCTTTCTGCTTGTTCTATTTGTGCATTTGTTTGCTCAATTTCTTCACGCAATTTTTGAACTTTACCAATGGCTGTTTTCTCATTTTCCCATTTTGCTTTCATTCCATCAAATTTAGTCTTTAATTCAGATTTTTCTTTTTGAATATTTGCTAAACGTTGTTTAGATATTTCATCTTTTTCTTTGCTCAATGCTGTTTCTTCTATTTCTAATTGCATTATTTTTCTTGATACTTCATCAAGTTCTGTTGGCATTGATTGCATTTCTGTTTTTATCATTGCACAAGCTTCATCTATTAAGTCTATTGCTTTATCTGGTAAAAATCTGTCTGAAATATATCTGTGTGATAATGTTGCAGCAGTAATTAAGGCATTGTCTGATATTTTAACTCCATGATATACTTCATATCTTTCTTTTAATCCTCTTAAGATTGAAATTGTATCTTCTACTGAAGGTTCATCTACCATTACTGGTTGGAAACGTCTTTCTAGTGCTTGGTCTTTTTCAATATATTGTCTGTATTCATTTAATGTTGTTGCACCAATACAATGTAATTCTCCTCTTGCTAGCATTGGTTTTAATAAGTTTCCTGCATCCATTGCACCATCTGTTTTTCCAGCTCCTACAATTGTGTGAATTTCATCAATAAATAAGATTATTTGACCTTCACTCTTTTTTACTTCTTGTAATACTGCTTTTAGTCTTTCTTCGAATTCTCCTCTATATTTAGCCCCTGCTATTAATAGACCCATATCAAGTGAAAATATAGTACACTCTTTTAATCCTTCTGGCACATCTCCTCTTACAATTCTTAATGCTAATCCTTCTGCAATAGCTGTTTTACCAACACCTGGTTCACCAATTAAACATGGATTATTTTTTGTTTTTCTTGATAAAATTCTAATAACATTTCTAATTTCTGAGTCTCTACCTATTACTGGGTCTAATTTTTGTTCTCTTGCTAATTGAGTTAAATCTTGGCCATATTTTTTAAGTACATCATATGTGTCTTCTGGATTATCAGAGGTAACTCTTGTATTCCCTCTAACTTCTGATAAAGCTTTTAAAAACTCATTTTTAGTAATGCTATATCTTCGTAATAAATCTTTGATTTTACTATTTGCATTGTCGAAAATTCCAATCATAATATGCTCAACTGAAACATATTCATCTTTCATTTTTTTAGCAATGTTTTCTGCATCAGCCAAAGTTTTATTAACGTCTTGTGATACATAAATACTATCACTTTGTGTTGCTCCTCCTGTAACTCTAGGCATACTACTAATTGTATTTCTTAGTTCTTCTTCTAGTCCTTCTGTCGTGCTAATTTTTTTCAATAGTTCTTTTATTAAACTATTATCTTGTTCTAATAATGCTAATAATAAATGCTCTTGCTCTACTTGTGCATTTTGATTTTCTGCTGCTAATGTTTGCGCACTTTGTATTGCTTCTAATGATTTCTGAGTAAATTTTTGAATATTCATACTATTTCCCTCCTTTTTTGCACCGTTGGGACCGGTTCTTAACGGTGCATTTTTCGTTTTTGCACGTTTGGGACCGGTTCTCTGCGGTGCATTTTTCATACATTTTTAGACCGAAAACTTACGTCCCGGCCTTTTTTCTTTTATTATATCTCTTTTGACATTTATTATTATATCATTTTGTTCTAGCAATGTCAATAGCAGAGTGCTAATTTGTAAATATTTTTTATTTTACTCTATATTTTTCTGTCTTATCACATATGTTTATTGTACTTTTATTTTTTAACTCTTCTATTGGAATTATAAACATATCAGCTTTATCTGTTGCAATAAATAAGTAATCAACTTTAGTGTCTACAACTGTTTTATAAGTTTTTCCCTTATTACCTCCACAGCTTTTTAATGCAACTTGATACTTTCCATACTTTGTTTTGCATGAAGTATACTTAACTTGTATACTATCTATTTTTCCGTTTTTATCTACAAGCAAATCATAGTCCTGAGTATCATTGAGTGGAATTGAAACAGTATAACCGTGTGTAGAATAATAAGCTATTGCCAAACCTAGCCCGCAATTTCCTCTCTGTTTATTAGTTGAATCTACCATAATATAATCCCTCCTATTGGGTAAGTTATTACAAAGCCTGCTTTTTGACGAGTCTTGATACAAAAAAATCCTAGGATTTATAACCCTAAGATTCTATATGGTGGACAGGGAAGGATTCGAACCTTCGTACTCGTATGAGAACAGATTTCTTACTACTATAGTTTTCACTACCCATTATTGGTTTGTAGTCTGGACTTTCTCTTCATCTTTTCAGATGCCAGGTATAAAGTCTCTACACTCGAAATTTCTTTCTAGCTCGGGATTATCATCAGCACTTTTGTCTGTTAAGACTTCCCCGACTTAGCCTAGTTTTCATCATACAATCTCTTGTATGAGCTGCAAATTCTGCTTTTTCAAGCAAAGCATACAGTCTGCCGCCTTTAGCCACTCGGCCACCTGTCCAAATTTTTTTATTACTCACGTAATAAAAAAAATGGTGCTCCCACTAGGACTTGAACCTAGGACCTACCGGTTATGAGCCGGTTGCTCTAACCAACTGAGCTATAGGAGCATGTGATATTTTTTTATTGCTCAACGCAGTTCTTAGTATACCCTATTTATTTTCAATTGTCAATACTTTTCCAAAAAAATTTTAACAATTTTTCATTTTTGTCATATTATGTAATATACAATCAAGAAAAGGAGGATTAATATGTTTACGCGTAGATACCAAAAATGCCGTTGCATGAATAATAATGCATGTTGCAATACAGCAAATAACATGCTAGAAGACAAATGTAATGATGTTTGTCCTTGTAATTATGAAATGAATGTTGCAGACGAATGTGAATGTGGATTTGATGAAGAATACGAAATGAGTGTATTCCCAGAAAACCCTATGTTAGCTCAAAGTTACGTTCCTTGGCAATACATGGATAAAACCTTTAAACCTTGTGTTGGTTTAAAAATGGGAACCATCTTCCCTGAATTAGTAAGTCCTTATATGCCTTGCCAATCTATGAGAGTTAACGAATTCTTAGAAGCAACAAATACTATCGGAGAGGGGTGTAATAAATAATGATGAATGATACAAATAGAAACTGCAATTGTATGAACAATATGAATTCTATGCATACAATGTCAACAAACACTATAAATATGTCTTTTAATGATGACTGTAGACCAACTCAAAAAGAAATGTTGCAAAATATCAAATGCTTAAATTTTGCTATAATTGAATTAGGTCTTTATTTAGACACTCATCCTGATGATGAAAAAGCTCTTTGTTTACACAGAAAATATTGTAAAGAGTATAGAGAATTAACTGACAAATACCAAAAAGTTTATGGTCCTTTAACAATCCAATTTCCTTGCAATAAATGGAGATGGCTTGAAGAACCATGGCCTTGGGAAGGAGGAATTGTTTAAATGTGGACTTATAATAAAGTTTTAGAATATCCAATTAATATTAAATGCTCAGACCCACGTCTTGCAAAAGTTATTATTAGCCAATATGGAGGTCCAGACGGCGAACTTGCCGCTTCACTTAGATATTTATCTCAAAGATTT
>ENA-OUQF01001990-OUQF01001990.1-human-gut-metagenome-genome-assembly--contig:-NODE-1990-length-11159-cov-5.062230_pt1 | contig 11159 bp, 10 predicted proteins | sample MGYA00237947_ERZ548826 | MGnify/ENA primary metagenome ERZ548826 (study PRJEB26490, sample SAMN05194701) | human gut metagenome | biome: terrestrial biome; feature: human-associated habitat; material... | reverse complement strand
CAGCGGCCTCTTGAACCCCATTCAAGCGCGATACCAAACTTCGCCACACCCGGATATGCTGTTTTGCTGAACTCAGCCTAAATAAGATAGCATATCCCGGCGCAAATTGCAAGCCTTATTTTCAAGTTTTTTCAAAAAACAGCAAAAACTTTTTTATTCTGCCCTACGCCATCCCCTTCAGGTAGCGATAGTCCATTTTCATGATATTGCGCAGGAAGGGCACGAGCAGTACGGCGTCCGCCGCCATCCAGGCAAAGGGATCGGCGAAGCAGAGGGCATAGACCGCCGCGCGCGGCGCATCGGAATTGACCGGACCGCCCGCGATCAGCGGCGGCAGCAGCAGGCATACGCTCACGCGTGCGGCCAGCTCGGCCGCGCCCGCGCCGAGCACGAACTGCGGCTTGCCGATGCCCTGCACACAGTTGCGCACGACGAAGATGAAGCCGAGGAAGAGGTAGAGCGACAGGTCGACATAGAGATAGGTGTTGCCGTAGCGCATCGTCTCCGCCGTGACCTTATCGGGTGAGAGGAAGATATAGAGATACCCGCCACCGCGCGAGAGCAGCAGTCCGGCTGCGATGGAGATGAGGCACATCGTCCAGACAATGATGAGCGCCTGCACCGTTCCTTTCCTGATGCGTGCGTAGTCGCCCGCACCGAGGTTCTGCGCGGTGAAGCTGGTCATCGCCGCGCCGAGGCCGTTGAGCGGCGTCATAAGAAGATTGTTGAGCTTGTTCGCCGCGCCGAAGCCGTTCTGCGCCGCGTTGGAGACCATTTCACCGCCAAGCGTATCGAACTGCACGATGACGCTCTGCATCACGATGATGCCGATGGCAAGGACAGAGAACTGCAAGCCGAGCGGGATGCCCTGAATGAGATGGCGCGTAACGTCGCGCCTTGTGATGCACCAGTCCTCGCGGTGCAATCGCAGCTCGGGATACTTCAAAAAGGCGTAGAGAAAGCAGCCGAGCGTGCTGATGAGCTGCGCCGCAACGGTGGCGATGGCTGCGCCCGCGACGCCCCAGTGGAACGAGAGGATGAAGAGCAGATCCAGCCCCACGTTGAGGATCGTCGAGAAAAGCAGGAACGCGAGCGGCGTGGCGCTGTCGCCCATGCTGCGCAGGAACGAGCAGATGAAGTTATAGAAAAGCTGCGCGCCGATGCCGCCGAAGAGGATGGCGCAGTAGGTATAGGCCGCGCGGTAGACCTCCCCGCTCGCGGGCGTGACGTTAATCCACGCGAGCATGGGGTCGAGCAGCGCCAGCGCCAGCGCCGTGAGAACAGCGGTCAGCGCCGCGGAGAGGACGATCTGCGTCGCCATGGAGCGTCGGACGCCCGCGCTGTCGCGCGCACCGACAAAGCACGATGTCACGGTGCAGAAGCCCGCGCTCGCGCCGAAGGCGAACTGCAGGAAGATCATTGCGAGCGAGGTGGTGTCGTTCACACCGGCGACCTCGCTCGCCGTCAGCGTCTGACCGACAATGGCGGCGTCGCTGATGGAATAGACCTGCTGGAGCAGGTAGGAAACGATAATGGGGAACGCGAACACGAGCAGCGTCTTCCAGCACGTTCCCTGCGTAAGGTCCACAGGCTGAAAGAACGAACGAAGCGAAAACGACGACTGATGATTCATAAGCCTCACCTTTTACCACGGTGTATTTTGATATCTTTCATACGAGATTGTGATTATAAATTTGTAGGAAAGGGTTGTCAATGTCACTTTTGTCCAAAAAAAGTGTGCGCTTCGCGCCGCATCTTTTCTCTTGCGCCAAGGGCGTAAAGGGAGTAGAATAGCGCCGAAAACAAAGGGTGTCTCCCCTTTCGGAAAGGAGCGCGGAACGCGCCATGCTTGCCTTCCTCCTCGCACCGTTTTACCTGCTTTTTAACCTCTATCTGTTCCGCCGCATCATGGGCTGGGTGCGGGCGTGGTTCCCGTGGTTCCGCAAGCGGAAGCATTGGGCCGTGCCCGCCGCGCTGTACGCCTTCTTTGCGCTCTCCTTTGTTCTGGCCTTTCCGCTGCCTGCCGGACGGCTGAAGCGCGCGCTCATGCTCATCGGGAACTATTGGCTCGGCGTGCTGCTCTATCTGCTGCTGGCAGTCCTGCTCGCGGACGGACTGCGGCTGCTGCTCGTCCACGGTCTGAAGCTCCGCTCTCTGCGCTCGGCGCGGATGCACCGCATCGCGGGCTGTCTGTGCGCGGCGGTCATTCTGGCGACCTCCGTCGGCGGCGTGATCAACGCCCGCGTCGTGCGCGTCACGCCCTACGAGATCACCGTAAACAAGTCCGCCGGCAGCATGGAGAGCATGAAGGTCGTGCTGCTCGCCGATCTCCACCTCGGCTACAACGTGGGGCTTGCGCAGATGGAGCGCATGGTCGCGCGCGTAAACGAGCAGGATGCCGATGCGGTCGTCATCGCGGGCGACATTTTTGATAACGCCTGGGAGGCCGTGGAGGAGCCGGAGCAGATCGCCGCGGTGCTGCGCGGCATCCGGTCGAGGTACGGCGTCTACGCCGTCTACGGCAACCACGACATCGAGGAGCCTATCTTAGCGGGCTTCACCTTCCGAAGCGACGGGAAAAAGCAGAGCAGCCCCGAGATGGATGCCTTTCTCGCGTCCGCGAACATCCGCCTCCTGCGCGACGAGGCCGTGCTGCTCGGCGGCGAGGTTTATCTTTACGGTCGCCCCGACGCGCAGCGCCCGGGGCGCGGCGTCGAGGTGCGTAAAACGCCCGCGGAGCTCGTCGAGGGGCTGGACGCGGACAAGCCCATTCTGGTCCTCGACCACCAGCCGCGCGAGCTGGAGGCGCTGGCCGCGGCGGGCGTGGACGTCGATCTCTGCGGGCACACGCACGACGGGCAGATGTTCCCCGGCAACCTCACCGTCCGGCTATTTTGGGAGAATGCCTGCGGCTGTCTCCGCGTGGGGTCGATGCACAGCATCGTGACCTCGGGCGTCGGTCTCTTCGGGCCGAATATGCGCGTGGCGACCAGAGCTGAGATCTGCCCCATCACCATCCGCTTCGCTGAATGAAAAAAGGGAAACGGTTTTGCAAACCGTCTCCCTTTTTTATTTTTTCTCCGGCAGCTCGTTCCAGAGCGTGAAGCCGAGGATCAGCGCACCGCCGGCGAGCTGCGGCGCCGTGACCGGCTCGCCGAGCACCGTCACCGAGACGATGACCGCCACGAGCGGGTCCATGTAGCTCAGCAGAGCGACCTCCTGCCCCGGCAGCTCGCGCAGGGCGGAAAAATACAGGCAGTAGGTCACGCCCGTGTGGAAGAAGCCCACGATGAGCAGGCAGACCCAGCCGCGCGCGTCGAGCGTCCCCAGCGATACGCCGCCGGTCGCGGCGACGTAGGGAATGAGAACGACGATGGCGGCTAAAAACTGCAAAAAGGTCCGCTGGATGCCCGCGACGCTTCGGATGAACTTATTGAGCAGAATGACCGCGGCGTAGAACGCCGCCGCGCCGAGGCCGAAGATCACGCCCCGCACATCCGTGCCGCCGCGAAGCCCCCCGACGCCGATGACCAGCACCAGTCCCAGCGTGGACATCACGAAGCAGACGATCTGCTTTCCCGTCAGCCTTTCGTGAAAGAGCAGAGGGCAGGCGGCGGTGACAAGCACGGGCGCAAAATAGTAGCTCAGCGTCGCGACGGACACGGTGGTGTAGCGGTAGGCCTCGAAAAGCAAGATCCAGTTCACGCCCATCGCCATGCCGGAGAGGAGCAGCAGCGCGGCCTCACGCCGATTCGCGCGCAGCGCGAGCTTCTGTCCGCTCACGAGCAGATAGCCGCCGACGAGCAGCGCCGCCATCACCGCGCGGTAAAGCGCCAGCTCGCCCGAGGAAACGGAAATGCCGCGCACGAACGGCGCAAGCGTACCGAAGATAACGGCTGCGGCTGCAAGCATCCCGCGCGCCCTTCGCTGTTCCATGTGCTCTTCCTCCCCCACGCAAAAGAATGTCACTATTATAAAGGTTTCGTTCCAAAATGCAAGCCGCGGAGCGCACAAATCGCGGCATTTACTTTCACCCCGCCATCGGATAAAATAGAGGAAGAAAAAGTTTTTTGCGTGTTCCGCGCGACCTTCGCGCCGCGTTTGCGGTAAATAGAGTGAAAGGAGGCGGGGCCAAATGAAGGACGAGCAGATCATCGCGCTGTATTTTGCGCGCAATGAGGATGCCATCGGCGAGACCGACAAAAAATACGGAGCGCGGCTCCTGCAGCTCGCGCAGCGCATTCTCCTCGACCAGTTTGCCTGCGAGGAGGTGCGCTCGGACACCTATCTGAAAACGTGGAACGCCATTCCTCCGCAGCGCCCGCCGGTGTTTCCGGCTTTTCTCAGCCGTTTGACGCGGCAGGGCGCCATCGACCGCTATCGCCGCGACGGCGCGCAGAAGCGCGGCGCGCGGGAATATCTTCTCTCCCTTGAAGAGCTGGGCGACGCGGTCGGCGGCGAGGCGGACGAAGCGCTGGACGCGAGGCTGCTCGCCGAGAGCATCGAGCGCTACCTGCGCACGCTCTCGCCGCGCGAGCGCGGCGTCTTCCTCGCCCGCTATTTCTACGTCGATCCGCTTGCCGACGTCGCGCGGCAGTACGGCACGAGCATCGGCGCGGTCAAAAGCCTCCTCTACCGTACGCGGCAGGGTCTGCGCGCACATCTGGAACAGGAGGGCTTTACGGTATGACGAACGAACAGCTCAGCGCTTCCCTCAGCTATCTTGGCGACGAGCTGCTGGCGGAGTGCGGCGCGCGGCGGCAGAGGCCGAAGCGCTCATGGCGGACGGCGCTGATCAAGGCCGCGTGCATCGCACTGGTGCTTTTCAGCGGCATCTACGTCGCCGGACGCTTCGACTACTCGCTCGGCGCGGGCTGCGCCTCCAGCCCCGGCACGATCGCGGACGGCCGCTATTATTACCACGTCCGCCACAGCGGCGTCTGGTGCTACGATCCCGCCATGGGCACGAGCGAGCGGGTGCTCAGCACCTTCTGGTACGATGGCTACGCAGTGAACGACTACGGCATTTACTACCTTCGGGGCGAAACGCTCTATGTGCAGGTACACGAGACGGGCGAGCGGATAAAGCTCTACACCGCACCGCAGGACTGCACGCGGCTTTTCTTCTCGCTGCTCGGCGACGGGCGCATCGATGTCCGGCTCCGCTTCAACAGCTATACCATTCATCAGGACAAAGTCCCAACCGACACAGAGCCCAATGTACCGTCCTGGAGCTATAATGACACCATCGTCTGGAGCGAATACCTGCTCGACGACAGGACCGGCGAGCTGCTGGAGGTCCGGCAGGAGTACGCATCCTCCGGCACGGGCTTCGAGCAGTTCTATGAAAACACGCACCTCACGTTCGGCGGGTACGAATTTACCCTCGTGCCGAGCGGTCAGCGGGCGGACGGGGTCGCCCTCTACCGGCTTCTCCGCGACGGCGAGGACGTGACACCCGAGGGGACGCTGTTCGATCAGGGCTTCTTCGTGCTCCGCGGCGGCCAATACGCTCTGGTCGGGTGCGTGAGAGGCGGAAAATTGACGCACGATATGCTCTGCCTCGGCGCGGACGGCTCGGTCACAACGCTGCGCTGCCCGAACACACGCAGCTACGTCGCCGCGGCAGACGGGTTCGTTTTCTACGACCAGTACGAATGGCAGCTTGCCGAACAGCGGTACGTCGGCGTCGGATGTCATGACATCGCGACCGGCGAGGAATGGCTCCTCACCGTCGACCGCACGGACCTCACGCGGGAGCTCTACGACTACACGACCGACGGGGTCTATCTCTACGCCTGCGCGCCGTGGAGCAGCGCGCACACGGTCTGGCGGCTCGTCTCCGACGAGGACGGCAGGCCCGCCGCGCTGGAATACGTTGACACGGTGGGCCCCGCACGGCATTGAGGCAGAGGAAACGACAACAAAAAGGGAGAGCTTCCGGCGGAAGCTCTCCCTTTTTGCGCGCACGGCGCGTTATTCCTTTTTCTGTGCGTCCTCCGCGCCGTTCTTCTCCTTCCGCTCGCGCAGGATGCGCCCCACGCACACGAGCGCAAGGAGCGCCCACAGGGCGATGCCCGCCGTCCAGTCCTTGAGGTAGCAGCCCACCGCCATCAGGATCGTAAGCGGCAGAACGATATACAGCGTCCGAATTTTGATCATGGTTTCTTCCTCCCTGTTATTCCAGCTCGTCGAGCGTCATGGAAAAGCTCTCCGCGCAGTGCTCCATAAAGTAATCCAGCTCGGGCAGATGCATCGCGTCGAGCGCGGCGCGGGTCTGCTCGGCGGCGCGGCGGAACTCCGCGTTGCCCGCCTTGAGCTCCTCGACGCACTTGATGTAGGCGGATAGCTTGTCCGCCGCCTTGACCAGTTCGAGCACCTCGCCGTCCGCGCAGTCGAGCACGTCGTCGTAGTCCGGCCTGAGCTCGTCGGGCAGCATGGCAAGGAGCCGTCCGCAGGCGACCGCCTCGACCTTCTTGTAGGCGTCGCGGATCTCGGGCGCGTAATACTTGATGGGCGTCGGCATATCGCCGGTGATGATCTCGCTCGCGTCGTGGTAGAGCGCGGCCGCGGCAACCTGTCCCGCGTCGATCTGCCCGCCGTACACGCGGTTTCGGATCACCGCGAGCGCGTGCGCGAGCACCGCGACCATATGGCTGTGCTCCTGCACGTTTTCGGAAAAGGTGTTGCGCATGAGCGCCCAGCGCGTGATGTAGCGCATCCGCGCGATGTAGGCAAAAAAGTGGCTTTTCATGTCTCCTCCGGTTCCCCGCGCAGGCCGTCGCCGTCGACGGCGGTGATGCGCACGTTTTGCACGGTGTTATGTAACCCTTTCATCCCCACCGTGACGGGCATATAGTTTGGCGCGTGGCCGACGCTGCCCTCTCCCCTGTCCTGCTCGAAAAGCACGGGGAAGGTCTTTCCCACGCAGCGGGCGAGATAGCCTTGGTGCATCCGCTCCGCGACGGCGGCGGCGCGCGCCGCGCGCTCCTCGCGCACGCTCATGTCCACCTGCGCCATCGCCGCGGCCTTCGTGCCGGGGCGGATGGAATAGGGGAAGATGTGCATGGCGGCGAAGCCGCACTTTTCAATGAAGGCGAGCGTCTCGCCGAACTCCTCCTCCGTCTCCTCTGGGAAGCCGGTGATGAGGTCGGTGGTGATGGCGGGGTCGTCAAAATATTCGCGCAGCAGCTCCACAGACTCATAATAACGCGCGGTGTCGTACCGGCGGTTCATGCGCTTGAGCGTCGCGTCGCAGCCGGACTGCATCGAGAGATGGAAGTGCGGGCAGAGGGTCGGGAGCTTTTTCGCCCGCTCGCAGAATTCCCGCGTCACGGTGCGCGGCTCGAGCGAGCCGAGGCGAATACGCATCTCCCCGCCCTCGCGGGCGATAAGCTCTAAAAGGTCGATGAGCGTCGTGCCGTCCTTGAGGTCGTGGCCGTAGGAGGAAATTTCGATACCCGTGACCACAAGCTCACGGTAGCCCTGCGCGCGCAGGGCGCGCACCTGCTCCGCCGCCTTGTCCATCGGCAGCGAGCGCACGGGGCCGCGCGCGTAGGGAATGATGCAGTAGGTGCAGAAGTTCACGCAGCCGTCCTCGACCTTGAGCATCGCGCGGGTGCGGTTCGCCATGCCGCCCGCCGGCAGCACCTCGAACGTGCGGCGGCACAGCGCGTCGTCGATGTCCGCGACCGTCTCGCGCGTTTTCACGGCCTCCTCCAGCCGGTCAAGGAATCGCGCGCGGTCGTTCGTGCCCATCAAAAGGTCGATGCCGAGGCTCTTCGCCTCCTCCTCGTGCGTCTGCACATAGCAGCCGCAAGCGGCGACAATGGCGGCGGGAGCGTTCTTCTTCGCGCGGCGGATCATCTGGCGCGACTTCTTGTCGCTCACCGCCGTGACCGAGCAGGTGTTGATGATGTAGGCGTCGGCGGGAGACTCAAAATCCACCAGCTCGTGCCCGCGGGCGATCAGCTCCTGCTCCATCGCCTGCGTCTCGTATTGATTCACCTTGCAGCCCAGGGTGTAAATACCGATCTTCATGCTTTCTCCTTGCTTTTCGTGGATTTTCCGCATATAATCATACCATGTTTTCGCTTGATTGCAAGTGCAAAGAAAGGAATGCTTTGCTATGATCTATCTCGACCATGCCGCCACCACGCCCGTCGCGCGCGAGGTGGCGGATACGATGTACGATGTTTTACTAAACGGCAGCGGCAACCCCAGCTCGCAGTATCCTTACGGCGCCGCCGCGAAAAAGCGTCTGGAGGCGGACCGCGCGGTCATCGCCGCCGCGCTCGGCTGCAAGCCGGATGAGCTGTACTTCACCTCCTGCGGCACGGAGAGCGACAACTGGGCCATCCGCCTTGCCGCCCACCAGAACCGCCGCGTCGGAAAGCACATCATCACCACCGCCGTGGAGCACAGCGCCGTGCTCGAGCCTTGCCGCCAGCTGGAGCAGGAGGGCTATGCCGTCACCTATCTCGCGCCCGACCGTCAGGGCAGCATCACCGCGCAGCAGGTCGCGGACGCGCTGCGTGAGGACACGGCGCTCGTCTCCGTGATGCTCGTGAACAACGAGACCGGCTGTGTGTTCCCCGTCGGCGAGATCGCGCGGCTCCTGCGCGATCTCGGCTCCAGGGCGCTGCTGCACACCGATGCGGTACAGGCGTTTTTGAAGCTCCCGTTCCGCGCGGATACGCTGGGCGCGGACCTCATTTCCGTCAGCGGACACAAGCTCAACGCCCCCAAGGGCGTCGGCGCGCTTTACATCGGCCCGCGCTGCCGCGCGGTGCGTCCGCTGCTCGCGGGCGGCGGACAGGAGCGCAGCCTGCGCTCGGGCACCGAAGCCACGGCGCAGATCGCGGGCTTCGCCAAGGCGGTGGAGCTGCGGCTGGCGGGCTATGAGGAAAAGCTCGCCCGCATGGCGCAGCTCAAGCAGTACGCGCTCGAGCAGCTTCTCACCATCGATGGCGTGGTGCGCATCGGGAACGGCGACGCCCCGCATATCCTCTCCGTCTCGCTCGTCGGCTATCCGAGTGCGAACGTCGTCACCGAGCTCGGCGCGCAGGGCATCTGCATCTCCGCCGGCTCGGCCTGCCACCGCGGCAAGCTCAGCCATGTCTACGCCGCGATGAAGCTCGACAAAAGGACCGCCGCGGGCGTGCTGCGCGTGAGCTTCGCGCCCGAGACGACCGAAGCGGACGTCGACGCGCTCGTTTCCACCCTCCGCAGGCACAGGGAAACGCGCTTTCCCATGCTGTAATTCTTCCGTTCGAGGTCGCTCATGTTCACCTATCTTCGTCAGCCCAGGGGCTTTTACCGACGGCTTTTTCTGCTCGCCCTGCCCATCATCGTGCAGAATCTCATCACCACCTCGCTCGGCTTCCTCGATACCTTCATGGTCGGTCTGCTCGGCAGCGAGCAGATGTCCGCCGTCACGGTGGCAAATGTGCCCATCTTCATCATCCAGCTCATCGTCTTCGGATTGCAGAGCGGGTCAAGCGTGCTCATCAGCCAATACTGGGGCCGCGGCGACCGCGAGAGCATCAACCGCGTCATGGGCATCGGCTTTTGTATTGCCGGCAGCGTCTCGACGCTCTTCGCGCTCATCATGGCGTTCTTCCCGGCGGATGTTCTGCTGTTGGTGACGGACAATCTCCGTCTCGTCGCGATCGGCACGCCGTATATCCGCATCGTCGGCTTCTCGTATATTCTCAATTCCCTCTCGTCCATCTACATCGGGATGCAGCGCAGCATCGAAAATCCGCGCTTCGGTATGCTGGTGTTCGGCGCGTCCATGCTCTGCAATACCGTGGGCAATTATGTGCTCATCTTCGGCAAGCTCGGCTTCCCCGCGCTCGGCGTCACAGGCGCGGCGGCCGCCACGCTGCTCTCGCGCGTGGTGGAATTTGCGCTCGCCTTCGGCTACGCCCTGCGCTGCCGCACCGTGCCGCTCCAATGGAGCGCCCTTCTCCGCCCGGGCCGCGAGATGCTGCGCCGCTTCATCCACTACAGCGCGCCGGTGCTGGCGAACGAAACGCTCTGGGGCGTGGGCTACTCGCTCATCACCGTCATCATGGGCCACATGGCCGCGAGCGGCGACCTCATCGCCGCCTACACCGTGGCGGGCAGCATCGACAAGCTCTCCACCGCCGGCATCTACGGCATCGCCAACGCAGCCGCCGTCATCGTCGGCAAGGAGATCGGCATCGGCAGCAGCCGCGAGAGCGTCGTGCGCATCGGCAAGGCCGTGTGCCTCACGGCTTTTCTCTTCGCGCTCGCCCTTGGCGGCGTGGAGCTTCTGGCCTTTCTCACGCTGCTCCGGCCGTATGTGCTGCCGCTCTTCTCCCTCTCGGCGGGCGCGGCGGCGATGTGCGCGGTCATGGTGTACTGCTACGCGGGCGTGATGCCCCTCCACGGCTTTTCGTCCACGATGGTCGTGGGCGTGCTGCGCGGCGGCGGCGACGTGCGCGCCTCGCTGCTCATCGACAACTTCCCTCTCTGGTGCGTGGAGCTGCCGCTGATGTGCCTGCTCGGTCTTGTCCTCAAGGTGCCGAACGAGATGTTCTGCCTGTGCATCGCCATCGAGCATCTGGCAAAGACCCCCGTCGGCCTCTGGCGCATCCACAGCGGCAAATGGGTGCATGACATCACACGAAGCGAATAAAAGGAGCTGCCGGACCCCATGTGAGTCCGACGGCGGTTTTTCTTTTGTTCTCTTATTCTTTTCCGGTGTAATTGACGCGCTTGCCCTCGCCGGTCTCCGCTTCCATTCCGACCTCGACCGTCCGTGGATCTGTTTCCCGTGACAAGAGGACAACCGTCTCGACAGTTGTTTCAGTTTCCAAGGGAAGTTCTTTCACTTCCTCACCATCAACAGGTACGGGGAAATTGAATACAATCTTCTTTATCCAGCTTCCGTCTTTCCTTTTCTCCGGGAACATCTCAATTCGCTCGATAAAGGCCTTCATAAACTCCTTCTGCTCCGCTTCCGTTGCGGAATGGTAGACTTCATCAAATGCCAACAACAAGCGATAGATATTGTCACCGGAAATCTTCTCCTGCTGGATGCTGCGGATCTGACTTTGCAATTCGCCAATCTGAGCTTCGATTTCCTCTATCGTATCATACTGCTCATCATAGCGGCGCTGCAAGTCCAA